>Ga0116226_10000808_pt1 | contig 26996 bp, 28 predicted proteins | sample S1TSphfallax_FD_89692 | JGI IMG/M metagenome (GOLD analysis project Ga0116226, IMG submission 89692) | Host-associated microbial communities from peat moss isolated from Minnesota, USA - S1T2_Fa - Sphagnum fallax MG | ecosystem: Host-associated > Plants > Peat moss > Unclassified | place: USA... | reverse complement strand
GCACACGCGGACGCACGATCGGAGTCGTCTCTAACGCATTCGCGTCAGCCGACACGTTCGTCGCCTCCGCAATTCGCGGGGGCTTTTTTGTCCCCGTTCCGATCTCTCATCTTCACACACGGGGAATATCATGACACTCGAATTGTTGACGGCACTCGTGCGATGTCGACACGAACATCTCTTACGCGAAGCGGCGAATCGTCGCGTGCTTCGCGCGACGCGCCGCGCGCGGCCATCGGTGCGCGCCTCGCTCGCGCGTGCCGTTCGCGCGACCGGTTACGTGGTGCTCTCGCTCGGCGACGCACTGGCCGGCACGCCGTAACGACGCGGAAAACGCTCTTGCTTGCAAGGCGCGTTTTCTTTGCGTCGCAAACGTCGCGCTGACGTGCTACCGCCGCTGCGCCACCTGTTCGCGATCATCGTACGACCAACGACGACCTGGCGCCGCATTTCGGTCGATCGCTTGTCCGTGGCCGGGCTGTTCTTCGCGTACGTCTTGCCGCTCGTGCTGCTCGGGCCGCTCGCGACGTTCGTCGCGCAGCGCTTCGTCGGCGTGCGCGTCGGACACGTCATCTATCATGCCTCGACCGCCCGCGCGCTCGTGCAGTCCGGCTTCGCCCTCGCGTTCGCTCTCGCGGGCATTCTGCTCGTGACCCTGCTCGTCGATGCGGTGGTCCCGGCGTTCGGCGGGCAGCGCAGCTTCGCGAAGGCGTTCCGCGTTGCGGCCTTCGCCTCGACGCCCGTTTGGCTCGCGGCCGTGCTCGTGCTCGTGCCCCAACTCGCGCTCGTCCAGTTGGTCGCGGTCGCCGACGAGATCTACCTGCTGTATGTCGGGCTGTCGATCGTCATGGCGGTGCCGCGTCGCAAAGCGATACCGCTCGCGGCGTTCGCCGTGGCGGGCACCGTCGCGATCGGCTTCGGCGTCGGTGCGATGCTCGCGCGGGTCGCCCAGACGTAAGAGAACGCTCGGGAACCGAGGTTGCCCCTCTCGGGCGCGACCCCGAGTGTGCTATAGTGGGACTCGCCTTGTCGGGGGTTGGGCTCCGCGCAACGCCAACCTATCAACCCCGCCAGGACCGGAAGGTAGCAACGGTATGTAGGCCCTGGCGTGTGCCGCGGACCACCTGGCCTCCGGCTCGGCTCCGATCGGTCACCCCCTTCAAGGTGTCCGCCCTCCCGCGAAGCATATACCGTACCCGATGCCCATAAGTGCTTTAGCCGGTCTCGTCTTTGGCGTGGCGGTCCTCTCGATCGGCGTGTATCACGTGACGGTCGTGGGCCCGCACCTTCGCTCCATCGGGCGCCTCCTCTCCGGAGAGGGCGACCCCGCGGATGGCGAGTCGCTGGCGCTCTTGCGCAACGCGCTGGCCACGTTCACGAAGCGGACGGACGAGCGCCTCGACGAGCTCGAACGCGTTCTCAAGCGCGACCTGCATCGCGTCGGGTTCGTGCGCTATAACTCGTTCAGCGACGTCGGCTCCGATCTCTCGTTCACCCTCGCGCTCCTCAATGAGGCCGGCGACGGCGTCGTGATCACGAGCATCTATTCGCGCGAGGAGACGCGCACCTACGGGAAGGCCGTGCGCAAGTACGTGCCCCAGCAAGGCGCCTCGAAAGAGGAGCAGAGCGCGATCGCCATGGCCCGCACGAGCGTCGCGGTTTGACGCAACAGGACGGGCGGTTTCTCGTGAAGATCGTCGCACCGGTCGGGTACCGCGTGTGGCGTCTCGAGTTTTCCAAACGTCACCTCGCCACGTTCGTGGTCTTGCTGTTCCTGGTCGTCGCCGGCGTCGCCGGCTCGGGCTTCTGGACGTATCGTCACGCGGAAATGCGTCTGACCGAGTTGCGTTCGCAGGCGGAGAATCAGAAGGATCAACTCCATCAGATCGACGCGCGCGCGGCCGAACTCGATACGGAATTGCACGCGCTCGAGAGACAGAACGACGAGATCGGGAAGATGTTCGGCTCGCAAGGTCGCGCTGCCGAGAAGAGTACCGCGCGAAGCGATGCGAGCGGCGGTTCGGAATCGTATCGGCCGAGCGACTCGTTCGACGTCGTTGCGGCTCGCGTCGAGCGTCTGCGCACCGATTCGCGTCGCGTGCGTGCCGACGGCGACCGCTTGCGGAGCCTCGCCATGCACGTGCTGAACGTTCGGCGCCTCGAAGACCTCGCGCGCGCTCGCGTGCTCGCCGCGATTCCGTCGATCAACCCGGCCGGCGACGTCGGTATTCGCTCGCCCTACGGCTGGCGCGTCGATCCGTGGCCGGAGTTTCACGCAGGCGTGGATCTCGCCGCGGACTATGGTGACCCGGTGGTCGCCTCGGCCGCCGGCACGGTCGTCTTCGCACAGTACGACGGCGGATTCGGCAATCGCGTGGCGATCGATCACGGCAACGGTTACCAGACGTGGTACTGCCACCTTTCGCGGATCGACGTTTCGGCCGGAGAATACGTGCGTAAGGCGCAGCACATCGCGCTCGTCGGCTCCACCGGTGAGTCGACCGGGCCGCACCTTCACTATCAGGTGATGCTCGACGGGAAGCCGGTGGATCCGACGCCGTATCTGACCGGCGTCCCCGACAAGGTTCTCGCGAGCCTCCACTAGCAGGGGCATCCCGGCCGCGCGCGCATGCAAATCGCGCCGTCGTACCGAAGAACGAAGCCGTGACTTCTCTCTCGTGTAGCGCCTGGCTCGTCCTCGGGTGGGTGCTGCGTTTGTTCTGGTTCGCGATGCTCGCGTACGCGCTCGTCTCCTGGGTTCCGAGTATCCGCGGGCGCTGGAGCGACGTTCTCGCACAGATCGTGGAGCCGGTGCTCAATCCGGTGCGCCGCATCATCCCGCCGGTCGGTGGATTGGATCTCTCGTTTCTCATCGTGATCCTGCTGCTCGGCTTCGTGATGCGCTCGCTTCCGCCGGCCTACTGCTACGTGGGCTACTAGCGTGGCCATCGCCCCGGAGCGCAAGAACGATACCGCGTATCGGACGGCGTCGAATATTCGGAACTTCTGCATCATCGCGCACATCGATCACGGGAAGACGACGCTTTCCGATCGTCTGCTCGAATTCACGCGGACGGTCGCGCAGCGACAGCTCGGCGAGCAGATGCTCGACGCGATGGATCTCGAGCGCGAGCGCGGCATCACGATCAAGATGCATCCCGTCACGCTCGAATATCCCGCTCACGACGGTAAGCTCTACGAACTGAATTTTATCGACACGCCGGGCCACGTCGACTTCTCGTCGGAAGTCACGCGCTCGCTCGCGGCCTGCGAAGGCGCGCTCCTCGTGATCGATGCGGCGCAAGGTATCGAGGCGCAGACGCTCGCGAACTATCATCTCGCGCTCGATCAAAACCTCACGATCATTCCGGTGATCAACAAGATCGATCTTCCCGCCGCGGATCCCGAGCGCGTGAAGAAGCAGATCGAAGAGCTGCTGATCATCGAGGCGAGCGATGCGATTCTTTGCAGCGCGAAAGAGGGCATCGGTATCGAGGAAATTCTCGAGGCGATCGTGGCCCGCATTCCGCCCCCGAAGGGCCAAGATGCGTTCGTGCGCGGACTCGTGTTCGACGCGCAATTCGATCCGTACCGCGGCGTGGTCTCGTACGTTCGCGTGACCGACGGAACGCTCCGCGCCGGCACGCGCTTCATGTCGATGAATCAGAAGAAGGTTTACGAAGCGACGGAAGTCGGCGTGTTCAAGCCGGACATGCGTAAGACGCAAGCGCTCGACGTGGGCAACGTCGGATACATCATCGCGAACATCAAGTCCCTCGGCGATATCGACGTCGGCGACACGTTGACGGAGGCCGCGAATCCGGCGCCCGAGGCGTTGCCCGGATACAAGCCGATCGTACCGATGGTGTACTGCGGTCTCTATCCGAACGAGGGCGTCGAGGTCTCGGAGCTACGCGACGCACTCGAGAAGCTCGCGCTCAACGATTCGGCACTCCACTACGAGCCGGAGAGTTCGATCGCGCTGGGCTTCGGATTCCGCTGCGGATTTCTCGGGCTCTTGCACATGGAGATCGTGCAAGAGCGGCTCGAGCGGAACTACAATCTCGATCTGATCGCCACGTCGCCCTCGGTCGTCTTTCGCGTCACGCTGACCGACGGCACCGTCGAGAACATCGACAACCCGGCGAAGCTTCCGGCGCGCGATCGAATCGAGCTGATGGAAGAACCGTTCGTGAAAGCGACCGTCATCACGCCGCCAGAATACGTGGGCGCGATCATGGAGCTCACGCAGAATCGGCGTGGCACGCTTGCGAACATGGAGTACGTTGCCGACGGCCGCGTGATCCTCACGTACGAGATGCCGCTGATCGAAGTGATCATCGATTACTTCGACCAACTCAAATCGCGCACCAAGGGCTACGCCTCGCTCGACTACGAAGTGATCGGCTATCGCGAGGGCGACCTCGTGAAACTCGAGATCCTCTTGCACGGCGACCCGGTCGACGCACTTTCGTCGATCGTCGCGCGGGAGAAGGCGGCCAATCGCGGCCGTGGCCTCGTCGAGAAGCTCAAAGAGTTGATTCCGCGTCAGATGTTCGACGTTCCGATCCAAGCGGCGATCGGCGGCAAAATCGTGGCGCGCGAGACGGTCAGCGCGATGCGCAAGAACGTTCTCGCCAAGTGCTACGGCGGCGACATCTCCCGCAAGCGCAAGCTTCTCGAGAAGCAGAAGGCCGGTAAGGAGCGCATGAAGCGGGTCGGCACGGTCGACCTCCCGCAGGAAGCGTTCATGGCCGTTCTCCGCCTCGACGAGAACTGACCGAGCGCAGCCGCGGACACGAAAAAGCCGGCGATCGCTCGCCGGCTTTTTTCGCTATGTGTGCTCTTACTTGGCCGCGAACGCGACGCAGTAGGCGTTCGGGGCGATCGGGCCGTCGACGATCGAGCACTGGCCGTTGTCCTTCGCCGTCTTGCCCGCTTTGAAGAATCGACACTGCGAACACTGGTGTCCGCCGACCGGGTGCGTCACGTACTGAACGGCCGACTTGGCCGTCTTCGCCGCGTCGGCTTCCTCGATCTTGAGGGCCGCGAACGCGCCGATGGCGATCGGAGCGACCGCGAGCTTCGCGAGAAGGCTGCCGCGCGAGATGTTCTGATCTTTTTCCACGATGTTTCTGTCTCCGTTGAGGATGGTTGCGAGAATGAGTTCGAAGTATTGACGAAATCTTACCCGCACTCGTTTCACGCCACTGCAAATTAGGACCAACTATTTTTCAGTTAGGCATGCCTCAAAACTAGCGCCAGGCGTGGTGCCCGTCGGCGTAGACCGCGTCGTAGAGTTCGGCTTCCACAGGGGCGGGCTCGGACTCGATTCGGTCGGTCGTGGCATTGACGGTTGCCGTGATTTCGGCGCGCAGGGATGCGATCTCGTCTTCGGTCGCGAGGCCCGCATCGACGAGCCGGCGCTCGAACCGTGGGACCGGATCGAGCTCCCGCTGGGCGTCGACCTCTTCGCGCGATCGATACGTGCGGTCGTCATCGTCCGTCGTGTGCGAGAGGAAGCGATAGCACTTCGCTTCCACGAGCGTCGGGCCGCCGCCGGAGGCGGCTCGGTCGCGTGCCTCCCGCACCGCCGTGTAGACGGCGAAGGGGTCGAATCCGTCGACGATGACGCTCGCCATCCCGTAGCCCGCGGCGCGCGCGGCGACGTCGGGATTCGCCATCTGTTTGCTCTGTGGCGTGGAGATCGCCCAGCGATTGTTCTCGCAGACGAACACCACCGGCAACTTCTGGACTGCGGCGAAATTCATCGCCTCGTGCCACTCGCCTTCGCTCGTGGCGCCCTCGCCGAATTGGCAGAAGACGGCGCGTCCGGATTCGCGCCGCAACTTGAGCGCGTACGCCGCGCCCGCGGCGTGCGTGCATTGTGCCGCGATGATCGAGCTGATCGACGCGATGCCGAGATCCTTCGCCGTGATGTGGTTGATGATCGACTTGCCACCCGTGCGATCGGTCGCGCGCGCGAACTGCGAGCGGAAGAGATCGTCGAGCGAGAAGCCGCACGCGAGCACGAGGCCCGTATTACGATAGTACGGATATAAAATATCCTTGCCGCGTTCGAACGCCATCCCCGTCCCCGCCTGGACGGCCTCGTGCCCCTCGGAGCCCATCGCGATCGCGATCTTCCCCTGACGGTTGAGCTGGAAGCCGCGCGTATCGACCGCGCGCTGCAACAGCATGTTGCGCAGGAGGACCAGCGCACGCTCGCGATCGAGCGTCGCGGCTGTGAGGGTGTTTTCCGTCATGATCGCTTTCTCGCTACTTTACATGGCGCACGGGTAGCGGTATACTTTTCGAACATCTCGAGATGGTTCTCCCCTAAAGCCACACCCAAGGAGGGCGAATGACATCGCAGGATCCACCGGGGCAGGCAGCCGGAGCGTGTAGACGCGCCTAGCGGAAGCGAATAGCCGCGCAGCGCACCGCGCTCGTGTGAACCACGCGCGCATCGTGCGCCCAACACGTGTCCGAAGAACAGATCGACGCAAACGTCGCAGCACAGCTGCGGCGTTTGTTCGTTTCGACGGATGACTTCGGTCGCGGTTTCCGAACGTCGGCGAACGTGGAGGCGCGGAAGCCGTACGATATCGAGACGCTGACGGAAATCGCGCTGCGCGTGTTCGCCGCGCGGGGCTACGACGGCGCGTCGATGGACGACGTCGCGAGAGCCGCCGGCATCACGAAGGCGAGCATCTACCATCACGTTGCCGGTAAGGAAGCGCTGCTCGAACGCGGCCTGCGCCGTGCGCTCGACGCGCTCTTCGCGGTGCTGCACGAGCCGGAGGCAACCTCGGGAGCCGCAATCGCGCGATTGCGCCACATCGTCGCGCGCGTCGCCGAGATCACCCTCGCGCTCCAGCCCGAACTGACCGTGCTGTTTCGCATACGCGGCAACTCCGCCGTGGAACGCGACGCGATCGAACGACGTAGGACTTTCGACCGAATCGTCACGGCACTAGTCCGCGAAGCCCAAGATGCGGGCGACGCGCGCGCCGATCTCGATGCGGCGATTTTGACGCGTCTCGTGTTCGGAATGTCGAACTCCGTCGTCGAGTGGTATCGCAGCGGCGGTCGCGTCGCCGACGCCGAGATCGCGCGCGCGGTCGCCGCGTGCGCGTTCGAAGGGTTGCTTCCGAGAAGCTGAGAGTGCTTCTCACGAGGCGTTTTCGTTTTGCGGAACGCTCGGCGCGTTATGCACAACGTAAACGCCTTAAGGTTCTACGCATGTCTAATGCTTGCCTCACTTTGCACGCGCTAACCTGAGGCTCTGAATCCGCTCGCCATTCAAGTGGGGTATTTTGGTTGTTTCTTGCCGACGCTCCTAACCCGTACTTAGCCGCCCCGCCGTGGCTCAACGCGGGCGATACAGCCTGGCAGTTGACCTCGGCGACGCTCGTTGGTCTCATGAGCTTACCCGGCCTCGCCATTCTTTATGGTGGGCTCGTCAAAAAGAAGTGGGCGCTGAACAGCGCCGTCATGTGCTTCTACGCGTTCTCGATCGTTCTCGTCGTCTGGATGCTTTGGGGCTATAACATGGCCTTCGGTCAGGGCGTCCCGGGCGCGCTGACGAATTATTTTGCGATCCCGAAGCCGGCGCTCGACATGGCGTCCGAGACGGGTCAGGCATCGATTCCGATGGCTGCCGCCGGAATGCCGCCGCTGCACTTTGCCGGCGCGACGATGATCTATTTCCAATTCGTCTTCGCAGCGATCACGCCGCTCCTCATCGCGGGCTCGGTTCTCGGTCGTATGAACATCAAAGCGTGGATGATCTTCGTTCCGGTCTGGAGCACGATCGTATACTCGATCGGCGCGTACTGGATCTGGGGTGGCGGCTGGCTCTCGCAGCTCGGCGCCGTCGACTACTCGGGCGGTTACGTCATCCACTTGGCGGCCGGCGTCTCGGGCTTCGTGGCCGCGGCGGTTATCGGGCCGCGCTTGTTGGAAGACCGCACCGATTTCGAACCCAATAACTTGATCATGGCGTTCGCCGGAGCCGGTATCCTGTGGCTCGGGTGGAACGGCTTCAACGGCGGCGACCCGTTCTTCGCGAACACGGACGCCGCGGCGGCCGTGCTCAACACGAATATCGCCACGGTCTTCGCGCTCCTCGTCTGGATGTTCGCGGACATCTTCGCGACGAAGAAAGTCAACGCGGTCTCCATGATCAACGGCATGATCACCGGTCTCGTCGGCATCACGCCCGGCGCCGGTTATGTCGATGGCTGGGGCGCGATCGCGATCGGCATCGTGTGCGGTGGCGTGTCGTGGATGTCGCTCAACTGGCTCGGCAAGGCGAAGTTCATGCAGGCGGTCGACGACACGTTCGGCGTGATCCACACGCACGGTGTGGCCGGTCTCGCCGGCGGCCTGATGGTCGGTATCGTCGCGAATCCCGCGATGATCGAATATCTCACCTCCGATCCGAAGGGGTCGCCCGTCTCGGTCGGCGGTCTCGCGTACGGTCAAGGTTTCGCGCAGCTCAGCCACCAGGCGCTCGCGGCACTCGTGATCATCGTGTTCGATGCGATCATGACGTTCATCGTCCTGAAGATCATCGGCTTCATCGTGCCGCTTCGCTCGAGCGATCTCGAGATCGAAGGCGGCGACCTCGCGATCCACGGCATGGACCCGATGCCGATCGTGTTCCCAACGGGTAAGATTCCGACGGCAGGCGGCGCTCCGGCAAGCTGACCGATCCGGAAAGACTCGACGACGCTCCCGCCCGATCTCGGGGCGGGAGCGTACGTCGCGGTCGCCAAAACGTCGCTCGTGCCCAATAGCAGTGACCGACGTTGAATGAGACGGCGAGCGACGAGCTCGCGAAACGCGCGCGCGACGCGATGTACGCGCGCGATTTGGCGTTACAGGCGCTGGGTATCGAGATCGTCGAGATCGCCGAGGGATTCGCGCGGGCGACGTTCACCGTGCGCGCCGACATGGTGAACGGACACGACGTGTGTCATGGCGGTCTGCTGTTCACGCTCGCGGATTCCGCATTCGCGTACGCATGTAATTCTCGCAACGATTCGACGGTCGCGCTGCAATGCTCGATTTCGTTCGTCGCTCCGGCGCGCGTGGGCGAACGCATCGAAGCCGTCGCACGCGAGCGCACGATCGGCGGCCGCACGGGAACGTACGACGTCGAGGTCACGGGGCCGCATGGTTCCGTCGCGCTTTTTCGCGGCGTGAGTTATCGCATCAAAGGTTCGGTGATCCCCGAATCGTGACGCGCGTCTACGTCGCCACGAAGAACGCCGGCAAGATGCGCGAGCTTCGCGAGATCTTCGCGGGCAGTCGGTTCGCGCTCGATACGTATGGCGATTATGCCGACGTGGTCGAAGGCGTGAGCTCCTATGCGGAAAACGCGGCGCTCAAGGCGCGTGCCCTTCGCACGCAACTCGACGCGGCTGGGATCTCGGTTGCGGTGCTCGGCGACGATTCTGGGCTCGAGGTGAAAGCGCTCGGGAATCGCCCCGGCGTTCTTTCCGCGCGCTACGGCGGCCCGGAGGCGACGTGGTCCGAGCGTCGCCTCGGTCTGGTCGGCGAACTCGCCGCCACCGGTTCCTCCGATCGTTCCGCACGGTTCGTGTGCGCGTTGCATTTTATCGACGCGGCCGGTCGCGAGACGGCGACGCTCGAGACGATCGCGGGTGAAATCGCGCCGGAGGAGCGGGGCGAGGCGGGGTTCTCGTACGACCCGATCTTCTTGCTACCCGAGCGTGGGGTGACGTTCGCCGAACTATCCGCCGAAGAGAAGAATCGGATCAGTCATCGTGCGCGCGCCGCGGCCGCGCTGCTCGCCGCGCTCGAGACCGCGAGCGCCGAACCGGAACCGGCACCGTCCGGAGGGAATTGACCGCCGACCGGGATGTAGCTCAGCTTGGTAGAGCGCCTGCTTTGGGAGCAGGAAGTCGCAGGTTCAAATCCTGTCATCCCGATTTTGTTGAACGCCCGTGGAGCAGCCGGTCGTGGTCGACGAATCTGAAAAGGGACCCGCGAAGAAGGAACCGAGCTTTCTCGAGGGCCTCGTAGCGCGCGGGAGAGATTTTTTCGTCTCGACGGTGGTCTTGCTCGTGATCGCGTTCGTGTTCGAGCGCATCACGAGCAACGAGAGCTTATCGTGGGCGCTCGACGTGGCACTCGCGGCGCAAGACGCTCTGACGCGCGCCGTTGCTGGCCTCAATCCGTTGCATCTCGTCCAATATTGGTACGACGCGTTTACGTTCATATCGAACGCGCTCGTCTATGTTCCCGCTTGGCTCGTCACAGCGCTCGCACCCGTCGTTCGAATCGTCATCGGGTTTCTTGCCCTCTGCGCGCTCCCGATCGTCGTCGTTCGCGAGGGGAGCCCCTTCGAGTGGGTCCTCGTTTTCGGATTGTACCTGCCGACGTTTTTCTGGTTGAGAAGAAGCATGGCGAAACCGGAAGAGGTCGTCACCGGGTGGTCGCTCTTGTATGCATTCTTGATCACCCTGCTCTTCTATTGGATCGTGCAGCTGGTCTTGAACCTCACGCTCGTGGTCTTTCGCGACGTCATCGCGACCGCACGACTCGCCGTCGGTGGGTCGATCGCGATCACGACCGCGATGTGGGTGATCAGCAAGCGTAGCGAACATACCGTCACCGAACGCGTCCTCCAGATCGTCACGCGGCACGCGGAGGGCTGACGGGAGGCGCGTTCCGACCGCCACGCGGAAAACGCTTGCGGGAAATGGAAGCCGCAATCGTGGCCGGGGTTTTCTCGATCGCCTCATGCGTCCGGAACGGAGCGTCTTTGCGGCGCTCCGTCGTTCGCACGCCCTGATGCCGCTTCCGGAGCCACTCCACGATCGCGCCTCGGGCGCGATTCCGAGCGGTGTCGTGACCTTCGTTTTCACGGATATCGAGGGGAGCACCGAGCGCTGGGATCGCGATCCGACCGCGATGGCGGACGCGGTTCTTCGACACGATGCGCTCGTGCGCGCGGCGATCGTTGCGAAGGGTGGCTACGTTTTCAAGAGCCTCGGCGATGCGTTTTGCGCGGCTTTCCAGCGGCCCGAAGACGCGATCGTCGCCATGCTCGACGCGAGGGAGGCGCTCGCGAGCGAAGACTTCTCAGCGGTCGGCGACATTCGCATTCGCGCGGCTATTCACACGGGAACTGCGGACGAGCGTGAGGGCGATTACTTCGGACCCGTCGTGAATCGCGTCGCGCGCCTCGTCGCGATCGCGCACGGTGGTCAGTTGCTCGTTTCCGGGACGACGACGGCGCTCCTGAGTGTCGGTCTTCCGTCGCGCGCGACGCTACGAGATCTCGGCGAGCATCGGCTCAAGGACCTGTCGCAGTCCGAGAACGTGTATCAACTGGACGCGCGCGACGATGCACGAGAATTCCCGCCGCTGCGATCGCTCGACGTATCGTTCAATAATCTTCCGCTGCAGGTTACGTCGTTCGTCGGCCGTGAGGCGGAGGTGGCCGACGTGACGGCGTTGCTCGCCGAACATCGGCTGGTGACGCTCGTCGGTTCCGGCGGAGTCGGGAAGACGCGGACGTCGCTTCAGGTCGCGGCCGAGATGGCGAGCGTCCCGGGGTACGGCGTTTGGTTCGTGGAACTCGCACCGATCTCGAACGGCGACTACGTGCCGGCAACGGTCGCACAGGCGATGGGAATCTCGCTACCGCCCGCCGGCGAGTCGCTCGCGAACCTCGTCCGCGCGCTGCTCAAGACGAAGGCGTTGCTCGTCTTCGACAACTGCGAACATCTCATCGATGCGGCGTCCGACGTGATCGACGAAATTCTGCGGCGCTGTCCCGAGATCCGCGTTCTTGCCTCGAGCCGGCAGGCGCTTGGGATCGCGGGCGAGGCGTCATTCCGGATGCCGTCGCTCGGGTTTCCGGCCGATGCGGAGACGGCAACGTTGACGGCCGCTGAAGCACTCGCGTTTCCCGCGATCGCGCTCTTCGTCGCGCGCGCGATCGCGGCGGATCGGCGTTTCACGCTCGACGACGATAACGCGGCGGCCGTCGCCGAAATCACGCGACGGCTCGACGGCATTCCGCTCGCGCTCGAACTCGCCGCGGCGCGCGTGAAGATCTTACGCCCACGGCAGATTCGGGATCGGCTCGGGGAGCGCTTCCGCGTGTTGACCGGCGGTAGCCGCGCCGCGCTTCCGCGGCAACAGACGCTGCGCGCGCTGATCGACTGGAGCCACGATCTGCTCGACGTGCGCGAGCAGACGCTCTTCCGGCGTCTCGGGATCTTCGCCGGCGATTTCGTACTCGATGCGGCGATCGCCGTCGGCACGGGAGATGGTCTCGACGATGTCGCGTGCTTCGACGCGTTGGCGTCGCTCGTCGACAAGTCGCTCGTGCTCGCAGAGCCCGACGGCGATACGTTCCGGTATCGCCTGCTCGAATCGACGCGGGAGTACGCGCGCGAGAAACTTGAGGCCGCGGGAGAACGCGAAGCGACCGCAATCCGTCACCTTCACTCGCTGCGCGACCGTTTCGTCGCCGCATCCGAACGGTACCATCGGACGGCGCGCAGCGATGAAATCGTTTCGATCTTGGGACCCGAACTGGAAGACGTTCGCGCGGCACTGCAGGTCGCGCTTCAGCGCGAAGGCGAGGTGACGAGCGGCGCGGAGCTTCTCGCGGCGATCGGGACGTCGTGGAACGCGTTCGGCAGCGATGCCGACGGTATCTCGCGCCTCGAGGCGTTCGCGGACGCCCTCGACCGGCAACAGTCGGAACTCCGCTCCGAACTTCTCGACGCACTCTCGAGGCTTCTCTCGGACGCCGGTCAGCGAGCAAAGGCCATGGACCTCGCGGCCGAGGCCGTCGCCCTGGCCCGAGCGGGAGCTACGGCGAACGTGCTCGTGCGGGCGATCGAATCGTACGCGATCAATCTCGGTCGAGCGCGGCGATTTGAGGAAGCCGATCGTGCTCTCGCCGAAGCGGAGGCAATTCCCAACCCGCCCGCGCTGCTCCGCCTCCGCCTGCTCAGCACGCGTTCGTTCCTGAACTTGTTCCTCGGCGATCTCGACGGTGCGGCGTCCGCGTACGAACAACTGCGTGGGGAGCATCGAAAAGTCGGAAACGCGCGGTTCGTGCGCACGATCACGTTGAGTCTCGCTGAGGTCGAGCACGCGCGTGGATTCACGGAGCGTTCCGTCGCGTTGTTGCGCGACGTCGTGCCGGAGGCACGCGCGGGCGGCGATCGCGGGATGTTCGCGACGATGCTCGCGAATTTCGCGGGCTATCTCGTCGCGGTGAACGAGACCGCGGCCGCAATCGACGTCGCACGCGAGGCGATTCGCGAACTCGCCGCGCGCGATCCCGAGTCGTATAATCTCGCGGTCTCCGCCGAGCATCTCGCACTCGCGCTCGCGCTCGAAGGTGACTGCGAGCGCGCGGCGCGGCTCTCGGGATATGCCGACGCAACGTTCGCGCGCGCGCACTTCGAGCGCGAGTTCACGGAGACGACCACGTACGATCGGCTGCGCGACCTCTTATGCGATTCGCTCGACGAGCAGCATCTCGCATCGCTCGTGGCCGAAGGTGCGGCGCTCCCCCCAGAAGACGCGATCGCGCTCGCGCTCGAAAACGCCTAGGCCCGCAGCCCTTCGATGCGCGGCAGTCCATCGATCGAGCGCGCCGTGCGGACTTCCGCCTCAAGTTCGTCGAGTTTCTTCTGTGCGAGCGTCGCGCGCACGTGATCGTACGCGCTCGATGCCGCGGTAAGGAGCCCCTCGAGCGCCTCGATCTCGTCGGGATCGAGATCTTCTTGGCTTTTGTGGGGGCCGTAGAAGACGATCGCTTCGAGGACGGAGCGCACGGAAATCGCCATCGCGCATGACGGACGCAAAGCGCCGGCCGGCAACGCGCCGTGCTTCAACACGATGTGGTTTGCGGGAACCGGCTCGTTCGATGCGAGGAGTTGCAGCACGAGCGACTCGTCGGCGTCGATCGTTTGTGAGGTCGTCGCATCCCAGCCAAGCGAATGGGTGCGTTCGAACGTGCCGTCGTCGCGGCGGCTGAAGAGTGCGGCCGAGGCGAGATCGTATGCCTCCGCTGGCTCGCGCACGACGATGTGTTCGATGGATTCCAGCGTCGTTACGTGCCCCATGCCGCGACCGACGCGCCGCAAGCGATGGGCGGCTTCGATGCGGCTGCGAAAGAGCGTGCGATCGACGATACCCTCGAGGCGTTTGTGAACCCCGTTGAGCGAGAGACCTACGACGATCGCGACGCCGGCTTCGCCGAGAGCCGCGAGGCGCGTCCCGGAGAGAATCTTCCCGACCGCAAAATCGACGAGCGCGAGCGTCGCAACGACGAACGTCGTCATGATGCCGTACACGACGGCGCGGCCGATGAAGAAGCGGACGTCGAAGACACGGTGACGGATCACGGCATAGGCGACCGTGATCGCCACGAAAATCTCGGCTGACTGGGCCAGGTTCAGCAACCAAAGCGGCCACGTGACGGCGACGCCTGGAAGCGAACCGCCGATCGAGTAGGTCAGCTGGCCGCCGAACCCGACCAGCAGGCCGAACATCACCCACCGAATGCGTGCGCGATCGACGACCGTGGCGCTTACGTATGTCGCCACGAAGACGAGCGCTGCGGCGAGAAGTCCACCGATGGTCGTGATTGCGAAGATCGTCGAGACGGCAGGTGGTGCGACGTGGCCGAACATGCCGCCCGCATAAGCCCAAACGCCGAGTGGTGTGAAGATCACGAGCGAAGCGAGTAAGATCCGTTCCGCGGCGCGTCGCCATCCGATCGGATCGTCGTTCGGGAACCGCAGTGCGAAGACGACGAGCCACAACCACTGGTTGTAGACGAGTCCCTGGAAGACGATGAGAAATGCCGCGAGGGCGCGCGGGAAGTCGGCGACGTCGGTGACGTCCAGCCCCGCGCTGCTGATACCGAAGAAATAGAACGCCCACGTCATGCGCGACGGGCGCGTGAGGACGAGCGTCGCCGAAATCAAGATGAGGCCGAATTCCGAGACGATCAAGATGACGTCGGTGATGTTGTCGGCGAGCGATCGAGGGACGACGGCGCCGACGAGCTCGACGTCGCGCGACCTTCCGGCGTGAACGATCGTGAATCGAGCGCGCGCGCCGTCCCGCACGGTGTTCGGAACGCCGGGCTGCACGTACGTGCGCGAAGCGAACGGCGTGGACGCCATATCGAAGCGATCGCCCGCCACGATTTCCGCGCGAGCAGCCGACGACCCGGGAGCGACGCTAAGGACGGTGTCCGTGGCATCGACATCAAAGCCGAACTCGCCGGTTGGATGCCACGGTTGGATGATGTCTGGCGTCGCCATGAGCAGTGCGATGGCCGTCAGAATCGTAACGATGGCGACGCGCCAAAGCGAGCGGGCCGCCGTCCGTGAATCGGTCGCCGTTTCGGTTTCCACGTTCGACATCTTCGCTACCGGACGCGTCAAATGCTCGGCAGGAGTCCGATATCGCCGACGATAGATAACGAACTTGCCGATTTCGGCTCTACACGTTTGTGAGGTACCCGACGATGACCGCAGTTTCCACCGAAAAGCCATGGCTCGACGGAGTCGACTGGCAAGGAAAGATTTGGTCCGACGGCTGGAAAGCGGGCGGCGCCGGCACCCTGACGGTTACGAATAAGGCGAACGGCGAGACGCTCGCGACGCTCGGCGTCGCGTCGGCGGACGACGTCGCGAAGGCCGCCGCTTCGGCGGCGCGCGCGCAGGTCGCGTGGGCCGCGAAGCCGCGCGAAGAGCGCGCCGCAATCCTCGAGAAGGCGCGCGCGCTGCTCGCCGAGCACCGCGACGAATTCGCGTGGTGGCTCATCCGCGAATCCGGCTCGATCGGCCCGAAGGCCGGCGTCGAGATCGATTTCACGCTCGCGAAGTTCGACAAGATCGTCTCGGAATTGCGCACCGCCACGTTCGAAGAAACGCTCGTCGATGAAGGCGGCTTCCGCAGCGTCGCGGAGCGCGTTCCGCTCGGCGTCGTCGGCGTGATCGGGCCGTTCAACTTTCCGCTCTACCTATGCTTGCGCGCCGTAATTCCCGCGCTCGCGTTCGGCAACGCCGTCGTGCTCAAGCCCGACCAGCAGACCGCGGTCGCATCGGGCATTCTCACGGCGAAGCTCTTCGCCGAAGCCGGCGTTCCGGAAGGCGTGTTCCACGTTCTTCCGGGCGATGCGGAGCCGGGCAAAGCGCTGACCTCCGATCCGAACGTGTCGATGATCGCGTTCACCGGTTCGAGTGCCGTCGGCAAATCGATCGGCAGCATCGCGGGCGGACATCTCAAGCGCGTCTCGCTCGAGCTCGGCGGCAATAGCCCGTTCATCGTGCTCGAAGATGCGGATATCGAAGGCGCGGCGCGCTGCGGTGCGTGGGGATCGTTCTTACATCAGGGACAGATCTGCATGGCCTCGAGCCGGCATCTCGTCCACGAGAAGATCGCGGTCGAATACGCGGCCGCGCTCACGAAGCACGCGGAAAATCTCGCGGTCGGCGATCCCGCCGGCGGCAACGTGCATCTCGGTCCGATTATCAACGACAAGCAACTCGCGCGCGTCGAGCGCATCGTGAACGATACGGTCGCCAAGGGTGCGACGAAGACGACGGGCGGACGCCTCGAGGGCAACTACTTCCGCCCGACGGTGCTCACGAACGTGAAGCCGGGCATGGCGGCGTTCGACGAAGAAATCTTCGGGCCGGTCGCGCCGATCACGACGTTCGCGACCGATGAAGAAGCGATCGCGCTCGCAAACGGCACGGAATACGGACTCTCCGCGTCGGTTCATTCGAAGTCGCTCGATCACGCGCGCAGCGTCGCGCGTCGTTTGCGCACCGGCATGGTGCACATCAACGACCAGACGGTCAACGACGACGCGCGTGCGCCGTTTGGCGGCGTCGGTGCGTCGGGTAACGGCAGCCGCCAAGGCGGCCACGCCTCGCTCGACGAGTACACGACGTGGCATTGGTCGACGGAACATGCCGAACCGCCGATGTACCCGTTCTAAAGAGACGCGAGTCGAGCGCGGTTAGGTGTAGAGTGCGAACTCTTCCTTGGCCGCGCTCATCACGTAGTACGTCACGTGCGTACGGTTGATCGTCACGACGCGCTTCGTCTGATCGGTCGGCGTCGATAGCTCGACATCGAACCAGATGCCGTCCTTCGAATCGCGCGTGATTTCATCGACGAGCTTTCGCGCGCTCACCTCGTCCTTGCGGCGCACGAGGAAGTTCTTGCCGCTCGTGAAGTGGATGTCGATATCGAACATGAGGTGGTCTTCTGCGCGACGCCACTCAAGCCCGTGCTTACGGTCGCGAACGGACCTTTCTTAGGAGCGACATCGCCGGGCCTTCGATCGCGTGTGCGAACGGCATGAGCGTCCGTACGATCGCGTTCGGTTTCACGTAGCCTTCGTCGATATCCCAGGCCGGGATAAAGACGCGGTAGCTCGTCTCGAACCGTCCCGACCAGCGCCGGACGAGCGCCTCATCGAAGCCGCGCGCGCGAAGAGCCGAGAGCACCGACATGTCGTCGGGCTGCGTGTTTGCGATCTCCACGAACTCGTCCGTCGTGATGCCGAGGCGCGTCAGGAGCGCGTAATCGACGGGCGAGTGTCCGACGAGATACGTGCCGAGCGTCCCGGCGCGGCTCATGCGCGCCTTGTCGCACAAGCGCGGAAGCCACTTGATCCCGTCGACTTCGACGTTCCAGCGGCGCGGGACGCGCGGTGCGGAGGTTTGCTGCATAAGGCGTTTACTTTCTGAACGGCATGGATTCGTTCGCGCGTGCAGGAAAATCGACCCCGTCGCGAGCGCCCGTGGTCTAATGGATAAGGCACGAGTCTTCTAAACTCGAAGATGGGGGTTCGATTCCCTCCGGGCGCAGAGCGGCGGGAATGCGCGTGCCGCCTGCGAACTCAAGGCGGTCGGTTGGGCGTGGTGACTGTAGCTCAGTTGGTTAGAGCGCTGGACTGTGACTCCGGAGGCCGCGGGTTCGAGCCCCGTCAGTCACCCCAACGACCCAGATCGCCGCGAGCCGATCGGACGTCGCGCGAGATGGGTCGCCCGCGAGTGTCGATGGCGTGGCGACCCGCCGCACGTGTAGCCGAATGTGACGCTTCCATCTGGTAGCGCCAGCTCGTCGACATCCGAGGAAGTGCAACCGTCACACGTGCCTTCCGGGCGTGCTTGGGTTTCCCGTGCACGATAAAGTTCGGCCGCCCGAAGTCCGATGCTCTTAAAACGCGGGGCTGCCTTTTGCTTTCGCGAACCAGGGTGCCACTCGAGGGCGGAGCAATCCGGCGATCGTTCCCAGTCCGTAACGGTTTTCGACTCGATCGTTCGCTCGCCGCGCGCGTAGCGTTGCTTTTCGTCGCGTTCGTGCTGCCGGTCTCGGGAGCCGCGGCACTCTTGATCGGGCAGCAGAGCGCGCGAATCGCCCTGACCGACCGCGAGCGAGCGCACATCGCGTTCACCACGCAAGCGGTCGCCGTCGTTCAGAGCCTGCGGGAACTGCGCGACCGGATGGAATTCGATCGCGATCCGGGTGTCGACGAGCGCGAAAACGTGGCGATGGCCCTCGATTCGCTCACCGATTACAGCCGCGCGAACCCGGCGTCGACGGAATTGGCTTCGCGGCTCGCGCTTCTGCGTGGTGAATGGGACGCGATCCCGGGCGGGGCCGACGGGGCGCCGGAGGTCGATCGTGCCCTCGCGACGGCGTCGGGGCTCTTCGACGCGGTGAACGAGCGGTCGATCCGCGCCTCCGAAGCCGATGCCGTCACCTCGGAGCTCTTCGATGCCTATACGACGGAGCTCCCGACGATCGCGGAGCGCATCGATCTCGCGAAGCTGACCCTGGTTCGCGCGATTCGCGAGAGTCGCAGCATCGTTGCCGATCGCATCGCGGCGGCAATCGCCACCGGCCAAGGCCGACACGCGTACGATATCGTGAAGAACGACGTCGAGAACGCGGAGAAGGGCGGTCTCGACGTGTCGCAGCTAACGGGCCACGTCGACACGATCGGCACCGATTACGATGCGTTCATCGATCTCTCGCAGCGCACGAAGCTTCGCAGCGAGAATCCCGTCGCCGCGGCACGGCAGATGCGTGGCGCCGGCGACCGCATCGTGGCCGACGTGTTCGAGACGGATGCGGCATTCGCCGCGACGATCGATCGTCTTCTGGCGGAGCGCGAGCTCGGTGAGAAACGCATGCTCGTCCTCATGCGGACCGAAGCGATTCTCGGCGTCATCGTCGGGTTGTTTATCGTGGTCCTCATCTCACGGACGATTCGCGACCGCGACCGGCGCGAGCTCGATCGCGCGCAACACGAAGCCGAACGTCTTGCGGGCGAGCTCGAACGTCAGCGTATGTTCGAGGATCTCGCCGTGACCGAGGCGCATTTCCGCGCCGTTTTCGAGCGCTCGTCGATCGGGGTGGCAATTCTCGATCGCGACGGAAACGTGCTGCGCAGTAATCAGGCGCTTCACGAGATGCTCGAAACGGTCGACGGGAAGAAGATCGGGGCAGATCATCCGTCGTTCGCGAGCCTGCTCGCAGGCGAGATCGAATCGTTCACGATGGAAGTCGAATCGGGCAACGAGAACGGTCACGCGTGGGAGGTAACGCTCTCGCTCGTTCGCGACGACGACGGTGCCGCGCGCTTCGCGATCTCGATGCTCAAGGACATTACGGAACGCAAGCGCATCGACGACCGTCTGCGCCACGACGCATCGCACGATGCGCTCTCCGGGCTGCCAAATCGCGCGTATTTCTGCGACCGGCTGCGCGAAGCGTTCTTCGGCGATCGTCCCCCCGAGGGAATTCCCGCCGTGCTCTTCGTCGATCTCGACGAGTTCAAGTTCGTCAACGATAGCCTCGGGCACGCGGTGGGCGACAGCGTGCTCGTCGAGACGGGCGAACGTCTGCGCGCGAACACGACGAGCGGCGACTGCATCGCGCGCTTCGGCGGCGACGAATTCGCGGTGCTGCTCGACGGACGTCGCACGCGCGAAGATCTCGAAGAGACCGTGCAGCGGATCGGGCGTTCTCTTGCGGAACCGCATACGGTCGACGGGCGTGAAATTTTCGTGACGGCCAGCATCGGTGTGGCCCTCGTCCACGGCAGCTACCGCACCGTCGAAGAGATCCTGCGCGATGCGGATACCGCGATGTACTACGCCAAGTCGACGGGCCGCGCGCGTTCCGCCGTGTTCGATGCCTCGATGCACGATCACGCATCGCGTCGTCTCGACATCGCGACGCAACTGCGCCGCGCGCTCGAACGCGAGCAATTCTATCTCGCCTATCAGCCCGTGGTCTCGCTCGCGACCGGAGCGATCGAATCGTGCGAAGTACTGCTGCGCTGGGAGAATCCGGATCTCGGGCTCGTGTCGCCGAGCGAGTTCATTCCGATCGCGGAAGAGCTCGGGCTCATCGTTCCGATCGGCCGCTACGTTCTCGATCGCGCCTGCAAGCAGTTCGCGGAGTGGAAGGAGCTCGGCATCCGTCACCCCGCGCGGCTTTCCGTCAACGCTTCCGTGCGCGAGATCGTGCAGACCGATTTCGTCGAAGCGGTCGAGGCTGCGATCGCGCGCTACAACATGAAACCGGGCGAACTGATTTTGGAAGTGACGGAGACGGCGATCCTCTCGAGCGGTAAGTTCTCCCACGGCGCCCTCGATCGCCTCAAGGCGGCAGGCGTGGGCCTCGCGATCGACGACTTCGGCACCGGTTACTCGTCGCTACGCTACCTCCAGCAATTTCCGTTCGATGCGCTCAAGATCGACCGCTCGTTCATCAGCGGCGCCGATGGCCGGCTCGCGAGCGAGCCGATCGTCACGATGCTGCTCACGCTCGCACGGTCGTGCGGCGTCGGCGTGATCGCCGAAGGCGTCGAAACGCCGTCCCAGGCCGCGCGCCTGCGCGCCCTCGGCTGCACGAGCGCGCAGGGCTACCTCTACGGCCGCCCGTGCCGCGCGGCCGCGCTCCCCGAACTGTTCCGCAGCGAAGAGAACTTCGCAAGCTAAGACGCGCCGCCTCGCGCGCAAGACGAAACAACGAGGCCGGCTCACCGTAGATGCGAAAACCACGCGCTTCGGGGGGGGTTCACCATGTCCGTTTGGTCCGCACTCGTTGTCTTTTTCATCGGCGCCGCGATTGCCGGGCCGCTCGTTCTTTCGGCGTGGCTGATGCGCCGTCGCGAATGCCCGCACTGCGGTGAGACGATCGAGCCGGATCCTGCGTTCGCCCGTATGGTGGCCGGCCAGTAGCCGTCCGCGTCGCGGTCGCCGCGGATCTCGATGCGATCCGCGCGATCTACAATCAGGGCATCGAGGATCGCCGTGCGACGCTCGATTTGGATCCGAAGAGCGATGCGGATATGCGCGAGTGGTACGCAAGACACGATGCGCGGTACGTCGTCATCGTCGCTGAGCGCGAGGGACGCGTTGCGGGATGGGCGTGCCTGAGCCCGTACTCGCATCGCTGTGCGTATAACGGCGTTGCGGAACTCTCCGTTTATGTCTCGCGTGATGCTCGCGGTTCGGGTGTCGGCTCCGAGCTGTTATCCGCGATCGAAGATTACGCTCGTCGCGGGGATTTTCATAAGATCGTTCTCTTCGCGCTCGCGATCAACGATGCCGGAGAGCGACTGTACGCGAAAATGGGCTACCGCGACGTTGGCGTATTTCGCGAGCAGGGCCGCATTGACGGGCACTACGTCGATGTCGTCGCGAAGGAGAAGATCGTCGAGGCGCGCGACTAAGCGATCCGCCATGCCGTGATGCCGAGCGCGACGACGCTCGTCGTCGCGCAGGCAGCGAGCGTCGCGAGCGGGTGCCGCGTCGCGCTCGCGGGGTCGAGCGCCGGGAGGTGATTGACGGCGCCGACGTACCAGCCGAGGAGCACGATTCCCTCGAACGGGAGCGGCGAGCGCGCGAGGGCACCCAAGGCGACGCCGAACGCCGCAGCCGCGAACGCGAGCGGAAGCAGCGCGACGATCCCGGCGCCGCCGTCGCGGAGTGCGAGCGCGGCCACCGGAACGGCTGCAACGAGAAAACAACTCGTGGTGCGCGCGAGCGCGCGGCGCCAAGACGGGGTCGGCGTTGCGCGGAGGACGTCTTCGCAGTTCGCGCGCACGTCCATCACCGTCGCGAACGCGATCGGCCCGATCGGCCAGATCCACACGAGCGGTGAGACGACGCGCGCGAGCCCCGCTACCGGGACCGCAAGAGCGGCGATCGTTACGCCGACCATGCCGGCGAGCCAGTACGGTCCCGCTTCACCGAGCGTCGCGCCGAGTTCGGCGCGGAGAAGTGGCGGCAACGGAACGAGCGCGACGAGACGCGCGGGAAGCTCGGCAAAACGTCCTCGCGCACGCGGGTTCGTTCGGACGAGTGCGAACGATGATACGGCCGCCGCGATCGCGATCGCAACGAGACTCCAGATCGCGCGCACGGCGATCGTCGTTTCGCTCCACGGGATGCCGACAAACCGGAAGACGTGCTTCGATGGTTCCGAAAATCCGATCGAGAAGTCGTTACCGATGTGGACGTGCGGTTCGGCCGCGGCGAGACCGTGCAACAACGACGCCGTGAGCACCGTCATCCCGAGCGGATCGAGCGCCGTCGTTCCGTTGCCGGCGATCTGCCCCGGAACGACGAAGAGCGCCGCCCACACGAAAAACCAGACGATTCCACCGCCGATGCCACGCAGGCCCGGTATTGCGGTGATCGCCATGGCGAGGGTCGCCGTGATCGCGCACGCGGGCACCGTGACGATTGCGAACGGCAACAGATAGGCGAGCACATCGATCGAGCGATCTTCGCCGCGAACCAGTTGCATCGCGATTGCCGCGACGCCGAGTAGGGCTGCGAAGACGACGAGAAGTGCGACGTTGCTCGTCCACTTCCCGAGAGCGACCATCGTGCGCGGGAGCGGCGACGCGGCGACGATGTCGTACGTGCCGTAGACGGCATCGCGCGATTGTGCCGGCCGGATCAAGAAGAAACCGACCAGAGACAAAAACGTGATCGTCAGGATCGCGTTGATCGTGCCCATCCAGGCACTATCGTAGATGCCGCGCCAGCCACCGAGATCGACCATCGAATACGCCGCCGAGCGATCGGGAACGAAAAGATAGCCGAGCTCGAGAAGTGCCGCGACCACAATCAAGATTGCAAACGTTCGCGTGCGCTCGAGAAGATCCGCACGAGCGATGGCGACGATCGCGTTCACGCGGCCCGGCCGATGTGCGCGAGGTACGCGGACTCGAGCGACCCATGCGCTCCCACGACGTCGGCTCGCGTCCCGTCCGCGACGATGCGGCCGCCCGCCATCACGAGGATGCGGTCCGCGCTCGATTCTAGGTCCGAGACGATGTGCGTCGAGAGCAGCACGATGCGATCGCGCCCGAGCGCCGCGATCAGATCGCGAAATCGAATGCGTTGTTCGGGATCGAGGCCCACGGTCGGCTCATCGACGATCAGCAACTGCGGGTCGCCGAGTAACGCGGAGGCGATCGCAACGCGTTGGCGATTACCGCCGGAAAGCGTCCCGAGCGGACGCCGCGCGACCGGCGCCAGATCGAGCGACTCGATGAGCTCGTCCGTCTGCGCGCGCGTGCGTCGCGGGTCGAGCCCTTTGAGCGCGGCGATATAGCGGAGGAACTCGCGCGCATCGAGATGCGGATACACGCCTGCATCCTGCGGAAGGTAGCCCAGCATTTTGCGAAGTGCGTGCGGCTTTGCAACGACGTCGATGCCATCCCACCGGACCGTTCCGGAGCTCGGGCGGGCGACGGTCGCGACAATACGCATCAGCGACGATTTTCCGGCGCCGTTCGGGCCGACGAGGCCAACGACGCCGTCCGTCAGGTGAAAAGAGACGTCGTGGAGCGCCGTGGCTCCGCCGCGGTACGTCTTACGAACCGCGGCAACTTCGAGAGAATGCATCGCCGCCTATACGGCTGGTGGCAACGTGGGTTTCGTTTGCGACGTGTTCCCTGTTGACCGCCGTGTGCGGGGGCGCATAGGTCGCTCGGAACACGTAAAGTCTGGGGAATTCACACCGACATCCAAGAGTAGACGAGAACATGACCCCCGTGCGGCGCGATGCGTGTGCGGTGGCTCATAGCGTTCCCAGGGAGTTCATGCGTCGGCTCGATCGCACCGAATCTAGTCGTATGAAAAAGAACGCTATTCGAGCGATGTTCCTGGACGAGACCGCGCAGGGCCTCGTCGAGTACGCGCTCATCATCGCCCTCGTGTCGATCATCGCGATCGCCGCGCTCAAATTCCTCGGCTCGAAAGCCAGCAACACGCTCAACAACGCCGCGAACGCGCTCGCAAACTAAAGACGGTCGTCCTTTGCAGGGAAGAAACGGGTCCGACGGTTCGGGCTCGTTTCTTTTTTTTGCGCTTACCCTGCGGCGCGGCGGCAGACCCATCGTCCGACGTACGCGCGCACGATCGCGACCTCCGGATTCTCGGCGATGTCTTGCGCATCGGTGCGCCGCGCCGAGACGATCGGTAACGGCGGGTCCGCGAAAAAGAACGACGTGACGAGCGCGTCGCGCGCCGCCTCGGAGCGCCGCTCGAAGACGAACGGGACGTCGGAGTCAACGAGGTAGATCTCGAGAAGATACGGCGGCTCGGGGACCATGTGGCGGCGCTTGGACGCTCCCGGGACGGGGCCTCCCTAGAATGTGCCCATGAAACTTCGGGCGTTGCTGGCGTGCGTCTTTGCCGCCGTTCTGTTGCCATGCGTTGCGAGTGCCGATCCAAATTCCGGACCGTCTCCCGCCTCGAGCGACCTCTATAAGGGGGTCGCGGCGATGCTCGGTAACGAGCCGTCGGAATCGTGCCCCGCACTGCAGCCGGTTCGATACGCGATGTACGGCGGGCAGATCGCGGACGCGTTCGTCACCGGTGCGGCGGTGCGGCACGGTTCGATCGGCCGAACGCTCTTCGGAACGACGACGACGCCGGTCGCGCTGATCACGCAGGGCGCCTTCGATGCGCTCGTCGGTGCGTTGACGCGACGATCGGGGTGCACGGCAAAGACCGCGATAAGCGCCGCGGTCGGCGCGAGCGCGATCGTCAACGCGGTGCAAACGCGATGAGACGCATCGTTGCCGTCATCGCCACCGCCTCTCTCGCCGCGTGCAGCGGCGGAACCGGATTCTCACCGTTCGCCCCCGGCGTGAGCCCCGTCAGAGGTAACCCCACACCGAGCGCGAGTTCGACTCCGACGCCGACCCCCGTTCCGACGCGGACGGCTGCGTCCACGGCGACGCCGACGCCCGTACCGTCGCATGCCCCGACGGCGACCCCGGTGCCGACGGCAACGCCGACCCCCGGAGTGACGGCGACCCCCGTGCCGACCGCGACACCGACGCTCGCTCCAACCCACACGCCCACGCCGGCCCCAACGGCAACACCGACGCTCGCTCCGACCGCGACGCCGACTCCGGCACCGACGGCAACGCCAACGCCGGTCCCCGCGTGTGCCGTTCAGACTCCCACGGTCACGACGTTCCAGATCCCGACGAGCAACGCGGCTCCTCAGTCGATGACCTTGGGTCCCGACGGCAATCTCTGGTTCACCGAAAACTCCGCGAAGAAGATCGGCAAGATCACGCCGACCGGAACGATCACCGAATATACGATCCCGCCGAACGGTGGGAACATCTTTCCCGAATCGATCACGGTCGGGCCCGATGGCGCGCTTTGGTTCACGACCGGCTCGGAGCTCGGGCGTATAACGACGTCGGGATCCCTGACGACGCTGCCCGCGGAGGCATCGCTCCTCGGCATGTATGCGATCGTGACGGGTTCGGACGGCAACCTCTACTATTCCGGCGGCCCGAATGGTACCGGTTACATCGTTCAGCAGAACCCGAGCGGACCGTACACGCGCTTCTCGGCACCTGCGTTCCCGGGATCTCCCGGCGGCACGCTGCCAGATACGTACGGGCTAGCCGTCGGCGCGGATCACGGCATTTGGTTTACGAACATTGGATTCGGAACGGGCTATCTCGGCCGGATGTCGACGAGCGGCGCTTTCGCATCGTACGCCATGCCGTCGACCGTCACGAACAGCGTAACGTACGACATCATATCCAATCCCGCGGACGGTGCGCTGTACTTCCTCGCGTCGAATCCGAATACGACGAACGCGACGTATCTCGTTCGATCGACGACCGCCGGCGTGATGAACGTCGTGACGGGTGCAGGCGGCCCGTACTTCGACTTCGAGTCGAACCTGATCGTGGGGCCGGATGGGAACGTCTGGAGTTCGACGCCCTATGCGGTCTACAGCCAGCCGACGAACGGTGGCACGGCGTGTCTCATCGGGCAGGGAAGCGGCCCCATACGAGCTCTGACCACGGGGTCCGACGGAAACGTGTGGTTCCTCGAACCGTCGAACAACCTGGTCGGCCGCTTCAATATCCCGCCCGCACCGCTGCTACGCCGTACGCGTCACGGCTCGACGTAACGAGCCGCGTCGCGCAGCGAAGCGCTTCCAGGGAAACAATCCGACGGGTTGAACAAGGGCTAGCGGTCGACGAGGCTGGGGCGTCTTGCGCTCTTAGCTCAACTGGTTAGAGCATCGGACTTTTAATCCGCTGGTTCTGGGTTCGAGTCCCAGAGAGCGCACGAGCCCGCCCTTGTGGACCGGCCGGATTCCGGGTACACTATGCCGGGTTCTCCGCACCGCTAGCTCAATGGTAGAGCAGTTGACTCTTAATCAATTGGTTGAAGGTTCGAGTCCTTCGCGGTGCACGTTTCGGACCGATCGGCGTTAGCCGGTCGGTCTTTTTGCGACGACCCGCTAGCCTTCGAGGACGAAATCGCGGGGCTTGTCCAACCCACCGATGGTGACGAGCACGTTGCCGCGCCGCGTCTCCGCGATCGAAAGCATGCCGGCCTCGAAGTCGATCGCGAGCAGTCGATCGCCGGCGGCGTTCG
>Ga0116226_10000807_pt1 | contig 27017 bp, 12 predicted proteins | sample S1TSphfallax_FD_89692 | JGI IMG/M metagenome (GOLD analysis project Ga0116226, IMG submission 89692) | Host-associated microbial communities from peat moss isolated from Minnesota, USA - S1T2_Fa - Sphagnum fallax MG | ecosystem: Host-associated > Plants > Peat moss > Unclassified | place: USA... | reverse complement strand
GACCGCGATGTTACCGTCGCAAGGATGCAAGAACCTTCGGACGCGCCGCAGGAGATTCGGCTCGCGATCGATTGCCTGAGGGAATGCGAGGCGTTGGCGGGCATCGACGCCGAGTCCCTAGATAGGCTCGCGGCGGCCGCCGTGCAGTTCTCGCTGCCGGCCGGCGTCACCCTCTTCGACTCCGGAACCACCTCCGACGGGATCTACCTCGTGGTTGCGGGCCGCATTGGGGTCAAGATAGACGGCGCTGCCGGCTGGACGGCGCAAATGCGCAGAGGCGAGTTGCTCGGGGAATTGAGCTGGCTCATGAATGCCCCGCACAGCGCGCAGTTGATCGCGATTCGCGACAGCGAACTGCTGTGGCTCAGCAAGGCATTGCTCGACGATATCGCCGCACGGTCGCCGCGCTTCTCGCTCGCGATCGCCCGTCTCTGCGCCCAGCGCCTCTATCGCAGCGGGCGCGGCGGCGGCGACTCCGCGCGGCGCGCGCGCGTCTTCACGATCCTGCCCAACAGCCCCGAGGTCGATGCCGTGAGCTTCGCCACCGCCTTGGTTACCGAACTGAGCCGCGTGGGACGCGCGGAGTTCGTTTGGGACGTCCGCGCCAGTTCGCACACGGTCGGCTGGTTCAACAATATCGAGGAAAGCAACGACTACGTGGTCTATCTTGCGGATGCAAACTCCTCGGGTTGGACGCGCCAATGCGTGCGTCAAGCCGACCTATTGCTGCTCGCGGCCAACATATTGGACGAACCGCGGCCTTGGGCCGAAGCCGCACTGAGCATCGCCGCCAAGGCGGCAGGCCCCGTCGAACTCGTTCTCCTGCACGCGGCAGAGTTCGCCTACGGCCGGGCGACGCGGTGGCTGGAGTCGAGCCCCGCGAGCGCGCACCACCACCTCGTCGATGCGTTCGACCTGGCGCGGTTCGCGCGGCTGATCACGCACCGAGGCGTCGGTCTGGTTCTGTCCGGCGGCGGTGCCCGCGGCTTCGCCCATCTCGGCGTCATCCAAGCGCTGCGCGAGGCACGAGTGCCGATCGATTACGTCGGCGGCGCAAGCATCGGCGCGATCATGGCCGCCGGCGCGGGCCTCGGCTGGAATGACGCGGAAATGCGACTGCGGTATCGGCGCAGCTTCGTCGAGAGCAATCCGGTCAACGACTACACGTTTCCCTTCATCGCCCTGACTCGGGGCGACAAGGTCGCGCGGCTGCTGCGGCGTGAATTCGGCGAGGTGTTGATCGAGGATATCCGCCTGCCGTACTTCTGCGTCAGCGCGAATCTGACCACGGGCCGTGCAGTCGAGCACCGGCGGGGCTCGCTGCGGCAGGCGCTGCGCGCCTCGGTCGCGATTCCTGGGGTCATGCCGCCGGTATTGAACGGCGATGCCGTGCTGGTCGACGGCGCCGCCATCGACAATCTGCCGGTCGACATCATGAAGTCGCACTCGCCGGGCATCGTGATCGGCAGCGATGTGGGCGCCGATCGGCCGTTCACGGCCGATTACGAAGATGCCGAGCAGCCTCCGTTTTGGCGCCTGTTGTCGCGATCCAGCAGCGGCAGACGGCGCATCAACATCTTCCAAATTCTCATGCGCGCCGGCATCGTCGGCGGCGAGGCGGCGGCGCTGGCACAACGCGAGCGCGCGGACGTGCTGCTCAAACCGCCGCTCGACGACATTGATCTACTCAATTGGCAGGCGTTCGACCGCGCGATCCGCATCGGCTACGAGTACACCGCGCAAGTGCTGCGCGGCGCAGCGGCTGCGCCTCTTCGGCCCAGGGCGGAGTAATCCTACCAGACGCGCAATACCGCCAAACGCACGTCGGCCGGAAAGCGGCGAGCCCGATATCATCTCGGTCGGAGCCAGCTGGACGTTTTGACGCCGGATCACCGACATCGCCGGAGGCCAGTCGGCCGTGCGTGCGTTCCGTGTAAACTCCGCCGTCGGCCGGCGAACGCTGGGAACCTTCCCATGCCCGGCGGCTCCTAGTCCTGAACCAAAGGAAGAATGAATGCTCAAGATTGCCCGATTATGCCGCCTCCTCACGGCCGTTGCCGCGGCCGCCGCCGCCGCCTGTCATGGCCACAGCTCTCCGAACACGGCGACCGACCAGCAAAATCCCTTCGGTATTTTTTCGGGCACGGACAGCGCCGGTAACGCGGTTACGGCGATCATCGACACCAGCTCCTCGGCCGTGTTCATCAGCGCCACCAAGAACAGCGCGGGGCAACTCGTCTACACGCAATACACAGGCCTCGTGTCGGGATTGCAGTCGACGATCGACGGCACTCTGCACGGCTACCCTCAGGCGCTGCAGGAATTCGCCGACGGCTCCAATTTCGGCATCGGAACCCTGGGCGGACTCGTGACGACCAACACGAGCCTCAGCGGTACGTTCGAGTTCACGACGACCAACAACACCACCTCGACGACCGTGTGGATGCTCAGTTTCGATTCGATCTACAGCACCGCCGGCAGCTTGACCGCGATCGCTGGGAATTATTCCGATGCCACGCTCGATGATCCGGCCGACGGCGCCACGGTGTCTATCACCGCGAGCGGCGCGATGACCGCCCAGGCGCCGGCCACCGGTTGTGCCCTGACCGGCCAGCTGTCGGCCAGCACGGAGAGCAACGACATCTACCCGGTCACGCTGTCTTATGCGAGCTGCACCGGTCCAGCAGCGTCCTTGAACTCGATCCAGTTCACAGGCTTCGCGATTCTCAATACGACTGTCTCGCCGACCCAGGTGACGATTGCCGTCACCGGCGAAACCTCGAGCCGGACGAACTATGGCGTAGTGATGGCGCTCGCTGCGACGTAGCCGGCAGGACGCAGCCGCCGCGACCGAGCAGCCTCACTCCTCATCGGCAAACTCGAGGTCGCGCGGCGGTTCGAGTTCCGGGTGCAGCGTCGGCAAATGTGCCTTGCGCAAGGCGAGATCGACGCTCGACACTTCGGTTCTGCGCAAATCCTGCCAAGGACCCTCGAGGGCCTGCCAGGCGGCGAGCGCCGCAGCCGCATCCGTGACTTGCGCCGCCGTCGGCGCCGCATCGACGCCCGTGACTTGCTCGTAAAGGCTCGCAAGCCTGCCATTGACGCCCTCCAATCCCAAGCGGCGCGAGGCTCCTTCTCCCGAGGATTCGATCAATGCCTCGAGGTGCTCGTCCAGCTCTTTGATGCTTGCGATGGGTGCGCTGCGCGCAGCGTCGCCGCGCTCCTTGAGCTGCGCACGGATCGAGCGGGCTTGGAGGAGTGCCTCGGTGCTGCCGTCGAGACCGGCCGATAGCCGCTGGGCCAGCGCCATCTGCGCGGCATAATCCGCCGCCGGAATCAGCACGCGCGGATCGGGGTCGACGCGCAGCGGAGCCTCGGAGACCCGGTCACCGACCCGCAGTCGCACGCGATACAGACCCGGACTCGCGAGCGGTCCCGAGGGTTCCAAGGGCGTATCACCGGGCACGGCGGATATCGGAAAGCCGCGACGCACGCTGCGCGGGGCCGCATAGTGCAAATCCCAGATCCAACGATGCATGCCGGCCTCGGTACCTGGCGGCGGCGTCATGCGGATCCAATAGCGCGGGATCAATTCACGCGCGAGTTCCTCGCCCGTCATCGGCGGCGGGTCCGCACTCGTGACGCGGCGCACGACCGTGCCGCTTGGATCGAGAATTTCGATCACCACGGCGTGCGGTTCCGCGCGCGCAAGGTAGTAATCGATCACGGCGCCCGCCGGCGGATTACGGCCCGCGGGTTCATCGGGCTGGATCGGCGTATCGCTGCCGGTACTGCGGCGTACGCGCACCGCCGCCGCCGGCGACAGCAGCGCCGACCGACTGGCGAGCAACGCGGGTGTGAACTGCCGCAAGGGGCTGATGTCGTCGAGAATCCAGAATGCGCGGCCGTGCGTCGCAAGCACGAGATCCTGGTCGTGAACGGCGATATCGCGCATCGAGGTATGCGGCAGGTTCAGCTGCAAGGAACTCCAATGCTCGCCATCGTCGAAGGAAACCCAGACGGCTTTCTCGGTGCCGGCGAACAGCAGTCCCCGGCGAATCGTATCCTCGCGCACGGTGTTGACCGCACCGTCGTCGGGCAATCCCGCGATGATGGGCGCCCAGGTCTTGCCGCCGTCGCGCGTCCGGTAGATATACGGATGAAGATCATCGACGCGAAAGCGGCTCACGGCGACGTAGGCGACCAGAGGGTCGAAATGGGACGCATCGATTTGCGTCACCTTGCTCCAAGGCGTCAGCGCCGGCGGCGTGACGTTGCGCCAATTTTTGCCGTCGTCTTCGGTAACCCACACGAGACCGTCGTCGGTGCCGGCCCAGATCAGGCCCTCGTGCAGCGGCGAGGCGCTCGCGGCATAGATTGCACCGCGCTGCTTCACCGCTTTCTCCAGGCGCAGCCTGCCGACGCTCGCCGGGGCTCCCGGATCCTCGCGCGTCAGGTCGGGACTGACCACGCGCCAATGCATGCCGCCGTCGCTGGTTTCATAGAGGCGATTCGCAGCGTAATACATCCGGTGCGGATCCTGAGGCGCGAAGAACAGCGGCTCGGTACGGTCGACGCGATCATCCGGACCGCGAATCGGAATCGGTGAAATGTCCTGCACTTGACCCGTCGAGACGTGCTCCTTGGTCACGACGTTGCGGCCCGAACCATAGACGATGTCCGGATCGAGAGGATCGGGAACGACGTAACCGTACTCGATCGCACCCACCGGGTGCCACTCGCGCAGCGTGATCTCGCCGTCGTTGCCGCGGCTCGCGATACAGACCGACCCGCTCTCCTGTTGCCCGGAACAGACGCGGTAAGGAAAGGTGTTGCTGATGCCGACGTGATAGAGCTGGGCGGTCGGCTGGTTCAGCCAGGAACTCCAGGTCAGGCCGCCATTGACCGTGACGATGCCGCCCTGATCGCTGACCATGGCGATATGCTGCCCGTCGTCGGGGCTGATCCACAGATTCTGGTAGTCGTCACCGCCCGGTGAGCCGCGTAGCGAGGTCCAATGGACACCGCCGTCGACCGACTTCACGGTCACGAGGCTCGCGCTGTAGAGCACGTCGGCGTCGTGCGGATCGACCTTGATGATGGGCAGATCTCCGCCACCGATGCGCAGCGCCGGCCGCGGATCCGTCGTGACCCGATACCAGGACTCACCGGCATCGTCGGAGCGAAACACGCCAAGTCCGGCGGCAGAGCTGTAATCGCCCTCCTCGGTCGTTGCAAGCGTGGCGAACAGCCGCCCAGGCCGACTCGGAGCGAGCGCGATTTCGATCTGCGATAGATTTTCCGGCAGGCCTTTGCTCAACTTGCGCCAGTGGTCTCCGCCATCGGTGGATTTGTACAGACCCCCGGCCGTGCCATTGAACACGTTCTCGTCTTCCCAAGGCCCGGAGCGCACGTTCCAGAGCGCCGCATAGAGGGTGTTCGGATCATTCGGATCGATCTTGATGCATGAACCGCCCGTGTTCTCATCGACGTTCAGGATGCGCGTCCAGGTCTTGCCCGCATCGATCGAGCGGAAGATGCCGCGCTCGGCGCTCGCGCCGAACGGGTGACCGAGCGCCGCCGCGTACAGCCGGTTGGGATCGCGCGGATCCACGGCAAGATCCGGGATTTGCTGCGCATCTTCGAGACCGAGATGCGTCCAAGTGGCGCCCGCATCCGCCGATCGATAGATCCCGTCGCCGACCGAAAGGTCGGGCCGCTGCAGGCCTTCGCCGCTCGCGACGTAATAGATCTCGGGGTCCGATGGCGCCACGGCGATCGCACCGATCGATTGCGTCGGTTCGGCGTCGAAAATGGGCTGCCAGGTGCGGCCGTAGTCGGTGGTCTTCCAGACGCCGCCGTTGACGGCGCCGATCAGGAACGTCGCCGGCTGTCCGGGTATCCCGGTCACCGCGCGCGTGCGGCCGCCCCGATGCGGGCCGACCAGGCGCCAGCTCAGCGCCTGCGAGGCGATCTCGGGGGGCAGACTTGCGGCAGCCGCCGCTGCGCGGCTCGGCGGCGGCGCGGCGACTGCGAGGCGCGGGAGCACGCACAGCAAGACCATGCCCAAACGCCAGGCCCGGGGCGACAACTTACTCACCGAGCGCCGGAACGTGATGGGCGTGCATGAGCTGATCGAGTGCCGGGAGATCGTTCGCAGCAATTGCGCTCCATTTTGCGAGTTCCGCGAGCAGCGCAGCGTGCAGGTCGGCATAGACCTCGCGCTGCGACTCGGTGGGACCGAAATCCTCACTGTCGAGCGTCGCGGAGAACGTGTCGTATTGCTCGTTGAGCATGTTGGGATAGCGCAAGTTGTCCTCCGATGCCGCCATTTTCACCTGCACGAGGCGCGCTTCGATCGGCTCTAGTTTTGCGAGCAGACTCTTTTCGGACTCGAGCACCGCTCCCGCCTCCGTTCGGCCTTCGCTCCACTTCGCGATCGTCGCAAGTCGCGCGCGCGTCGCCCGGATGCCGTTGACGGCCCGGTGCAGGGCATCGATGTCCGCCGCGGTCTGCATCGACAGCGCGTCGAGTTCGCGTATCTCGCGTTCCGACAGCTGTCCCTGCAGTCGCGGATCGCCGATGACATCGAGAGGCGCCGTCTGGCTCTTGCCACGCACGGTCAGGCGCACTTGGTAGTGACCGGGAGGCACGAGCGGTCCACGCGGCCCGTCGTCGCTATAAAAGGCCCCCGGGATCTTCACCGGATCCTCGCGGCGCAGGTCCCAGGCAAAGCGATTGCCGCCGGCCGCCGCTGGAATCTCGTTCGGGGTCTGTACGCGATCGGTCCATTCGGCCGGTTGTTCGTCGGCATCCTTGGGCGCGAGATTCGACAATCGACGCAGCGTCCGACCGTCGGCATCCAAAATCTCGAGTGCGATTTCCTCCCCTGGTGGCGGCGCGTTCTTCAGGGTGTAGTCGATCACCGCGCCGGACGGCGGATTGTCGCCGACGGGCAGTCGCCTCTCGACTTGTTCGGGATAGTGCAGCTTGACCGCCGTCGCCGGCGTAAATAGATGAAAGTCGTCCGCCGGATTCACCGCCGCTGCCTGGCGCAGCGGCGACACGTCGTCGAGAATCCAGAACGAGCGCCCATGGGTGGCGACGACGAGATCACCGTTCTTGATGAGTAGATCGTGGATCGGCGTCGTCGGCAGATTCAGCTGCATTGGCTGCCAATGCGCCCCGTCGTCGAGCGAGAAGAAAACGCCGAGTTCCGTTCCGGCGTAGAGCAAGCCCGCCTTGGCCGGGTCCTCGCGCACGGCATGCACGTAGGCGCCGTTCGGAATCCCGGTGACGATGCGCGTCCAGGTCTTGCCGAAGTCGTGAGTGCGATCGATCAAGGGCTGCAGATCGTCGAGCTTGTGTCGATCGATGGCCGCATAGGCGGTGCCAGGATCGTGGGGCGATGGGTCGATCAGGCTGACCATGCTCCATGCCGGCATGTCCTTTGGCGTGATGTCGCTCCACGATTGACCATCGTCGCGTGTCAAATGGATCAGACCATCGTCGGTCCCGGCCCACAACAAGCCTGCTTGCAGCGGCGACTCCGCGAGCGCGAACACGGTGTCGTAGTACTCGACGCTCGTGATGTCCAGGGTGATCGGGCCGCCCGACGGCTGTTGCTTGGTCTTGTCGTCACGCGTGAGATCGGGGCTGATTTTCCGCCACGTACGGCCTTGATCGGAGCTGCGCAGAACGAATTGCGCAGCCGTGTAGAGGACGTTGGAATCGTGCGCGGACACGAACAGCGGCTCGGTCCATTGCAGTCGATACTTGAGATCGGCCGCGCCATTGCCGGAGACGTCGAGAGGATACACGGACACGTCGCGAAAGTTGTTGCTGCGATGATCGTAGCGGGTCATCTGGCCACTGTCGGAATTGGCGTAGATGACCTCCGGATCCTTCGGGTCGGGCGCGATGAAGCCGCTCTCCCCGCCCCCGACCTGGAACCAATCCTGACGGCCGACCACACCCTCGTCGTCGCGACTCGCGATGGCGATGGTGGAGTTATCTTGTTGCGCGCCGTAGACGCGGTAGGGCCAGCGATTGTCGACCGCCACGTGATAGAACTGCGCGGTCGGTTGATTGTACGGCGCAGTCCAGGCTTTGCCCCCATCGACGGAGATGCTGGCTCCGCCGTCGCTGCCGTTGATGAGCCGCCGAGTGTCCTTCGGATCGATCCAGAGCGCGTGATGATCGCCGTGCGGAGCGGGCATCAAGTCGAAGGATTTCCCGCCGTCGCTCGAGCGGTAAGCGCCGGTGTTCAGCACATAGACGACGTCGGCGGAGAGCGGATCGGCGAACACGTGCGTGAAATACCAAGCGCGCTGCCGAAAGCGATGATCTTCGTTGACTCGCGTCCAAGTCCCACCGGCATCTTCGGAGCGGAAGAGACCGCCTTCGGCCGCCTCGATCATCGCGTACACCCGTCCAGAGCCGCCGCCCGCGACGGCGATGCCGATGCGCCCGAGGATGCCGGCGGGCAAACCGTGCCCTTGCAATTGCGTCCAGGTGACCCCGCCATCGGTGGACTTGTAGAGTCCCGAGCCCGGGCCTCCGCTCGAGAAATTCCAGGGTTGACGTCGCATCTGCCACAGGGAGGCGTACACGATGTTGGGGTTGGTCGGATCGAAGCTCACATCGATGGCACCGGTGTCGCGATCCTTGTAGAGGACCCGTTTCCAACTCGCACCGCCATCGGTGCTGCGAAATACCCCGCGCTCCTCGTTCGGACCGAATGCGTGACCGAGCGCAGCGACCAGTACGATGTCCGGATTACGGGGATCGACGATCACGGCGCCGATCTGCCGCGTATCGCGCAGGCCGACGTTCTTCCACGTGCGGCCTGCGTCGGTCGATTTATAGACGCCGTCGCCGTAGCTGATGTTGCCGCGCGGACAGGCCTCGCCGGAGCCGACATAGACCACGTTGTGGTCCGCATCCGCAACCGCGATCGCACCGATGGAGGCGATCTTTTGATCATCGAACACCGGCGACCAGGAGGCGCCCGCATCCGTACTCTTCCAGACGCCGCCGCCGACGCCGCCGAAATACCAGGTCGAGGGATCCCCGGGCACGCCGCTCACGGCGACGACACGGCCGCCACGAAAGGGGCCTATTTGCCGCCACTTCATCCCGGCAATGATCGTGGGGTCCACAGTCGCAGCGAGCAGGCCCGCGGACGACATCAAGCCGGACAGCAGCAACAGTCCCAGCAAACAGCGCGATCGGATCGGCATCGTGCGTTTCATCGTCATAGTGCATTCCTCTGGATCGGCAAAGCGCTCTGGCGCATTCTATCGAGACGCAATGCAGTGTAATGCCTAAGGGGTAGGACCGTCATGGGGATCGAACACACCGGCCGGCGACGCTTGCCGCTCGCGGCTCTGCTTGGAGCGGTCGCAACGCTCGCGGTCGTATCACTCGTGGTCGCAAGGGTCGCCGTCGCGGCGGATGCGGAGCGCGAGGACCCGCTGCGGTTTCGCTTCGTCGGGCCGAAAATTGGCAACCGGATCGCGGCGGTCGCCGGCGTCGCCGGCGATCCGAGCATCTATTACGCGGGCGCCGCGTCCGGCGGCATTTGGAAGTCCGTGGACGGCGGCAACCGCTGGTCGCCGATCTTCGACGACGAACCGGCCGCGGCGATCGGCGCGCTCGCGGTCGCTCCTTCTCTGCCCAGCACGGTCTGGGCGGGCACGGGCGAGGCGTGGGCCATTCGAGACAGCGACGTCGCGGGAAATGGTATCTACAAATCCACGGATGCCGGCCGCACGTGGACGAACATGGGACTGCCCGAATCGGGCCGTATCGGCCGCATCGTGATCGATCCGCAACGCCCCGAGATCGTCTTCGCTTGCGTGCTCGGACGACTCACCGGCCCGCAACAGGAGCGCGGCGTCTATCGCACGACCGACGGCGGCGCTCACTGGCAGCGCGTCCTCTTTGGCGGCGAGAACGTCGGCTGTTCGGGACTGTCGATGGATGCGCACGATCCGCAGACGCTGTTCGCGGGACTATGGCAAGTGGAAATGCACACCTGGGGCGAGTTCGGCGGCGGACCCGGCAGCGGGCTCTATGTTTCTCACGACGGCGGCACGCGGTGGCAGCGCATCGAAGATCCGGGGCTGCCCCACGCCCCCTTGGGCAAGATCGACGTTGCCGTCGCGCCGACCAACGGACAGCGCGTGTACGCGCTGATCCAGACCGCGGATCAAGGCTCCGTCTGGCGGTCGGATGATGCCGGTAAACACTGGAAAGCCGTCAATCACCAGCGCTCGCTGATCGGCCGCGCCGGCTACTACATCCGACTGGCAGTCTCTCCCGGGAGCGATAACGAGGTATTGGTCGCAAACAGCGCTTTTCATCAATCCTTGGATGGCGGTGAGAACTTCCACGAGGTCCCTTGGGGTGGCGACACGCATGACATCTGGTTCGACCCCCACGATCCAGATCGCTTCGCCATCACCGACGACGGCGGAATGATCATCACGACCGTCCACGGACGGGGCTTTCACCGCGTGACGCTGCCGATCGGCCAGATGTATCACGTCGCGGTCGATCGGCAGATTCCCTACGAGTTCTACAGCAACATGCAGGACGACGGCAATCTGCGCGGCCCCAGCGTCGCGGCCGGTCCCGGGGAAACCGGCTGGGACAGGCATATGGGCGGTTGCGAGTCCGGCTTCACGCTGCCCGACACGGTCGATCCGAAGGTCGTTTGGGCGAGTTGCTACGGAGATGCCGTGACGCGCTGGGATGCGCGCTACCACGAGGCGCATTCGGTCAGTCCCTGGATGCACACGCTCGACGCGCCGCCGACGGCCCTCAAGTATCGTTGTCACTGGACTCCGCCGCTCGCGATCGATCCGTTCGCTCACGACACCGTCTACTATGGTTGCCAGGTGATCTTCCGGACCACCGACGGCGGCGCGCACTGGACGGTCATCAGTCCGGATCTGTCGACCAAGGATCCGGCGCGCATCGTTTCGTCCGGCGGCATCGTCGGCGACAATCTCGGCCAGTTCTACGGCGAGGTCGTCTTTGCGATTGCACCCTCACCCGTGCAGCAAGGCTTGCTCTGGGCGGGCACGAACGATGGCCAGGTCTGGAACACGCCGGACGGCGGGATCACCTGGAACAACGTGACCAAGAACCTGCCGGGCCTGCCCTCCTCAGGGACGATCACGAGCATTGCGCCATCGAGCTTCGCGGCCGGCAAGGCCTATGTCAGCGTCGATCTGCATCTCGTCGATAATCGTGATCCCTACCTCTACGAAACGCAGGATTACGGCAAGACCTGGAAGCGCATCGACGCAGGCCTGCCGCGCCACGCCTTGTCCTACCTGCGCAGCGTCACCGAGGACCCGAATTGCGCGGGCCTGCTGTTCGCCGGGTCGGGGAACGGCCTGTACTATTCCCACGACGATGGCGCGCATTGGGCCGCCCTGCAGAGCGGTTTGCCGCATGCGCCGGTGACTTGGGTGGTCGTGCAGCCGGACTTCCACGACCTCGTGATTTCCACTTATGGTCGCGGTCTTTATATCCTCGATGATCTGACCCCCCTGGAGCAACTCGCTCGAACACCCGCGAGCGGACCGGTCACCCTCTTCGTTCCGCGCCCCGCCTATCGCTTCGCGCGCGCGCCCTCGGCGCTGATCAATTTCTCGCTCGCCGACACGCCCAAGGAGCCGGTCAAGATCGAGATCCTCGACGCCCAGGGCGAAGTCGTGCGCAGCCTGGTGGCCAAGGGCCGTGCCGGGATCAACCGCACGAACTGGGACCTGCGCTACGAATCGCCGCGCCTGATCGCGTTGCGTACCGTGGCGCCGGATAATCCGCATATCTGGGACGAACCGCGTTTCCGGGACACCGATGAGCGCACGATCACCCATTGGGGCATTCTGCCGACCGAAGTCGGCCCGATCGTCGCTCCCGGCGACTATCGGATCAAGCTCGTGGTCGACGGCAGCACGGTGACCCAGCCCTTGACCGTTTTGCCCGATCCGCAAGCGCCAGGCACGACCGAGGACATTCGCCAGTCGGTGCAGACCCTGCGCCGGATCTCGGCGGATATCACGCACGTCGCGGACGCCGTCAACCAAATCGAATGGCTGCGCAAGCAACTCGAGGTCATTCGCGCGATGCTGCGACCGGCGAAGGCGCCCGACAAGGATCGGCCGACCTCTGCCGCGGACGACGACGACGATGAGGACGCGCCACCCCCGCGGGCTCCGGCGCGCATCTACGATGCGGCCGAGACACGGCAGCGCACGGCCTTGCTCGCAGCGGCGGAAAAACTCGACGAGGAATTACAGTCGATCGAGCACCGCTACGTCGCGCGCTCCTTGCTCGACAGCGACGACAAATACTTCGTCGAGGCGGACCCGCTTTATTTGAATCTACTATGGCTCAATGCGGAGGTCGGCACGGGTGGCGGCGACGTCGCTGGGAGCGCTGACTTTGCGCCTTCGGCAACCCAACTGGATCTCTTGGCCACGTACGAGTCGGGAATGAGCGGCCCCGACGCCGCACTCGCGGCCGCGCTGAAAAAGGATCTACCAGAGTTCAACCGACTTTTGACGGCGGAGACGCTCGCGCCGCTTGTGAATTGAGCCGTCGCCCCTAGGATCACGGGTCCGACGGAGCGGCCGAAAACGAGAAAATCTTCCTGCGTCGCCGCCTTGCGCTGTGACCAACGCCCGCAGTCCGTACGACCTTCGTCTAAATGATGCGGGAAATCCCAGGATTTGCGACCAAGGTCCAATGTCACCGGTTACCGCGCGAGAACAGGATTTCGGCTGCAATGAGAACAGGGAGTTGACTATGAAAAAAATCATGCAGGTGACAGGGACTGCCGTGGCTTGCGTCTTGGCCGGCGGAGTTGCCCAAGCACAATTGAAAGACCCGCTGCCCGACAGTCTGTCGCTGGGCGGCGTGACTTTATTCGGGACCATCGACGTCGGCTACGCCTACCAGAGCAACGGCGTACCGCTCAGCAGCCAATATCTGGGCGGCCTCGAATACCAGTCGTTCACCACGACGCGAAACTTTCAAGGCTCCCAGTCGACACTGGCCGAGAGCGGACTGGAACAATCGAAAATCGGGCTGCGCGTCGCCGAGCCGATCGTGAACGACGTGACGCTCGTGGCACAACTCGAGACCGGCTTCAACCCACTGTCCGGGCAGCTCGTCGACGCCTGCGGCAGCATCGCGACCAACAGCGGTAAGCCGCAGGGCAGTCAAACCGCCAACGCCGACAGCAGCCGCTGCGGCCAGGCGATCAATGGGGTGTTCTATGGCGGCGCCAGCAGCCCGACCTACGGAACCTTGACGATCGGTCGGCACAACTCCCTGGAGTTGGAGACCCTCGCCGCGTACGACCCGCAAGCCCTGTCCTATGCGTTTTCGTTTCTCGGGTACTCCGGCTTCAACGGTGGTGCCGGCAGCACGGAAGGAGCGCGCTGGGATAATTCGATCAAGTACGCCTACCAGAGCGGGCCGGTCCATGCGGCCTTCATGTACTCGGTCGGCGGTCAGGACACCGGCATCCTCGGCAAAGCCTATGCAGGCAAGGTTGGCATTACGCAGGGCGGTCTTTCCGTCGACGCCGTCTACGAAAACATCAAGGGGGCGGTAAACCTGCGCAGCTCGTTCGACGACAGCGCCTCGCCGCTGACCACCGCGGCCGCGGGATCCCCTCCCGGCACGCCGCCCACGGGTCTGCAGGCCTACATTTCCGACGACACGTCGTACAATATCATGGCGAAATACACGTTCGAGCTCGGCAATTCGGGCCAAACGGACAAGCTCACGATCTATGGCGGCTACTCGCACATCGAAAAAGCCCACGGCGATTACACGACGGGCAATTCCCAGGGCAACTACCCGCTCGACGTCGCGATCAACGTCAACGACTCGGCCGTGTACAACATGGAATGGGCGGGCGCGCGCTACGCGATGCCCTCGGGCTTGAACCTGATCGCTGCGCTTTATCATATCAGTCAGGCGAGCTGGACGATCGGGCTCGGCGCCGAGGGCACGCAGGGACTGGGCTGTGGCGCCGCGGGTCTTCTCTGCTCGGGGGACTTCGACGAGGGCTCCCTGGTCGCCGACTACGTGTTCAACAAGCACTACGATATTTACGGCGGCGTGAACTGGTCGGAGGTCACGAACGGCCTCGCCAACGGGTTCGTCGGCACGACGGTCGGCACGTCCGGCAGCGAGAACCAAACGACCGTGATGTGGGGGGTGCGCGTCAAGTTCTAGATCGCCACCGTCCGAAGTCGCAGCGCATTGCCGATGACCATGACCGAACTCGCGCTCATGGCTGCGGCGGCAATGATCGGACTGAGCAGTATCCCGAAGGCCGGGTACAGGACGCCGGCGGCGATCGGGATGCCGATGACGTTGTATACGAAGGCGAGTCCCAGGTTCTCGCGGATGTTGCGCATCGTCGCGCGGCTCAAGGCACGTCCGCGCGCGATGCCGTCGAGATCACCCTTGACGAGCGTGAGCCCGGCGCTCTGCATGGCGACGTCGGTCCCGGTGCCCATTGCGATACCGACATCCGACTCGGCGAGCGCCGGGGCGTCGTTGACGCCGTCGCCCGCCATCGCCACCACCCTGCCCTCCGATTTCAGGCGCCGTACGATCGCCGCCTTCTGATCAGGCAATACGCCTGCTTCCACCTCGGTGATGCCGAGTTGGGCGGCAACGGCCATCGCGGTCGTGCGCTCATCGCCCGTCAACATGACGATGCGCATGCCCTCGCGACGCAATTTGTCGAGCGCGGTCTTGGCGCTAGCCTTGATCGGATCGGCCACTGCGATGATTCCGGCCGCCTCGTCATCGATCACGACGAACAGCGCCGTGGCGCCGTCCTTGCGCAGCGCCTCGGCACGCGCCGCGAGATCCGCGCCGGCGGCGCCGCCGTTCCGCAACATCGCAGCGTTGCCGACGCTCACGTGCTTGCCCGCGATGCTGCCGGCAACCCCCGTGCCGGTCATTGAGGCGAAGTTTGTCACGTCCTGTAGCTTGAGCTTGCGCTCCGTGGCCGCCGCCAGAATCGCGCTCGCAAGCGGATGCTCGCTGGATTTCTCCAAGCTCGCGCACAAGGACAGGATCATGGATTCATCGAAACCCGCGGCCGCCACCACGGCACGGACGCGCGGCCTGCCCTCGGTGAGCGTTCCCGTCTTGTCGACGACGAGCGTATCGACCTGTGCGAAGCGTTGCAGCGATTCCGCGTTTCTGATGAGCACACCCGCACCCGCGCCTTTGCCGACGCCGACCATGACCGACATCGGTGTGGCCAGTCCCAAGGCACAGGGGCAGGCGATGATCAGCACCGACACGGCAGCAACGACCGCAAGGCCGAGCGCCGGAGTAGGCGCCCAGATCATCCACACGGCGAACGCGAGGACCGATGCGAGCATGACGGCAGGCACGAACCAGGCGGCCACCGAATCGACGAGTCCTTGGATGGGCGCACGACTTCGTTCCGCAGCCCCCACCATCTTCACGATACGGGACAAGACCGTGTCGGCACCCACCTTCTCCGCCGCGATCACCAGCGACCCAGTTCCATTGATCGTGCCGCCGATCACCTCGGCGCCGATCCGCTTTTCAACGGGCATGGATTCACCGGTGACCATCGACTCATCGATCGCGCTGCTGCCCTCGGTCACGGATCCGTCCACTGGCACCGCTTCGCCGGGTCTCACCCGCAGCCGGTCGCCTACGCGAACCTGAGCGAGGGGCACTTCCTCGTCGGTCGCATCGGAACGAATGCGGCGCGCAGTCTTCGGCGCGAGTTTGAGCAGCGCCCGCAGAGCACCTCCGGTCTTTTCCCTCGCGCGCAGCTCGAGCACTTGGCCGAGCAAGACGAGAACCGTCACCATCGCGGCGGCCTCATAATAGACAGGCACGGCCGCTCCCGCGGGCCGCAAAGCAGCCGGGAAGGCCCGCGGCACGACGGTCGCAAAGAGACTATAGCCATAGGAGGCGCCGACGCCCAGAGCGACCAAGGTGAACATGTTGGAAGAACGTTTGCGAATCGAGGTCCAGGCGCGGACGAAGAACGGCGACCCGCACCACAGGACGATGGGCGTGGCCAGAATGCCCTGCATCCACGAGACTGCAGCCAAATGCACGTGACCGCGCAACTCCAAGGCAACGATCGGCACCGCGAGGATCGCACTGATCACGAGCCGCCGGGTCATGTCCCTGAGTTCGGGGTTCGCAGCGTCTGGCGCGGCGTTGTCCAGGGGTTCGAGCGCCATGCCGCAGAGGGGACAAGCCCCCGGCGACTTCGCGCGAATCTGCGGGTGCATCGAGCAGGTGTAGAGGATCGTAGAATGCGGGTCCGATTGGGCAAGCGTGTTCATCAAGTACTCTAAGCCTGAACCCGAACAGCTCGTCTGTTGGCTTGCCCACACTGTGCCGAACGACGCGGCCTCGACGTCTCGCTCAGCGCGTCCCGTAGAGCCGATCGCCGGCGTCTCCAAGACCCGGAAGAATGTAGCCGTGTTCGTTCAATTCCGGATCGACGGCTGCGGTCCAGATGCGCACATCCGGATGGTGTCCGAGCAGATTGTTGATGCCCACCTCGGTCGCCAGCAGCGAAACCACGCGCAGGTCGACGGCGCCGTATTCCTTCAAGCGATCGAGCGCCGCGACGACCGTATTGCCGGTCGCCAGCATCGGATCGACCACGATCACCTGCCGTTCGGCTAGATCGGACGGCGCCTTGAAGTAGTATTCGACCGCGGTCAGGGACTCCGGATCGCGGTACAGGCCGATATGCGCAACGCGCGCCGAAGGCACGAGGTCCAGCATGCCTTCGAGAAATCCCATGCCCGCCCGCAAGATTGGTGCGAACACCAACTTCTTGCCCGACAGCACCAGCGCCTGCATCGGCATCAACGGAGTCTCGATCTGAATCCGATCGAGCGACAGATCGCGAGTCACTTCGTAGCAAAGCAGCGTCGCGATCTCGCGCAGCAACTCACGAAAGCTCTTCGTCGAGGTCGTTTTGTCGCGCATGAGCGTGAGCTTATGCTGCACCAGCGGGTGCGTTACGATCGTCAGGTTAGTCATCAGAACACCGTCCCGTCGCTCAAGACGTTGAAAGGAGGCCCACCGTCGGCGCGCGTACGGCGCGCGACGATCCGGCCGGCTGCCCAGGTTCCGCCCTCGAGCATGCGGGCGAGAGGAAAGAAGTCGGCCTCGAGTCCAAGTCTCGAGGCCACCATCGGTGCCAGCCGGTCGAGCAGCGCCACCGTCAAGCTGCGCCAGCCGACCACGAACGGATCCTCGACCGCGTGTACCGTGGACAGCGAGGACATCGCGCGTGGCATCAGCACCCCCATGTCGATGAATAGTCCGCCGTTACGATACTCGGCGAGGCCGGTCAGCTCATGGACGTCGCAGACGGCGATGCCCGCGTCGGTCAGCGGCTCGATCAGCGAATACGCCAACCACTGCGACAGCTTGTGCAGCGGTGCGTAACCGTCCTCCGGATGCGGACCCACCAGGGCAGGATGCGGCCAGCAATCGCCGAGCGGCACGCCGCCGAGACGCGGCCTCGCCTCCCAGATGGGACCCAAGGCCTCGAGCAGAGTTTCGAGTACCGTGGCCGCGGGCAGGCGGCCAAGGACCGCGCGCGCGCAGAGCGAATCGAACAGACCTCCGGGTCGTGGAGAATCTTCGATTCCAAACAAATCGGGTCTGGATTCGAGGATGCTGCCCAGGCGGTTGAGCAGCGCAGCACGCCCCTGCAGCCCTGCAAGCGGGTTCGCCTCGCCGGCTTGGAATGCGCGCTCGATCGCTGGCGCGTCCACGCGGCGCAACGCGGCGGCGTCCACGCGATAAGGCTCGGCCGCCCTATCCGACAGCGCCCCGGACGCGAACCAGCGCAGGCTGGCGAGTGCGAGTCCCTCCGACCGCGCCAGCACGAGGCCCGTGTGCCCCCGATCGCGAAACGCCCAAGCGGCGCCCGCCCCCGCGTCCAACAAGACCGACATGATCACGAGGTCGAATGCCGCGCGCGCTCTGGCCGCCGCACTCGCCCATGCAGCAGCTTGGGCCGCTTCGGCCCACAGATCACGACCTTCCAGCACGAAGTGACGCCAGCGTGAATGCAAGGGCACGTCGAGCGATGGGTAGCGTGCCACGATGACTTCAGCCACGAAGCCCGCAGTGGCGGGCAATCGATCCAGATCGAGGCGCCAGTGTTCCAGACGGTCGTCGAGCGCCATGTGCAACATGCGCTGCGCGGTGCTGCGCACGGCATCCGCGCTGAGCAGAGTTCGCGCGCCGCGCGCGTCCGAGTTCTGCTCGGCCAGAGGCTCTATGGGGGATTCAATAATCGTCAAGATCGCGTCCCACCACCGGCGGCGGACCCTCACCGAGCTCGGGCATCTGCGCTTCGGGGGCGAAATATCCCGCGGCTTTTTTCGCCGCGATCTCCACCATCGCATCTTGGGGCACGAGTTCCGGCGGCAGCGGCACCCGCTCGCCGATCTCGATTCCGGCGTCGATCAGTGCGTCGTATTTGAGATTGGACATCGAGACCAGGCGGTCGATCCGAGTGATCCCGAGCCAATGGATGATGTCCGGCATCAATTGCTGGAAGCGCGCGTCTTGGACGCCCGCAACACACTCGGTGCGTTCGAAATAGGTCGCGGCCTGATCGCCGCCCGGCTGTCGCTTTCGAGCATTGTAAACCAGAAATTTGGTCACTTCGCCGAGGGCCCTTCCCTCCTTGCGGTTGTAGACGATCAGTCCGGCGCCTCCGGCTTGCGCGCTACGAATGCACTCCTCGACTCCGTGGGTGAGGTAGGGTCGGCATGTGCAAATATCGGAACCGAAAACGTCTGAGCCATTGCATTCATCGTGAATGCGGCAGGTCAGCAGTCGATCGGGATCGCCGATGGCCGACGGAGCGCCGAATAGGTACAGCGTCGTGCCACCGATGGGAGGCAGAAAAACGTGCAGGTCCCGACGGGTCACGAGTTCCGGGTACATACCCCCGGTTTGCTCGAAGAGGGTTCGCCGCAGCAGGGACTCGGTCGTGCCGAAGCGCTGCGCGACGCCCGGGAGGTGCCACACCGGATCGATCGCGGCCTTGATGACGGCCACCTCGCCGCCCGCATGCACCACGGCGCCATCCTCCTTCAGGCGACCCATCTCGATGGCTTCGCGAACCTCCGGCAGCATCAAATGTGCCTTGGTGATCGCGATGGTGGGACGAACATCGAGCCCAGCTTCGATGGCGTCCTTGAAATCCTCGACCACGCGATGACCCCAGGGGTCGAGCGACACGATGCGCTCAGGTCCTGTCCACTGCGGATGAGGACCGATCTCGATGAGCGGACCGGTGCCCTGAAGGTCAGGCCGGGCGAGCGGATCCAAGGTGCCGCCAGAAACGGCCAATGCGCGATATATGGAATAGGCGCCGCCGTGCGCCCCGATCACGTTGCGGACTTCGCGCGCGGTCGTGGAACCGATCACCGGACCGCGCAACTGCGCGCTGGGCGCACCCCAATCGAGGGGGAACTTCGGGGGTTTGGCACCCGATGGATGCGAAGTCAGACGAATGTGGCTGGAGCGATTCTTCCTCAAACTCGCGAGCCAGAAAGGAAGAGCCGCGAAATCGTGCGGCATGCGACTGGCCCGGATAGCAATTCGCTGCAGCTGAGCACGTCATCGGTGAATTCCAGGCTCTCTAAGCGCCGGACCGCCGCTTCGGCGTGTTTCGCCTTGCCGTAAATCCTCGTGATGGTCTCACTCATGATTCAACCCCCACTCATGACTCAAGCCATGTCGCGCCTTCGATTATGCACAGAATGCCGAGAAATTTCATCCCGGTGCACGGGCGGCTGCATGCAAACGCACTCTCATGGGCAAATGCCGGTGCGCTCCCGTATGCTTAGCCGGCAGCACGTGCAAAAATGCTGTCATGGACCGACGCCGAACCTACGAGATCTTCGTATCTGCTCTCGAGCTCGACGAGACTGACCGCGACGCGTTCTTGAGACGGGAATGCGGAGAGGATGACGCGCTGAGACGCGAAGTCGACGCCTTGTTGGTGATCGCCGTGCGCGAGTCGCCGGTTACTTCGGGAATCCTCGATCGGGTGTCCGAGGCGCCACCATCCTTGATCGGAATGCAATTCGGAAATTTCCGCTTGCGTGAGCGCCTGGGCATGGGCGGCATGGGCGTCGTGTATCTCGCCGACCGCGTTGACGGCGTTCCGCAGCGCGTGGCCATCAAATTGTTGCTCGGCGAAGTGACGGGCGCGGACTATGCCCGGTTCCAGCGCGAAGCGCGCTTGCTCGCGCGCCTCGAACACCCGGCCGTCGCCCGTCTGATCGACACAGGGGTTCAACATGAAAGAACCTGGATTGCCCTCGATTATGTCAGCGGCAAGCCCATCGACGTCTACTGCGAAGAGCATGCTTTGGGATTACGCGAGCGCATCGAGTTGCTCCTGCAAGTCATCGAGGCGGTCGTCGCGGCTCATCGCATGCTCGTGGTTCATCGGGACATCAAGCCGGCAAACGTTCTGGTCACCGATGAGGGCTCACCCAAACTGATCGACTTCGGCATCGGCGCCACATTGGCGTCCGTCGATGCGGAGCGCACACCGACGCTCAATGCCACGCGCATGTTCACACCGAATTATTCCTCTCCAGAGCAAGTGGGCGGTGGACCGGTTACGGTCGCCACCGATATCTTCGGCCTCGGAGCGCTCGCATACCGGTTACTGAGCGGATGTCCACCCTTCCCGCACGCGACGGAGCCGCTGCGCTACATGCTGGCGGTGACCCAGGATGATGCGCAAGCGCCCAGCATCGCGGCGCGACTCGGCGGGCGACCTGCGACCACCGTGCGCGCTTTGCGTGGGGATTTGGATGCGATCCTGTTGAAGGCGCTTGCCCGCAACCCGGACGAGCGCTACGCCACGGCACAAGACCTCGGGGCTGACTTGCGCCGCTACCTTCAGCAGCAACCCGTGCTCGCGCGCAAGCAGGCGGCGGGTTATCGCTTGAAGAAATTCGTGCGTCGACACGTCGTGCCCGTGAGCGCAGGCTTGGCGCTCCTGGTCGGTGGCATCATCGCCGCCGCCGTGTACCTCGAGCAGGCTCGTGCCGTTACCCTGGCGCGGGACATGGCGGCCGAGCGAGACAAATTTCTCGAATCTTTGCTCACGTCCGCCAATCCGACTTTCGGACGGCGCGATGTGATGGTCGCTGACCTGCTCGACCGGGTCATCAAGCGGTCGGATCAAGAGATCTCCGCCGATCCTTTGGTTGCCGCTTCTATATTGGGTGTCGTCAGCCGTACGGAAAAGGGCCTGGGGAGATACCAAGAGGCGCTCGCCGTCAACGATCGCCAACTTGCCTTGGTCAGGGCGCATCCCGGAGACTCTCATGAACTTCTGGATGCGCTCAATCTACGGAGCCTGCTGCTGTACATGACCGGTAATGCGGCCGAAGCGGAGGCACCGACGCGCGAAACGCTCGCAATCTTGCACAATCAATGCGCCAGCGACGGCATCTATGCCGACACCTTGGACATTCTGGGAGAAATCCTCGGCATCGAACAACGCGACCAAGATGCTGCCGCGACCTACGAGCAAGAGCTGGAGTGCGTGCAGCGGTTTCATGGCAGCAAATGGGATGTGCGGACCGTGCACACCCTGAACAACATGATGTTGTTGAACAAGAATTGGGGGAGAACCGCCGACGCCCTCGTTGTCGGGAGCAAGGCCCTCTCGCTCGCCAAGATGGCTTTTGCACCGGATGCGCCCTACCGGCTCACCACCGAACTGAACTACGCCGACACCTTGGCGGCCGCGCGCCGCGCTGCCGAGGCCGAGCCCATGATCCGCGACATCATGGCAAGGCGCACGAATGTCCTCGGGCCCGAGGCGCCGGAGACGCTGATGACCGGTACGTCGCTGGCATACGATTTGCTGTTCCTGCATCGTGACGCAGAGGCGGCGACCACGGCGTTGACGGCCGAGCACTCGCTCGAGCGCGTGCTCGGAGCCGAGCACCCGATCACGACCGCCGCGCTGCAAGCCTATGGCATTGCGGCGTGTCGCTCGGGACGGGGCAGCGAGGGTCTCGAGGCGCTGCGTAGCGCATTGGCCCAGCGGGTCAAGAAGTTTGGTCAGAATGCCTGGCAGACAGCGAGTACACGCGCGGCAATCGGCTCCTGCCTCTTCAGGCTGCGCCAATCCGACCAGGCGGAGCCGGAGCTTTTGTCTGCGGTTGCGGGGCTAGAGGCCGCAGGCCGGTCGCAGTACTTTGCGACGCAGGACGCGTACGCAGATTTACGCGATTTATACGCCTCTCGCGGCGACGCCGCGAGCGCCGCGCGCTGGAGTAGCCGGGTGCTGCCGTAAATGCGCCTTAGGCGGCCTCGGCTGCGCCGCCCGCGAGACCACGGAGAGCGGCACGCACGTTTTGAAACTCCGTGCGCAAAGCGTCTGCGGCCGCGCTGCATCCGTCGCATCCTCTCGCAGCCGCCTTGACATCGAGCTGCGTCGCAAGTTCCGCCAGGCGCAATGCGCCGATCGTCACGCAACTCGAGTGCATGGAATGCACTCGGCTTCTGATCGTGGCGGCATCGCGAACAGCAGCGGCTTGCGCGATATCATCGATGAATTTCGCCGTCGAGGAGAGAAACTCCCCCACCAATAACGGCAGATCCTCCCCCATTGTCTCCCGGATCCGTCGATAGGCATCAAGATCGATTGGGGCGCCTTGCGACGACACGCCAGCGAACTGCGGCTCAGATTCCGCTGAGCGAGAACTCGTTGTCAGCCAACGCGCGAGCACGGCGATGATTTGCTGACGCTGAAACGGCTTGGGAAGAGCATCGTCCATGCCAGCCTGACGACACGCCTCGACAGAATCCCCCATCACGTTCGCCGTCATGGAAATGATCGGACGCCGGCCGGCGAGCAACCCGGCCGCCTCAGCGGCGCGAATGCGCCGTGTCGCCTCGATTCCGTCCATCACCGCCATGTTCGTGTCCATGAGGATCAGATCGATTTGCTCGTGCTCGACCAACCCCAGCGCGACCTGGCCGTTCTCCGCCTCCAGCACATCCACGCCCAATCGATTCAGGGTTGCGCGCGCGACCTTGCGATTCACTTGATTGTCCTCCACCACCAACACGCGCCCGCTGAAGCGATGCTGCGGAGCGACCGCCAGGCTCTTGCAGGAGCTCTGCTGCGCAATCTTCCCGAGTGCGCAGCGCATCGTGAAACTGAAGGTGGAGCCGGCGCCCGGCTTGCTTTCCACGCGGAACGAGCCACCCATCAATTCCACGATGCGTTGACAGATGGAGAGACCAAGACCGGTGCCCCCATAGCGACTGGCCGTGGATGCATGCGCCTGTACGTACTCGCGGAAGAGATTCGTCTGTTGCACCTGCGTCATGCCGATTCCGGAATCGATGATGGCGAATGCCAGCACCACACTATCCGCGGTTCGCTCGCTCGCCCGCAAGTCGATCCGTACACCGCCATCGACGGTGAATTTGAGCGAGTTGCCGACCAGATTCGACAGCACCTGACGCAATCTTCCCGGATCTCCAATCAAGGCTCGCGGCACGTCCGGCCCGACATTCGCCTCGAGCACCAGGCCCTTGGCGGATGCGCGGGGGGCGAACAGCGCTATGGTTTCGTTGAGCGTCTGCACGGGATCATAGGCGATCTCCTCGAGATCGAGCTTGCCCGCCTCGATCTTGGACAGATCCAGGATGTCGTCGCAGATGGCGAGCAGGGATTGCCCTGAAGTCAAGATCGTCTTGACGTAATCGCGCTGCTCGGAATTCAAGGGCGTATCGAGCAGCAACTCGGTCAAGCCGAGCACACCGTTCATCGGGGTACGGATTTCATGGCTCATTGAAGCGAGGAATCTGCCCTTGGCGCGCTCCGACGACTCCGCAAGCATACGCAAGCGATACTCGGTCTCATGCTGAGCCGCGGCGATCCGCTCCGCCTCCAGGCGTAAATTGTCCCGTTCGGCGCGTGCGCGGTCCTCATCGGCACGTTCGTACAAACTCTGCTGCATTCTCGCAACCGTCGCGAGCAGACTGCTCGTATCGCCGGCCCGCAGTACGATGCCACTCGACAAGTCTCCGAGGGCCACCCGATTCGCCACCGCTGCGACGTCCGCGGGTTCGCCGCCCAATTGACCCGTGAGGCTGCGGGTCACGATCAAAGCGACGCTGAGCACCAAGGCGCCGAGAAACACACCGATGCCCAGTTCGAGCTGCAGCGCGACGGCTTTGGCATGCAGTCCCTCAGCGGCGCCGGCAATGCCCAACTCCACGTTGTAGCTCACATGCGCTTCGATCGCGGTCAACAAGAGATCGACCGTGGCTTGATGCGTCAACATCATGTCCCGGACCTCGACTGCGCGGCTCTGAGCCGCCAACCGCAGCGCTTTCGCGATCAGCGCGTCATACGCTTCGAACGCCGACCGGTCGGCGGCCAGCAGCCTACGATCCTTATCGTTGCTGATCAAGGGTTCATAGGCGGCGAATGCTGCTGTCACCGTGCGCGCGGCCGCCTCGATACGGAGATCCGCGGTGGTCAGTCCGGCAGCATCCGCGAGCGCCACCGACTTCCAGAATTTCGCTCGGATCGTCGCGATTCCATCCGACGCTGCCTGCAGAACCTGCAGCGACGGCACCGTCTTTTCGTTCGCATAGGATGCGGCTGAGTAGACGCTCGCAACGCCCCAGTATGAGATTAAGCCCAGCGAGATGATGCCCAAGATCGACAGTGCGGCCAAAAGACCGAGCTTGTTCCGCACAGAAAAATTCATTATCTAAGCTCCATGCGGTGTGCGCGGCGCACGGCTGACTAGAACGCGACTGTGCCACTGACGGGCAATCGAGACGGTTTTAACGGCAGTACGCCTGGAAGCTTGAGAGCTTGATGACCGGTGGAGTCGGGCAACCGGCGTGGGGCATCCCGGAACAAATTCCGGGATACCCCACACACTCGGCGACGTGGATCAATACGTGAGGATTACCTGCTGCGGAACGGTTCCGCCATAGCCGCATGATGGCGACAAGCCACTCGTCGTGCTCATCGACCATTTCGGCGTGTTGATGAAGGCCAACCTGTCGGTATAGAGCCCCTGGTTGTAGAAATTGAGTTCCGGGCCACCGCCGCGGTAACCGTCAGCGGGGCCGTTGGGGAAATCACCACATTGCTTGATGCCGTATACCTCGAGCACGCCGCCGAACGCCCAATTGAAAGTCTGACCAAAATTGGAGGTGCCGACGAGATCCGAGAATTGTCGGTTCGTGAGATCCCAGGCAACGATGTCCCACGATGCGCAGGTCTTGCTTCCCGAAGCGCAATTATCGAACATGTAGCCGAAGATCTGATCCCCGGAATTGACGCGTACCGGCGTGCCTTCGAAGACCGAGCCGCTCTCGCAGCAATTCCACGCCGCGATGCCCCAGGCGTTGCCGTAGTCGGAGTTCCAACCCAGGACGGGCTGAATGATCGTCACGACATCGTTGATGTCTTCCATGCCATTGAAGAAGAACAAGGTCTGGCCGTCCTGATTCGTGGGCCCGGGCGGAACATCCCAGAAGGCATACTGGAAGCCATAAGGACCGGACTGCGTGGTGCTTGCGTTCTCGATCCACGCGTGGCTGATGTCGGGATCCTGCACGGCCTTCTCATCCCCGATCACCCGCTCGCCGTCAGCCCGGTAATGGGGGTAGGCGCATTCCGGAATTTTTTCAGTCGTCTTATTCGCGCGCTCGATGGTTTTCGTTTCTTGATGCAGGATATCTCCATGCGCCAGTTGACCGACGCAGCTCGGATGGAAGTAGCCGAATGGTGTAATTACGAAATCCCCAGGAACTCCCGCCGGGTGCACATCGGGGACGCGAGGAAACGCGTCGGCCTGGGTCACGAGGCTCACGGTCGATACGGCGACAATTACCGCCGCGATTGCGTGGCGCCACGTCTTGGTGAGTAGTTTCACTCCCGTTGCCTCGAATTTTGCGTTCGGCCCAGCGGACATGTCCGCATCCTCGGCCAACCCACTGTTTGATTTTCGCCATTCTTGGTGTCGCATAACATTTTTCTCCTGCCCCTTAGGGAATCCATGGTGTTCGATTTAAAATTGAACGGATGTCGTGATTAGGTACGAGCATCGCGTGGATAGTGGCGCGGGCGTGAGAATCGTTACAGGATTCCATCGATACCGGGTTTTGCGAGGCTATTTATCGAAAAGATCCGCTTCAACCCTCGGCACGACCGAAGCCCGGAATATCACTCGTCGAAACGGTCGAGATGACGTCGGTCTTCGGATCAGTTGCTGCGCGTACGAATTGTCGATTGCCACGAAAAAGAATTTCGCGCCGATCAAGATACCTTTGCCGATGAATCCCGCCGTCGGCCCGGAAAACGCAGTCAGCTGGGTAATCGAGGACCCATCGGTAGAGTAGAGGTGCCGGCGGCGGTGCCATCGGTGCGCCATAGCCCCTGACCGTGCCGGTCCTGCGCGCCGAACAGGAATTTCCCACCGATGTTACCGACAGCCTCTGGATAAGAGCTTCCTGGCGTGGACCCGAAGCCGCCGGCCCGCGCGAACGAAGTCGGAGCGATTGCGGCGAGGCAGAGTAGTAGGACGGCTATCCAGGAGTTCCCGACTATGCGCGGAAATTTCTCTTGCCGCGTCGACCTTATCACACACGAGTAACTTGCCCATAAGGGCGCGATCGTCGCCTCCGTCGTCAATCCCCCCGAAAGTCTCTGAGGTATCCGCCTTGGACAGACCAATCCTCGAGTTGAGCGCGGCCATGCGTCCGGTTCGCGCCGAAACCGCGCGGATAAGCGAACCATCGCTGCCCATGTCTGCATACCCCAGCTAATCACCTACAGCAAGCATCAGAAGATCCTTGATCATTGAACGCAGAGCGGCCGCGTCTTTTGCCGAACTTTTGAAACCGCGAACCGCACT
>Ga0116226_10000806_pt1 | contig 27021 bp, 23 predicted proteins | sample S1TSphfallax_FD_89692 | JGI IMG/M metagenome (GOLD analysis project Ga0116226, IMG submission 89692) | Host-associated microbial communities from peat moss isolated from Minnesota, USA - S1T2_Fa - Sphagnum fallax MG | ecosystem: Host-associated > Plants > Peat moss > Unclassified | place: USA... | reverse complement strand
TGCCCGGCACGCTCTGGCTGCTGCTCGGCCTCGGGGTGATCGCCGCGATCATCGAGCTCGCCACCGGCCTGCGGCGCGGCACCCCACGCGCCGGCCTGCGCGGCGGCGCCCTCGCACTGGCGCCAGGATTGGTCGGACTGGCGCTGGCGGAGAGCCTGCCGCTGGCACAGCTGCCGCTGGCGGCGCAGATCGTGGTGATGCTGCTGCTGGTGGTCCCGCTCGGCCCCTTGCTGTACCGGATCGTCTACCAGCCGCTCGGCGACGCCTCCGTGCTGATCCTGCTGATCACGTCAGCGGCTTTGCATTATCTGCTGGCCGGCCTGGGGCTGTTCTTCTTCGGCCCGGAGGGATTTCGCACACCGCGTCTGTCGACCGCCCACATCACCCTCCGCGAGGCCGACATCGACGGTCAGACGCTGATCGTGCTGGCCGCCACCGCGCTATTGCTGATCGGCCTCTACCTGTTCTTCCAGTTCACCCTCACCGGCAAGGCGCTGCGGGCGGCCGCCGCCAACCGCGTGGGCGCGCGGCTGATGGGCATCGGGGTGGCGCGCGCCGGCATGCTGGCGATGGCGCTGGCGGCCGCGATCGGGGCCGTCTCCGGCGTGCTGATCGGCCCCCTGGTGACGATATTCTATGACACCGGCTTCGGCTTCGGCCTGCGCGGCTTCGTGGCGGCGATCTTTGGCGGCCTCGCCAGCTACCCGATGGCCGCTGCCGGCGCGCTGTTCGTCGGCCTCGCCGAGAGCTTCGCCGCGTTCTATGCGAGCGAGATCAAGGAGGCGATCGTGTTCGCCTCGGTGATCCCGTTCCTGGTGATCTTCTCGCTGCGCCGCCGCGCCGTGGAGGAGTGACATGCGCCGTTGGGCGGCCCTCGCGGCGGTCGCCGCCGCGGCCCTGATCGCCAGTCGCACGCTGGATGATTACCAGGTCTATGTCTCCACCCAGATATGTCTCGCGGCGATGGTCGCCCTCGGTCTCGTGCTGCTCAGCGGCGTCGCAGGCCTTACCTCGTTCGGCCAGGCCAGCCTGGTCGGGATCGCCGCCTACACCGCCGCCGTCGGCGCGACCCGCTTCGGCCTGTCGCCATGGGAAACGCTGCCGCTGGCGGTGGCACTGACGGCCGGGGCGGCGTGCCTCACCGGCGCGGTCACGGTCGGCCTGTCCGGGCATTATCTGCCGCTGTGCACACTCGCCTGGGGCCTCGCCTTCGCCACCCTGTTCGGCACGCTGGACGGGCTCGGCCACTTCGAGGGTATCGGTCATATCGCACCCCTGTCGATCGGCGGCCACGTCATCAGCGGCGGCGAGGCGCTGGTGCTGGCAACCGTGCTATTCCTGATCTTGCTCGTGCTGTGCTGGAACCTGCTGGACTCACGCGAGGGCCGGGCATTGCGCGCGCTGGAGGCCGGTCGGCTGATGGCCGAATGCATGGGGGTCAACAGCTGGCGATCGCGGCTGGCGGTGTTCGTCATCGCCGCGATCTTCGCCGCCGTCGCCGGCTGGTTCTACGCGCATCTGCAGCGCTTCGTGAATCCGTCGCCGTTCGGGCTCGATGCCGGCATCGAATATCTGTTCATGGCGCTGCTCGGCGGCGCCTCCAGCCTGTGGGGCGCGCTGATCGGCGCGTTCAGCCTGATCTGGGCGCGCGAATGGCTGAAACGGCTGCTGCCGCTGCTGCTCGGCCGGCCCGGCGACTTCGATATCGTGGTGTTCAGCGCCGGCCTCATCCTGCTGCTGCAATTCGCCCCGCGCGGCCTGGTCGGCCGCTTCACCCGCGCGGCACCGCCGCCCCGCCTCCACCCGGCGGCAGCACGCCTGCCAAGCCGGCCGCGCGCCGCCCCCGGCACACCGCTGCTCGTCGCGAGCGGCCTCGACAAGCGCTTCGGCGGCCTGGTCGCCAATCACGATGTCGGCCTCAGCCTCGCGGCCGGGGAGGTCGTCGCGGTGATCGGGCCGAATGGCGCGGGCAAAAGCACCTTGTTCGATCTGCTCACCGGGGTGCAGCCAGCCGATGCCGGCCGCGTCATACTGCGCGGCACGCCGATCATCGGCCGCCGCGCCCGCGACATCACAGCCCTCGGTCTGTCCCGCACCTTCCAGCATGTCCGCCTGGTCCCGGGGATGTCGGTGCTGGAGAATATCGCCCTCGGCGCCCACCGGCGTGGCCGCGCCGGCCTCACGCGCGCCATGCTGCGGCTCGACCGCGCCGAGGACCGCGCGTTGCTCGCCGAGGCGGCCCGCCAGGCCGCCCGCTGCGGTCTCGCGGCCTATCTCGACCGCCCCGCGGGTGACCTGCCGCTCGGACTGCAGCGCATCGTCGAGGTCGCCCGCGCGCTGGCCGGCGACCCCGCGGTGCTGCTGCTCGACGAGCCGGCCGCCGGGCTGCGCGCCGCGGAAAAACGCGCCCTCGCCACGCTGCTCGGCGAGCTGCGCGCGCAGGGGCTCGGCATTCTGCTGGTCGAACACGACATGGGCTTCGTGATGGCGCTTGCCGACCGGGTGATGGTGATGAATTTCGGCACGCTGCTGGCCAGCGGCACCCCAGCCGAGATCCAGTCGGACCCGCGGGTGCTCGCCGCCTATCTCGGTGCCGCGGCGTGAGCCGGCTCGGTCACCCGCCTGCGAGCAACGCCGCCAGTCGGCCAAACCCGTCCTCGATCGAGCAGCGCTCGTCGCGCGCCTGCGCCAGGAACGCCTCGATCCCCGGCATCAGCCGGATCGCCTCGTCGGTCGCGGGATCGCTGCCCGCCTGGTAGGCGCCCAGCCGCACCAGATCGGCGACCTCGTGATGCAACGCCATGATCGCCCGCGCGCGTCGCGTCACGGCATTCTCCTCCGGCGCGTTGCAGCCCGGCACGGCGCGCGACAGCGATCGCATCACGTCGATCGCGGGATAGCGGCCGCGTTCGGCGATGGCGCGATCCAGGATCACGTGACCATCGAGAATGCCCCGCACCGCATCGGCCACCGGCTCGCTATGGTCATCGCCCTCCACCAGCACGGTGAACAAAGCGGTGATGCTGCCCGCCCCGTCTGCGCGATCGACGCCAGGCCCGGCGCGCTCCAGCAGGCGCGGCAGCTCGGCGAACACGCTGGGCGGATAGCCCCGCGTCGCCGGCGGCTCGCCGGCGGCCAGCCCGATTTCCCGCAGCGCCAGACAGAACCGCGTAACGCTGTCCATCAGCAGCAGCACCCGCTGGCCACGGTCGCGGAAATGCTCGGCGACGGTCATCGCGGCATAGGCCGCCTGCCGGCGCATCAGCGGCGGCGTGTCGGATGTCGCCACCACGACGACCGCGCGCGCCAGTCCGGCCGCGCCGAGTTCGTCCTCGAGAAACTCGCGCACCTCGCGGCCGCGCTCGCCGACCAGCGCCAGCACCGCGACGTCGCAGTCGGTATGGCGCGCCAGCATCGACAGCAGCGTCGACTTGCCCACCCCCGAGCCCGCGAACAGGCCAAGCCGCTGGCCTTGCCGGCAGGTCGCGAACGCGTTGAGCGCGCGCACGCCGAGATCGATGCGCGGCCCCAGCCTGGCCCGCGCGGTCGCCGGCGGCGGGATCGCGCGCAGCGGGCTCGGCCGCGCGCCCCGCGGCAACGCGCCGCGCTGGTCGAGCGGCCGTCCCAGCGGATCGATCACCCGACCGATCCACCCGGCATCGACCGCCAGGGACGCGCCATGGGACTGATCCGGTCGCAGCAGCGCCCGCGCCCCCGGCCCCAGCCCATCAGCCGCCGCGAACGTCATGGCGCGGGCCACGCCACCGGCGAACCCGACGATCTCGGCTGCGATCGGCGACCCGTCGCGCGGCTGCAACTCGATCCGGTCGCCGATCGCGAGATGGCCCGACAGGCCGGCGACCTCCACCGCCAGCCCGGATATCCCGCACACGCGTCCCTCCAGCAAAATCGGCGCGCATTGCGCGATCTGCGCGATCGCCCCCCGCACATTGTCGAGGCGCGACGCCAAACCCGAACTTCTCAAAATTCCGACGATATCATGAAGACGATCCCAGCCTCCGGTCACACACCCATTACGACATCACATTTATTCCGATTTCGTAAAAAAAATGATGGATGACGCGAGTGCCCCCTGCTAGTCTACCACCACAGGTAGCAGGGAGCCGGTGCGATGCGTGTTCTGTTGGTCGAGGACGATATCACCGCGGCGCGCGGCATCTCGCTGATCTTCCGATCGGAAGGCTCGGTCGTCGACCTCGCCGACACCGGGGAGGAGGCGCTGGAACTGGTGCGCCATTATGATTACGACATCGTCGTGCTCGATCTGATGCTACCGGACATGGAGGGTTTCGACGTGGTGCGGCGCATGCGCGCGGCGCGCATCGACGTGCCGGTGCTGATCCTGTCCGGCGTGTGCCGCCCACAGGCCAAAATCAAGGGCCTCTGCATAGGGGCGGACGATTTCATCACCAAGCCGTTCGACCGCGGTGAACTGGTCGCCCGCATGCAGGCCATCGTCCGGCGCAGCAAAGGCTTCAGCCACGCCATCCTCGAGGTCGGCGGCCTGCGCCTCAACGTCGACACCCACGACGTGTCGATTGACGGCCGACCCGTGCGCCTGACCGGCAAGGAATATGCAATCCTCGAACTGCTCACCCTGCGCAAAGGCACCGTGCTGACCAAGGAGGCGTTCCTCAACCACCTCTACGGCGGGCTGGACGAGCCGGACATCAAGATCATCGACGTGTTCGTCTGCAAATTGCGCAAGAAACTCACCGCCGCCGGCGCCCCCGGCCTGATCGGCACCGTGTGGGGCCACGGCTATGTGTTGCGCCACGCGGCGGTGACGCCTCTGCCTGAGCGGGTGGGGGTGGCGGCATGACCACCGGCAAGCAAGGCGGAGCGCGCCGCGCCTGCCTCACGCCACCACCTCCACCCCCACCGACTTGAACATCGCCACCACGTCGCCGTCCGCCACCAAGCCCAGGCGCCGCACCGCATCCGGGGTCACCCGCGCCAGCAGGATATCGCCGCCCACCGCCACCTCCACCAAGGCAGCGTGGCGCGGCGCATCCTCGGTGATCTTCCGCACCCGGCCGGCCACGATATTCTGCACGCTGATGCCATCCGGCTGGCCGCGTGACAGGATCACCTCGCGGGCCGGCACGCGAACCCGCACCAGGGTCCCCGGCAGCACCCCCAGCAACGGCACCCACACCACCAGATCGGCCGTCTCCAGGCGCGTCAGGCGGCGCGCCGCATCATGGTCGCGCACCCGCATGCTCAACACCGAGCCCGCGTCGTCGCGCAGCCCCGGCGCCAGGTCGCCGCGCGCCAGAATGTCGTTCAGCGCGCCCGCCGCCGCCACCCGCCCCGCCTCCACCAGCACCAGCGTATCCGCCAGCCGGATCACCTCATCCATGGCATGCGTCACATACAGCACCGGCAGCCTCAGCGCCGTTTTCAACCGCCCCAGAAACGGCAGGATATCGGCCTTGCGCGCGTCATCGAGCCCGGCCAGCGGCTCATCCATCAGCAGGATCTCCGGCTGCGCCAGCAATGCCCGCCCGATCGCCACCCGCTGCTTTTCGCCGCCCGACAAGCCGCGCGGCCGTCGCCCCAGCAGCGGCTCGATCCCGAGCAGCGCCACGATCTCGTCGAACCCGATCGTCTCCCGCGCGCCCGACCGCCGCGCGCGGCGCTGCCCGTACCGCAGATTCCCCGTCACCGACATATGCGGAAACAGCCGCGCATCCTGGAACACCAGCCCCACCCGGCGCCGCTCCGGCGGCAGCCAGATACCGGCGGCGGTGTCAGTCAACACCCGCCCATCGACGTCCACCCGACACCTATCCGGCCGCAGCAGCCCGGCCACCGCGGCAATCACCGTCGACTTGCCAGCGCCGGACGGCCCGAATAACGCCGTCACCCCCTCACCCGCGGCGGTGAATTCGATATCGATCTCTCGCCCCGGAAAGCGATGACGCAACGCGACCGCCAGGCTCACCGGCCGATCGCCCGGTCCAACCGGCGGCCGAGCGCCTCGGACACACCCAGCCCCACCATCGCCAGCGCGATCGACACCGCGCACAGCCGCGCCGCCTGCGCCTCGCCCCCCGGCGATTGCAGCGCCGTATAGATCGCCAGCGGCAGGGTCTGCGTCTGGCCGGGAATGTTGGCGGCAAACGTGATCACCGCGCCGAACTCGCCCAGTGACGTAGCGAACGCCACGATGGCGCCCACCAGAATGCCGGGGGCGGCCAGCGGCAATGTGATCGTCACGAAACGATCGAGGCGCCCGGCGCCCAGGCTGCGGGCGGCCTGTTCGAGCCCGCGATCCACCGCCTCCAGCGAGAGCCGGATACCGCGCACCATGATCGGAAACACCATCACCCCGCAGGCCAGGCTGGCGCCGGCGGTGGTGAACGCGAGACGAATGCCGAACCAGTGAAACAGCCAACCACCGATCGGCCCCCGCACCCCGAACAGGATCAGCAACAGCCACCCGGTCACCACCGGCGGCAGCACCAGCGGCAGATGCAGCAACATCCCCAGCAAGCCCCGCCCGGGAAACCGCCCTCGCACCACCAGCCACGCCATCACCACCGCCACCGGCAGCCCAAAGCCCACGGCGCGCACCGCCACCGCCAGCGTCAGCCGCACCGCCTCCCATTCGTCCGCGGTCAGAAAATCCATGGAACGCATCCCTCGGTCGGCCTGATCCGTCCGTCATAGCCGACCGGACGCAACGCCCCTAGCCCCTTGGAATATGAAGCCAGAAAACAGAGAAAAAAGAATGTTCTTTGTTGAGACCAAGAACCAAAGAATTTTTTCTATTGAACGCGAGCAGTTGCAACCAATCGCCTTTAATCAAGAAAAGTCTTTTTGCTTCTTTTTCTTCAGAAAAAGAAGATTTTTCCTTCTCAAATCTCCCAGCCCCGCATATGACGATCCCGGATCGCCCGGAGCCCGCGCACCATGAAAATCCTGCTCGGCAACCCGAACACCTCCCCCGAGGTCACCGCGCGCATCACCGCCGCCGCCCGCGCCGTGGCCTCGCCCGGCACCGAGATCAAATCGGCCACCGGCCACTTCGGCGCCCTGATCATCTCAACCCGGGTCGACATGGCGATCGCCGAGCATGCCAGCCTCGACATGATGACCAGCGAGGCCGCCGATTGTGACGCCGCGATCATCGGCGCCTCGATCGACAGCGGCCTGCGGGCGGTCCGCCAGGCGTTGCCGATCCCGGTGCTCGGCCTCACCGAGGCCGCCTTGCACGTCGCCTGCCTCACCGCGGGCCGTTTCGGACTGGTGGTGATGGGGCCGGGCAGTGCCACCATCACCCGCGAAATGGTGGCGGCCTATGGTCTCGCGGACCGGCTCGCCGGCATTCGCTGGATCACCGCGGCACCGGCCAACCTCCTGGCGGACCAGCAATCCCTGATCGCCCCGATCGCCGCCACCGCCCGCCGCCTAATCGACGAGGACCTGGCCGAGACGGTGATCCTGATCGGCGCGGTCATGGCCGGCATGCCCGCTTTGGTGCAACCGCACGTGCCCGTCCCGGTGATCGAGGGCGTCAGTTGCGCCGTCGCCCTGGCCGAGAGCCTCGTGCGACTGAACCTGCCCCGCCCCACCCAAGGCAGCTACGCCAAACCGGCGTAGCCGCCCGAACGGCCTCGCTCTAAGCGGCCTTCGCCATGCCCCGCAGCACGTACTGCAGAATGCCGCCGTGGCGGTAATAGGAAACCTCGTCCAGCGTATCCACCCGGCACAGCAGCGGCACGGTATCCGTGCTGCCGTCGGGGCGATGGATCACCAGCGTCAGATCCATCCGCGGGCTGAGCTCGTCTAGCCCGGTGATGTCGAGAATTTCCGCCCCGGTCAGATTGAGCGACTTGCGATCCATCCCGTCCTTGAAGGTCAGCGGCAACACGCCCATGCCCACCAGATTGGAGCGATGGATGCGCTCGAAGCTTTCGGTGATCACCGCCCGCGCCCCCAGCAGCATGGTGCCTTTGGCCGCCCAGTCGCGTGACGAGCCAGTGCCATATTCCTTGCCACCGATGATCACCAGCGGCACGCCCTCGGCCTTGTAGCGCATCGCCGCGTCATAGATCGGCATGTCCTCGCCGGACGGCATATGCTTGGTCACCCCGCCCTCGATCCCCGGCACCATCTCGTTCTTGATGCGGATATTGGCGAAGGTGCCGCGCATCATCACTTCGTGGTTGCCACGCCGCGCGCCATAGCTGTTGAAATCCTTCGCCAGTATCTGGCGCTCGCCGAGATACTCGCCCGCCGGCGAGGTCTTGCGGATGTTGCCCGCGGGGCTGATGTGGTCGGTCGTGATGCTGTCGCCCAGCACCGCGAGGATGCGCGCGCCCTTGATGTCGCCCACCGGTGCTGGCTCCATCGTGATGCCCTCGAAATAAGGCGGGTTCTTCACATAGGTCGAACTGTCCGACCAGCCATAGGTGTTGCGGTCCTCGGACACGGCGATCGCCTGCCACTGCTCGGGCCCCTTGAACACCTCGCCGTAGCGCTTGAGGAACTGCTCGCGCGTCACGTTGCTGGCGACGATATCGGCGATCTCCTTGTTGGTCGGCCAGATGTCCTTCAGATACACTGGCTTGCCATCGGTCGAGGTGCCGATCGCGGCGGTGGTGATGTCCTCGCCGATCTTGCCGAGCAGCGCATACGCCACCACCAGCGGCGGGCTCGCCAGATAATTCGCGCGCGTGTTGGGGCTCACCCGCCCCTCGAAATTGCGATTGCCGGACAGCACGGCCGCCACCACCAGCTTGTTGTCCTCCACCGCATCGATGATCGCGTCATCGAGCGGGCCGGAATTGCCGATACAGGTGGTGCAGCCATAGCCCACTGTCTGGAAGCCGATCGCATCGAGATCGGCGGACAGTCCGGACTTGTCCAGATATTCGGTGACCACCTGCGAACCGGGTGCGAGCGAGGTCTTCACCCACGGCTTCGGCGTCAGACCGAAGGCGCGCGCCTTGCGCGCCACCAGCCCGGCGGCGATCAGCACATACGGGTTGGAGGTGTTGGTGCAGCTGGTGATCGCCGCGATCACCACGTCGCCATGGGTGATCGAATAGTTGGTGCCGGCCACGGCCGCGGTCTTGCCGATGTCGTTGGCCGCGACACCCAGGCCCTTGGTGAGGTCCGCGTTGAACGCGCTGGCGGCGTCCTTCAGCAGCACCCGATCCTGCGGCCGCTTCGGCCCGGCGATGCTGGGCAGCACGGTCGACAGATCGAGCTCCAGCGTGTCGGTGAACACCGGCTCGGGGCTGCTGGCGTCGCTCCACATGCCCTGCGCGCGGCAATACGCCTCAACCAGCGCCAGCCGGTCCATGTCGCGTCCGGTCAGCCGCATATAATCGATGGTCACCTGATCGACCGGGAAGAAGCCGCAGGTCGCGCCATATTCCGGCGCCATGTTGGCGATCGTGGCGCGATCGGCCAGCGCCATATGCGGCAACGCGGGCCCGAAGAATTCCACGAACTTGCCCACCACGCCCTTCTTGCGCAGCATCTGGGTCACGGTCAGCACCAGGTCGGTGGCGGTCGCCCCCTCCGGCAGCTTGCCGGTCAGGCGGAAGCCGATCACGTCGGGGATCAGCATGGCGATCGGCTGACCGAGCATGGCCGCCTCCGCCTCGATGCCGCCGACGCCCCAGCCCAGCACGCCCATGCCGTTCACCATGGTGGTATGGCTGTCGGTGCCATACAGCGTATCGGGATACGCATAGGTGGCGCCGTCCACATCCGCGGTCCACACCGCCTGCGCGAGATATTCGAGGTTCACCTGGTGGCAGATGCCGGTGCCCGGCGGCACCACGCGGAAATTATCGAACGCGCCCTGGCCCCAGCGCAGGAAGGTGTAGCGCTCGCCGTTACGCTCGAACTCGACATCGACGTTCTTCTGCAGCGCATCCTTGCTGGCGGAGAAATCCACCATCACCGAATGGTCGATCACCAGATCGACCGGGATCAGCGGATTCACCTTCGCCGGCTTGCCGCCCAGCTGCAGAATCCCGTCACGCATCGCGGCGAGGTCGACCACCGCCGGCACGCCGGTGAAATCCTGCATCAGGATGCGCGCCGGCTTGAACGGCACTTCCTTGGTGGACGAGGCCTTCTCCAGCCAGCCGGCGATCGCATGGGCATCGGCGACGGTGTACGAATGGCCGTCTTCGAAGCGCAGCACATTCTCCAGCAGCACCTTCAGGCTGATCGGCAGTCGGGAAATATCGCCGAGAGCACGCGCCGCTTCAGGCAGCGAGAAATAGCTGTAGGACTGGCCCGCGACGTCCAGCGTCCTGCGCGTCTTCAAGCTGTCCTGCCCAACTGACTTCATGGAAAATGCCTCTGTGTTGCGCCGCGCGCGGCTCAACTGGGTTGCACCGCTCGCGGCTGAGATGAGTTGCGCCGCACAGGCTTTGGGGGCATTCCCCACGGCAGGCAGTCGGTGCGGTGGCCGTGGCCCCGCTTAAACCATACAAGACCTGGGTCGTCCACACGCCACCCGGCGGACATGGCGCGGCGCAACGGTTCGGGGGGCAGGTGCTGGAGGGGCAAGGGCTGGCGGCGTTCCGGGGCGAACGCCTGGTGTTTTCCGGGCTGCGATTCGCGGTGCCGGCGGGCGGTGCGATGCTGCTGCTGGGCCCCAACGGCGCCGGCAAATCGACCCTGCTGCGACTGCTCGCGGGCCTGGTGCGCCCCGAGGCCGGCAGTGTGCTCTGGCACGGCGAGGACACGCTGGCGGACCTGCCGGCGCACGCCGACCGGATCGCCTATCTCGGCCATCAGGACGCCATCAAGCCAGGCCTGACCACCGCCGAAAATCTGCGGTTTCGCGCCACCCCCGCCGCCATCGACACCGCCCTCGATGCGGTCGGTCTCGCCGCGCTCGCGGACCTGCCGGCGCGCATGCTGTCGGCCGGCCAGAAGCGACGTCTGGCGCTCGCCCGCCTCGCCGTCCGCCCCGCCCCGATCTGGCTGCTGGACGAACCGACTCTGGGGCTCGACGCCGCCTCCGTCGCGCGTTTCGGCGCCATGCTCGCCGCCCATCGCGCCACCGGCGGCGTGGTGGTGGCGGCAACCCATCTGCCGCTGCCGCTGCCGGACGCCGTCGATTTCGTGTTCGGCGCGCCGGCATGACCCTGTTCCTCGGCCTGATCGCGCGCGAACTGCGGCTGTCCGTGCGCCACGGCAGCGACACGCTGGCCGCCCTGCTGTTCTTTCTGCTGGCCGGCGCGCTGTTCCCGCTGGCGGTCGGCCCGGCGCCAGAAACCCTCGCCCGCATCGCCCCCGGCATCGTCTGGGTATGCGCCCTGCTGGCCGCCCTGCTGCCGCTCGACCGGCTGTTCGGCGCGGAACTCGAGGATGGCTCGCTCGACCAGCTGCTGCTGTGCGGCCTGCCCGCGGCCGCCGTCGCCGCCGCCAAGGCGTGCGCGCACTGGCTCGTCACCGGCCTGCCATTGCTGCTCGCCGCAGGACCGCTGGCGGTGATGCTGCGCCTGCCGCCGGAGGGAATTCCACCCCTGCTCGCCGGCCTGCTGCCAGGCACCGCGATCCTCTCGCTGCTCGGCACCACCGGTGCCGCCATCGTGCTCGGTGCGAGGCGCGGCGGCGTGCTGCTGCCGCTGCTGGTGCTGCCGCTCGCGGCCCCCGTGCTGATCTTCGGCGTGGGTGCGGCCGACGTCGGCGCCAGCGGCCTGACCACGCGCGCCAACCTGCTGCTGCTGGCGGCGATGTTCGCCGCCGCCCTGCCGCTGTGCCCACTGGCCGCGGGGGCCGCCCTGCGCCATGCCGCCGAATGATCTGCGAAGCGGCGACCGCGTGCTCGCCGGCATCGGCCTCGGCGTGCTCGCCTACAGCCTGTTCTCGCTGCACGACGCCTCCAACAAATGGCTGGTCGGGTATTTGCCGGTGTGGGAGGTGCTGTGCTGCCGCAGCCTCACCATCGTCATCGGCTGCCTCGTCATCGGCCGCGGCAAGCTGCTGGCCCGGGCAATCGAGACGCCGCTCAAGGGGCCCCTGCTGTTCCGCGGCGGGATCACCCTCGCGGCCTGGCTGTGCTACTACAGCGCCGCCCGCGACCTGCCGCTGGCGCAGCTGCTGACGCTGTATTTCAGCGCGCCCATCATGACCACACTGCTGGCCATCCCGCTGCTCGGCGAACGCGTCACCGGCACCCACTGGGTGTCGCTGGGCCTCGGCTTCACCGGCGTGCTGATCGCCAGCGACCCATTCGGCGTGCGCGCCAACGCCGCCACCGGCCTGGTCCTGGTGGCGGCGGGACTATGGGGCTACGGCATCATCCTGATGCGCCAGATCGCCCGCCGGGAAGCCTCGCTGCTGCAGATGTTCTACCAGAACCTCGTCTACGTCGCGGTCACCGCGGTGCTCACCCTGAGCGACTGGACCATGCCGAGCGGACCGCAATGGCTGCTGCTGCTGGGCGTCGGCGTGCTCGGCGGCATCGGCCAGTTCTGCCTGTTCGAGGGCGCCCGCCTGGCGCCCGCCTCGGTGATGGCGACGGTGGAATATACCGCGCTGATCTGGGCGTTCCTGCTGGGCTGGCTGATCTGGCGGGACGTGCCAACCTGGCCCATCGTCGCCGGCGCGTGCCTCATATTCGGCGCTGGATTGCATCTGGTGGTGATGGAGCGTCGAGCGGTCAGGAAGTAAGCCAGGCCGGGCTCTCCCTGCTGACCGCTAGAACTGCTGCAACAACCGCCCGATATAATCGAGTTCCGGCTGGGGCCGGGTCCGATCGGCGCCGCGTTTGCGCAGTTCGTCCTGGATCTCGCGGGTGCGCGCTTCTTCCATCTGGTCGGGCACCTGCACGTCGCTGCTCTCATCCGTGCCCGAATTGCCCTGATGCAATGGGCGGCCGAGCGGATCGCGGCGCTCATCGGCGCGGCGGTCGGCCGAGCGGCCATTGGCCCATGGCCGATCGCCGCGACCGGGGCCGCGCTGGTTGCCCCCGGGCTGCGTGCCATCCTGGTTGCCGGCCATCTGTCCCTGGCCATCCTGATCGCCGTCCTGGTCGCCCTCGTCGGCGTCCTGCTCGCCGTCGCCCTGTTGCTGCCCCCGGCCGAACTGGCGCGCCATCTGCTGGCTCATCGACTGGCCGCCTTTCTGCAACGCCTCGATGGCGCGTTGCTCGGCACCGGCCGCCGCTCCATCGGCGCCCTGCGCCAATGCCTGACCCGCGTCCCGCATCGCGCCGTCGGCATCACCGAGATTGGGCGGCACCTGGCCGGTGAGATCGCCGTATTGCTGCATCAGCTCGCCCAGCGCCATGCGCAACGCGGACTGCACGCTCTGCTCGGATTTGCGGGCGGTCGCGGTCGCGGCCTGGTTCCTGTCGGCGGCCTGCGGATCGGCGGGCGGCTGCAGCCCGCGGCGCGGCAGCTCGTTGGGCACGATGGCGCGCTCCTGCGCGTGGTCGAGCAGGCCGCCCTGGCGACGCACGAGGTCCTGCAGCACGGTCATCTGCTGCTGTCCCCGCTGGCGCTGCTGGGCGCGCTGGCGTTCGCGCTCGGTCATCTGGCCATGTTCGGGGCGGGCGTTCTGCAGTTCCTCCAGCATCTTGTCGAGCTCGGCCATCTTCTGCCGCGCGTCATCCATGCGGCCGTCGCGCGCCGCGTCGCGCATCTCCTGCGCCAGCTTCTCCATATCCTGCGCGTCGAGCCGGTGCCGCTCGGGGTCGAACTGCTCGCTGGACGGATCGCGCTGCGCCTGCTCGGCCAGCGCCTGAAGATGCTGGTCCAGCGCCTGCTGCACGTCCTTCATGCGGCGATCGAGCTCGGCGGGATCGATCTTTTCCCCGCGCTGCTGCGCGTCGAGCGTCTCGCGCAGCGCCTCGCGCGCCTGGGCGAGGGCACGCGCCGTGCGATCGGTGGCGCCTTCCTCGAGATGCAGCGCCAGCTGCCACATGCGCGACTGCGCCTCGGCGATCGCGCGGGCATCGCGGTCCCGGTACAGCATGGCATCGATCGCGCGCAGATTGAGGAAGCCGCCGAGATCGTTCTGCCAGACGTCATCCAGCGAGGCGAGCCCATCCAGCGCCTCCATCGCCGTCAGCCGGTCGTCGGGCTTCAGCGTCAGCTGCTTGCGGATCGCCATCAGCGCGCGCGCCACGGGGTTCTGAAACACCCGCTCCGGCAGCACGAACTCGGCCGGCGCGCTGGTTCCGGTCAGGCCCGGGGCATCGCGCGCGGCGAGGCGGGCGATCACCGGCAGGCCCGCCCAGGGGTTGGCGGTCAGGTCCTGCTGGCGCACCCCCTTGGCGGATTTCGGCGCCCCACCGGGCAGCGGGATCGGCACCACCAAGGGCGGATCGGCCGGCCGGTCGCGCAGTCGCAATTCGGCCTGCAGCGCCACCACGCCATAGTCATGCGACACCTGCCAGGGCAGCCGCGTTTGCGGCAGGCGGGCCCGGGTGGCACTCGGCGGCGTCGGGAAGCTCACCTCCGGAGCGCGGTCGGCGACCACCGTCAGCGCCCAGGCGCCGAGCTCGTGGCCCTGGCGGCGCACCAGCAGCCGGCCGCCCGCGGCGAGGTCGCGATCGGCCTGGAAGCTCGCCTCGCCGAGCGTCTGGAACGGCGTCTGCTGGCCATTCAGGCTGAGGCTGGGCACCCCGCTGCCACCGGTGAGGCTGACCGTCAGATGCGAGCCGGCCGGCACGGACACCTCATGCGTGTCGGTGTTGAGGAACACCGGCGCCATGCCGGTATAGCCCGGCGGGGTGATCCAGGCCTGCAGCTCGGTCGCCGGCGGCGGCACCGGCGGGGCAAAACCGGGAGTCACGGCGCGCACAAGGCGCAGCGGCGCATCGGCACCAGCGATCACCAGGCAGGCGAACAGCCCGACCACCACGGCCGCCCGCAGCGCGCGGGGATCGCGCGCGGCAAGGCCGGGGCGTGGCAGACCGACGCGCAGGCAGCCGATCTGGGCCAGCGCGCGATCGACATGCGCCTGCCACAGCAGTTCCGCCCCCGGCAGCGCCGGTCGGTCGGTGAACACCGCGAGCGGGCGATGGCGCAGGCCGGAGCTGTGTTCGAGGCGCCGATCGGCCTCATTGGCCGACGGTCGGCGGATCCGGCGCAGCCCGCGCGCGAGCAGGGCGACGACGCCGATCCCGACCAGGCCGAGCATTGCGGCATGCGCCCAGGCGGGCAGCAGCGGCAGCAGGTCGAGCAAGGCGACACACAGAAACACCCCGAACAGGCCGAGCGCCGGCCAGATCGCCGGCCAGAGGCGCTCGAACAGCAGGGCGGCGATGGCGAGCCGGCGGCGGCCGAGCAGACGACGCTCCAGCGGACTGGGTGGCATTGGTGGCATGCCATCCGGGGTCTGCTGAGGATCGGTCATCGTGTGATTGTCATTCGAGGAATGTGGGGATCTGTTCGCCAGCCCAGAGTTGCTCATGCGTCTGACGGGCGCGGATCACCGCCCATCGATCGCCGTCCACCATGGCAATTGGGGCTTCCGGCCGCGCATTGTAGGTGGAGCTCATCACCGCACCGTACGCGCCGGCGTCGAGCAGTGCCACGGCCGCCCCCGCCGGCAGCGGCGGCAGCATCCGGCCGCGGGCAAACGTGTCGCCGGTTTCGCACACCGGGCCGACGATATCGACCGGCGCCGGCGCGCCGAGCGCCAGTAGCGACGATAGCGGCACGATGCCGTGCCAGGCATCGTACATCGCCGGGCGCACCAGATCGTTCATCGCGGCATCCAGCACCACGAACCGTCCATGGCCCTTGACCAGCACCACGCGGGACAGCAGCACCCCCGCCGGCCCGACCAGCCAGCGGCCAGGCTCGACCATCAGCTCGAGTTCGAGCCCGCCGAACGCCGCCCGCAGCGCGCCGGCGAACGCCGCCGTGGAGGCGCCGGGCTCGCAGCCATAGCCGATGCCGAGCCCGCCCCCGCAATCCATCCGCCGCACCGCCAGCCCCTGCGCGCGCAATGCCCGGATCAGCTCGGCGGCGCGGGCATAGGCGGCGCGATACGGGGCGAGGGTCAGGATCTGGCTGCCGATATGCAACGCCAGCCCGACCGGCTCGATCCCCGGCAGCGTCGCGGCACGGGCATAGAGTGACGCCGCATCGGCATAGGGAATGCCGAACTTGTTGTCCGCCCGTCCGGTGGTGATCTTGGCATGCGTGCCGGCATCGACATCCGGATTGATCCGCAACGCGACCCGGGCGACCCGCCCCATCTCGGCCGCGATCGTCGAGATGGTGTCGAGCTCGACGGCGCTCTCGACGTTGAACTGCGCGATATCCTCGGCCAGACCGCGCCTGATTTCGTCAGGCGACTTGCCGACGCCGGAGAACACGATCCGATCACCCGCGATGCCCGCCAGACGGGCGCGACGCAGCTCGCCCTCGCTGACCACATCGGCGCCAGCCCCGCCCGCCGCGAACACCCGCAGCACGGCGAGATGGTCGTTGGCCTTCACCGCGTAATGCACATGCGCATGCAGGCCCGCCAGCGCCTGGGTCAGCTCGGCCAGGCGCGCGCGCATCACGCCGGCGGAATAGACCCAGCACGGCGTGCCCAGCGCCTCCCCGATGGCGGCGAGCGGAACAGCCTCCAGCATCAGCCCGTCGAGCGCGTCGAACGCCAGATACGGACGGGCGGCAATCAGATCGGCGACGCTGGGCTCTGGGTCGAGCGTCTGACGGGCGGGTTCGGACATGCCCGCAGATTACGGGGCGCGCGCGATGAAGGCCAGCGAGATCGGCATCGCGGCCGAACGCCGTCAGCGTGACGGATAAGCGTGCGGATAAGTGACCTGGTCGGCCGGCCCCGGCGGCGACGGCGGACCCTTCTTGCCACAGGCGCCCAATGCCAGCGCGGCAAGCACCAGCATGGCCAGCGCCCGGCTCATGCCAACGCCGCCTGCCAGCGCGCGGCCTGCCGTGCCACCGCCACCGGCGCCGTGCCGCCATAGCTGGTGCGCGAGGCGACCGAAGCCTCCACGGTCAGCACGTCGAACACCGCGTCCGTGATGCCCGCCTCTTCGGCCTGCATCTCGGCCAACGTCAGATCGGCGAGATCCACATTGCGCGCCTCCGCCACCGCCACCAGCCGCCCGGTGACGTGATGCGCGGTGCGGAACGGCAGCCGGAGCACCCGCACCAGCCAGTCCGCGAGGTCCGTCGCGGTCGCGAAACCCGAGCCCGCGAAGTCCCGCATCCGCGCGGTGTCGGCGGTCATGTCGCGGGTCATCCCGGTGATCGCCGCCAGCGACAGCGCCCACGCCTCGGCGGCGTCGAACGCCGGCTCCTTGTCCTCCTGCATGTCCTTGGCATAGGCCAAGGGCAGGCCTTTCATCACCGTCAACAGCGCGATCAACGCGCCGTTGATGCGGCCGGTCTTGGCCCGCGCGAGTTCGGCCGCGTCCGGATTACGCTTCTGCGGCATGATCGAACTGCCGGTGGTGAACGCGTCGCTGAGCCGGATGAAGCGAAACGGCGCGCTGCACCAGATCACGATCTCCTCGGCGAAGCGGGACAGATGCATCGCCGAGATCGCCGCCGCCGACAGAAATTCCAGCGCGAAATCCCGATCCGACACCGCATCCAGCGAGTTCGCCGTCGGCCGGTCGAAGCCCAACGCCGCCGCCGTCATATCCCGATCCAGCGGAAACGACGTACCGGCCAAGGCGGCCGACCCAAGCGGGCACTCATTCAACCGCCGCCGGCAATCCGCCAGCCGCCCGCGGTCTCGCGCGAACATCTCCACATAGGCCAGCAGATGATGGCCGAACGTCACCGGCTGGGCGGTCTGCAGATGGGTGAACCCCGGCATCGGATCGGCCGCGTGCGCCGCTGCCCGATCCGCCAGCGCCCGCATCAGATCCGCCAGCTGCCCATCGATGCCGTCGATCGCATCGCGCACCCAAAGGCGAAAATCGGTCGCCACCTGGTCGTTGCGCGACCGCCCGGTATGCAGCCGCTTGCCCGCCTCACCGACCCGCTCGGTCAGTCGCGCCTCGATGTTCATGTGGATGTCCTCGAGCGCCTCGTCGAACGCGAACCGCCCGGCCTCGATGTCGGCCGCGATCGCGGTCAGACCGGCGCGGATATCCGCCTCGTCCTGCACCGACAAAATGCCCAGCCGCGCCAGCATGGCGGCATGCGCGAGCGAACCACGAATGTCCTGCCGCCACATCTTGCGGTCGAAGCCGATCGAGGCATTTATCTCCTGCATGATCACCGACGGACCGGCCGCGAACCGGCCGCCCCACTGCGCGTTGGCCTCCGCGTTCCGTCGATCATCATGTCGCAGGTCTGGCGTATCGCTCACGAGAGGCATTCCACATGCACACAACAACCCGCCGAACCGCCCTTGCGGCAGCCGGGGCGCTGGCGGTGGGGACCCTAGCGGCGGTCACGCTGCGGCGCAAACCAGTCCCGACCATCCTCACCCCCGCCATGGCCGAGTCGGTCGACCTGCAGCCGATCACGGTGATGCACCCCACCGACCCGCCGGCCCCGCTGCCCGCGGCCACGTTCAACGACGCCGACGGCAAACCCCACAGCCTCGCGGAATTCACCGGCAAAGGCCTGCTGATCAACCTCTGGGCGACCTGGTGCGTGCCCTGCGTGGCCGAAATGCCCGCCCTCCAGCAACTCGCGGCAACCCTGGCCGGCGACGACATCCTGGTGCTGCCGATGTCCTCGGACCGTGGCGGGGCCGAGGCTGTCGCCAAATTCTACGCCGCCCACGACATTACCAGACTGCCGATCTGGCTCGACCCCAAAGGTGCTGCCGCCAACATCTGGGGCGCCCGCGGGCTGCCCACCACGATCGTCATCGACCGCCAGGGCCGCGAACGCGGCCGCCTGGAAGGCGCCATCGCCTGGTCGACCCCAGACTCGATCGCGGCCATCCGCGGCCTGATGTGAGCGGCGTCCCCGCCTTCCGCGCGTCCCGGCTTCGGCCTATCATTATGGCCCTTTCGCCCTTCCCGCCAGGATGACCTCATGTCCGACTATGTGATTGCCCCGCCCGCCATCGTCGCCGTGCCGGTCGCCGGAGGCGGCCGGTTTCCGGTGCGGCGGATCTTCTGCGTCGGGCGCAACTACGCCGAACACACCCGCGAGATGGGCGGCGATCCGGATCGGGAGCTGCCGTTCTTCTTCTGCAAGCCGGCCGACGCCCTGCTGCTCGATGGCGGCGACATGCCGTATCCGCCGGCGACCGCCAATCTGCATCACGAGATGGAGCTGGTGGTGGCGATCGGCAAAGGCGGCGCCGACATCGCCGAGTCCGACGCGCTGAGCCACGTCTGGGGCTACGCCGCGGGTCTCGACATGACCCGGCGGGATCTGCAGAACCAGGCCAAGAAAGAGGGCAAACCCTGGGACATGGGCAAAGGCTTCGACCTGTCCGCCCCGATCGGCACGCTGGTGCCGGCCGCCGCCTTGCCCGATCCGACCGTGGGAAAAATCGAGCTCAAGGTGAACGGCGTGGTGCGCCAGGTGTCCGACCTGTCCAAGCTGATCTGGAGCATCGCCGAGACGATCGCCTATCTGTCCAAGCTGGTGACGCTGGCACCGGGCGACCTGATCTTCACCGGCACGCCGGAGGGCGTGGCGGCGGTGGTCAGGGGGGACGTGCTGGAGGGTGTGGTCGAGGGTGTCGGTACCGTCCGGACCACGATCATCTAGGAGGCAGGACGTTGGCAGGAAGATTCTTCTTTTTCTGAAGAAAAAGAAGCAGAAAGACGTGTATCCATGACGGGGCGGGGCTGCACGCCCCGCCACGATCATTTCCCGCTGTCGAAGAATTCCTTCACCTTGGCGAAGAACCCTTCGGATTCCGGGTTGCCCTTCGCGTGCCCCTTGGCCTCCGCCTCGAACTCCTCCATCAGCTCGCGCTGACGCCGCGTGAGGTGCTGCGGCGTCTCGACCGCCACCTGGATATACATGTCGCCGCGCTGGGCGCTGCGCAGCACCGAAAATCCCTTGCCACGCAGCCGGAACTGGTCGGCGGTCTGGGTGCCCGGCGGGATTTTCACCCGCGCCTTGCTGCCGTCGATCACCGGCACCTCCACCTCGCCGCCGAGCGCGGCCATGCTCATGCGCAGCGGCACGCGGCAGAAGATGTTGGCACCATCGCGCTGAAAGATCGGGTGCGGACGGATGCCGACATGCACATAGAGGTCGCCGGCGGGCGCGCCGACCCCGCCCGACTCGCCCTCGCCGGACAGGCGGATGCGGGTGCCGTCCTCCACCCCGGCGGGGATCGCCACCTGCAGCGTGCGCTCACGCTGCACGGTGCCGGCGCCCGAACAGATCCGGCAGGGGTTGCGCACCACGCGGCCAGCGCCGCCGCAGGTCGGGCAGGCCCGCTCGACCAGGAAAAACCCTTGCTGCGCCCGCACTTTCCCCGCCCCGCCGCAGGTGCCGCACGTGTCGTTGCCGCGTTCCTTGGATTCCGAACCGGTTCCGGCGCACGCCTCGCAGGCGACCCGGGTCGGCACGCGCAGCTGCACCTTGGTGCCGTTGAACGCCTCGACCATGTCGATCTCCGCACCAGCGCGGATGTCGGCGCCGCCGCGCGGGCCACTGCGACGGCCACGCCCGGTGAATTCGCCGAACATCTGGTCGAAGATGTCGCCCAGGCCGCCACCACCGAAATCGCCGGGGCTGGGGCCGCCGCCGCCCTCGAAGGCGGCATGGCCATAGCGGTCATAGGCGCCGCGCTTCTGGTCGTCCTTCAGGATGTCGTACGCTTCGCTGACTTCCTTGAATTTGGCCTCCGCCTGCGCGTCCCCCGGGTTGCGATCCGGGTGGTACTGCATCGCGAGCTTGCGATAGGCCCGCTTGAGATCATCTGCACTGGCGTCCCGCGCCACGCCGAGGGTGGCGTAAAAATCCTGCTTCGCCATCTCAGTCCTCTCGTGATCCGGCCGCGGGAGCGCAGGCCCCGCCACCGGTCGTCACGTCCAATAGGTCAAAGCCGTCAAACGCAACCGCGCCCACCTTCGCCGCGAAACCGCATTGAAGATGGGCGCGCTCGCTTCGTCCAGCCCGGAGTTAGGCGGACTTTTTCTTCTTGTCGTCGACTTCCTCGAACTCGGCGTCGACCACATTGTCATCGTGCGGCTTGGCGGCCTCGGGCCCGGCACCGGCCGCCGCGGCTTCGCTCGCCTGCTGCGCCTTGTACATCGATTCGCCGATCTTCATGCTGGCCTGGGTCAAGCGCTCCCCGGCCGCCTTCAGCGCCTCGGCATCCTCGCCGGCCAGGGCGGTGCGCGCCGCCGCGATCGCCGCCTCGGCCTCGGATTTATCGGCCGCCGCCAGCTTGTCGCCATGCTCGGCCAGGTTCTTCTCCACCTGGTGCACCAGCGCCTCGGTCTGGTTGCGCGCCTCGACCGTCTCGCGGCGCTTCTTGTCGGCGTCGGCGTTGGCCTCGGCCTCCTTGACCATGCGCTGGATGTCGGCGTCCGACAGGCCGCCACTGGCCTGGATGCGGATCTGCTGCTCCTTGCCGGTGGCCTTATCCTTCGCCTGCACCGACACGATGCCGTTGGCGTCGATGTCGAAGGTCACCTCCACCTGCGGCACGCCGCGCGGCGCCGGCGGAATACCCTGCAGGTCGAAATTGCCCAGCAGCTTGTTGTCGGCCGCCATCTCGCGCTCACCCTGGAACACCTTGATGGTCACCGCCGTCTGATTGTCGTCGGCGGTCGAGAACACCTGACTCTTCTTGGTCGGGATGGTGGTGTTGCGCTCGATCAGCCGCGTGAACACCCCGCCCAGCGTCTCGATGCCGAGGCTCAGCGGCGTCACGTCCAGCAGCAGCACGTCCTTCACGTCGCCCTTCAGCACGGCACCCTGCACCGCCGCACCGATCGCCACGACCTCGTCGGGGTTCACGTTGCGGGCCGGCTCACGGCCGAAGAACTGCTTCACCACCTCGATGACCTTGGGCATGCGGGTCATGCCGCCGACCAGGATCACCTCGTCGATCTCGGCGGCACGCACACCGGCGTCCTTCAACGCCGCCTTGCACGGCTCGAGCGTGCGGCTGACCAGATCGTCCACCAGGCTTTCCAGCTTGGCGCGCGACAATTTCATCACGAGATGCTTGGGGCCCGAGGCATCCGCCGTGATGAACGGCAGGTTGATCTCGGTCTCCTTGCTGGACGACAGCTCGATCTTGGCCTTCTCGGCGGCTTCCTTCAGCCGCTGCAGCGCCAGCTTGTCGCGGCGCAGATCGATGCCCTGGTCGCGCTTGAACTCCTCGGCCAGATAATCGATCACCCGCAGATCGAAATCCTCGCCGCCGAGGAACGTGTCGCCGTTGGTGGATTTCACCTCGAACACGCCGTCGCCGATCTCCAGCACGGAGATGTCGAAGGTGCCGCCGCCAAGATCATACACCGCGATGGTGCCGGACTTCTTCTTGTCCATGCCGTAGGCCAAGGCGGCCGCGGTCGGCTCGTTGATGATGCGCAGCACCTCGAGGCCGGCGATCTTGCCGGCATCCTTGGTGGCCTGCCGCTGGCTGTCGTTGAAATAGGCCGGCACGGTGATCACGGCCTGGCTGACGGTCTCGCCGAGATACGCCTCGGCGGTCTCCTTCATCTTGCCGAGAATGAACGCGCTGATCTGGCTCGGCGAATATTTGTCGCCGCGGCCCTCGACCCAGGCGTCCCCATTGTCGCCGCGGACGATGGCATAGGGCACCATCTCCTTGTCCTTGGCCACCAACGGATCCTCAAACCGGCGCCCGATCAGGCGCTTCACGGCATACAGGGTGTTGGTCGGGTTGGTCACCGCCTGGCGCTTGGCGGACTGGCCCACCAGTCGCTCCCCGCTGTCGCTGAACGCGACGATGCTGGGGGTGGTGCGCGCGCCCTCCGCGTTCTCGATCACGCGGACATCCTTGCCCTCCATGATCGCCACGCAGGAATTCGTCGTTCCGAGGTCGATACCGATGACCTTGCTCATAAGTTCAGGCTCCTTTTCAGCGGATCCGGGTGGCCCGAGGCACCACCGTCATCCCTGTGACTGCAACAAGTGTGATGTATTCAGCGTGACGCCATCGGGCAAGGGCACCCTTGCGCAAATTTTGGGCAATCACGCTGGTCAGACGGTGGTATTCAGGCTCGATGCCGCTGAACCGGCGATTTCGGCGGGGGCGGCCTTGGCCACCACCACCATGGCCGGCCGCAACAGCCGGCCGTTCAGCGTCCAGGCCGCGGTCCAGGCCTGCAGCACCGTGCCCGGCGGATGCTCGGCGGTCTCCTGCTCGCTCATCGCCTGGTGCAGATTGGGGTCGAACATCGCACCGGTGGGGTCGGTGCGCTTGATGCCGGTGCGTTCCAGCAGGGCCACGAAGCTGCGCTCCACCCCGGCGAACCCGTCGCGCAGCTTGCCGATGATGTCGGCCTCGTCCGGCGCTGCTGCGGGCACGCTCTCCAGCCCGCGCTTGATGTTCTCCGCCGCCTCCACCACGTCGCGCGCGAACCCCTGCACGGCATAGAGCCGGGCGTCCTCGACGTCCTTCTTGGCGCGGGTGCGGACATTCTGGATCTCCGCCTCGGAGCGGACCCAGCGATCGCGCATCTCGCCGATCTCGGCCTCGAGCTCGGCGATCCGGGCGGTGGCCGCCTGCATCACCTGCTCGGCGTCCTGCGGTGCTGCCGCCGGCTCGGCATCATAGTCGCCACTGGGCATGGTGGCATCCTGGTGTGTGGTGTCGTGCGTGCTCATAGCGCCTCAATTGGTTGTGCCATGTGCCCGAGACAAGCAGCGATCGCTCCCGGGCGGCGGGCAAATAGCATTGTTTCGTTTGCCGATGCCAACATGGTGATCGCTTGCGGCCGCGGATCGCCGGGACTACCCACGAACCGAGCCAAAGGAGCCCGCCATGGACAGCCTGATGCCCTCGGCCGAACGGGTCGCCCGCCTGCTGATGCAACGCCGCGAGACGCTGGCGATCTCGGAATCCTCGGCCGGCGGCCTGCTGTCGGCCTGCCTGCTGGCGCTACCCGGCGCCTCGGCGTTCTTCCTGGGTGGGGCCGTGGTCTACACCGCGCAGGCCCGCGCCGGGTTGCTCGGCATCGATGCCGACGCGATGGCCGGCCTGCGCTCGGCCAGCGAACCCTATGCGCTGCTGCTGGCCCGCACAGCGCGGGCACGGCTCGGGGCGACCTGGGGCCTGTCCGAAACCGGCGCGGCCGGTCCCACCGGCAACCGCTATGGCGACGCCGCCGGCCATGCCTGCTTCGGCCTCGCCGGACCCAGCGAGGCCAGCCTCACGCTGGAGACGGCCTCGCCCGATCGCCCCGCCAACATGCGCGCGTTCGCCGCCACGGCCCTGGACCTCTTGGCGCGGCATCTGGCATGACGGCGCCACTGAGGCACCCTTCGATGATGGTGCGATATCGTAACGGGCTCGACGGCCGGGCCGTCCTGCGGCACAGTCCCCTCGTGCGTCCCGGGAGCCGACCGCCATGTCCGATGCAATGACACTGCCCCAGCCCGGGCCGGGGGCGCCCGTGCTGCCCCCCTTGTTCCACCACGTGGTCGGCGTGAACCCGGCGTTGCACGGCAACCTCCGTCTCGACCGTACCGCCGGCCTCGCCGTCGCCGCCAACCTGCAGTCCGTGCCGCTCGGCCTCGCCGAGTTCGAGGCGGCGTGCCACCATATGCCGATCCTGTTCGCGGCCGGCCCGCAGCCCGCCCCAGTCGCCCTGCTCGGCCTCAACGAAGCCAGCAACCTGTTCGTGCAGCCCGGCGGGGAATGGCGCCCCGGCTGCTACATCCCCGCCTATCTGCGCGGCTTTCCCTTCGTGTTCCTGCAGGATGCCGCCAGCGGCACGACCTATGTCGGCATGGAAGAAACCGCGGCCTGCCTGTCGACCACACGCGGCCTGCCGCTGTTCGAGGATGGCCGCCCGACCCCGACCTTGACCGAGGCGATCGGGTTCTGCTCGGCCCTGCGCGACAACCTCGCCGCCGGCCTGGCCCTCGGCCAGGCGCTGGAGGCGGAAGGGCTGCTGGAGGAGGAGGAAGCGACCGTGAGCTTCACCGCCGGCGGCGGCGCACGCATCCGCGGCTTCAAGCTGCTCCGCGCCGACCGGCTGGACCGGCTCAGCGACGCTGTTTATCTTGACTGGCGACGCCGCGGCTGGATCGCCGCGATCCACGCCCATCTGCACTCCGCCGGCCGCTGGGCACGGCTGATCGAGCTTGCCGCCCCGCCCTCCGGAGCCGACGCCGCATGAGTGCCGAACATCACGACCATGCGCATCACGATCATGCGCACCACGATCATGCGCACCACGACCATGATCATCACGACCATGATCATCACGATCATCACCACCACGGCCACAGCCACGCGCCAAAATCGTTCGACGCGGCGTTCGCCATCGGCATCGCGCTGAACACCGGCTTCGTCGCCGCCCAGGTGGTGTACGGCCTCGCCGCCCACTCGATGGCGCTGCTGGCCGACGCCGTGCACAATTTCGGCGACGTGTTCGGACTGCTGATCGCCTGGGGTGCCGTATGGCTCGGTCGCCGCACACCGACGGCGCATCGCACCTATGGCTGGGGCCGCAGCTCCATCCTGGCCTCGCTCACCAACGCCGTGGTGCTGCTGCTCGGCTGCGGCGCCATCGCCGTCGGCGCGCTGCAGCGCCTGATCGAGCCGCAGCCGGTGATGGAAACCACGGTGATCTGGGTCGCCGCCCTGGGCATCGTGATCAACGGCGGCACCGCCCTGCTGTTCATGCGCGGCAGCCATGGCGACCTCAACATCCGCGGCGCCTTCCTGCACATGGCGTCGGACGCGCTGGTCTCGCTCGGCGTGGTGCTCGCCGGCGCGCTCATGCTGGTCACCGGATGGCTCTGGCTCGACCCTGTCACCAGCCTCGCGATCGCCGCGGTGATCACCGTCGGCACCTGGGGCCTGCTGCGCGATTCCGCCAACCTGGCGCTGGACGCAGTACCGACCAACGTGAAACTCGACCACGTCCAAGCCTGCCTCGGCGCGCTGCCCGGCGTGGTCGAAGTGCACGACCTGCACGTCTGGGGCCTGAGCACCTCCCAGACCGCGCTGACCGCCCACCTCGTGGTCGGCGCCAACCACGACCCCGCGCTGATCACCCAGGCATGCCGAACCATGCGCGCCAAATTCGGCATCGGCCACGCGACGTTCCAACTCGAATCAACCGACATCGCGCGCGAATGCGAGCTTCGGGGAGGGCATGTGGTGTGAGGGGGGAGGCAGCAAGGAAGGCTGGGCTCTCCCGCCTCCCTCACACCCCAGGGCCCCCCCGATGATCGCACCGCGTCGCAATCCGGTTGAGCGGCTGATTGAGCGGACGTTGTTTGCCAGTCGCTATCTGTTGGCGCCGATTTTCATCGGTCTGGCTGCCGGGCTGGCGGTGTTGCTGATCAAGTTCGTGCAGCGGGCCATTGCGTTGCTCACCCATTCCCTCACCGCGGACGGCAGCGAGATCATCGTCGGTGTATTGGCGCTGATCGATCTCGCGCTGATGGCCAGTCTGGTGCTGATGGTGATGTTGGCCAGCTACGAGAATTTCGTCTCGAAGCTCGATCTGCCGGAGGGCGCGGCGCGTCCGGACTGGATGGGGCACGTCGATTTTGGCGATCTGAAACTCAAACTGATGGCCTCGATCGTGGCGATCTCGGCCATCCAATTGCTGGAGGCGTTCATGAACATGGACCATGTCAGCGATCGGGATCTGTACTGGAGCGTCGGCATCCATATGGCGTTCGTCGCCTCCGGCGTGCTGCTCGCCGTCATGGATCGGCTGACGGGTAAATGATGCGGATGCGGATGCGGATGCGGAACGAAGTAAGCAGGGCTTAGAGTCTGTTTGAAAACTCGCTAGGGTGAGTCAGCTGGCGTGTTTTTCCGAGCACCGAAGCGGAGCGACCGATGGGTCGTGAGCTCCGCTCGGTCGCTCGCCGAGCGAACGGAGCGCAAGAAAAGCGCGTCAGATGGCCACCATAGTAGAGTTTT
>Ga0116226_10000805_pt1 | contig 27023 bp, 26 predicted proteins | sample S1TSphfallax_FD_89692 | JGI IMG/M metagenome (GOLD analysis project Ga0116226, IMG submission 89692) | Host-associated microbial communities from peat moss isolated from Minnesota, USA - S1T2_Fa - Sphagnum fallax MG | ecosystem: Host-associated > Plants > Peat moss > Unclassified | place: USA... | reverse complement strand
CCTCACGGATATCAGTTCGTAGAGCAGGTCCGCAGTCCGCGCTTCCGCCTCCGAGATCGCCTGCTCCAGTTGGTTGCTCCGGCGCAGTTCCTCGACCATCCGCGGGCGGTGGGCCTGCCAATGCTTCAGGATCATTGCGTGCAGCCGGTTCTTCTCGTCCATGTTCAACCTTGACGTGCTCGGGCTGGCTCTCCGCCAGCGCAACCGTATCGGCTTGATCTATAAGCAGGCCGCCAAAAAGGTCAAGCTGATTGGCGCTCCGCGTCCGTCTTGCCGCTGCGTAGGCGGGGGCCATAACTCTACCCGTGGTGGTTGTGCGGCCCACTCTACCCATAGCTGTAGAGATTGCAAGTGGGTTGTCGAATAGCTTAGACATGCTGACCTCCACCGGCGGCAACTAACTCGAAGGGGCTCAAGTCATCGAGCTTTTGGGCGCGGCCCATCCACGGCTCGGGGCGGATGGCCTTCATCCAGTCGGCAAATGAAGGGATGAAACCGAGGTCTTCGCGGACATGCTGCTCGCCCACCCACCGGGTCGGGATGACGCGGCCGGTCGAAAGGGTGACGGTGCAACCGAAAATCGTCTCGGACATGAAAATGCCCTCGGCATGGTGCCGGAGCGCCCGGTGCCGGAAGTCGGCGATGATTTTCTTCGATTCGTCAAACCAGGCGTGTATGCGGAGATAGTCTTTGAGGCTGCCGCCCCACTTCCTGACGCTGGAGAGGGAATGGTGATAGGGATGTGCCATGATTTCCTCCCTCAAAAGCTGTGGCTGAAATGGGTGGAATCGCTGAACCGGGCATTGAAGTCCAGATCTATCTCCCGTTCAGCGACGTTGAAGGTGAATTCGCCGTAGGCTCCGTCGTTGTTCTCCCAGCCGCCGTGCTCCTGATCGAGGAAGTCGTAGCAGAGCTTCTCGATGGCCTCACGAAGCGTGGTTTGTACACTGTCGCGTTTGCCGGTGCCCCAGGCAACTTGCTGCATCTCGATGGAGATATGCGGAATTTCCGCAGAGTCGTCTGCGCAAATATATTCAATCTGGCCGCTGTCGCCCTCGCCGTCGAACTCCACAAGGACGGAAGCGATTTCGGCTGCCGCAAGGGCGTCGAACACAGCGCCCTTGTTGATGATATTTGCCTCGGCAGTAGCCTTCTGATGGTTTCGGTACAAAGCTGCAAAGTCGTTGACATCGCTCATAGTCGTTCTCCTTTTCTGGTTTGAAGGAGGTCGCCCACTGCGTCCTCGCTCACGGCCATGAAAAGGCGAGCGGCAAGCGACTGCGTCATAGCATTTTGTCTCGCGAGGAATGCGCTTCTATCAGCGCAGGGGAAAATGCGTCATTGACGCCAGGGAGCGCCGGTCGCACATTGGCCGGGCACAAGCGAGGGCAGTGGGCGTTGCATCGTTCCGAAGAGGAGATTGGCGAGACTGAGGTTGAAAAGCGAGGTGAGTGTTGCGGACCAAAGCTTTGAAAGCTTTCCGTATGCCTATCTCACGCGCGTCCGGTTCTCGCCTGATGACACCATCGCCATGCGGTTCGACAAGGCTGAGGTACGGGTCACGGGCAGGAATCTGTACGTCTTTTCGAGACGATAACAGAGCAACGGACGCGTTTCATTCAAGAAGGCGCGGACGGTGAAGAAGGTCTGAAACCCGCAGACGCCGTTCATGTGGAGCGGATCGAGATCACGGAAAGGGGAGGAACTATGACGCAGGAAACGGTATGGGCCTTAGCGGATAAGAGGGCGGAGCAGCGTAAACACGACACGATTACCAAGATAAAGGAGCTGGCCGGCGCTGCCGGCATCTCCGTATCCATCCATAGCAAGCGCGGCAGGCCGCAGAAAGCGAAAACAGACACAGTAGCTGGCAGGGCCTCAAAGTGAGCGGATGCCCGCCGCCCCAGGGATTGGCTTCAGACTCGTTCCGCGCACTCTCGTTCACGCTCCTGCGCTGCCTTTCGCTCGTTATGGATTTTGTTGTCCATAGCCCTTCGCTTATCAGGGCCGTGGCGACGGATGCCAAGCGGATGTAGCGCCAGCGCTGATCTGCGTCTTTGACGAATTCGCTGATGACCAGCGGAGCGAGGATGCCAGCCGTCTTGATCCAATGACCGGCTGCGCCTATGGAGGAATGCGGCTTGTGGTAGGGCTGCTTTTCGCTGCGGGCGTGGTCGCCATGTACAGGCCGGGGTAATGTGTGGCTCGGATAAGCCATGACTCTACCAGTTGTGATTGTCTTTCCACTTTACGCATCAATGTGGGAATTACAAGCGCGTTCGCACGGCTCCCCCGGTGCTGGGTTCATGCGTTTTCTCGCTATCGCGAAATAGTCCGGGTCAAGTTCAATTCCTACCCAGCAGCGGCAAGTGGTGAGCAAGGAGCAACGAGCGTCAAGGCTCTAGGTCAGCGAGACCTGCCTCCGGACATCTGTAACGCTATTATTTCGTCGTTGCTAAGGTTAGGCAAATTTCGCCAAAGAGTTTGAGCAAGTAATGTGGCCCCCACTCCAACGGATGCGCCCACAGCAAAGGCTATAAGATTAATATCCCTAGGTGTCATATTCTGTGGAGAATATGACACCTAACTAGACGAAGCAAGTGACATTTGTGTTACATACCCTCGAATAGCTTTAGACTTTGCGAAGGTATTTGACTGCTTTGATCGAAGATTCGGCAATGTGAAGGGCCCCCGATATAAGACTGGTCAGCTCGGCAGTATTTTTAAGTTTTTCATGGTGTTGATGATCTGCAACTTGGACTGCTTTCTTATCTCCATTGTGTAACTCTGCTTCGTAAACATGTGGCATGTCAAATCCTCCTGGATGACCGTGTGTGGCTCTGAGTTAGTGGTTTTAGCGATTATGAAAAATATCGTCCTATTCTCAAATCGCCTAGGATAAAAGCTGAGGTGACAGTCGTAGGCCGCAAAAATAATACGTTCAAGCGCCCCTTTTTCAAGGGGCGAATCCAATTCGAAAATCGGATTCCCCCATAATAGACCCATTTCTCCAGAAGGGGTTACGCCACCTTTTGTCGGGTCGGCACCTCCTTGGTCTCAATTCCAAGCCCGATCGTATGCCGTGCCGCCGACACGTTCAGCTCAGTCATAACGCCGAACTCAGCGAATACGCGACGGGCGTGGTCTACGAGACCCGCATTGGTGAGCTTCTCACCAAAAAGCTCTGGCGTGTCCTCAAGCCCAACCCGAAAAGATGCAACGCGAGGATCTTCAGCAACCCATTCAATCACCTCACGATAGTCGTGTTTACCCGCTGGCAGGGGGTCGCCCGCCCGACGCACAGGGCCAGAATAGGCCAAGGGCGGAGGGATCACTGCCGCAACCGTCACACTGATCGTGCTACCGGTCAGTGCAGCGAGCCGATCGACCCTCTCCATAGCGCCGTCGAGAGCTTCTTTGCTGATCGGCAAACGAGCCGAAAAGCCGGGAAGGAGCACAATGCTGAGGACCTTCGGGAAGGAAAGTGTCGCGTCCTTACCGATGCTTTCGAGGACGTCAAAAGCTCCCCATGTGCTGACCTCGATCTCCTCAGAGATCCCCCGTTCGCGTGTCTTCCTGGTCAACGCCCTATAGTACGCCCTGGCTACGGCGGGATCTTTCCACGATGTCCGCGTGCTGTCGGAATAGGACGCAGTGGCCGCAGCGAAGTCATCCTGATAAGCACGACCGCCAATTAATATGTCCGGGGCCGTAAAGGTCGTAATGCGATCAGGCTCCGCATACAGGCTGATTCCACGTAGCAACTCGGCTTCAGCGCGTCGTTCGACGTCTTCTGCGTAGCTGTCCACAGGAGACTGCACCCGGCGCAACTCGTCCTCGATCTGAAACTCAACCTCTCCTTTCCTGCTCGTCGGAAAGATGAGCGGCACATCACCCAGCTGACGCCGGATTCCGGCCTTTACGTCCTTGTAATAATCGAGGTTGGCGAACCGTTGACCCGTTTTCGGGTTGCGGGCGTGGACGTGAAAAACCCTGGCCCCAGCATCGAAGCACTGCTTTGCATCCCGGATCACCGCTTCGGGGGTCACCGGGATATTGGGGTACTTCGCCGCTGAATAGGCGGCACCGGTTTGAGCTACCGTCAGGACGATTGGCTTCCTTGGAGTCGAATGAGCTTTGCTTGGCGATACCATGGCATTGTCTCCGTTCGCTTGAGATCGAACGGGACAATTAGCGGACTCTCGGCTGGATTAGAATTGCTTTGCATCTGCACCGAAGGTCTTTGCTAACGTCCCGTCCTACTGAAGCAACGGTAGTGACCGCGAGGTCGCATAGGCCACGTACGCGCAGTGCATTCTTGTCGCAAAGTCATTGATTCGAGGCACATCACGCCTCACTGATATGTACGCTCTATAGCTATGACGATAGAGGAGGCCGGATGGCAGGAACACCAACCGACAAATATGTTCGCTTTGACCCAGAGAGGTTTCGGCTCTGTCGCATTCACCAGAACAACGGTGTGACACACGAAAAGCTTGCTGAGAGGGCAAAGGTATCGAAGCGCACAATCGAAAATGCCGAGCACGGAGAGAGGCTTCAGTGGTCAGGAGCTGAGCAGATCGCCAAAGCGATAGGGGTCACCATCCAAAGCCTCACGACTGGAGGATCTGCTCTTCAAGCCGATGGGAACGCCAAACGGCCTGCGTCAGCGGTAGAGCAGATTCGTCAGATCGTTCAAAAGGGCGAGAGCTTGAGATTTGCCATTGGAGGGGTGAGCGCACATAACCTGGACACGATCCACTTGGTGGATTTGGTTGCGGCTGGATATGAGACGGATATCGAAAATATCGTGGAGTGCGCTGGGGGATCAGCCGCCAACACGGTCTACGCTCTTGCAAAACTGGGTCTCACCACCGCTATAGCCGGTGTCATTCGGGATGATGAATGCGGGCGCTTTCTCGCAGAGGACCTGCGTAGTGCCGCCGTGGATATCGAGTGCCTTCTAGTGGCTGCTGCTGATCATGCGAAACCTACGGGGAAAAACCTGATTTTCACCGACCTTTCGGGTGAGCGGAGTATGTACGCACGTCCCGGCATCAACTCTGCATGGTGTGAACTTCTTGCCGAGAATCCTGCGGAGAGGCGAAAGGTTGTAAAGATGCTATCTGAATCGCAAATCCTGCATCTTTCTTCCTTTGCCGGACGCGCAGAGCAAGATTTCTGTGCGCTGTTGGTCTCTCACATGAATACCGGTGGTCTTCTATCCTTTGTGCCGGGGTCTCTGTATTCCAAGCAGGGCATGGATAGTCTTTCGCCGTTTCTTAGCAGGTGCAATCTTCTATTCGTCTATGAGAGCCAACTCGACGCTATGCTCAAGAGTAGCAATGTCCGAATGGATCAAGACGCGGATGCTCGATCCAAGGCGAAAGCGGTATTTGAGTGGAAGCAGCAACATGGGTCTGAGCAACCGCTCATTCTGTCGATAAAGAGGAAGTCCGAAAAGAGTCACAGACCATTGTCTGAGCACTCTTTCCTCGTATGCACCGGAGTCCACGGGATACAGGAGACATTTAGCGTCCGCAACTCTGGCATGACATTTACTGCGCCGCGCGTCGATACGACCGGCTCTCAGGATGCGTTCGCAGCAGGTTTGATTTTCGGCCTGCTGAACGGATACTCGCTCCAACTATGCGCCGATGCCGGGTATTTTGTCGCAGCTTCGGCGTCATTGGCTATTGGGCCGCGACGGCTCCTACCTACGCGGAGTGCGTTGGATGGAGCGTTCCGAAAACTGTCGATCATTTGAGACCAGGGGAGAATCGATATGGTCAATCAATCAAACCGTTCCGATGCAGCCGAACTTCTTCTTGCTTCAGAGCTAAAAGCGAGATACTTGGAGTTTGGGGAAAAACAAATCAGGCTCGATCTGACCAGAGGAAAACCATGCCCTGATCAACTTCAGTTGAGTAACGACTTATTGTCTCTTCCTGGTCGCGAGGATTACAGAGACGGCGAAGACAACGATTGTAGAAACTACGGAGGCCTTCAAGGCCTCATTGAAGTGAGACAGTTATTTGCAGAACTCTTAGGTGCTGTGCCTGAACAGATTATTGCTGCAAATAATTCCAGTCTTGCGCTGATGCACGATACGGTAGTTTACCTTCTCCTCAAGGGAACTCCGGAGAATGGTTTGCCATGGTCGCGCGAAGAGATTACCTTTCTTTGTCCGGTTCCCGGCTATGATCGACATTTTAGGATATGTGAAACGTTTGGCATAAAAATGGTTCCTGTGTCTCTTTTTGACGACGGACCCGACATGGATGAGGTCGAGCGTCTGGTAGCTCAAGATGATTCCATCAAAGCGATCTGGTGTATCCCTAAATACAGCAATCCAAACGGTGCAGTGTACTCGAACGAGGTTATTGAGCGCTTGGCGATGATGAGGACGGCGTCTCCCGACTTTCGAATATTTTGGGACAATGCTTACTGCGTTCATCACCTTACGGATGAGAAAGTGGAGATAGCAAATATTCTGGAGAAATGCAAAGAACATTCCCACCCCAACAGACCGTTGATCTTCGCGTCCACTTCTAAGATTACATTGGCGGGAGCTGGTCTGGCGTTTGTTGCCGCTTCAGATGTCAATGTAAAGTGGCTTCTGGACAGAATGACCGCAAGAACTATAGGGCCGGATAAGATTAACCACCTACGACATCTTCGGTTCCTCAAGGAGAAAAGCAGCATACTGGATTTAATGGAGCGCCATAGGGCCATTCTCGCCCCAAAGTTCAAGGCAGTCGCTGACGTCTTTGAAAAGAACATGCTCGGTTTGCCTGAAGTGCGATGGACGAACCCTAAAGGCGGATACTTTGTCAATTTGGAGGTGCCTCCAGGGTGTGCGGCCCGCGTTATATCTCTGGCGAATCAGATCGGGATAAAACTTACACCTTCCGGGGCGACTCATCCGTATGGAAAAGATGACGAAGATCGGACAATTCGCATAGCTCCATCTTTCCCCAGCCTGGAGGAAGTCTCCCTGGCTGCGGAGGGGGTCACGTTGTGTGTCCGTCTCGCAATCCTAGAAAAAATGCAGCGTGTTCTATAAGTTCGAGTTCATTACAGTCGTTGGCTTCGGTCAGCCTGTCGGGAATTGAGGTTTCAGCCGGTGAGTATCTGTTGCCCTCCTCGTAAGGTTATTGACTCCTAACTCGATAAAATACATTATCGGGTTAGATTTCAGTCGTTGAGGCGATTGCAGGAACTCGATAGATTGCTCCGATAAGGCCGATTAGCCAGCCAGTCGTAAAGAAGATGACGCTCCCAATGTTCGCGATAGCATACCAATATTCTCTCTTCTTTAACTCTTTCTGTGCATTTGCGAGGACAGGCTCGGAGAGCTTCGAGAGGCTAATTCTTTGAAGCATGAGGTTAATATCTAGCTGATCGGATTTCTGATCCATCTCTTTCACGAACGCGTCGGAGCAGATGGCGTTCGGCTCATGTATGTCGTCGCATTGTCCGATCTGAGATTCCATTTGATCTCGCTGGGCGCGCCATTGGGCTAAGTCTGCATGATATTGCTTTAGCTCCGGCGGGTAAAAGCTGGTTGGGAGTTTCTCAAGAAGGCGGTCAAGGCTCTCCTGCATGGCTTGCAAGTCGTCTATGGCATTTATGTCCTGCTCAAGCAGGTCGTTCACGCTCCCCGTTGTATCCTCGAACGTTGGTCCGGTCTTGGCTATAGTCTGAACAGGTGCGCCTTGCTGACTATGGTGGTTTATTAGCCAGATCAGATTTTTGTCTATGGATTCGAGCTGTCTTTGCATGGCAAACACATCCTGCGCCTGCTGTAGAGAAGTTGCCAAGTCTTTGAAGTGATCACGAACAACCTCGCGGAGGACGAAGGTAAGCAGCACAATTGAGGCCCCAATGAATGCCAACAGACGCTGATGCCGCTCAAAAAAAATTCGCATGATGACCTCCAGCTGCGTGGCCTGTGATGTCCGATGGATGCGCCATTATACATGGACCCCGCGACTAGGTGGAGACCCATAAAAGAGGTTATGGGTCATCACCATTTCTGCTTGCCATATGGCATGGGTTCTGCCATGGTGTGCGGCATGACCATACGGATTGATAAATCGGGGCGCATCGTCCTGCCCAGAGTGCTTCGGGAGCGATTCGGCCTTACGCCGGATCGGGAGCTTGAAATCGTCGAGCAGCCGGACGGCGTACTCATTCGTCGGCGCGAAGACGTTCCGGCAATGGTCAAGGTCGATGGCTTGTGGGTGCATCAGGGCACCCCGGACCCCGGCGCGAAATGGGACCGCGTGATCGATGATGTGCGCGAAGAACGCGCGCAATCTGTGTTCATGACGTAAGCCGCATGGAAGCGTTCTTCGATACGAGCGTGCTCGTCTCGGCGTCGGAACGCAGCCATCCGCATTACGAGCCCGCACTGGGCGCCGTCAAGCGTGTCAAGGAAGGTCGGGTGAAGGGCTTCATCTGCGCTCACTCGATTGCGGAAACATTCGCATCGCTCACGCGCCTGCCCGTGCATCCGCGCATTCAGCCCGACCAGAGCGCGCGCATCATTAACGAGAATATCCTGCCACACTTCACCGCTATTCCACTCGACCGTGAGGATTACCTGCGCGCCCTCGATGTGGTGGGAAGCGGCGGTTTCAGCGGAGCCAAGATTTATGACGCGCTCCTCCTGCAATGTGCCGGCCGCTGCAAGGTAGCGCGCGTTTACACCTTCAATCTCGCCGACTTTCGCAAGCTGGCGGCTCCCGAACTGCAATCGCTCATTCAAGCGCCTGGAGCCAGCGCATGAGTCCCGGATCTAAGGCCGTCAGTATTCCACTGGCACTGGCGCCGGAGATAGACACGTTGGTCGGGAGACGCAATCGGTCCGCATTCATTTTTGCCGCGGTCCGGCGATCCCTGGCAGATCCGGAGTTGCAATCGTTGCTCAGGGTCAAGCGTCGAGTGGAAGAGTCGTGACCGTGGAACTCCTCCCCTCGCCGGTCCTGCCCTCCGCTTCCGGCGCATTGCCGGTCCCGGCGCTCATTGCCGATGCCGGGGAGAAAACCAGCGAGCATTTCCTGGAGTTCTTCGCCGCCACCATCCGTAACAGGAACACGCGCGCGGCCTATATGCAGGCCGTGGCGCAGTTCTGTCGCTGGTGCGAAGAGCGCGCCTTGAAGTTGCACACGATCCGGGCGCTGCACGTCTCCGCCTATATCGAGAGCAAGGCGCTCACCGCGCCTTCGGTAAAGCAGCACCTGGCGGCACTGCGAGGGCTGTTCAATTGGCTGGTGGTGCGTCAAGCCGTTCCCGATAATCCGGCGCTTTTTGTGAAGGGGCCGAAGTTCAGCCGTAAGGTCGGCATCACGCCGATTCTGGAGGCGGAGCAGATGCGGTGGCTGCTCAATTCCATTCCGGAGACGCGAGAGGTAAAAATCGCACGGAAACACGGCGGGGGCGTGAGGGTCGAGGCCGATGTCAAGGGGCTAAGGGACCGGGCGGTTATCGCGGTCATGGCCTATACATTCGCGCGCGTCAGCGCCGTGCTGAAGCTCAAGCGGGGCGACTACACGCTGCAAGGCAAGCGCGGGCGGCTGCGGCTTTTGGAGAAGGGCGGCAAGGAAAAGCTCGTCTGGCTGCACCGTGAGGCGGAACAGTATCTCGACGCCTATCTATCGGGGGCGGCGATCAGTGAGGCTGGGGAGGCGCTTTTCCAGACGCTGGATAAGACTCACCGCCTGACCGGCCGGCCCCTCTCCCGGCGCGATATGCTGCGCATCGTGAAAAGCCGTTGCGCGTCTGCCGGGCTGCCGGATAGTATTTGCAATCACACGTTTAGAGGTACGGGAATAACGGTATTTCTGCAGAACGGCGGCTCACTGGAAGCTGCTCAGGATATGGCGAATCATACCGACCCGCGCACGACCAAGCTCTACGACCGGCGCAAGGACCTGGCTACGCTCAGCGAGATTGAGCGACGCATTGCGTTTTGAAGTTGGACTTGCCTAAGCTGCCCTACGATCTGGAGAAGAGCCGCGATGAGTGACGGAAACCGTATCCTCCCGATTACTGAAGATCAGGTGATCGCTGCACTAAATGCGGAAATAGAAAAAGCTGAGCCTTCCCAGCGCAGCCAGATCCTGGAGAAGTTTGTCCTTGCAGCGCTCAGCAGTATTCCATGGATAGGGGGAGTCTTGAGTGCCGCTGAGAGCTTTCGAGCCGAACAGGGCACAACAAGGCTCAACTCCCTTCAAACGCAATGGCTGCGGGAGCATCAGCGAAAGATCGGACTACTTAGTCAGACACTGCAAGCGATAACGGATAGATTCGACGCAATCGGAGAGGACATTGATGACCGTATCCAAAGCGAAGAATACCTCGCGCTGGTCCGGAAGGCGTTCCGCATATGGGACGCAGCCGACACCGAAGAAAAACGGCGGTTACTTTCAAACGTTGTCACAAATGCCGCAGGAACACGTGCTTGTTCCGACGACGTTATTCGCCTGTTTCTCGATTGGATCCAACTTTACAACGAAGTGCATTTCGCGGTCATAAGGGAGATTTTTCGCAATCCGGCATCGACTCGGTTCGATATCTGGTATGGGCTCTACGGCGAGGTTCCAAGGGAAGACTCCTCATCAGCCGATTTGTACAAGTTCTTGATTCGCGAGCTAAGCACGGGGGGCGTCATCAGGCAGGAGAGGGAAACAAACCAGCATGGCCAGTTTATTCGGCAGCGGCCGCGACACGTGCGTAAGGGCGCAGCATCGCCAACGTTGGATAGTGCTTTCGATGACTCTAAGCACTATGTTCTGACGGCACTCGGGAGGGAATTTGTCCATTACACGATGAATGAACTTGTTGTGCGCATTGCATCTGACACGAGCGCGACTGAGGGACAGCCGGAGAGTACTCTATAAACCGGATTATCACGTACTGAGGATCGCGCCAAGTGGTCTCTTCTCTACCTGGTTGAACGCCGCCACAGTGATGCAGCGCTGCAACTATTGAATAGTTGGGTGTTGGCTGAAAGAATCGAATCCATGGAGGCTGAACACGAGGATTTATGGGACGGACAATTTTTTACGCTAGCCTGGACGACTTCTGCCGGACCTATCTGGTTTCAAATAGGCAGGTATCGCCGTCGGAGTTCGCGCAGCTTCCTGAGCGGCTTAAGGAACAACAGGGCTCAATATTCGAGCAGCTGATGCTGTTCGATAAGGTTTCCTTCAAAGTGCAAGGCGAGAACATGCAGATCCCATTTCTGCTGAATCTGCTTGGACGTGACACATTTGAGGAGCTAATCGACCAACGCGCACTGGGATTCACACTCTGGACGCCGCTGATAACGCACATGGTCACAGATGTCCCCGGTATCGATCCACTTCAATCGGGAACACTATCTTCGCCGGCCCATTCCGACCCGGAACAATCCGTGGCACTCGGTCTCAATTGGATGAGCGAGAAACTGCCAGCGCATGACAAAAGGCGTCTGATTAAGCGAGTAGTGCCTCTCTACGAAATTCCAGAGAAGGATATTTCACAGAACGCAGTGAGCATCACTGTATCGGCCTACAATTCGGGAAAGCTGAACGCCATAAATTTTCCTGTTTCTGGAAAAGGCATCAGAGATCTCGCACTTCCTGAAAGAAAAGTTCTATGCCAGTGCGCGTCAGAACTGCTGGAGTATTCATACTTGATTCAACACGGAATGACATCCTTCTCAAATAAGCCCTATTTCTCGCTGTTTGATGAGTCTGTCACGAAAGTTCAATCGCAGGCCGCTGTGAAGGCAAATTTCAACCGGCTTACAGCCCTAGAAGGGTTCCCAGACCTTAAGTCACTGCATGCCGAATTAAAGGAGCCCTTTAAGAATCTGGCGAAACTCCGGGCGAAACACAGCTCAGCCAAGTTCAGAGAATGGCTTGCCACAGCCACTTTTTCAGCAACAGACCAGGACATCGCAAAGGAGTATGTGGATTCGATCGCCGATGCGAAGGGCTTCTTTGAAACGAGAAAAGGTAAGGTTACAAAATCTGTTGTGATGACATCGATCGGCGCGGCTATCGGGGCAGCCGTTGGCGGGGCGGAGGGTGCCCTAGGAGGCGCCTTTGCCGCGAAGGTGCTGGAAACGGGAGCCGATTTTGGGCTTGATTTAGTAGACGAGTTCCTCATCAGCGGCCTTACAAAAGGATGGTCGCCGCGTATGTACTTCGACGATCTCGCCAAGCTCCTTGCTGGAAATAACGAGGAGAAGTAGTTGAAGGCGACGAGGCGCTAAAGTTGCTCGACCTGTGTCGTGATGGCAGAGTTATTCGAAGCCGCGCATTGGCGCTCAGGCATCAAACGCAATCTGGAAGTTTTTCGACTGTCTCCACTCTACCGATGAACCTTGCATCGCCGCGGAGGCGGTCATTACCATTAATCTGCTGTCCGAGCAGTTCGAACCGTACTGAAAGACCAAAGCCATAAGGGGTCATCCCTGTTTCTCGGATTTCTCTCTCATTCGCCGAAAGATCCCTGCTTGTTCAAGTGCATCATCAAGCGCATTGTGCGTATGAGGCTGCGACTCTTCCTTGAACTCGGAGGCTAGAGGTCAAGCCCGAATGGCCAATTGTTTATCATTCACGAACTGAGTACCGTTGAGCGCATTGGAGAGAACTGATTCGAGCAGCGAACTAGCCTCGCCTTTGATCACCTTGAGCTGTCCCTCTAGACTGTCACATATCGTCATCAGCTCATGGACTTTTGCCACAATACGATGCTGCTCGGCCAGCGGCGGGACTGGAACCTTGAATGTTCGGATCAGGCCAAGATTGAGATTTCCTTGCGAGGCCCCCTTTCCATAGGTCCTCATCGTCGAGCTATCCCGCCCTTCAGGGCTGTTCAACCAAAGCACCAGATAGTTTGGACTCAAGAACGCCGTCGGTATCTTGATTAGGCAGAGGCTCACGTAAAAAGCAAACTCAAAGTCTGAGTCGAGAACCGCAGCCTCTCCGATCCCTGCACCCACCCGCGTCAGCAGCACGTCGCCTCGTTCCGGCTTTCGATTAGATCGATAGTTGTTGAAATCGACCTCTGAGACGAACCGATGCTTTTCAGGCATAAAGCGAAAGGGTTTGACATTTTGCGCCGAAAGAAAAGGCTTGCCTTCGTCGGTGTATTTGGGTGTGAGATGAGTGCCATCTGTAATCTGATAGGCCAAGTCTTGGAGATAGGCATGAATCCATGTTGGCGGTATAACCGTGTCGGTTTCAAAGTTTTCGGCAGGCAAGGCTGATTTTTGTGGACGAATCCCCCTCGCCTTTTGTAGCTTCGCATTCTCGGTCACGATTGATCGCAATAATTCTTCAACCGGCGTGTCTTTAGAATCCTGGGAGACCAACTGACCACGGATCGCAATCGTTAGTATTTTTTGACGCAACGCGGCTATGTGCTTTGGAGTGGCCGTCAGATCCGAGAGGTGATTGAAGTAGAAGTGAGCATTCGCTCGGAGTGTTCCTGGGCTTTCGTCGGTGGAGAGGTGGTGCAAGGACGCGGCTGTTAACCGATCCCGCCGCACTTCGCATTCGCTCCGCGCGGCTTCCAGGCTATCGCATAGCATCATCAATTCACTGGCTTTTGCGACGATACGGCGCTGCTCTGCAATTGGTGGAATTGAAATCTCGAAGCAGGATATGAGTTTCATATTCAACCCACGTCGTTCATCTTGGCCGGTAAGATGGCGCATCGCGTGATAACGGCTTCTTAGATTCCAGAAAAGGTATTCAGGAAGAAGGCAGTCTGGAAGCAACGGAATGATCGCGACCAGAGACTGATTGCAGGTCGCGGGCACTCGAAGTAGCGCGACTGTTGCTCTAGTTTTCCCTTGGCCGTTCAAGGCTATGAGTACGCTGTTGGGCGGGAGTATTTTGCAGTTGCTCTTATCAAGGCCAAGTTGCGTTATCCTCCCTTCACATTCGCGAATTTCAACCCGATTGATGTCGCCCGATACGAGCCAACGAATATCACCACCGAAATACTCCGAGCGGGTCCGATCTGGGGTCGCACCTGTCTGTAAATCACAGGTCTCGTTAATCGTTGAGCGAGCCCATCCCGACGGAAGAGCAAACTCTTCACCGACAGCGATGGGTCCATAGTTCGCTCTCTCGAACTTAATTTCTTTGGCGCGAAGAAAAACTTCGCGCTTCGCACGAATACGAGCCAACAGTTTTTCTGCTGGTTCGTCTGTTGGGTCTTGATCGACCAGCTTACCTCGCACGGCCAGATCCAAAACGAACCTTCTGAGTCGTGGAATGGCGTCAGTGGAATTAGCGATGCGGTCGAAATGGGCGATCAGCAGGTCTGCACTCATGGGAGCAACGCCTCCGCCAAGATGTTTCTCAGCTTGTCGCGCAAGCTGGCAGCTTGGCTCTCAGCCTCAACTACCTTGGCCAAGAGTTGTTCGGGATCACCGTATTCGTCGGCATTCGTGTGCGGATTCCTGAAGTCTAGGTTATAGCCGCGTGATTTCACCTCATCCGATGTAACCTTCCATGCAACTTCTGTTTCCACCCTCCCCTTACGCTTCGCGCCGCCCCACCAATCGACACAAGGCTTCAGATGCTCGATACGGATGGGCTTTGTCATTGAGTACGCTTTTTGAGCATCGGGGACGCGATGCTCGTAGAACCAGATGTCCTTTGTAGGTGAGCCCTTCTCAAAGAACAGGAGATTCGTTCCGATGCTCGCATAAGGCTTGAATACGCTGTTCGGCAGCCGAACGATGGTGTGCAGGTTGCATTCTTCCATCAGGTGTTCTTTGATTCTGATTTTCACGCCCTCTCCGAACAGCGATCCATCGGGCAGGACTACGGCCGCACGACCGCCAACTTTGAGGATGCGAATGATGAGGGCGAGAAATAAATCTGCCGTTTCGCGGGTCTGGAAGTGTTTGGGGAAGTTGCTCTCGATGCCATCTTCCTCACGGCCACCGAAGGGCGGATTCGTGAGGACGATGTCTACGCGGTCTGATTGCGTGTAGCTGATGTACGGCCGGGCCAGTGTATTGTCATGGCGCACGAAGCTGGGATTCTCGATGCCATGCAGGAGCATGTTGGTTACGCACAGCATATGCGGAAGCTGCTTCTTCTCGACGGCCCTCAACGCTTCCTGCATCCGCTGCTCATCTTCCACTTTCTTCACATAACGGTCACGCATGTGCCGTATCGCACAGGTCAGGAATCCTCCGGTTCCGCATGCGGGGTCCATGAGAATCTCGCCGGGATGAGGGTCGATCCGGTCCACCATGAAGGCCGTGACGGCGCGGGGCGTGTAATATTCGCCTGCGTTACCGGCGCTTTGCAGGTCGGTAAGAATCTGTTCGTATATGTCGCCAAAATGCTGGCGCTCCGCGAGATTATTGAAGTCCACTTCATTGATCTTGTTAATGACCTGCCGCATAAGTTGGCCGGACTTCATGTAGTTGTAGGCATCCTCGAACACGTCACGCACGACTCGGCGGCGGTCAGCCCGCTTGCCGGCCGTCGAGAGTTCTTTAAGCTGCGGAAAGAGCTGGGTATTAATGAATGTCAGCAGCTCTTCGCCCGTGATGCCTTCCGGGTCCGATGCCCACGAGCGCCAGCGAAGCTTCGCAGGAATCGGCGACTGGTAGCCATCCTGCATTATTTCGAGCTGCTGATCCTGGTCGTCGATGATCTTGAGAAAAAACATCCAGCAAAGTTGCGAGATACGCTGGGCATCGCCATCCACGCCAGAATCCTGGCGCATGATGTCTTGAATCGATTTGACGGTATTGCGAACGGACATTGTTTAGGCTTCCCTCTGATAGAGCGCGGACTGGAGTTCCTGCACCGCGAACATGAAATCCGCCCGTGTGCCAAATTCCTTGATGAGCTGGAAGGGCGTTCCCATCGTGTCGAGCGGTGGAATCTGCAGGATGCGCGGGTCTCCCAGATCAATTAGACCCTGATCCTGATACTTCTGCAGCAATGCTTCAAGGACCGCGCGCGCCTGCGGGCCGTATTTCGTGAAGACATCGCGCTTGCGGACGTTTTCAGCGCGTTCGCGCCGCGTCAGCGCGGGCTGATCGAATGCCACATGGCAGATGAGGTCGAACGGATCGAGGTCTTTGCCCACTTCATCGGCGAGCGGTTCAAGGGAAAGGCCTTCATTCTCCAATTCTTCAATGATGGCCTGCTTGCGCTCGGCAGATTTCCAACGCTTGAGGAAGCCGTCCAGGCTTGCAAACCGTTTCTTCAGGGCATTCTTGGTGAAGTCGCGCAGGGTTTCTGTGACGAGCCGCCCCTGCTCGTCGAGATACTCGACACGCTCAGCGACGATGGTGGCCCCTACCCCATCGACATAAATCTTGCGCGGTGGCTCTTCACCGACCCTGATATTGATGTCCGGCGGCTGGTCCACGATGATTTCGTCGTCTGCGGGTTGCGGCGGAATAGGCTCGCCATTCTCGTCCACAGGCGCTACGTTGTCGGGCGGGACGATAGGGTCATCCTCGCCGGGCTCGTAAATCTGTACCGGCTCGCCGTCGAAGTCGGGGTCGGCGAAATGATTGGTCGCACCGCGAAAATCAATCAGCGTGAAATAAAACTTCTTCGTGTCCTCGTGGACGCGGGTGCCACGGCCGACAATCTGCTTGAATTCCGTCATGGAGCCAACGGAACGGTCGAGCACGATGAGGCGGCAGGTTTGGGCGTCCACGCCAGTCGAAAGCAGGCGGGAAGTCGTCACCAAGACCGGGTATTTTGCTTCGGGGTCGATGAAGTTGCCGAGCTGCGCCTGCCCTTCGTTATCACTGCCGGTGATGCGCATGACATAGCGGTGATTCTCGTTGCACAGATCTTTGTTTTCGTTGATAAGGGCCTGTCGCATGCGCGCGGCGTGTTCCTCGTCCACGCAAAACACGATGGTCTTCTGGAAGCGGTCGTGGCTCTCCTTCAGGAAGTCCGACACTTTCTTCGCTACGAGCCTGGTGCGGTCGTCGATAACGAGCGTGCGGTCAAAATCCTTGGTGTTGTAGATGCGGTCTTCGATCTCGTTGCCGTCACGGTCCACGTCACCCCGCTCCGGCCGGTAGCCCTGAACGTCCACGTCGATATGGACCTTGATGACTTTGTACGGGGCAAGGAAGCCGTCCGCGATACCTTGCCGGAGCGAGTAGGTGTAAACCGGATTCCCGAAATAGTGGATGTTGGAGACGTATTCGGTCTCCTTGGGCGTGGCCGTGAGTCCGATCTGGGTCGCGGCGGAAAAGTAGGTGAGAATCTCCCGCCATGCCGCATCGTCGGCGGCGCTGCCACGATGACACTCGTCGATCACGATCAAATCAAAGAAGCCCGGCGAGAATTCGCGGAACAGCTTCTGGCGCTCCTCGGGGCCGGTGATGGCCTGGTAGAGGCCCAGATAGATTTCGTAGGCGGTGTCGATGCGGCGCTTTTTGTCGAGCGCCGTGGGGAGTTCGACTTCGGAGCCGTCCGGGCGCTCGATGGTCTTTGCACCCGTGCTGAGTTTGGCCATTGCCGCGCCGAAGGGCCGGAAGTCATTGACCATCGTCTGATCAACCAAGACATTGCGGTCGGCAAGAAACAGGATGCGTTTCTTGCGCCCGGCTTTCCACAAGCGCCAGATAATCTGAAACGCGGTATAGGTCTTGCCGGTGCCGGTCGCCATGACGAGCAGGATGCGGTTCTGGCCTTTCGCAATCGCTTCCACCGTCGCATTAATAGCATTCGACTGGTAATAGCGGGGAGCCTTGCCGCTGCCGTCGTCAAAGTAATCCTGCAGGACGATCTCCTCCTGCTGGGGAGTGAGTCCCTTCCAGGTGCAGTATTTTTCCCAGAGATCCTTCGGCGAAGGGAAGGCATCGAGCGAGAGCGTGGCTTCTTTCTCTGCGGATGCCCCGGTGCGGTCGTGAAAGACAAAGCCGTCGCCGTTGGATGAAAACACAAACGGGATGTTGAGCGTCGTCGCGTACTCGAGAGCCTGCTGCATGCCGTCGCCGACACTGTGGTTGTTGTCTTTTGCCTCGACGATGGCAATCGGGATGTTCGGCTTGTAATAAAGGATGTAATCGGCGCGCTTTGCCTTTCCACGGGTGACGAGCTTGCCGCGCACGATGATGCGGCCCTTCGTGAAGGCGACCTCTTCGCGAATCTGCATCATCCCGTCCCAGCCCGCCCGCTTGATCGCGGGGCTGATGAACTTGGAACAGATGTCGCGCTCGCTAAGGTCTCTTTTGTTCATAAGTCTCTACTGCACCACTTGAGTCTCGTGTGACGTGGACCACGATGTCAGCATGCCAGGCTCGTTTTACGATGCTGCACTGGGTTTGTCTTGCTCTCATTCGATCATGGCAATCCGTACCAGGTGGATCGCCCGGCGCCGTGACGTACCAACATGCCTTTTTCTACAAGTGATGTAAACGTAACTTTCAGTGTGTTCGGGCTTGCGCCGTATTCGCGGACCATGTCGCGCGTTGTTACACGGCCCTGATCACGCACATAGTCGAGGATTTTGACGGCAAGCTCTGGCAAGGCGGCGAGCGCATTCTTTTCGCGCTCGACCTTCACGGCAAGGCGGCGCTTCTGCTGCTGCAAAGCGCGCATGAAAAACAGCAGCCAGGGCTGCCAGTTCGGCGCATCGGTTCGGATGGTGGTTTGCGTCTGGCGCAAGCCCAGATGGTAGCCTTCCTTGCTGTTCTCGATAACGCTCTCCAGCGAGGAATACGGGACATAGACATAACCTGCCTGCAACAACAGTAGGGTGGTCAGGACGCGGCTCAGGCGTCCGTTGCCGTCTTGGAAGGGATGAATCGTGAGGAAGACGACGATGAACACGGCGACGATGAGCAAGGGATGAAGGCGGCGAAGCTCGCGCGCCTCATTCAGCCACGCAACCAGCTCCGCCATTTGCCGCGGGGTATCGAACGGAGTCGCTGTCTCGAACACAATGCCGATCATTTTGCCGGCGGCGTCGAAAGCTCCCACATCGTTACGCAGGGTCTTGTACTCGCCGCGATGACGTTCATCCTTGTCACTGTATTGGAGCAGATCGCGGTGGAGCTGCCTAATGTGGTTTTCGGTCACGGGGATGTCGGTCCAGGCCCGGAAGACGGTTTCCATCACCTCGGCATATCCGGCGACCTCCTGCTCGTCGCGAGTGCTGAAGCGTTTAATCTCTAAGTTTCCGAGCAGGCGTTCCACCTCCCGATCAGTCAGCTTGCTGCCCTCGATGCGCGTGGATGATCCGATGCTCTCGATGGTCGCGACGCGGCGAAGGGCATTTAATCGCTCAGGCGCAATGGTGCCGAGCAAGCGCCACGCTCCCTTGAATTCGTCGATTTCTGACAGGAGGGCGAGCAGCTCCTGCGTAACCTGGATGGTGTCGGTGTTGAGCATACCCGGAACTATGCCGGATTATACCGGATTGTTTATCGGAAATGTTACCCGATTAAACCGGATAAAGGGCTTAACTACGCTTCTAGGCAGGATATGGAGGGAGAAACGGCCATAATGGGTGAAATTGGATAATCACCCCCTACCCTCCCTGCGGCTGCGCATTGCGTCTGCGGCGGCATTTTCTGCGGTGACGAGGGCATAGCCATCGTCGCCTGACCGGGCGCGCTCCTGGGCCTTCTGGCTGACCTTTAGCAGCTCGGCGGCAGTTTCCTCGATACTCCATCCCCGCTGAGCGGCAAGCATGCACCAGAAGTAGTCGGCCCGGCTGCGGTCGGGGCCGGGGCCATCCGAACTTCGTGGGGCGCCTGCGAGGGCCTTATCGTAGCTAGGCCAATGCCGCTTCTCGGGTGAGGTGCTCTCGCTGCGGCGCGTGAATTTCAGCGGCACGGCCGGCAATGGCTTGGGCGGAGCAACCAAGCCCAGTTCCGTCAGCTGGTCAGGCGTCATCACGCGGCCGGGATGGGCTTCAAGGATGGTGACCGTGGGAAATTCCGGTGCGTATTTGGTTTTGAAGTTCTCCGTGCCGGCAACGCGGGTCGCATGCGAGGCGGAGGCGTCGTTCTGGCCGACGCTGTCGCGCACACGGCGCATAAACTCCCGGAATTGCCCCTGCCCCTCTGACATGCCCGATACCGCTATCCAGGCCTGATAGTTGCCGGGGCTGGTGGCGTGGATGATGCACGCCGCCTCGCGGACGCGGTCGAGCTTTTCGGGCGCAAGGTCATCCAGCTGTATGAAGGCGACGGAAGCACCGCGAGGACGCATGATCAGATTCTCTCCCGCCATCATCGTTTCGCCGTCAGGCAGGGGCATGGGATGGCGTAGCGCTGCGGTGCGTACCATGGCGGGGAGCTTCTGCCGCAACTCCTCTGTGGAATAGGTTCGGCCCCATATCTTTTTCTTATGTCCGGGCCATTCCAGCTCGGTCTTGGTGACGACGAAGGAGTCCGCGCCGCAACTGGCGAAGGTGTCGAGCATGCGGAATGCCTCGTCGAGTTTTGTCACCGCCCCTCCCCTCTTTGTCTGCCTGGCGTGGTGCATCAATGCCGCTCACGAAATGAGTTCGCAGACCATAGCGATGGGTGGCGAGACATGCAACTGACGCATGAAGCAAATCAACTAATGGACGGCTTCTTCGTTTGTAGTGGGTAATTTGAATTGCGACCTGGCGGGCGGGATCAAAAGTCCACATCCTGCCCCCCGCCATGTTTCAGGGATAGTTGAGAAAGGTCTCCTTTCTCAGGAAGCGAAAGCCTTCGATGGGCTTGAGCTTCCATGTCCAATTGTATTGGGGTATTAGGAACGCTTTGTTCTTAGAAATGTTAATGAGATCTTAGTTAAAGAAGTTAGAGGTGCGTTGAAAACGAGATCCTATTGGATCATCCGTGAGTTGCAAATGGGGGCTGTTCCCGTTACCCCGATATTTTGTTCTTGATTCCCATTGAAATCGTTCCTGTTACCCCGATATTTTGTTCCCGATTCCCGGAAATTGATCGACTTATCCACAAGTTAAGATCAATCGTTCCGAATTGAGTCGTTTGTTCCCGATACCCCGAAGTTTTTTCATTCAAGCATCGGGATTATCTCAATTTCAGGCTTTTAGGGCACCTCTATCATCGGGGTATCAGGAACGGGCAGCCTTAGGCAGAGACAGATTGCTTACTGAGATGCCGACGGACCCAGCCGACAAATGCCGCCTCATATTTGTTTGGCGTCCGACTTACATCAGCGTCGAGCCACTCATCGAATGAATGCTGAAGGGCATACACGTCCCATCCGGGATACTCTTCGCGGATACTTTTGATCGTGCGTTCCGACAATACCCGGATAATCGGTGTCAGAAGCGGCAGACTGCTATCCGCCAACCCCTTTGCTGTTTGGGCAGCCTTGGCACGGGGCTGTGATTTTGCGAATGGTATCCATTCCTGATGTCCCCCCTCCCCTATGTGCTCGCGCTTGACCATGTGCACAAGCGGCTCTCCCTCCGCTCCGGTTTGGATTGCGAGAGAGAAGCCCGGTAATTCATTGCGGGCGATGATGCGCAGAATCTCAAATTTGAAGCGCCTGTACTCTCCCTCAGCGCCTGATTTGTCAAAGAGAACCGGCATCGAAATGGCGAAGCCATTCGGCCCGTTCCCACCGGCGTGTTTACGCGCAACCCTATACAGCCAGCGCTCACGCCCGCCTGTAATCGAAAAGTAAACCGGGTCAATGGACAGAACACCGCCGTCTTCTGTCACACCACGATAAAACCAGTCAGAGACGGTCAGCGTCATCCCCTTGCTCTCCCTGGTCTGCGCATCGACGAGGTCGTCCCACTGGTCAATCCAGCTGAACATAGTTGTTTTCTCACCTCGCTTAGCGCGGATATTGGTTGATATGACCGTCGTCTTTAACCGTTCGAGCCCATCCTTGAGTTGCAGATAATCTTTACCGCCGGTTCCTCGCTGGATGGCTTTAAGCAGGTCATAGGGCTGGAACTTGAGTTCGCGCGGTATATCGTTAGTCCCCCGATTCTTCATGTCGCAGAGCACGGACGCCGCCCAGATGAGGATGTCTGCATCCCATATCGTTGCCATGCCATAGTCCTGGTGGGGCTGCACGGTGACCATAATGCCGTCGTTTTCGTTGACATATTCGATGGGTTTCATCCGCTTGGACTTGGAGAGCGAGAAGAATGGCCGTTCCATTGTGTCTTTCTGGTCCCGAATCTTCAGGTCCACAATAGTGGGCAAGAACAGGTCAAACTGGGGATTGTAAAACCGCGAGACTCTCATTTGTGCTGTTTAAGTTCACGTTGCAAGGCTTCCACTGCACGCTGGAGCGTGTAGCCCAGCACCCAGCCCTGATCTTCCGTGATGGCATACACTGCATCAACGATTTCGCGCTGGGCTTTCACATTGAACTGGACATTCCTGCCGGTGCGATAGCGGCGCGCTGGACGCTTGGGGGCTGCATCGGCCTTTAATGGTGTTTCTATCTTCGGTGCCTGGGGCTCGCGACTTTTGAAATTCGCGCTTTGCGACACCGCCCTTACATGGTCGGCTGCGGGCGCGGATGATTCAGTCTTGGTTTTGGGCGCGAAGCCGCTGACATCAAGGTCCGAGTCTCCCGCGAAAATACTGGCACGCTTGGACATCAGGCTACCTCCTCTTCCAGTCGTTTCACCGTTGCGTTTGCGGACTTGATTTTCTCAATTACCTCTCCCGCAAAAGCGGTAGCATTCAGCCGCGCGGCGGGAAGATTGGCAACCTGTGCTGGATCGAGGCCGTTGAGCGTTCCTCCGAAGGCAAAGAGCGCACGGTAAGCTTCGCGCTCATGGATTTGGTTGCCGAACATCGGAACCTTGTTTTCGGCGAATTCCAATTCGATGCTTTGGAGCGTCCTGGGACGGATGGCGGCGCTTGTGCGAGTGAAAAGGATCGCAAACGGGATTTTGCGCTGGAATGCTTTTTCCTGTGCCCGCACTAATTTGATAGCTTTGACCGCCTCGGTCGCGTCAAGATGGGATCCTTGGGCGGGAATCACCACGAAGTCAGCGCGGCTCATGGCGTAACCCACCATCATCGAGGCGGTCCCTTCCAGATCGACGATGACAAAGGTCGTAAGTGTCGCCGTGTGCTCGATGGTATCGATGATCGATTCCTCGGTTGTAGCGGCGATCACTGTGAGATTGTTGGGCTTGCCCGGCAACGCCGCCCATTGGGTAAGAGGGCGGTTCGGATCGGCGTCGATCATGGTCACAGATCCGCCGTGGCCGGCAAGCTCTGTGGCAAGCAATACGGCGGCTGTTGATTTGCCCACTCCGCCCTTGGGGCTTGCGAATACTATCGTTGGCATGTACTGTCCCTGTTATCCACCAGATTTAGTGGAGGACATTACCGGATAGCTACCCGACGCTCAAGAGAAATCGGGAGGCTACTATAGGGCTGTCTAGTATCTACTGGTTACTGGATAGCAATCGGATATCCAAACGACACCAGAAGGCTATCTGTCACTAGATAGCTTTCCAGTTTCGGATAGCAATCGGATATCCCTTTCGCTGTAAAGAAGCCAAAGGAGCAACGGCGGGGTTTAGCATCGGCCCGAAACGAACACTGTCGAGAAAGGGAAGGGCCTTAGCCGAGTAGGGATCTGTCACAGCCTTCTTGCCATTCCAGCATCATACGACCGCCGATCTCTTCAAAGTCCGGATGGCTCTTAATGTAGCTTTTGATGTCGCCCGACGTGCGGGCAACGGCATCACGAACGCGTTCGAGGATCTCGCGGACGCGGGCAGGGGAGCCGCCCATGCGTGTCTCGCCCAGCCGCTGCAGCTCTTTCGCGCTTGCCCATTTCGTCGTGCCGTTGAGCGTCAGCGCCATGCTGTCGTTGGGCAGGTAGACAGAAGTGGTCACGAGATCATAGACAGGTGCAAGCCTGGCTTCGCCCTGCACGTCGTCATAGATAATGCCGAAATTCTTCAGGTGCGCATCACCGTTGCGCAGAGCGCAATTGAGGACGATGAGCGTAAAGAGCCGCTCCAGGTCTTCTCCGACATGCGGGGAGTTCGCAAACTCCGCAAACCGTTTCATGATCGAGCTTTCATAGCTCCCGCTATACTTCTGATCGGTGCGGCGGGCATTGAGCACACAGAAATCCTCAAATCCCCGGTAAGTGCCGTCCGGACGCAAGTCAAAGCGATCAATGACAAGCGCAAGCGCGTCTTCGGAAAGCCGGTATTGCGGCACATCGAGTTGGCATAGCCTGGCGACTTTCAGACAAAAATACTCGTTTGCTGCGAGCTGCGGATATTCGTTTGGTTCCCAGAATTTCACGATATGCGTTGCGCCACGGTAGCTCTGCGACAGACGATGATCAATCTTGCTGAGCGATGTGGAAGAAGCTTCATCACGCACCAGAATCTTCGGCTGAACGCCGCTTATGCCGGAGAATGAGGCAAACTTGTCGAGAAGGTAGCGGTAGAGTTCACCACCACGGCGTTTTTCCAGAATCTCATCGACCGACTGGAAGGGCACGTCCTCCTCCAAATGTTCATGTTGGCCGGTGTAACGGATGCGGCCTACCTGCGAGCGTCCGACGATGCCGAGCAGGTCGAACTCGTCAAACGTGCCGGTAGCCTTGGCAAAGGCGAGGCGGAGGCGTTCGCGGAGTGCGCCTTCGGGCAGATTCATCTCGAAAACCGGTGGAAGTCCGAACTGCACATCCCAGGAGGGCAGGCGCACCGGCATGGTAACGGATACGGCGCGCGCGCGCGCAACCTCGGGCAGATAGACGAAGCTGCTGCCACGAGTTCCATGACGGTCGAGCAGCCCGGCCTCAGCGGCGTCGGTCCACACCTTGATCATCGCGTTCCTCTTCCATGAGTTCGTCGAGCGTCGGGCGTCGGGCGCTCGCTTCCTGCAGCTTCAGCTCCAGCCCGAGGGCGGACAGCACATTGTTAATCTTGGAATATCCCAGTTCGCCGAGGCGTCCGTTCTCGAGCGCGTCGAGCGTGGAGAGCCCAATCTTGGCTTTCTTTGCAAGCGCGGGCTGTGTCAGGCTTAGTGCTTTGCGCTTAATGGCGATCTGTTCGCCTATTGAGGTCAGGGGCAACATTAACCTAACATATGAGGTTTTTATGCTGTTTTCAAGCAAATAACCTAATATCCTGGGGCATCAGCGAAGCGCTGCCAAGAGCGGGCAGAGGTCAAACCATTGAATTTCCAACCCACAACCCAACCCACACTTCCTTTTGTCTTGCACGACTTCCGCGTATTTAGGCAGTCCCCGCGAGTCTCTAAGTCGTTGAAAAACCAATGCAGGGCAGATTGACACGGTAGAGGTCGCTGGTTCGAATCCAGTCGTGCCTACCATAGAATCAATAACTTAAAGACTCTGACGGTCGTGTGACCCGTGGGCCTTGAAATGTCTTCATGTCTGCTGCATTCGCAAGTCCGCTGACAACCAATGCCTTGATACCGGCGGTTTCCGGATTGGTAGGCGTTGCGATTGGCGGATGGGCGACTGCATTGAACCAGGGGCGGGAGCGCAAGACCGCTCGCATTAAGCAGCAGCTCAGTGAGTTTTATTCGCCGCTGATTGGGATACGCTCCCAAATCAAAGCGAAAAGCGATGTGCGATTGAAGGTCACGTCGGCAGCCCACGAAATCTGGTCGGGAAAATTCAGGGGCATTGACGATCCCTTCATGAAAAAAGGGATTTCAGATCACGAAGGCCCCGCCTTCGAGAAGCTTTTCGACTACAACAACAACCAGATTCTTGACGAAATCATACCGCTCTATCGGAAAATGCTCGACACATTTACCGAAAAAATGTGGCTGGCGGAACCTTCAACAATCGCCGAGTACTCCGCCTTGGTTGAATTCGTGGAGCTGTGGAATCGCTTCTTAGACAAGTCTTTGCCCGGAGAGCTTGTCGATAAAATCGGGCACAAGGAGGAACATCTGGCCCCCTTTTATGCTGACCTTGAGAAGCATTTCGCGCAACTGAGCAAACGGCTAAAGTAGACAATCCCCGAGGGTGCTGACGAGGGTGCTGAACGCGGTTTAAGGGTGCTTTTGAATGCTCTTGAGTGCTTTCCGTAGCCATCGGCGCACGTAGTTTCAACAACTTACGAGTGTTCGGCAATTTGACACGGTAGAGGTCGCTGGTTCGAATCCAGTCGTGCCTACCATTGAATCAACAACTTACAGACTCTGACGGTCGAGTGACCGGTGGGCTCTGAGACGTCTTCATGTCTGCTGCATTCGCGTATTCCAGCCCACTTGGCCTGCTTAATCCCCGTTCCGTTGCGTCATGGAAGCATCGGGTTTTGTGCTTCGCGGGAGCAAAGACAGACCTAACTCGCCTTCTTGCGCCTTGACTTAGGCGCGGGCTTCTCGGCCGGCTGCGCCTTCACAGGCTCCTCCACCGCGACCGGCGCCTCGGCGCGGATCGGCTGCACGCCGGCCTTTGACTCCCGGTCCTGGATACTCTTGCGCAACGCGTCCATCAGGCTGACCACCTGCGCCGCGGGCTTCTTCGGCACCTCGACTTCAGGCTCGGGCTGGCCCGCGGTCTTGCTCGCAATCAGCTGCTCTACGCGCTCCTGGTAGGTGTTCTTGAACTCCTCGGGATGAAACGGGCTGGCCAGCTGCTGCATAAACTGCTCGGCGAGCGCGACCTCCTGCGGCTGCAGCGCCAACTCCTGCTGCGAGCCGTACTCCTCCAGCTCGCGCACCTCTGATGGATAGTAGAGCGTATGCAGCACCAGCCCATGTGAGTAAGGCCGGATCATCACCACCTGCTCGCGCTGATGAAGCGTAATATTGGCGATCGCGCCCAGCTTCAGGTGGGCCATGCCCTGCATCAGCAGCGCATAGGCGCGGCGTCCGGGCTCCTCGGCGACTGTATAATACGAGCTCTCGTAGTAGAGCGGGTCCACCTCGTCGAGCTTCACAAACTGCACAATCGACATGGTTTGCGACGACTGCGCCTCGAGTGCCTTGAGCTCCTCGCTGGTGATGGTCACATAGCCGCCCTCGGGCGACGGGTAGCCTTTGACGATCTCGTCGCGCT
>Ga0116226_10000803_pt1 | contig 27035 bp, 13 predicted proteins | sample S1TSphfallax_FD_89692 | JGI IMG/M metagenome (GOLD analysis project Ga0116226, IMG submission 89692) | Host-associated microbial communities from peat moss isolated from Minnesota, USA - S1T2_Fa - Sphagnum fallax MG | ecosystem: Host-associated > Plants > Peat moss > Unclassified | place: USA... | reverse complement strand
GCCGATGGGCTCGACGAACCCTTTGGCGGCGGCCGCGCGGGTGAGCTTGGCTGTGTCGATCACGGCGAGCGCATCCGAGCCCATGTTGGCGACGTAGAGGCGATGCCCATCGGGCGAGACGGCGAGAGCGGCGGGCTCCGCGCCGAAGTAGGTTTGGCCGGGAAGGCGGGTGTCGAAGTAGCCCTTTGTGCTGAAGGCCCCGGCGGTGAGATCGATGGCGGCGACCGCATCGCGGTTCGACAGAGCCACGTACATTGTCTTGCCATCGGCGGCCATCGCCAGCGCACAGGGATGCGTGCCGGGTGCGATGGGGCTTGCGGGTTTGAGAAGCGCGAGCTTGCGGCCGATGCTGTTGGTCTTCAGGTTGAGTTCGACGACTTCAGAGGAGTTCCAAAGACTGACGAATGCGCGGGACTCATCCCGGGTTACGGCGAGCGCGACGGGATAGGTCGAAGGCACCGCATCGGTCTCGGAGAGGTCGAAGCGATGCAGCACCGCGCCAGTTGAAGCATCCAGCAGCAGAACATCATCGGAGAGATTGTCGGCGACCAGGAGCCGCTCCGCGCCTGCGGTTCCGAAGACTGAGATGGCAGCGGGGAAGGGAACTCCCTTGTCTCCATCGCCGGCTTTGCCCTTGCCGCCGAGAATCTTGGTGCGGCGACCGGATGCAAGCTGCTGCAGCGGGATCTTTATCATGCGCTCGCGGACGATCCGGCCGTCGGCAAAGCTATATACGGCGACGCCGCTGCCGGTGTCGCCCGCCTTCTCGCCGAGCGGATCGGACGTAGACGCCATGCTTGCGTAGATATGCTTGCCATCCTTGCTGAAGGCGAGGCCGGAGTAAAGTGTCTGTTTCGCGAGGCGCGCGGGTGTGCGGTCGTCGGGGAAGTCCGCGACGATGCCGGTGGTTGTATCGAGCACGGCGAGCGACTGCATGTACTCGGACTCGAAGGTGCCGTAGCCGGCGTTCACCGTGACGACGTAGCGGCCATCGGGGGAGACGGAGATGGAGATGGGCAGCGAGTTGAGCCGTCTTGGGTCGCCGGGCACAGGTTCCATCAGCTGTTTACTGGTGGGCAGATCGATCGTCTGCGCGGGCGAGACGGGCTGCTGTGCGTGTGCGCTGCACGTTGTTGCCGCAAGGCACATCGCGGACGCCGTGAGTGCCGCACATCCCGCAACCGAGTACCACGAAGTGCTTGGCATATCCATCCCTCTACGGTACCCCCCAATCTTCTCAAGAACGGTATCAAACCCACGCGTAACCGGCATTACAAAACTCTTACAACCGCCCGATTGTGATCCTGATAGCGTTGTCGATAGAGCAAGCAGACAGAGCAGCAAGAGGCCCATACGACATATGCCGCATCCGACCCTTACCCCCGAGACCATCTCCGCCGCAGCCGCCTACAAACCCGCCATTGGTGACCTTTCCATGTCCGACCTCCCCATCTCCGTGAAGGTCGCGCAGAAGGTCAAGCAGGACCTCCGCATGGGGCGCGAGCACCAGCAGGGACGCATCAACTGGATCACCACCATCGTGATGGGCCTGTTTCACGTCGGGGCCATCGCGGCGCTCTTCTGCTTCTCGTGGAAGAACCTTGGTGCCTTCGCCATCATGTACTTCTTCGCAATCAACATCGGCATCGGCGTGGCCTATCACCGCCTGCTGACGCACCGTGGCTTCCGCACACCCAAGTGGGTGGAGTACTTCGTGAGCGCCTGCGGCACGATGGCGCTTGAGGGCGGGCCGATCTTCTGGGTTGCCACGCACCGCGTACACCATCAGAACTCGGACCAGGAGGGCGATCCGCACACCCCCGTCGACGGCACCTTCTGGGCCCATGCCGGGTGGATTCTCTCCGGCCGCGCGATGCACTCGGAGACCGCGCTTCTGGGCCGCTATGCTCCCGACCTTACCCGCGACCGCGTCCACGTCTGGCTCAGCAAGTATCACTGGGTTCCGCTGACGGCGACCGGCCTCCTGCAGATCGCCATCGGCACCTGGGCAACTGGCCACTTTGCCGGCGGCCTCAGCATGGTGCTCTGGGGAACGTTCCTTCGCGTCACCATCGGCCTGCACGCGACATGGCTGGTGAACTCCGCGACGCACATGTTTGGCAAGCGGCGCTTCGAGACCCGCGACGACTCGCGCAACAACTGGTGGGTCGCGCTGCTTACCGGCGGCGAAGGCTGGCACAACAACCACCACGCGCATCCGGTCAGCGCCCGCCACGGCCTTACATGGTATGAGTTCGACATCAACTACTACTGCATCTGGGTCCTTAGCAAGCTCGGACTTGCGGAGAAGATCCAGGTCGCAAAGTTTGATCCGAAGAACCCGAAACCTGCTGGCGCGTAGATCTCACGCAGGCTTGAAACCCTGTCCGCCAGCCCTTGCAAACTTAGGGCTGGCGGATTCCGTCTTCAGGCGCGAAGACTGAGGAGATCGCCCAGCCCACGTGTGACCATCTCGGTTTCGAAGGCCGTGTGTGTCGTGTAGTGAAGGGTCTGGAGCCCTGCCTCGCGTGCCGCAGCGATGTTCTCCTCTTTGTCGTCGATGAAGAGAATCTGCGCGGGTGCGGTTTCGAGGCCAGCGATTGCGCGATGGTAAATCTCCGCTTCCGGCTTAGCGAGCTTGAGGGTGTAAGACCACGTCCGATGGTAAAAGTCTTGTAGCCATGCGTACTTCTTCAGCAGGCCGTCGGCCATGGCGTCGCCCATATTGGAGAGGATGCCGGTACGGATGCCCGCGCGGTGCAGACGCCACACCCATTCGATCATTGGTCGATTGAGTTCGCCCCAGAGGTCTATATCTGCGGCCATCAGCGCCAAGACCTGCGCTTCATCAAGAACCACACTGGCGTGCGCTGCGGCGAGACGCCAGTATTCCTCACCGGAGTGCGTGCCGCGGTCATAGGCATGGCGATAGTGCCAGTACCCCGCGTGAAACGAGGCCTCATCGAGCCCGGTGATCGACGCCATGCGCTCCCACGCGGAGGGCAGCGGCGGCGCGGAGAGGACCATTCCGTAATCGAAAAGGACGGCTCTGATCGGAGTCATGATTCTCCACGATTGTAGAGGATGCTGTGTGGCCGGTCGAGAGTTCGTACTTGCAGTATGTGAGGCGAGCGATGCGGCTCAGCAGGCGTAGCGGGCTGCACCCTGCCTACTTTACACTCCGGGAAAAGGTGAAGGCATCGAGTTGCAGACTTTGTCCGCGATCGATAGCCTATCCAACCGTCTCGATCATGGCGAGGTCGCGACCCGGGTCGTAATTGAGTATCAGCAGCGACTTCGAACGAGCAAGAATGTGGGTGGATGCGCTTCCACACAATCCTGATTGACATCAGCTCGAAACCAAGCGCCTTATCGAATAGAGCAGCGTATATTGTTCAGAGATGAAAGCGGGTCTCCGGCGTCGAAGCAAACGAGCGTCTTTAATTTTGAACTTAAATGAAGGAATTATGTCGATCAGGAGAATTGTATTTATTTTTGCGATCGTTGGCGGCGGCGCAAGTTCGGCTCTGGGGCAACGGCCTGTCGATTCTAATGAAGCTCGGGTCAATCACCTTCTGTCGCAGATGACTCTTGATGAGAAATTGACGATCCTTCACGGGACCGCCGAAGACGCTTCCACCTATCAAGGGCAGGCGGGATATCTTGCGGGAGTGCCCCGGCTGGGCATTCCGCCCGTTCGTTTTGCGGACGGGCCGCCCGGCGTTCTTACCCGCGTGCCATCCATCGCGCCCACGGCAACCATGGGCCTGGCTGCGACGTTCAGCAGGGCTGATGCCGAGGCGAACGGAGAGTTGATCGGACGCGAGGCGCGTTCACATGGCATCGGTGTGGCGCTGCAGCCCTTCATCAATATCGATAGAGACCTTTCGGCGGGGCGCAGCTACAACACGTTCGGCGAGGACCCGTTCCTTACAGGTCAGATCGCTGCCGCTGAGGTAACTGGAATCCAGTCGCAAGGTGTTATGGCGCAGGCGAAGCACTACATCGGTTACGACACCGATGGCACGGACGTGGTTATCGACCAGCAGACGCTGCACGAGATATATGCCGAGCCGTTCGCGTGGACCGCCAGGGCGGGGGTGGCCTCGATCATGTGCTCCTATAACAGGATCAATGGACCATATGCCTGCGGAAACCGCGATCTCCTTACCGGCGTTCTTCGCGATGAGATTGGCTTTCAAGGCTTTGTCACCTCCGACTGGGGCGCGATTCATGCAACGGATTTTATAAATGCCGGCGTAGATATGGAGATGCCCGGTACGCTGCGCGAGGCCTGGGCGGGTCCGTCGTATTTTGTAAATGGTCCGGTGGTCAAACAACCAGAGCGCTACAAGGACACGAAGCCGGAGCCTGTGCCGCTGACCGACCTAGGTCTGCCGGAAGAGCCGCCGCAGAAGCCCTGGGACTATCAGTCGGAGCCGCCTCCGGCGACCGATCTGAAGCAGCTCATAGCACAAGGCAAGGTCTCGCTCGACACCATCGACCGCGCAGCCCGACGGGTCCTAATACAGATGGATCGCTTCGGCTTTCTCGATGGAAAGGAAAAGCTTAGCATCACGCCTTCTGACACGGCTACGAATGCGGCCGTAATCGAACATACGGCAGAAGACGCTGCCGTGTTGCTGAAGAATGAAGATCACGCTCTGCCACTTCAACCCACGCAGCTTCAGAGCGTTGTTCTTATTGGGCCGGGTGCGGGTCAGACGATCGCTGTAGGAATGACGGGCGAAAAGGCTGTCGGACTACCAGAGCGCTATACAGGCACAGTTGCCGTTTTAAGGAGCAGCCTGCGTGACAGCAGCGGAATCCACTACGCTGTTGCGGACGATATGGAGGGTGTCCCTGTTCCCGCTTCCTTGCTTTCACACGCGGGAGGCCCGGGCCTGCTGCGAGCGGACGGGCAAACAATGTCGAGGGGTGACATGAACTACACTCTCGCATCGGGGACTGCACTGCCCTCAGGTTCACGCGCAACGTGGAAGGGATCGCTTCGCATCCCGTTGGCCGGCACATACAGGCTCTATCTTCAGGAGCTGGGCTGCTACGCGACACTCTTAGTCGATGATCGAATGCTGGCGAGAAACCAGTTGATGTGGATTCACGGAGATATTACCCAGGCAGCGCAGGACAACATACTGCCCACGCTCGATGGGCTGGACAACTTGCGAGTTACGCTCGCGCTCGCTGCCGGAGAGCATTCGATCGAGATACGAGTCATCCCTGATGGTTCGGGATCACCGGTCCAGGTCAGGTTGAACTGGGTGACTCCTCAACAACAGGCCGCTGACTACGATGAAGCGATTCAGGCAGCGAGACAATCGAAGACGGCAATTGTGTTTGCGTGGAGCCGAAACCGGCCGGTCTTCGGCCTGCCAGGCGACCAGGACAAGCTGATTGCAGCCGTAGCCGCGGTCAATCCGAATACAATCGTTGTTCTCAATGTTAGCCAGCCCGTCGCCATGCCCTGGCTGGAAAGCGTCAAAGCTGTTCTCCTGATGTGGTGGCCGGGGAACGAAGGAGCCGAAGCCACCGCCAACATCCTTACCGGGACCGCCAGCCCTGCAGGCCGCTTGCCGTTCACATGGCCGCGTCGCCTGGAGGATACCCCTGTGGGCAATCCCGCGTATCCCGAAAGGACCGCAAAAGGCGTGGGCGGCAAGACAACTTTCAGCGAAGGCATCTTCGTGGGCTATCGATGGTTCGATGCAAGAAAAATACAGCCCCAATTTCCATTCGGATTCGGCTTGTCCTACAGCAGCTTTCGTTTTCACGGGCTCAAACTGGCCCGCGTCGCTGATGGAATCGATGCAGATGTAACTGTCGAGAATGCGGGAAGCCATTCCTCCGATGAAGTCGTGCAACTATACATTGACAAACCAAGTATGCACCCAGCGGATGTGATGTTTGCTGAGTCGGTTCTAGGCGGATTTGAACGTGTGCACCTTGCGTCGGGAGAGTCGAGAGTGGTTCGAATTCATGCTCCGCTCCGCCCTTTTCAGTTCTGGTCTGTGACGCGCAACGCCTGGGTTACGCCCACGGGCGTACGGACTGTGTGGGTCGGTGAGTCCTCTCGCGATTCACGCCTTCGCGATACGATTTTGCTCAATGATCAAGGTACTTCAAAGGCTGGTACTCGATGAGACGAGAAGCGGTCTTGCGGATTGCTGCTTTCGTCGCGATGGCGGCACTGGCCAATGGCCCACTCTGGGTCAATGCACAGGAGAATGGACCGGTCACCGTTAGTCTTTGGCCCGGTACGGCACCCGGCACTGACGCGACGACGTCCCCCGAGACGAGGGAATATCCCGCGAGTGCGTGGGTCGCGGGAAAGCCTGTACTCATACTGGGAAATGTCTCGCAGCCTGCTTTGACCTTCTACCCGCCTACGGTTGAAGGGAAAGATCGGGATGCTACCGGCAAAGATGGGTATCCAGTTGTGATCGTCTTTCCGGGAGGCGGCTACAACATTCTGGCTTACGACCTCGAAGGCACGGAAGTCTGTCATTGGCTCAATCGCATCCACGTAGCTTGTGTTCTGCTGAAATACCGTGTGCCCCATTCCGGACCTTATCCAAAGTCACCCGCCGCCTTGCAGGATGCGCAGCGCGCTGTAGGGTTGCTGCGACAGCACGCATCAGACTGGAAGATCGACACGAAGCGCGTAGGTGTCCTCGGATTCTCGGCAGGCGGCCATCTCACCGCCGCGCTGGCAGGTCACTCGACATCACGCCTCTATCCGCTGGTAGATGCGGCTGATGGCCTCAGTTGCAGGCCTGACTTTCAGTTATTGATCTATCCGGCGTACCTTTCTGAATCGGATGGCTCCCTCGAAGTGGCGCCAACGATCCAACCACCCTCCGACGCACCTCCCACATTCCTTGTTCAAGCTGAAGATGACCCCGTCCATGTGGAGAATTCCATTGCGTACTTTGAGGCGTTGAAGAGAAAAAATGTATCCGCTGAGATGCATTTATACGCGAAGGGTGGGCACGGATATGGACTGCGTCCGACTCAGTTACCTGTAACGGAGTGGACTACTTATGCAGCTCACTGGCTGGAGTCCATCGGGATAACTGCAAGACAAAATTGAAGTTTGGAGTAGCCGGGCGAATGGTCGAAACTGGTCTGCAATAAGTCCGGTGGCCGCAATGACGCAGTCGCTGCTATTCGATATCCTTGCCTGCAATGAGTGTTTGAGGTACTTCGCCGATGATACGTCACGGATCTCTGCCAAGCGTGCTCTTGTGTGGCCTAGTGCTGCTGTGTGCCTGCGCGCCCGGCGAAAGGGTCAACTGCCAGAGCACGGATTTCTCCCCACCGTCAGTCAATTCGGACTACATAAAGTGGTCGGCGATCTGGATCAGTCACCCAACCGCCCCCTTGCGTGAACCGGTCACGCTGCACTTCAAAAGGATCTTCACACCTGTTCAGCCCTGTAAGCATTTCATCATCCATGTGAGCGCGGACAATCGGTTCGTCCTGTATCTGAACGGCAAGCGGGTCGGCACCGGCCCGGCAAGAGGCGACCTCGCGCACTGGAGGTATGAAACATTTGATCTGGCGAGCGGCCTTCTACCGGGCAAGAACACGCTAAGTGCCACGGTATGGAACTTCGGCGTTTACGCGCCGCTTGCGCAAGTCACCGACCGCACTGCCTTCTTGGTACAAGGCGATAGCGATCTGGAATCGATGGTGAACACCGGTCGCAGCTGGTTCGTGGAAACGGAGCCGGGGCAAGTGGCCTATCCGCGCAAAGCCGACGGCTTTTGGCAGTACATGGTTGTGGGACCGGGCGAGATACTCGATGCGGCGCACTACGACTGGGAATGGCAGAGCGACGATACGGCGAGGGGCCGCTGGGTCGCCGCAGCCTCCGCGGTGCGCGAAAGTATCTATCCGACGGCAGGTCGCGCCGGCTCTGCAGGAACTGAGACGGACAATGCATGGCAGTTAGTGCCGGACCCGCTTCCACCGATGAGCTATATCGCGGAGTCCGGAGGGCATGTTGTACGAAGCGATCTCAGCAATGCAATGCAATTCCCAGACCATGCACTGACCGTCCCGGCAGAGACACATATTCACATTTTGCTTGATCGAGGAGAGGTCACGACGGCCTATCCTCAACTTGATTTTTCGGGAGGCGCAGGATCAGAGATTTACATGGTCTACTCTGAAGCTCTTTATGACGTGAGGGGTCAAAAGGGTGACCGAGACGAAGTTGGCTCTCGGCAAGCGCTGGGCGCGCGGGATAAAGTGCTTCCGGATGGCGGTGACAAACGGTCGTTTGAGCCGCTTTGGTGGCGGACCTGGCGGTACGTGGACCTGGATGTGACGACAAAGAAATCTCCGCTGACGTTGCAAGGGCTGAGTGCCAACTTCACAGCATACCCTTTCACGGTTGCGGGATGGTTTCACTCAAACGATGATGAACTGAATTCCATCTGGGAGATTGGTTGGCACACTCTTCAACTCGATGCACACGAGACCTTTGCTGATGCACCTTACTTCGAGCAACTGCAATATGCAGGCGATTCCAGAATAGAGGCTATGATTACTTATAGCGTGAGCCGTGATGATCGATTGGCTCGACAGGCAATGATTGCGATTGATGATTCGCGGAGGCCGGACGGTTTGACCGCCAGTCGATATCCTTCCTCGCTTCCACAATATATTCCGCCGTTCTCGCTCTTATGGATTGGAATGGTGCATGACTACGCCGAATATCATGCTGACCGACAGTTTGTCCGCGACCGGCTGCAGGGTGTTCGCAGCGTGCTGACCTGGTTCAAACAGTATTGGCGTCCCGATGGATTGCTAACGAAACTACCTTATTGGAGCTTTGTCGATTGGACACCGGAGGGCGTGAAGATGCCTTCCTATGACGCCGAAGGGCAGTCGTGTCTTGTTACGCTCGAATACCTGGGGGCACTGGAACAGGCGAAGGATCTCGAAGCTCGTGAAGGCAACGAGACCGATGAGAAGGAAGATGACGAACGAGCCGCACGCATCAGAAGAGGGATATGGAATGCCTGCTGGGACGAGAGAGCGGGTCTTCTGGCGGACTCTCCTGATAAGACGGTCTTCAGTCAGCAGGGCAACGCGCTTGGCGTGCTCTACGATGCCGTACCGAAGGCGCGCCAGCGGTACGTCATGAACAGGATGATGACCGCGAACCCGAATGGCACAGCGGACGCCTCGTCTGCAGCAATAATTCCGGCAACCTACTACTTCGATTATTACGTCGCACGCGCGTTGGAACATGCCGAAATGGGCGACGAATACTACAAGTTGCTGGAACGTTGGCGTGCGTTGCTGAAGTTGCACCTCACCACATGGCCTGAGACGCCGGAGAATCCGCGCTCCGATTCACATGCCTGGAGCGCAGACCCCACAATCGATCTGTTGCGAATCGTCGCGGGAGTAAGGCCCGCTGCGACGGGCTTCGAGCGGGTGATTGTAGAGCCACACCTCGGAGCCTTGAGGAGTGTGGATGCCACGGTTCCTCATCCTCAAGGGTTGATTCATGTTGCATATAAGCTGGACCACAATCAATTGGCAGTCACGATTACGCTGCCAGCCTCACTGGCAGGTACGTTCTCGTGGAAAGGAAATGTGCGTCCCTTGCACGGAGGCGTGAATCAATTTGAGACGAAGCCGGCCGCAGCGGAGGCACCCGAATAGGAGCGTCTCGAAAATACTGTATCTCGAACGAAAAGGCTGCCCCGGCGATTGAAGCCGTGTTCGATCAGAAGCAGTCCCGCCACGACTAAAGCCGCGGCTGTTAAGCAAGACGGGACATTTCAGCAAGCTCCTAGTTGCCGGGGATAAATGCCTTCAGGACGCTAAGCTGGTCTTCATGGACTTCGCATGAGGAGAGTTGGAACGACTGTGCCATCGCTTCGAGTGAGGTAGAAGGCTGCTCAGCCAGGCGGCGCAGGATAAAATCGAGCTCGGGGACGTCGAAGTCGCGCGATACTTCGCGGGCCCATTGCTCGCGGGTGTCGCGACTTACGTCTGTCGTTTCTAGTAGGGAGTTGACGCTGCGGGTAAAAGGCGCCTCGAGTGCCTTATATCGGGCGAGAAAATCAGCGATGGGCGGCGCATCGAGAAATCGGCGCCATGGGGTGTCAGCGTGGACGGTAACCAGACCCATATCGCGGAGGTCTTTGTAACACCACATGCACCAGCTCCACCCTCTTTCTTCAAAGATGGAGACCAGATCGCGAGTTATCGCAAGCTGCACCGGGAATGGTTGTGGGTGAGACCTCCAGACGCCAAACTCGGCGGCAATGACGGGCCGGGGTATACGTTGCTGGTCATAGGTGCCATCCAGGGTTCTTGCCAGTGAACTGCGGTCGTTTGGGATGCCGTTGACCGTCGATGGATAATGCTCGAGTGAATCAAATGCTGGAACGCTTTGGTAATACGGATGGATCGCCGGCATAGTTTGAGCGTCGCCGAATAGCTGGGTGTGCAGACTACTGATGTCCTTGGCCCAAAGATTTGGATCGATCATGATGATATGGTGCTCATCCACCTTGCGCATGGTACGAATCGCCGCGGCGTAGAACTCGTTCAACTGCGGAACGTTTGCAGTGACAGGCTCGCCAAGGATGTTGTACGCAGCGACCGCGGGGTTCCCGTTGTATCGGCGAGCCAACTGTGCCCAGAGGGAGATCGTGCGATCCATGAAGTCGCGATAGAGCCAGAAGTAGGCTTCGCCGTAGGCGCTGCCGGCGTTTTGGTCCCGGGCCTGCGCACCTGGAGCGGCGTGTAAGTCGAGAATTGCCCAGATCCGATACTTGCTGCAAAGCTGGACGACTCTGTCGAGCTGTTGGAAGCCGCTCTCAAGAAACGATCCGGGTTCAAGGTCATCTTCGAAGTGGCGGTAATTGAATGGAATTCGCACGACGTTAAAGCCTTGTTGCGCGATGAACGCGATGTCCGCGTCAGCGACGTACGATCTGTCGAAGGCATCAAAGAACACCTGGTACCGGGTCTCGCCCAGGATTTCTTTGAAGCGGGCGCGAATCTTCCACTCAGTCCACGGAAGGCCAATCATGTAGTCCTCGATCAGCATCCAGCCGCCGAGGTTCAGACCGCGCAATCGTACCGGCCCGTTTGCATCGCAGATTTCACGGCCCTTGATTTGAAGCAGGTTCTGGCGGCGGCTTTCAGCCAGGGCCTGGACCGTCTTCAACCGAGCCACAGCCGCGGCGGTGCTGGATGCAAGCGCACATCGCAGGAACGCACGTCTCTCCATCGAAGATAGTCCTCACTGGTAGCGCCAGGGCCGAATGTCAAAGTCTTATAAGACGGCCGGGGGAGGAACGTGCCCGGTGGAACTCGTACGCGTCACCGCGGTACATCGTCTTCTCCCACCAGATTGGCTTTTGGCCGGAATACCCGACGGCTGAGACCAGAAAGGCTGCAGAGCCGCCGCGAACCTCCAATACCTTTGCATCCTTGCCTACCAGCTGGACTGCGCGAATCGTCTGATCGGACTCGGCAATCGTAAGACCGTACTTGTCTCTGCACAAGGCATAAAAGGAATCACGCATATCCTGACGCTTCAATCCTGGGAAGATCTCAGTCGGCAGCCATCGCTGTTCCAGAATGACCGGGATGCCGTCTGCAAGACGGAGGCGGGTGATGCGAAACGTCTGTTGATCGGCCGCCAGTTTCAGCTTTGTGCTCACTTCGGTCTCTTCCTCGGACGCGGAGACTTTCTCAAACTCAAGCACGCGGGTTCCAGGCCTCTTCCCAGCCTCTCGCACTTTATCGGTAAAGCTCACGAGCGCCTGGATATCGTAGTTCAGGCGGGGGAGGCAGACAAAGGTCCCGATGCCCTTCCTGAACTCGAGCAGCCCCTCTGAGACCATGCCTGCGAGGACCTTGTTGGCGGTTGGTCGGCTCAGCTGAAATCGCTCGGCAATCTGCCGTTCAGTGAGGAATTGATCTCCCTCACTGAACTCGCCACTCTTCAGCAGCTCTCGCAGCAGCTCATTGACCTGCTGATACATAGGTTCACGGACGATTCGCTTTGCGTCGGCCAAAGGCATCTTCAATATCCTTGGGGTGCAGTTGTTGTCAGCACAATTGAGAGTGGCTGCAAACCCAGCCGCCTGCGCCCCTCTTCCAGCATGGCTTCAGTGCGAGTAGCTCCCACACGGGTTACACCGATGGCGCGAACCGCCAACATTGCATCGAGATCGCGGATGCCTCCGGCTGCCTTGACCTGGACCGCTGCGGGTGAGTTTTTGCGCATCAGCTCCAAGTCCGCCATTGTCGCCCCGCTCGGAGCATAACCGGTCGATGTCTTGACCCAGTCGACGCCAAGCTGGCCGCAAATGGCGCAGAGCCGGATTTTTTCCTCATCATTGAGATACGCGTTCTCGAAGATCACCTTAATCTTCTGGTGAGCGGCGTGGACAACTTCGGTCAGGGCCGCCAGTTCATCCTGGACGTAGCTCCAGTCGGAGCTCTTGGCCTTGCTGATGTTGATGACCGCGTCCAACTCCTGGCCGCCGTCGTCCAACGCTCGCTTCGCCTCATCGAGCTTCACGGCGGTCGTGTGTCCGCCGTGGGGGAACCCGATCGTTGTACTTGCATACACTGTACTTCCCGCGAGCAGTTGAGCGCATCGCTTGAGGTAATACGGCAAGATACATACGCTTGCAGTGTTGTATCGAACCGCAAGCGAGCAGCCATCTTCCAGATCTCGTGTGTTGAGTGTCGGGTTGAGCAGCGAATGGTCGATCATCTTCGAAAGATCGTGATACGTGTAGGGCTGACTCATTGGAAGCTCTCCATGAATGGGCTCGGCGCTGTGGATAAACATCTGCTGTATTGCTGAATAGCCAGTGCGACTCCGCCCAATGCACCAACATTCACCCCAAGAGTGGAACATCGCACTCGTATCGAGGCTGAAGGAAACATGCGCACTCGCTCCCGAACGACCTTGCGGACGGGTCCGAGCAGATGGTCTCCCAGAACAACGAGGCCACCACCTACGACAACCTCCTGCACCGCCGTGATGCTGATGGCGTTTGCGATGCCGATACCGAGGTAGGTAGCAGCCCGATTGATCGCATTGGCGACCTCGAAGTCACCTTCGTTCGCGGCCTCGACCATCAGCAATGGAGTCACTCTGCCATTGTTCTTTTTCGTCAATTCAGTCAGGATTGGGGCACGATCGCTTTCCACAAGAGCCCAGCCCGCTGCTGAGAGCGCCGGACCTGAGATAAGCGTCTCGAGACAGCCACGGCTTCCGCAGCCACACTGCGCGCCATCGGGAATGATCGTGTGATGTCCAAGTTCGCCGGCAGCCCCGTACGCTCCCGTGCGGAGCTTTCCATCGAGAACCAGACCGCCGCCTACGCCTGTTCCGACGGTGACGAAGAGCATATCCACAACCGGCGGCTGAGTTCCGAAGGTGTATTCGCCGAGCGTGGCCAGGCGGGCGTCGTTCATAAGATAGACGGGTCGGCCCAGATAGCCGACAAATGCCTCCACGATGTTGAAATCCTGCCACTCCCTCGGGAGGTTGGGCAGGAGTACGGTCTTGCCGGACGAAGAGTCTACGAGACCGGGCGCACCCACGCCAAGAGCCAGGAACTTGCTTGCGCATTGATCCTCCAGCTCGCGTAACAAATCCGCGGCACGTCGACAGGCGGACTCCGGACCGCCTGGCGGCTCGCTGGAGATAACGCCGGACGCCAGGATATGGCCGCGGCGATTCGCAACGACCGCTGCGATCTTGGTTCCGCCAATGTCCAAACCGGCGAAGAGCTGTTGACCTTGAGGAGTCATGGACCTCTTGAGCGATCGGCACGCCGTCAATGCGTGGATTAGCCACATTACCACTGCGCCGTGCTCCATGCAAGCGCACAAAGTCCAAGGTGCGGCCGCGGTATCCGTGTTGCAAAGGCCGTCTCCCGGTGGTACAGTGGCTAACCCACAGGACGTTAATACCGCTCTCTTGCGGTGAAAATACTTCGAAACGTCAGCAAAGCCGGCCACCGTCACTTGTAGACGGGCCGACACGGAAACGACGACGCGGACGGCCCGGGGTGTGCATCGGTCTATCCGCATCAGCACTAGAAATAGCAGGTTCTGGAGGCACCAACCATGTTTCGCAAGTTACCCAATGTCCTTGCACAGCTCCTTCTCGTCTTCGCTTGCACCACAGGCCATGCGCAATTCAGCGCAAGCGTTCTCGGCACGGTCACGGATTCCTCGGGTGCGGTAGTTCCGAACGCCAGCGTGACGCTTCACAGTGTCGATACCGGGGTAGACTTCACGGGCCTGACCAATGGCTCTGGCATCTATCGTTTCTCGTCCGTCGCGCCGGGCAGCTACAAGGTTGTCGTGAAATCCAGCGGATTTAGCGAGAGTTCAGTCGGGGTGACTGTTACCACGGGCGAAACCCGCGGCGTCGACGTCTCATTGCGTGCCTCCGGTCTCGAGACCAACGTAACGGTACAGAGTGTGGCCCCGGCGATCAATCCAGATGAAACGCGCGTGCAGACTACGATCTCTGCGGCTGAAATCGGCCAACTCCCGCTGCCGAACCGTGATGTGCAAGAACTCATCGCGCTTACTCCTGGGGTGGTTGGCTTCCAGAATGAGTCACCGAACACTGGCTATGGCTCGTCGATCTTTGCGGGCAGCTTCTCTCCCTCTTACAGCGCGAATGGGCTCGGCACTAACTCGAATCTTTACATCATCGACGACCTGCCGGTCATGGACGTTCACTCGCAAGGCAGTGCTCTGATACTGCCGAATGCGGAGATGATCGCCGAGGTGGCCCTGCAAACGCAGACGTACTCTGTGGAGAACGGAACGGCAGCCTCGCTGCAAACAGCATTTACTACCAAGTCCGGCGGGAACGACTTACACGGCACCGCGGACTACTCCTACGCCGGAGCCCATATCGGCGCCGCAAAGGACCCGTTCTCGAGGATGGTCGCTCCATTCCATCAAGACCTGATGCTAGCTTCGCTGGGAGGGCCAATCATCAAGGACCGCACGTTTTTCTTCGGATCCATCGAAAAACAGAGCTCCGAGATTGGGACGGCCGTGGCGACCAACCCCTACCTGACTCCGCAGTTCGCGCAGTGGGCCCTGAATGCTTTTCCTGCCTCCGGTGCCGCCCAGGGTCTCGTCTTCGCCCCGCCCACGCGCGATATTGGAGGTACTGTGCGTTACGCGAACGACCCGGCGTACGGAGGCCTTTCCGCACTATGCGGCACGCCTCAGACGATAAACGGACTCCCCTACAATCTTCCTTGCGACACACCGGTCTACGTGACAGGAGCATTCTTCAACCAGGCTCAGCCGTTCGATGGCCTTCAGTGGAACGTTCGTCTCGACGAGAACCTCCGTGGCGGGGAAGACCGCGTCTACGGCATGTATGAACGCATCGACCAGAAGCTGGGTGACCTGGCGGAGCGGCCCGCTCTCGATGCGGTGACGCCGAGCCAGAACAAATACTTCTCCGTAAACTATGTTCATACGTTCAATGCGAGGCTTGTAAATGAAGCCCATTTCGGAAATCTCCGCTCCATCAACGGGTCGTCACTTGGCGATCCTCGCGCCGCTTCCATCCCTTACCTCCCAATCCTGCTCGATTCGGCGGCAGGCTATCAATTCACGTTTCCATTCAGTCAGACGCCCTTCGGTGCGCAGACCAACAAGGCGCACACCTATGCTGCGCGAGATACGCTGACCTACGTTCTTGGCCGGCATAGCATCCGGGCCGGTTACCAGTTTTACCGCGCAGACGCATTTCAGGACTCGAGCCAGATCTACAGCCGTCCCTTCGTACCGTTCTACCTTACGGACACATTGTCTTGGGTCAGTAATACCGCATCCGCCAGCTACTCTCTCTACACGATCGGCGCGAGCGGGCAATATACGCCGCAGTACTACGGCGCTTCCTCGCGCTACAACGGTGTGTTTATCGATGATAGCTGGAAGGTTACCTCGCGCCTGACGCTCACCCTGGGTCTGCGCTACGACGACTTTGGAAATCCAGTGCCCTATGGAAGCACAGCGCAGCCTTTTGTACCCATGTTTCCTGGGAAGGGCTCGACATTCCAGCAACAGGCACTCAATACGACGACCCACATTACACATCAGGCCTTCACATCGGCGCAGGCCTTCAATTTGATGCCCCGGGCCGGGTTCGCCTACACCCCGCCGGGGCTGAAATCGACGCTCGTTCGCGGTGGGATTGGACTTTACGAGAATGTCCTGACCCCTTTTCAGATCGCGGGCAACCTTCCCACGCAACCGCCGAACCGGATCAGCCTTACCACTGATGGCGTCGTGCCTTATGGGGACTTCAAGACTAAGAGCGCACCGTTCGGTTACGCGTACCCCGCCTTTCCGACCGGAGGTATCGACCCCTCTGGCAACGTCTATTCCAACCCGTCGCAAACAGCGGTATACGCCGCGAATCTGAACGGATTCGTTCCCGGCCTGAAGCCCGAAAAGGTCCTCAATTACTCCGTTGGCCTGGAACAGCAATTTGCCGCCAACCTCGTCTTCGGGCTTTCCTATGTGGGGAGTCATGGTTATGACCTGGTGTATGGAGCAACCGGAGCTGGCACGGGAGCGAACGCTGATTACAACCTCGCCACAGCGCCGCCGAACTCAGTCAACTTCCCGCGTCCGACTATGGAGTGGGGAGAGATCAACTATGGCCGCAACGGCCTCTCCAGTAACTACAACGAGATGGTGGTAACTTTGCGGCAGCACTTCAAGACCCTGAGCTATCAAGCCAATTACAACTGGTCTCGGGCCTTGCAATATGCGCCAACCGTCACCGACCCCAACGTGTCGACGTTCAGCATATGGAACAGCATCAGCGATCCGAAGTCTTTCTATGGACCCTCTTCGTTTGACGTTCGCAACTCGTTCTCGTTCGCTGGTGCATATGAGGTTCCGAAGCTCTTCAGCAACACTCTTCTTAACCAGGCTGCGTCTCAGTGGCGCGTCAGCACGATTATTATCGCGCAGTCGGGGACCCCGTTCACAGTGATTGAGCCCGGTACGGACTACCAGTACAACGGCAGCGCTACATTAGACTCAACCACTGGCGGTACTCCTGGCTTTCCAACGTATCTCGGCACCAAACGCAGCGGATTCTCACGCTCGCAGGCCAGAGCTGGCATATTCACCAAGGCACAGTTTGTCGACCCTCCCGGCACCGGAACCATGGCTGTGCAGAGCACCCAAGGAGCAAATACCTTCCGTAATCTTGGCTACTTCAGCGTGAACGCTGGCCTCTCGAAGGGTCTTGCCGTTCCATTGCCGCGACGGACAGAACCCGCGCACTTCTTTCTGCGCGGAGAAGCCGTGAACCTTCTGAACCGTACGAACTACCAGGCGTTTGGCGATGATACGACCAACGCTACGTCCTTTGGCCTGGTCACGTCCGCGAATCAGAAGCGATATATCCAGATCGGCGGCCGGTTTGAGTTTTAGCCGGTTGTCCATGGGCCCAAAGAAGAGGTTTCAGCCCGCAAGCTGACCATGATGTCAGCTAACAGCGGGTTGTTACGCTTACAGGAGTTTGTCATGAAGCGGATTCAATTGCCGACGAATGCGTTCTCAGAGCGACTGGGCGCTGCCGTTTTATTGATACTGTTCGCACTGTTCGTGACGATAGAGTGTCCAGTCGTCCGAAGCCAAACAACCTATCCCGGACAGATAGGCGTCGAGATGGCCGACCATCCTACAGCATTTGTAGATGCCTTTAAGGACGAAGGCCGTTTCTTTATGGATGCCAGCGGAAACCAAGTGCCAACGGATGCGTCCGGCAACCCGACGACGGACGGCATCATCGTCGTCTTCGACAACCGTCCGTTTCCGATCTTCCTCGGAACGGCGGATGACCCATCTAACGATCAGCCAGATTGCAGCGGGACTTACACTGTGATCTTCAACGGCATCGCGACGTTGTCCAACGTATCAGGTGCGCCGGTGCTCACATTCGCGAATCAGTCTTATAACCCCGCAACAAATACGACAACGGTGAGTGTCACTCTGCCCGGCGGGCCGACCTATGCTGACGGACCCGCGCTGATGGAAATCAGTTTCACGAATACGCAAGCAACGGCAGCCAGTCCCAAGAATTCCGGCATCACCGGATTGCAAGTGATTCGTCCTGGCTTTGCTGCAAATTCGAACCAGGTCTTCGATCCGGCATTCGTCAACGCAATGGCACCCTTCTCCCACATCCGTTACATGTCATGGCTGGGAACCAATACTGCGGCGGGATACTACGGCGATACGGGCCATCACCTGATTGGCTGGTCCCAGCGCAGCTTGCCCACTGACTTGTTTCAGGGAGTGGGCACCACCATCCGCGCGGGTGCATGGGGCGTCTCATGGGAGTATGTCATCCTGCTCGCAAATGCAGCTAGCAAAGATATCTGGATCAATGTTCCCGTTAGCGCGACGGGTGGTTCGGATTCGCTCGACCCCACTTATGTTGCTTCTCCGGATACGAGCAGCTACATCTACAGCCTGGCGTATCTACTGAAAAATGGCAATGCTTTCACCGGCAATCAAGGATTGAAACCAGGCCTTCATATCTATCTCGAACATAGTAACGAGGTGTGGAACCCAGGCTTTTCTCAGTACACATGGAACTTGCTTGCGGCTGAAGACGAGGTAAACAAGGGTGGATCGGTGCTGAACAACGATGGAGACACGAGCCAGTACGACTGGGCGTACCGCCGCCATCTCAAGCGGCTCTACGAAATCTCTCAGATATTCCAATCGGTCTTCGGTCCGGGGTCGCTCAATACGACGATTCGTCCTGTCTACGCTTGGTGGCAGCTGGATGAGGGGGCCGGGTCGGGCGCGGCCAATGCTTTAGCCTGGTTCAAGAAGACCTATGGTCCACCCAGCAATTACTTCTATGCAATGGCGCAAGGCGACTATTTTGCGGCCACAAATTATGCGAACGATACGACCATCCCTGAAGTGCTGTCGGATATGCAGGCATCGAGTAACGCCAGTGTGCAATACGTTACGTCGAACAAGGCAACTGCGGCGTTTTATGGACTGCCCCTCTACACCTATGAGGGCGGTCCGGACAATAGCAACGGTGGAACGGGAAGCACGACGAATATCGGCGTGCAGATACTGGCCAATCGTGACCCCGGCATGGGCGGCCTGGTGCAGAGCCATATCTCCAAGAACTGGTTTGCACAGGGTGGCGGCACGTTCAGTTATTTTAACCTTTCGGGAGGCTATACGCGGTATGGATCATGGGGTGCAACGGATAACTACGAGAACCTAGCTACTCCCAAGTATGTGGCACTTGAGACGCTAACCGGCTACGCTCCGACCGGGGCTCCTTCTGCACCCACAAGCCTCGTTGCGACTGCGGGCGATGGCTCCGTCGCGCTGGTGTGGCAAAGTGCGCTGGGAGCTTCCAGTTATAGCGTGCTGCGCGGAACGACATCTGGCGGTGAAAGCATGACGCCAATCGGCACCGTATCTTCGCCGACATTCCAGGACAACGGACTTACGAACGGAACGACGTATTACTACGAAGTAACAGCCGTCAATAATGCGGGACAGAGCAGCGTTTCCAACGAAGCCTTCGCTACGCCCAAGGCCATGGCACCAACGGCTCCCGTGCTTAGCGCCACCGCGGGAAACGGGCAGGCGGTTCTCAGTTGGTCTGGGTCGGTCGGAGCCACCTCCTACAACGTCTACCAAGGGGCAACGTCTGGAAGCGAGAGTCCAGCGCCCATTGCAGCCGGTGTCACCAGCACGAGCTACACGGTAGCGGGTCTCACCAATGGAAGTACTTACTACTTTGAAGTTGCGGGAGTTAACAACTCTGGGGCGGGAGCTGTCTCGAATGAGGTTGCAGTGGTGCCAGTCAGCGCTCCTCCAGCTCCCACGAACCTGACCGCGCGCGGCGGGAACGGGCAAGTTGCGCTTAACTGGACGGCTTCGTTGGGAGCATCCACGTATAACGTCTACTTGGGTACGGCGCCGGGAGGAGAGAGTGCGACTCCCATTGCGATAAATCTAACGTCGACTACCTACACGGCAACCGGTCTGACCAACACTACGGCATATTACTTCACAGTTGCCGCGGTCAGCGCGGGCGGTGTGAGCCGCCCCTCAAACGAAGCGACGGCGACACCGGCGGCAACTGGAACCGGAGGTAACGTGCTCCTGGCCTATGAGCCCTTTACGGAGGCCACCGGAGCACTCAACGGTGCGGCAGGCGGAGGCGACTTCGGCTGGGCCGCTGGGTGGGTCGAGCAGAGCGGTTCCAGCGCTGTGCCAGGTTATGACATTGCTTCGACATCGCCGCTCACGTATAGCGGCCTTTTGATCACGCCGAACTACGGTATCGGTGGCTATGGCTATCAGGGGGTCGGGAGAGAGTTGGATGTAAGTGCGAACGGTGCGTTCAGTTCGTATCTTTCGAACGGAGTGATCGGCGCGCCGGGATCGACAGTGTGGTTGAGCTTCCTCATTCGCAAAGATACCAACACAACGGAGACGACCGCGATCTATCTGAACACCAATAGTGTGCCCTGGTACTCAACCGCGCCCAACAATCTGGGTATCGGATACTTTGGCACGAGTTCGAACGATGCCAACGCCAATCCACACTGGAGTCTGCAGTTCAACGGCATAACTGTGCAAAGCACCGCTCCTGTTGTCATGGGCCAGCCGACCCTGCTGGTAGCTGCTGTCACGTTTGGAACGGGCGGCTCGGGCGACCAGGTGAGCCTCTATGTCAATCCAGCCTCGCTTGGGGGCACCGCGCCTGTTACACCGACATTGCAATACGCGCCGGGGGGCAGTATCGCATTTCAGGCAATTGCGTACTATGGCGGCGACACCACCAACCAGAGCTCGGTTGATGAGATCCGTCTAGGCAGCAGCTATGCGGCCGTCACACCGGTCCCGGCAGCAACAGCGCCGGGCGCACCGACGGGAGTTACAGCTATCGCGGGAAGCGGACAAGTCCAACTGTCATGGACGCCCTCTTTGGGGGCGACAAGCTATCAGGTCTGGGATTCGACGGGCGGCAACTATGGAGAGGTCGGGTCTTCCGTAGCAGGAACAAGCACCACAATTACTGGCCTCACCAACGGAACTGCCTATACCTTCTACGTAACTGCGAGTAACGGTGCCGGAACGAGCGGACCCTCGAACTTTGTCTCAGCCACTCCCATGGCCGCGGTGCCCACCTCGCCAACTGGCCTCACTGCGTCGGCGGCCAACGGGCAGGTCATCTTGAACTGGACGGCGTCCGCGGGCGCGGCATCCTATAACGTCTACCAGGGCACGACCGCCGGAGGAGAGGCCGCAGCCCCTGTCGCTACTGGTATTACCCTAACGACCGCAACTATAATCGCACTTACAAACGGCACCGCGTACTTCTTCAAAGTCGTCGCGGTGAATGCTGGCGGGAGCAGCGGCTATTCCAACGAAGCCTCTGCGACTCCGATGCCAGGGGCGTCCGGTGCCAGCACGCTACTCGCATATGAACCGTTTGGAGAGGCAGTCGGTGCGCTTACCGGAGCCAGCGGAGGTGGCGACTTCGGCTGGGGCGCAGCCTGGCTGGAGCAGTTCGGTTCCACCGTCGTCCCAGGTTATGACGTGGCTGCAACTTCTCCCGTAACCTATACCGGATTGGCGACAACAGGGAACTATGCGATCGGAGGATATGCCTACCAGTCCGCTGGACGACAGCTCGATGTAAGCGCGAGCGGTGCCTTCAGCTCTTTTCTGGCGAATGGTCTTATTGGTGCTCCGGGCAAATCAATCTGGATCAGCGTTCTGTTGCGCGAAGATGCCAATCCCAGCAATGGCCAGATCAACGCGGTCTATCTCAATCCTTCGGGAGGCGGCAATTCCTGGAACACAAGTGCGGCGAACACTCTTGGTATAGGTTACTTTGGCAGCGCGTCCAATGACGCGAAAGGGAACCCTTACTGGAGCCTGAACTATTCAGGCGCGACGGTGCAGTCGAGCGTTCCCGTTCTGCAGGGGGCTTCCACTTTATTCGTGGTGCAGGTGACGTTTGGCAGCGGCGGCTCTCAGAATCAGGTAAACCTGTTCATCAACCCGTCTACGCTTGGCGGCAACGCGCCGGCGGCTGCTGCGCAATATGCAACATCCAGCAGCCTGGCGTTCCAGTCCATCTCTTACGAGGGCGGTTACAGCGTGAATGAGAGCTCGCTCGATGAAATTCGAGTTGGCACCAGCTTTGCATCTGTTACGCCTTCTGCTACGGTAGCACCGCCCGCACCGACGGGACTGACCGCAACTGCTGGAAATATGCAGATCGTATTGAATTGGACTGGTTCTGCCGGGGCAACTACTTACAACGTGTACGAGGCCAGCGCGCCCGGAGCAGAAAGTACGACCCCGATCACAACTGGCCTTACGGGAACCTCGTACACCGTGACCGGACTGAACAACGGAACGACCTACTACTTCACCGTCGCCGCAGCGAGTTCCGGCAGTGTAAGCAGTTACTCCAATGAAGCCTCCGCCTCCCCCGTGCCATCGAAGCAGTCCATCGCCTTCAACCCGCTGAAGTCGGCCGTCTACGGGGCATCTCCGGTCACGCTTACAGCGACGGCAACTTCGGGTCTTCCGGTGAGCTACACGGTAACCGGGCCAGCGACAGTCGCCGGCTCGACGCTGACGATCACCGGCGCGGGCGGGGTCACCGTGACCGCGTCCCAGACTGGCAACGCGGGATACGCCGCGGCGACGCCAGTCTCGCAGAGCTTCACCGTCACCAAAGCAGTGCTTACGATAACAGCCGCGAATGTGACGCGGGACTATGACGCGGCGAATCCCACGTTGACGTACAACACTGCCGGCTTCGTGCGCGGGGACACCAGTTCGGTCGTCTCAGGCGCGGCGTCGCTGACCACGACAGCGGCAGCAACATCACCGGCTGGCACCTATCCGATCACCTTCGCGACCGAGGGCCTTACCGCTTCCAACTACAGCTTCACCTACGCGGCGGGAACCCTGACCGTCTTGTCGGCCACGCTTATCATCGCGCCATCGTCGGGCAACTTCAGCACCATCGCCGTGGGCAAGACCAGCCCGGTAATTTCGTTTACCGTCACCAACGATACGACCTCGAAGATGGGATACCTGGGCTACACGAACCTGGGGGAGTTCTACCTTCAGCCTGGAACCTGCCATCTGGTGAACGGCGAACCGATGCTGAACCCGGGCCAAAGCTGCGTCTTCACCGCGGTCTTCAAGCCGACGAAGGCCGGAGCGGTCGGCGGAAACCTGTCGATCCAGACGTCATCGGGGACGTTCAATATTCCCATGTCCGGAACAGGTGCGACCCAGTGATCCTTCTGTATGCGGTTTCCGCAAATGCGTGCGCAGTAAGTGATTCTGGTTCAATGGGTTGGACGTGCATAGGGCGGCATGAGGGCCGTGTGGATTTGTATAATCGATCATTGTAGGCGAAAATTAGGCGAAGACTATGAGCTCCGCCGCCACTCTCCGTCGCCAGATCGAAGCTGCCCTGTCGCAGCGAATCCCTTCCGCCCTCACACCAGCGGCGAAGACGACCCGCGAGCTCTTCCCGACCGGCAATGCGGCAATCGATGCCATGCTCCATGGCGGGTTTCCTGCTGCTGCGGTTACGGAGATGATCGGCCCTGAGTGCTGCGGGCGAACCGCTCTCGCGCTCTCGTCTCTGGCTGAACTGACGAAGGCTGGGAGAGTTTGCGCGTGGATCGACGTGTCGGATACGTTGAGTCCGGAGTCTGCGGCAGCGTCGGGGGTCGATCTGAAACGACTCCTGTGGGTACGGTGTGGAGTGCAGCCTGCTGGGCAAGCGACAGCGGCTTCAGATAAAGACGTTACAGTGCCTGAGAAGTGTTTTGCGCATCCGGCAGTAAAGCGAGGCCTGCATGGTGGCGGCTTCGGCCCGCATCCTCGCACGGAGGCAAAAGGTCTGTCGGATGGAGTGAGCGGTCTGTTGCGACAGAATGCGACCGCTCCACGCTGTGCCGAGCCACAGCGCAGAGTGCGTGCTGAGCGGCCGGTCTTTGAGCTTGATGCCGCTCCGCCATCCGTCAGCCGCAAAGTCTCAACCACTGGCGTGAAGCCATGGCCGCGGATCGAACAGGGGCTGCGCGCCACGGATCTTTTGTTGCAGGCCGGCGGATTCAGCGCAATCGTGCTGGACCTGGGAAGCATTGCGCCTGAGCACGTCTCGCGCATACCTCTGGCGACGTGGTTCCGCTACGGCGCCGCTGCGGAGCGAAGCCGGACGAGTGTCCTTCTGCTGACGCAACATGCTTGCTCGAAGAGCAGCGCGGGTCTCGTCCTGCGTCTCGAAGCAGGTTCTCCGCATGACTGCGAGGGCACTGTACTTGCCGGTTTTGAGCGGCGACTTGAGGTCTCGCGCCAGCGGTTCACCGAAGTCTCCAAGAAGGTGGTTCCGTTTCGCAAGCCTCCGCAACGCGCAAACGCTGCCGATTGGCAAAGCAAGACGGCATGGGCGGGCATCCGATGAGCGGGTATCCCATACACGGTTCCGGAGAAATGTATGCGTGTGTGTATGCCAAGGAGTTTCCGGCGCAAGCGGCTCTGCGTCTGCGGCCCGAGCTGCACGATCATGCAGTGGTCATCCTAGAAGGCGAGCCTCCGCTCGAAACAGTCTGCTCCTTCAACACGAAGGCCCGGTATCTCGGCATAGCCCGTGGGATGACGAGAGTGGAGCTCGACACCTTCTCCTCGTTGATCGTGCTTCCACGATCTCGGACGGAAGAGGTCTCAACACACGCGGTCATGCTGGAGTGCGCGGGCGCGTTTTCACCGCGTATTGAGGATCGTAGCGAAGGCAGCGCCTTTCTCTGCGTAATCGATATTGCGGGAACCGAGAAGTTGTTTGGCCCGCCTGAAGTGCTGGCGCGGGAGTTGCTGCGCCGCGCTCAAGTTATTGGGGTCAGCGCGTCAGTTGCGATCAGCAGGAACTTCTACGCTGCCAAGTCGTATGTGCGCGGTTCCTCCTCACGCATCGCCTTCATTGCACCGGGCAATGAAGCCAATGCTCTTGCTCCGCTGCCGCTCAGAGTTCTGGATGTTTCGAGTGAACATGCGGAGACATTCGCGTTATGGGGTATCCGCACCCTTGGGGCCTTGGCCGCCCTTCCAGAAAAGGAACTGATTGCGCGTATCGGGCAGGAAGGCAGACGCCTTCGCCAGTTGGCGCGGGGCGAGTGTGCCCATCACTTCGTGCCGCACGAAGCAGCCTTTGAGCTTCAAGAGTTGATGGAGTTGGATACGCCAGTCGAGCAGCTAGACTCTCTCCTCTTCGTCCTGGGAGTAATGCTCGAACAGCTCACGCTCCGTTCTACGGCCCGCGTCCTTGCGCTTGCGTCGGTCACGAGCACGCTGTCTCTGGAGCGCGGTTCCACGCATGTCCGAACAGTACGCCCGGCCCTCCCTACGAATGATCTACCGCTCTGGATCAAGCTGCTGCATCTCGATCTTGAGGCGCATCCGCCACAGGCTGCGATCGTTGCTGTCACACTCACAGCTGAACCCGGCAGCACCAGCAAGGTGCAACTCGGCTTGTTCTCTCCGCAACTGCCGGAGCCGATGCGGTTGGATGTAACGCTAGCCCGCATCCGCGCTCTGGTCGGAGAGGAGTGCGTGGGCTCGCCCGTACTCCGAGACACGAATCAGCCGGACGGCTTTTGCGTCGAGCCTTTCAGAATTCCGCCAGCTCCGTCAGTTCATCGTTCATCATCCGCTATTGCCAGCTCACCAGCAGCCATGCGGCAACTCCGTCCGCCGGAGAGGGTGCTGGTCGCGCTGCGCGAGCGGCAACCGGCATCCTTCGTCTTTCGGGATTGCAGGTATGAAGTGGAACACGCCTACGGCCCTTGGCTGGCCGAGGGCGACTGGTGGGGGCGTCAAAGCTGGGCGCTTGAGCAATGGGATCTGATTGCTCGATCAAGTGCCCCCTCTGGAGACAGCACGATGCTCTGTTGCTGCCTGGTGCGCGATCTGAAAGAGCAGGCTGGCCGCGACGTATGGCATGTGGTGACGCTCTATGACTGAAGCGTACATCGAACTGCACGCCTCAAGCGCCTTCAGCTTCCTTGAAGGCGCTTCGCAGCCGGAGGAGCTTATCAAGCGCGCGGTCGAACTGGAGATGCCAGCGATGGCGTTGCTTGACCGGAACGGCGTCTACGGGTCGGCGCGGTTCCACACAAGCTCGAAGCGGAACGGCATTCACGCTCATGTCGGAGCCGAGATTGCCGTGTCGAGCTTCGGGAACCGCCTCACGCCTCCGGCATGGCTCCCGCACCTGCATCCTGCCGAACCTGCAAGGCTACCTCTGCTGTGTGAGTCGCGGGTCGGCTACCAGAATCTTTGTCAGCTCATCACCCGCTTCAAGATGCGGGAGAGGGTCAAGTGCGAAGGTGCGGCAACCTCCGACGACCTGCAGAAATACTCTGCCGGCCTTGTCTGCCTCACAGGTGGCGACGAAGGCCCGTTGGCCGCCGCGCTGGTGAGCGGCGGTGAGCAGGCGGGCCGTGAGACGGCCGAACGGCTGATAAGGATTTTTGGAAAGGACAGCGTTTACGTCGAAGTCCAGCGTCACCGCGAACGTGAGGAGGAGTGGCGCAATCAGGCGGCGCTCCGAATCGCGGAATCTTTGAAGCTGCCGGTCCTCGCCACGAATGGAGTGCGCTATGCCACGGCATACGACCGAGAGGTGTTGGACGTCTTTACGGCAGTGCGCCACCACGCCGATCTCGACCACGCCGGGCGTCTACTGGCTCTCAACAATCGGCGGCATCTGCGCCCTCAGCGTGAGATGGCATCGCTCTTCCGCGATGTGCCGGAAGCAGTGGCGGAGACGCTTGAACTCTCGTCTCGTCTGAAGTTCCAACTCGACGATCTTGGCTATGAGTTTCCGCGCTACCCGGTGCCTAACGGGGAGACGATGGACAGCT
>Ga0116226_10000802_pt1 | contig 27035 bp, 25 predicted proteins | sample S1TSphfallax_FD_89692 | JGI IMG/M metagenome (GOLD analysis project Ga0116226, IMG submission 89692) | Host-associated microbial communities from peat moss isolated from Minnesota, USA - S1T2_Fa - Sphagnum fallax MG | ecosystem: Host-associated > Plants > Peat moss > Unclassified | place: USA... | reverse complement strand
GTCACGTACTCCCGTCCGTTTGCTGCAAAACCGCCGAGGCCGTTGAAGAATTCGAGCGCCGGCAGCGCGCGTCGGCCGCCGATCTCCGTCGTTGCCTTGACCAGGCCGGCCCCAGGACGCGGCTGCGGTTCCGCTTCCCGCAGGCGCGCCAGCTGATCGGCGAGGCTGCCGCGCCGCGCGATCAGAATCGCCCGCGCGGCCGTTTGCAGCAGTTCGGCGTTCAAGGTCGGCAGGAGATCCCCGCGGAGCAGGAACACCCGCCCGCGCTCCGGTCCGTCCTCGTCGTGCACGCGCGTGCGTGCAGTACGGATCGCCGCCTCGATGCCGTGCTGCAGATCCGATGCATAAGACGGCGGTCGGTCGTTGAGCACCACGAGATCGACCGCAAGGCGTTTCGATTGCCAGTACTCGTGGGCCCGCAGCAGCTGTTTGACGATGTCGATGTCGTGCTCGTCGTCGATCCGAATCAGCACGATCGGCAGATCGCCGGAAATGCCGTAGCTCCAAAGCAGGACCTGGCTCGCCTGGTTCCGCGCCAGGATGTCGCGCGACGCCCGCAGCGCCGGATCGGAGTACAGGACGCGATTCGCGATCCGCTGATATTGCTGGGCCTCGTCGAAGTCGATGCCGAGATATCGCAGCTGCACCTGGGCCTGCGTCCAACTCAAGGTGCGGACCCGCTCGAACGCGGATGCGTCGCTGTGTTTGTCGGCCAGTGCGATCGCCTGAGCCCGGTCATGCGCCACCATCGTCCAATAGGCGACGCATGCCGACTTACCCGGTGCGATGCGCACGCGTCGCCGCAGGCACAGCACGGGATCGAGAACGACACCGGTCGTGTTCGACAGGGGACGTGCGTCGCGGATCGAAACCGCGTCGCGCAGCTCCCGGCCGCGACCCAGGAACCGCGCACGGTCGGTCTCGTACTGAAGCCCGCCGATCGTTTCTCCGTCGACCGCGGTCACGTGCGCCACCCACATCGGCTTTGCATCCGCTTCCTTGGTACGCCGCGTCGCCAGCAGGGCCCCGCCGTCGCTCACGAATTCGGTCTGCACGAACATTTTCGAAAAGGCCGGGTGCGCGGAGTCGGCTGCCGGCAGGGAAAGCACGATCTCCGCATAAGACGTCAATTCAATCTCGCGCGCACGATTGCTGAGATTCGTGATGGTGATGCGCCGCACTTCGGCATCGTCCTCCGGGGAGACGAGGATCTCCGTCGAGGTGACGATACGGCCGTCCTGGCGCGTGATCTCGGCACGGTCCTCGTAGAAAGCAACCTCGTAGCGATCCGGTTCGACGCCGACCGGCTGGTAGCCGGCGGACCAGACCTGGCCGCTCGCCACGTCGCGCAGGAAAACGTACGAGCCCCAGGGGTCCCGCGTCGGATCCTCGCGCCACCGGGTGACGGCGGCGGTTCCCCAGCGGCTGTAACCCGAGCCGGCCGCCGTGAGCATGACGCTGTAACTCCCATTCGACAGGAGGTGCGTTCGTGGGGTTATGTGGTGGGGTGAGTCGAAGCGCCGCGGTATCGCCGCCGCGAGTTCGTGCAGCTGCGGATCAGCGTGCACCTCGTCCGCTCGCGGCGCCTCGGCATCGCCGTTGCGCGGCGTGCGCTCCTGTAACAACAGCTCGTTGGCCTGAATCATCGGCTCCGCCCCGAACCGGTTCCGGAACACGCTGTCGAGCAGCACGTTCGCAATCGACACGATGATCATGCCCTGGTGATGCGCCATGTAGGCGCGGACGAGCACGACGCCTTCCCCTTCCGGCAGGCGAGACGGTGTGAAATCGAGCGCTTCGTACCAGCCGAATTCGCCGCGGGCGCCGAGCTCGGCCATCTTGCGGAAATTCTCCAGCGCAGCGCGCGGATCGACCATGGCCGCCAGACCGGTCGCATAGGGTGCGATCACGGCCTGGTCCCCGAGGCCGCGTTGCAGGCCGAGTCCCGGCACGCCGAAACTCATGTATTGATAAGTCAGCTCGACGTCGCGGGCGTTGAAGGCCGACTCGGAGACACCCCAGGGCAGGTTGCGATCGGCGCCGTACTCGATCTGCCGGCGGACGACGAGCCGCACGGTTTCGCCGAGCAGGCTGCCAGGCGGATCATTCATCACGAGATCGGGCATCAGATACTCGAACATCGATCCCGACCACGACACCAGCGCCGAGCCCCGGTCGACCGGGGTCAGCAGCCTTCCCAGGCGGAACCAGTGACGCACCGGTAGATCCCCCTTCGCGATCGCGATGTAACTCGTGAGCCGCGCTTCCGAAGCCAGCAGGTCGTAGCAGCTCGAATCTTGCTCCCGTTCGACGACCCGGTAGCCGATGGTCAAGAGCTGACGTTCCGGCTCGACCAGAAAGCCGAACTCCATCGCCATGGCGAACCCGCGGCCGCGCGCAACGAGGCCGGACAATCGCGAACGCAGGCCCTCGGCGCCGGCATCCTCGGCAGCGGCGCACAAGCCTAAATCGCGTAGGTGCCCGGCGATGTTCGCATGCAGCATGGTCGCGAGTCGCAGCAGCGGCGTGTCACCGCCCGTGCCGCGCTCCTCGGTCAGCGCCTCCGCCATGTCGCGAATATTGGCCGCCTGCAGCGACAGCGCCTCCAGGCGCTCGCGTATCGCCTGCGGACCCTCGGTCGGCATGGTCAAGGAGCCGCCCATTGCGGCCAGCGCCTCGGTCAGCTGCTGCGGCGACACACCGTAGTTACGCCGCTCATCTCCCTGCGTGCGCGCGAACGCTGCCAACTCGTCGAGGCTGTCCTCGACGCCTTCGCGCCAACGAGGCACGGCTCCCGCGGGCTCGGCCGCCCACAGCCGGCAGGACTCGGCGAGCACGAGCAGGTGACCGGCGAAGTTGCCGCTGTCGACGGTCGAAACGTACTTCGGTTCCAGGGGACGCAGGTCGTGAGTGTCGTACCAATTGTAGAAGTGCCCGCGATAGCGTTCGAGACGCTCGAGCGTCTCGAACGTCGCCGTGATTCGGTCGACGGCATCCTGGGTGCCGATCCAACCGAACTCGCGCGCGGCCACGACTGACAACAAGTAGAGTCCGATGTTCGTGGGCGACGTGCGATTGGCGACGACCGGCATCGGGGTTTCCTGAAAATTGTCCGGCGGCAGCATGTGATGTTCCGAGGTCACGAACCGCGCGAAAAATGCCCATGTCTGCCGCGCGATGCCGCGCAGTTGGTCACGATCTTGCTCCGTCAAGGGGATGGAGCTCGGCGTCGCGACCGGCACGCTGATCCAGCGGGCGATCAGCGGCGCCATGAACCAGGCTGCGATGAAGGGACTCAAGCTCCACGGCATACGGTGCGTGAAGAACAGGATGGCCGCGACGACCGCCGCGCTGGCGACCAGGCTGCCCGCCATGCGTGCGTAGGATCCCGCCGCGGTGGGCGTCTCCCGCAGGCGCGCCTGCGCCGCCGTCGTCCATTCCAGGAGTTTGCGACGCGACAACGAGAGTCGATAAAGCGTGCGCACGATCGCGTCCGTTTGCATCCATGCCTGGTCGGCGAGAAACATGAGCCGCAAGCCGGTCGCCCAACACGCCTCCCGAAAGTCACCGCGCAGCGCGCGGAAGTAGTTGCGCGCTTCGAAGTCGTCGCTGTTGGGCCAGAGCCCGAACACCAGGGGAATCACCGCCGGCAACGCGATCGCGACGACGACGAACAGGCTCCAGTCGAATGCGACCGTGCCGCCCCAGGCCAGCGCGAGCAGCAGGAACCCGCTGGGTGCGATCAGAGAGCGGCGCAGATTGTCGAACATCTTCCAGCGGCCGAGCGCGGGCATTGCGGAGCGCGCACCGAAAATCCACGGCAGCAGCTGCCAATCCCCGCGCGTCCAGCGATGCTGGCGCCGGCTCGCGAGGTCGTAGCGGGCGGGAAATTCCTCGACGACCTCGACGTCGGAGGCAAGACCGCAGCGCGCGTAGACGCCCTCGAACAGATCGTGACTGAGCAGCTGGTTGTCCGCGACGCGACCGCGCAACGCCGCCTCGAAGGCGCCGACGTCGTAAATGCCCTTGCCGCTGTAGGAACCCTCGCCGAACAGATCCTGGTAGACGTCTGAAACAGCGAACGCATAGGGGTCGATGCCCGACCGGCCGGAGAACACGGCTTGGAAGATCGAAGCTGCGGCGCCGACGGGCAGTGCCGGTGTCACGCGCGGCTGCAAGATCGCGTGGCCCGCTACAACCCGTTGGGAAGCTGCGTCAATCACGGGTTGATTGAGGGGATGCGCCATCTTGCCGATCAGCTGCCGCGCCGCGCCGCGCGGCAGGCGGGTGTCTGCATCGAGGCTGATGACGTAGCGGACACCGCGCGGCACCTTGGGTTGCGCCTCGCCGATGCCGATGAAGCTCGTGTCTGCCGAACCCTGCAGCAGGCGGTTGAACTCCAGCAGCTTGCCGCGCTTGCGCTCCCAGCCCATCCAGCAGGACTGTCGTTCATTCCAACGTCGCTTCCGATGCAGGAGCAGGAAGCGCGGCTCCCCCGCGATCGGCCCGTACAGTGCGTTCAGCGCGGCAATCCCGGTGGCGGCCCGCTGCAACAGGGCGGCATCCTCGGGCATGGATTCGCTCGGTGCATCCAACCAATCCGACAACATCGCGAAGCGCAGGTCGCCGTCCTGGCTCGCCAGATAGTGCACTTCGAGATTCTGCACCTGGGCATCGATGTCGGCCAAATGGCTGAGCAAGGTGGGCACGGCGACGACCGTGCGAAATTCCGCCGGAACGCCGTCGGCGAACTCCAGCGCCGGCAGCACCGAGGCGGAGCAGAAATGCGTGACCCACAGGTTCACGAAAGCGACCGCGATGTCGGAGCCCAGCAACAAGGCACAGAGGAAGGCCAGAGCCGTGAGCGCGGGCTCACCCAGGCCGAATCCCACCTCGCCAGCCGTCAGCGCCAGAATTCCGATGCAGAGCGCGCCGATCGACCCGACATAGACGACGAGGCCCGCGCGACGCGTTGCACGGGCCAGGCGCTGGTTCCAACGCGTCTGGAAACCTACCGAGCGTTCGAGCGTCGCGCGGCCGTCGGCGACGAGGTAGTAGCCCGGGACCCGGACGCGGCCCGAGGCGGCGGTCTGTTTGCCGAGTTCCAGGGCGCGTCGCGCGATGTCCAGTTCGCTCATGCCGGAACCGCGCGAAAGATCCTCGATCGCATGCCGGTAGAGGTCGCGGGTCGAGAAATCGAGGGCGCCGAAATGACTTTCGGCCCGCAATAATTCGTCGACGAGGCTGACGCTTTCAACGAATTTCGCCCAATCGACCGCCGAGATGAGCTTCAGGCTCATGATGACGTTGCGCACGCTGACGTTGATCGCGCCCTGACGCTGATGCTCGGCATGCACGATCTCGTCGGCGCTCGTGCCCTGTGCGCTCAGCTGTTGATGGAGCCAGGGAAGTGCGGGAGTCGTCGCCGGATCGTGGTCACGCAGCCGCTGGAACAATTGCGCCGCGAATCCGATCGGCAGCCGGCCGCCGGACAATTCGGCCAGGCGCGCAGCTTTCGCCTCGGACAGCGTCGCGTCCTCGTCGAGCAGCAAATCGGCGAAGGCGTCAGCCTCGGCGCGCAGTGCGCGGCGGTAGACGATGCCGGCCGCCAACCGTCTCAAATTTTCGATCAGCACGACGCGCATCGTGATCGCGATCGCCCAAAGCTCGCCGATCGTCAGCGATTGCACCTGTTGATAGGCGCGGGTGAAGCGATGCAGCGTATCGACGTCGAAACGGCTGTCGGTATGGGCCACCAGCGCCCAGCTGAACCCATAAACGCGTGGAGAGCCGCGCAGCGCTCCCCGCGCCAGCTTCGGCAGCTGGCGGTAATAACCGGTCGGCAGATCACGCCGGATCGCACGCACGTGCTCGTCGATGATGTAGGAGTTGTCGACCAACCATTCGGCCGCGGGCGAAAATGCCTTGCCGACGCGAGAGTCGGCAACCAGAGTCTGATAAGCGCTGCGCAGGACGGCGGCGTTGTCGCGCAGGCGGCGATGCAGGGAGATGCCACCCGCGTTGTACGAAGCCCCGAGTTCCTGTTCAGCCGCGAGCACCTGTGCGTAGTGCTCGAGTCGCTCGACGCTGTATAGCTCCGCGGAGATCGGTTCCTCGAGAGCGGAAAGTTCCGGCAGAGACATGCGCGCGCGTCGGCGCGACCCAAAGTGGTTCGACAAATACTCTTTTGCTGGTGCGATCCGGACTGTCACACAGAACACTTGCAGTATTTGTGCCACGGTGGGCGATGGCCCGAGCAGGGGCCGAGTGGCGGCTTGCAGGCGCGAAGGAGGCGCGGGGATGCTGCGAAGGCGTGTAAGTCTTACCGGTCACGCGGCGGTTTGTTGCAAGCCTCAGCGCAGGCGTGCGAGACGACGCCGTGCCCAGAACCCTGCTGCGATCAGAGCAAGCGCAGCGGCAATCGCCGTCCAACCCAACCCCGGGTGCGGCAAGTCCGTCGCCAGCCAGCAGAAGCCCGACAGCCAGAGGAGTCCCGCGAGCAGGAGTCGATCGCGCGACGCATTTGCCGCGGCGAACTCCCGGCGGAGGTTCTCGAGACCGTCGTTCTCGACGCGCACCCGGAAGTCGCCGTCGGCCGCTGCACGCACCGCCGACTTGAAGATCCGCGGCAGTAGTTTCAGGGTTTCGACGGCGTCCGGAACCTGGACGCGCAGGCCCTTCAGCACTGCGCGCGGACTCGTGCGTTCGCGCATCCACTGGCGCAACACCGGCTGCGCAGTCTTCCACAGGTCGAGCTCGGGGTACAGCTGCCGGCCGAGTCCTTCGATATTCAACAAGGTTTTTTGCAGCAGTATCAGCTGCGGCTGAATCCGCATGTCGAAGCGCCGTGCGGTTTCGAACAGGCGCAGCAGTACTTGGGCGAAGGAGATGTCCTTCAGCGGCTTGTTGAAGATCGGCTCGCAGACCGTGCGCACCGCCGATTCGAGTTCGTCGATCCGGGTCGTGCTCGGTACCCAGCCCGATTCGACGTGCAACGCCGCGACCCGCCGATAGTCACGGTCGAAGAACGCAAGGAAGTTTTCCGCGAGGTAGTGCTGATCGCGGGCTTCGAGCGTGCCGACGATGCCGAAGTCGACGGCCGCCCAGCGCGGATTGTCAGGGTCCTCGATCTGCACGAAGATGTTGCCCGGATGCATGTCCGCATGGAAAAAATTGTGGCGAAAAACCTGCGTGAAGAAGATCACCACGCCGTGCTCGGCGAGCCTCGGGATGTTCGTCCCGCGCGCCCGCATTTCATCGACGCGGCTCACCATGATGCCGTGGATGCGCTCCATCACCATGACGTTCGTACGGCAGTAATCCCAGTAGACTTCGGGGACGTACAGGAGGCTCGAGCCGGCGAAATTGCGGCGCAGCTGCGAAGCGTTGCCGGCCTCGCGCAGCAGGTCGAGTTCGTCGAGTATGGTCTTGCGGTATTCCGCGACCACCTCGACGGGGCGCACGCGGCGCGCCTCCTCCCAGTAGGCGTTCGCCAGATAGGCGAGGGCCTCGAGCACCTCGAGGTCGCGCTCGATCAGGCCGCGCATGCCGGGCCGGAGGATCTTGACGACGACGTCCTTGCCGTCGTTCAGGGTCGCCGCGTGCACCTGGGCGATCGACGCGGCGGCGAGCGGCTGGCGGTCGAAGTTCGCGAAGATCTCCGCAAGCGGGCGGCCGAAGGCGCCTTCGACCGTCGCGACCGCGATGTCACTATCAAAGGGCGGGACGCGATCCTGTAGCAGAGCGAGTTCGTCGGCGATGTCGATGGGCAGCAGGTCGCGGCGCGTGGAGAGGGCCTGGCCGAATTTCACGAATATGGGGCCCAGTTCCTCGAGCGCCAGACGCAGCCGTTCACCGCGAGTCGCCCCGGTGCTGCGCTGGAACCAGGTCCACGGAGACAGCAGCACGAGAAAGCGAAACGGTCGGTACAGGTGCGTGGCCCGCACGAAATCGTCGAGGCCATGCCTGACCAGCGCCCGCTGGATGGCGAGCAGACGCCCCACAACGCGCAGGCGCATCAGCCGGCGTCCTGCAGGCGTCGTTCCAGGCGCCTCAGGCGCGCTTCGACGCGATCGCCGGTCTCGCGCAAAGCGTCGACCCCGCGCAAAAATTCATCGAGCTCGACGCGGTTCACGAGATCCCGGCTCTCTTCCTGCAGGAACTCCGCGATGTTTTCCCCGGCGCTCCGTCGGGCACGCCGTCCCCAGGACAGAGCTTCCCTGGCGACGCCGGCAAGCCGATGCGCCGCGACATCCCCGAGCCAGCGCGAGAGTTCCTCCTCCCAATCCGGTCGCGCAGCCTGCAGCAGGTCCCGATACTGGGCGGCGACCTCCGCATCTCCGCGGACCTGGACGGTCTGCCCGCTCGTGGGGCGGTTGCCCCCGGTCGACATGGCCAGCAAGGCGCCGGGTGATCCGCTGATCACCGCGTCCGCAGGCGCCGATTCCGTGCCCTCGCGCGACAACAACAGCCGGCCGCCGAGGCAGCTCGCGCGCACGGCGATCACTCCGGTCACCTCGACGCGCAAGGATTTGGCCTCGAGACGCCGGGCGAGAGTCAGAGCCCGGGACTGGGAGGAAATATTGCGGTTCATCAGGGCTTCAGCCGCTGCGAGCCAGACCGGAGTTTCGAGCATCAGATCTTGTAACCGCGGTGCAGTGCCACGATGCCGCCGGATAAGTTGTGATAACGCGACTGCGCGAAGCCGGCTTGCCCCAGCATCGCGAGCAAGGTTTCCTGATCCGGGTGCATGCGGATGGATTCGGCGAGGTAGCGGTAGCTGGCCGCATCCTGGGCGACGATCGAGCCGAGCCAGGGCAGCACCTTAAATGAGTAGACGTCGTAGACCGGCGCGAGTCCCGGCAGCGTCGGTTTCGAGAATTCCAGGACGAGCAATTGACCCCCCGGCTTGAGGACCCGATGCATGGAGCGCAGTGCCGCGTCCTTGTCGGTCACGTTGCGTAGCCCGAAGCCGATCGTCACGCAGTCGAAGGAATTGTCCTCGAACGGCAGCCGCTCGGCGTCGGCGACCAGACATTCGACGTTGCCGACGAGACCGGCGTCGATCAAACGATCGCGGCCACGCTCCAGCATCGCCGGATTGATGTCCGACAGCACCACCCGGCCCTGCCTGCCGACCTGACGGAGCATGCCGGCCGCGAGATCCCCCGTGCCGCCCGCGACGTCGAGCGCGCTTTGCCCCGGACGCAGGCCGGTCAGGCTCAGCGTGAATTGCTTCCAGAGCCGGTGGACGCCGAACGACATCAAATCATTCATGACGTCGTACTTGCCCGCGACCGACGCGAACACCGAGCGGACCCGGGCCGCTTTCTCGGCCCAATCCACGGTCTCATAGCCAAAGTCTGCGGTACGTTTTTCGTCGGTCATGGCGACATTGTAGCCGAGTAAGGCCCCTGGATTAGCTGGTGCCCGCGGCTGCCGCCGCGCAGCGCGCGAGATAGCGCCGCCAGTTCGTCTCGCGGTCGCGGCCGAGGGCGTACAGCAGAGTCCAGGAGTACAGCCCCGTGTTGTGCCCGTCGTCGAACAGCAGCCTGATCGCGTAGTTGCCGATGGGCTCCACGCCCGTGATCCCGACCTCGTGCTTGCCGAGCTGCAGGATGCCCTCGCCGGGCCCGTGCCCCTTGACCTCCGCGGAAGGGGAAAAGACTCTGAGGTATTCGAACGGCAGCGCGAACCGTGCGCCGTCGTCGAATGCCACCTCGAGGACGCGCGATTGCGTGCGGACCTTGATGTCGGTGGGTTGCGGCGTGCTCAAGGGGAGATCAGGCGCTCACAGGATGTAGCGCGAGAGGTCTTGGTCGCGGGACAGTTCGCCGAGATTCGCCTCCACGTACTCCCGATCCACGTGAACGTGGGTGCCACTGCGATCCGCGGCTTCGAAGGACACGCCCTCGAGCAGACGCTCCATGACGGTGTGCAGGCGCCGCGCGCCGATGTTCTCCGTGCGTTCATTGACTTCGAACGCGACTTCCGCGAGCCGCCGTACCCCTGAGTCCGCGAATTCCAGCGTAACCCCTTCGGTACCGAGCAGCGCCGCGTACTGTCTGCACAAGGAGGCGTCGGGCTCGGTGAGTATGCGCACGAAGTCCTGGACTGCGAGCGGCTCCAATTCGACCCGTATCGGCAGGCGCCCCTGCAATTCCGGGATCAGGTCCGAGGGCTTGGACATGTGGAACGCCCCGGAGGCGATGAACAGGATGTGATCGGTCTTGACCGTGCCGTACTTGGTATTGACCGTGCAGCCCTCGACCAGCGGCAACAGGTCGCGCTGTACGCCTTCGCGGGACACGTCGGCACCGACGGTCTCCTGACGCCGCGCGATCTTGTCGATCTCGTCGATGAAGACGATCCCGTTTTGCTCCGCATTCTCGACGCCGAGTAATTTCAGCTCCTCCTCGTTGATCATCTTCGCCGCTTCTTCCTCGAGCAGCAGCTTCAAGGCCTCTTTGATCTTGACCCGCCGCGTGCGGGTGCGTCCGGCGCCCAGGTTTTGGAACATGCCCTGCAGTTGCTGGGTCATCTCCTCCATTCCCGGCGGGGCCATGATGTCGACCCCTACGGGGAGCGTGCGGATGTCGATTTCGATTTCGCGGTCGTCGAGCGCATTTTCGCGCAGCATCTTGCGAAACCGTTGCCGGCTGTCTTGGTCACGCGGGCCGGTGCTGTCGCGAGCGTTCGCGCCATCGCGCGGCGCATCGCCCCCGGCGCGCGGAAGCAGGGCATCCAAGACGCGTTCCTCGGCGGCGTCGGCGGCCCGGTGGCGCACTTTCGCAGTTGCTTCCTCGCGCGTCATTTTGACGGAGATCTCGACCAGATCGCGGATGATAGAGTCCACTTCACGTCCGACATACCCGACTTCGGTGAATTTCGTCGCCTCCACCTTGATGAACGGCGCCTTGGCGAGTCGGGCGAGGCGGCGCGCGATTTCGGTCTTGCCGACGCCGGTCGGACCGATCATCAAAATGTTCTTGGGGGTGATTTCCTGGCGCAACGAATCGCTGACCTGTTGTCGCCGCCAGCGGTTGCGCAAAGCGATCGCGACCGCGCGTTTGGCGGCCGACTGACCGACGATGTGCTTGTCGAGTTCTTCCACGATCTCGCGCGGCGTCATTTGCGACATGGGGGCCTCAAAGCTCCTCGATGCTCAAATTCCGGTTGGTGTAGATGCAGATGTCCGCCGCGATGTTCAGCGAGCGTTCCACGATCTCGCGTGCCGACAACTCGCTGGCCTGCATGAAGGCAAGCGCGGCCGCCTGCGCGTAGCTCCCGCCCGAACCGATGGCAATCAAGTCGTGCTCCGGTTCGATGACATCGCCGGTGCCGGAGATCACGTAGGAGCTGTCGACGTCCGCGACGCACAGCAGCGCTTCGAGCCGGCGCAAGCTGCGATCGCTGCGCCAGTCCTTCGCCAATTCGATCGCCGCCCGCGTCAAGTTGCCGAATTTCTCCAGTTTCGCCTCGAAACGCTCGAACAGCGTGAACGCGTCAGCCGTTCCCCCGGCGAAACCCGCCAGCACTTTGCCGCCATAGAGCCGGCGCACTTTGCGGGCGTTGCCTTTCATGACGGTCTGTCCGAGGGTTACCTGCCCGTCGCCGCCGACCGCAACGCGGCCGTCCCGGCGCACGGCGAGGATGGTCGTGCCGTAAATGCGAGCAGGGTCGTGGCGTGCGGGATCGTAGGGGGTATCGGAGCGCATCAGGAGCCAGCGACGTGGGGCCGCCGCGCGCCGTTTCAAGACCGGCGACGCGCCCGCGGGTGAGCCGCGTCGTACACTGCGGCAAGGCGCTGGAAATCCAAGTGCGTGTAGATCTGTGTCGTGCCGATATCCGCATGTCCCAGGAGTTCCTGGACGCCGCGGAGGTTGCCGCTCGATTCGAGCAGATGCGTGGCGAAGGAATGCCGAAACATGTGGGGATGGACATGCAGGCCGATCCCCTGACGGCGCGCCCAGGCAGCGACCCGCAATTGCACGGCGCGGGCGGTGAGCGGCCGACCGGCGCCGGTGACGAACACGGCCTTGCCCGAGGCACGCCGCCGGGCGAGGATCGCGCCGCGCTCCACGAGCCACAGACGCAGTGCGTCGATCGCATAGCGGCCGACCGGCACGATCCGCGTCTTGCTGCCCTTGCCGAGGACCCGCACGGTCCGATCGGCGAGGTCTAGGGCGGTCAGCTCGAGGCCCACGAGTTCGCTCAAGCGCAGCCCGGATGAATAGAAAAGCTCCATGATCGCCTTGTCCCTCAGCGACAGCGAATCCTCGGTACGAAAGCTGAGGAGCCGACCCATCTGATCCGCGTCCAGGGTCGCCGGCAGGCGTTTCTTGGGCTTGGGTGCGCGCACCTCGAGCGCGGGATTGCGTTGCGCCTGACCCTCGCGCTGCAGGTAGGTGTAAAACCCGCGCACGGCAGAGAGCCGACGCTGGATGCTGCGCGGACCGAGGCCCCCTGCATGCTCGCCTGCCGCGAAGGCGCGTACGCCTGCATGCTCGAGCGCCTGCCAGTCGACGATGCCGCGGCGCTCGCAAAAGCGCCGCAGGCAGTCCAGATCGTGGCGATAGGCCGAGACGGTGTGCTCACTCAGGCGCCGCTCCTGACGCAGATGCGTGAGGAACCGTGCCAGCCAGTCACCCATGCTCAGCGCGTCAGGGCATAGGCGACGAGTTCGCCGATTCGCGAAAGGAATTCGGTGCTCATGGTCGGATGGAAGCGCTCGATGTCGCTTGCGCCGAGCGCCAGCAGTCCGAGGCTGCCCTTCGGGCCGATCGGGGTGAGGGCAACCGAACCGATCTCGATCGTATCCTTGCCGAACAGGTAATCCCGCTGCGTGTCGCGAATCTGACCGCAACGGGGCTTGCCCGATTGCAGCAGGGTCTCGAAGGATTTGATCTCGGCGCTGGCGGCGTCACCGGCGCGCACGAACCGACCCGACTGGCCCTCGAGCGCCGCCGCTTCCGGCAGGAGCAGCACCAGCACCGAGTGCATGGCGTCGAAATCCTCGCGCAGCGAGGTTTCGATCGCCGCGATCGTCGCGGGCAGGTCGCGTGCGCGAATCAGGCGTTGGCTCAAGCGATGGATACGATCGGCAAGCGCGTCGTTGGCCCGGCCCACATCGACGAGCTCCTTCAGCTTGCGCTCCAGCGTCTGATTCCTCTCGCGCAGAACCTCCACCTGTCGTTCGACCAGGCTGACCGTCGCGCCGCTCTCCCGCAGATGCGGCAGGCGCAGCTTGGCCAGCAGGAGTCCGTTGCGTTCGAAGAAGTCCGGATAGGTCTGTAGATAGTCCGAGACCTCCGTGTCGCTCAGAGTTGCCGGCTTGATCTCGCGCGCCTGGCTGGTTGTCATGGTGTCATTGCTCCCGGTGTGCATTCGAAATGGTGCCAAAAAACGTGCCTGGAAAAACGTGCCTGGAAAAACGGGTCGTCAAATCTCGATCGATCCCGTGAACACGGCCGTCGCCGGTCCGGTCAGCCACAGCGGCTCGTCCGGTCCCGGCCAGGAAACCCGCGCATCGCCGCCCTTCAGCGAGACCGCCACGTCCGCGTCGAGCAGATCCTGGCTCCGTCCGACCGCAACGGCGGCACAGATGCCCGTGCCGCACGCGAGCGTTTCGCCCACTCCGCGTTCGAAGACGCGCAGCCGGATATGCCCGCGATCGACGATCTGCATGAAACCGACGTTCGTACGCTGCGGAAACATCGCATGACGCTCGAGCTGGGGACCCCACTCGGCCACGGGCGCCGCATCGACGTCCGCCACACGCAGCACGATGTGCGGATTGCCCATCGACACCGCGCCGAACTCGATGTCGCTGCCGGCCAGCGCAAGTCGATAACGCAGGCCCTCGCCGGGCACCTGCATCGGCAGAGAGGCGGGCCTGAAATTCGGCACGCCCATCGAGACGGACACGAGGCCATCCTCGCGAACGAATGCACGCACCAGCCCGCCGCAACTCTCCATCGTGAGCTCGCGGCCGAGTCCTGGCTGACGCGCATAGAGCAGCGCCGCGATACAGCGCGCGCCGTTGCCGCACTGTTCGACTTCGCTGCCGTCGGAATTGAAGACGCGATAAAAGACGCGCGAACGGCCGTCGCGGGGCGCCTCGAGCATCAGCGCTTGATCGAATCCGATGCCGGTGTGCCGGTCCGCGAGCGCGCGCAGTTTATCCGAGTCCAGACCGCCGGCGGAGGCGGGCGGAGCATTGAAAACCACGAAGTCGTTGCCGAGCCCCTGCATCTTTGAAAACTCGATCCGCATGCCACGAAGCATACCCCCAAGCACCCGTCGGCGGCGAGCGCCGACACGATGGGGGTTGCGTAATGTGTCGGCGGCCGTTACCTTCGGATGAAACAACAAGCGGCGGAACGTATGCGCCATATCATGATCCTCAATGCGAAGGGTGGGTGCGGTAAGAGCACATTGGCCACCAATCTCTCGGTTCTGTTTGCCCGGGAGGGAGCCGCCGTCTGCATCGCCGATTATGATCCGCAGCGTTCCAGCCTCGATTGGCTCGCGCAGCGCCCCGGCGATCTGCCGGCGATCACCGGTATCGCCGCGTTCGAAGAGGGAATCCGGAGCGTACCTCGCAGCACGGACGTGCTCGTCATCGACGCACCGGCGCGGGCTCACGGAGCCGAACTCAACGAACTCGTGCGACGCGCGGAAACCATCATCGTGCCGGTGCTGCCCTCGAGCATCGACATGAAGGCCTGCAGTCACTTCATGAAGGACTTGCTCGAGATCGGCAAGGTCTCGCGCAAGCAGGCGCGCCTCGCCGTCGTTGCGAACCGGGTCCGGGAGCACACGCTGATCTTCGAAGAACTCGACCTGTACCTGACCCAGCTCAAAGTGCCCTATCTCGGGCAGCTGCGCGAGGCGCAGAACTACGTGCGCGCTTACGCGCGCGGCATGGGCGTGCTGGAACTGCCCGAGTATCTGGCCTGGCCCGATTGGAAGCAGTGGGAGCCGATCGGCGAGTGGCTGCAGAGCAAACGCAGCCAGCCCGTCGCCTGAAGCGCTACAAACTCGCGGCGATGCCCAGGTCGAGATCTTCATAGGCGAGCCGGACCGCGAGTTCCTCGCGCAGGCGCCGATTGCTCACGCGACGGGACTCCCCCAGGAACGACCAGGTCGATGCCGAAAAAGTCCGCAGCGCCTCCGCGCGGCTGATCAGCGGAGGTGCGGGCAGATGGGCAATGCGGGCCACCCGCTGGAGGAAAGCCGTCGAGCTGTCGTCGCTTCCGTCAGTCACATTGAAGATTCGCCGGTCTGCCGCCGCCACAGCGCCCGCCGCGTAGGCGGCGCTCACCAGGTCGTCGACATGGATGCGGTTGGTCGGCGTTGCCTCGGCCGGCTCGATCGCGGGTTCCCCCCGGGACAGCCGGGTCAGCGGCAGACGGCCGGGACCGTAGATGCCCGCGACACGCAAGATGCACCACGAGATTTGTCGCGCCTCGCCCCACGCGCGTAACTCCGTCTCCGCGGCGAGCCGGCGTGCGGCTCTCTCGGTCCTCGGTGTCGGCGGTGTGTCTTCGTCCACGTCGCCTCCCTGATGATCGCCATAAATGCCGGTCGTGCTCAGATAGACGAAGCGCCGCGGTCGCGCGACGGTCGACGCGAGCAAGCGCGCGAGGCGAGCGTCGGTCTGCCCGACCGACGCCGGCGGGGCGCAATAAAACACGACATCGTCGGCGCGAACGACCGCCGCGAGCTGCGCGTCCTGAGCCGCTCGATCGAGATCGAGTACCACGGGCTCGGCACCGAGCAAAGCGATCTGCTGCAGACTCGCCGCGCGCGTCGCGTAGCCGCGCACGCGCACGCCGGCGTCGAGACAGCGACGGGCGAGACGCAGGCCGGTATAGCCGCAGCCCACGATGGCGACGGTGTGCATGATAAGGTATTGCTGCCAGGAGCTTCGATGCGCATCAGTCTAACCAACTCCAATCGCAGTTTCAGCGCTGCCGAGGGGCAACCGCTGCTCGACGCCGCCCTGGCCGGGGGTCTGCGTGTGCCGCACAGCTGTCAGAGCGGCAACTGCGGATCCTGCCGCGCCCGCCTGAAGCAGGGCTCGATCCGCTATCCCGGCGGTACGCCCCTGGGACTCAGCGCGGCGGAGATCGCGGACGGCCAGATCCTGTTGTGCCAGGCGCGCGCGCAGACCGACCTCGTGCTGGAACCGACCGAAATTCGCGCGGCCGGCGACGCGGTGGTCAAGCGCCTGCCCTGCCGGATCGAGCGGGCCGAACGGCTCGCGCACGACGTGCTCGGCCTGCATCTGCGGCTGCCGGCGGTCGAGCGACTCGAGTTCGCGGCCGGCCAGTATGTCGACGTCCTACTCTCCGGCGGCCGCCGGCGCAGCTTTTCGATCGCCTCGTCGCCGCGGGACAGCCGATTTCTCGAACTGCACGTGCGCCGCGTGCCGGATGGGGAATTCACCGAATCCCTGTTCACGAAGGATCCGTGCGGCATGCTGCTCACGATCGAGGGACCGTTGGGGCTATTCACGATTCGGCCACCCGAGCGCAGCGCGGCCGGCGGCGCAGTCTCGCGACCACTGCTCTTGGTCGGCGGCGGAACCGGTCTCGCACCCTTGAAGAGCATGCTGTCCGATTTACTCGCGACCGGCGCGGACAGCGGGGCGACCGCTGATGGCGAGTTCGGTCGCCGGCGTGAGGTCACTCTCTATTGGGGGGTGCGCGCCGAGCGGGATCTCTACGCCGACGCGCAGTTGTGCGCGCTCGCCGACGTGACGCCTGGCTTTCGTTACATCCCGGTGTTGTCGGAAGCGACCTCCGCGTGGGCGGGCCGGCGCGGCTGGGTGCACACCGCGGTGCTGGCAGACTTCGAAACGCTCTCGGGCCACGACATCTATGTTGCGGGGCCGCCGGCCATGATCGACGCCGTCAGTGTGGAGTTCGTCGCCCGCGGAGCCGACCCTGAACGACTGTTCCGGGATTCCTTCGACTATGCGCGCGACTCGGTCGCGCGCCATCGCAGCAACGCGGCGACCAGATCATGATCTTCCGCGGAGGCCGCCAGAATCGCCGCCCGTCGCAGATCCCAGTGTGCGAGTCCCGCGACGATTCGTTCGCTCGCCATCAGCCAGTACGACTCGCGCAGCAAGTCGCGCATCGGCGCGGGCGCCAGCGCGAAGATGCTCTCGCCAATCTCGAGACTCGTCGCGGTCACGACCTGGATTCGACCGCAGCGTAACTCTTCCGCGGCACGCTGCAGGTCGGCGGGTTTCGTGACGGCTGGACTGCGTTCGTACACGTCCACGGTTTCTACCGAAGCGCCGCGCCTGACGAGCTCGGCGCCCAGCAGTTCACGCCCCTCCCGACCTTTGATGAGCAGCACCCGCTTGCCCGTCAAGTTCGTCAGGCGCGGATCGGCGAGCAGACTCTCGGTGTCATAACCCGTGGCGGGCACGATGGCCACGCGGTAGCCGGCCTGATTGAGGGCGCGCGCCGTCGCCGGGCCGATTGCCGCCAGCGATAAATCGCGTCGTTGATCGAGCAGCGCGGCGCCGAATCGCACGGCATTGGCGCTGACGAACACGATCAAGTCGAATCGCTCGAGCTTACCCAGACCGGCGCGGGGGCTACGGCGATCGGCGATTCCTTTGACCTCGATCGCGGGCAAGCGAAGCGTCACGGCGCCCTCCGCTTCGAGCAGCCGGCACAAGGGCGTCGCTTGCTGCTCGGGGCGGGTTACCAGAACACCGACGCCGTGCAGTCCGGCCATGGTTCAGTCCACGCGCAGGCGTTCGAGCAGTGGACCCGCTCCGGCGGCGAGAACGCGCTCCGCCAATTCCTCTCCGAGCGCGAGACCTTCCCCCGCCGAGCCCGAGATCTCCTCGCGCAGCAGCCGCGACCCATCGGGCTCCGCGACCAGGCCTGCCAGCGTCAACCGGTCGCCCTGCAAAGCTGCGTGCGCGGCAATCGGCGACTGACAGCTGCCGCCCAAGCGGCCGGAAAAAGCGCGCTCCGCGTCCATGGCCAGCCGCGTGGGAGCATGTTCGAGGCAGGCGAGCAGGGCGCGCGTGGCGTCGTCGTCGATCCGGCACTCGACGCCGATGACGCCCTGGCTCACGGCGGGCAGAGACACCGAGGTATCGAGCCGGGCCGTGATCCTCGCCTCCCAGCCGAGACGCACGAGGCCCGCGCAGGCGAGCACGATCGCATCCAACTCGCCATCATCGAGGCGCCGTAGGCGCGTATTGACGTTCCCGCGCAGAGCATGGATCTGCAAATCCGGTCGCGCCGCGAGCAGCTGCGCCTGACGTCGCAGGCTCGAGGTGCCGACGCGAGCCGCAGGCGGGAGATCTGCCAGGCGCGCGTACCTGCCCGCGATCAAGGCATCACGAGGGTCAGCCCGCTCGAGCACCGCCGCGATCAGAAACCCGGGCGGCAGCTCGGCCGGCACGTCCTTCATGGAGTGAACCGCAATCTCGGCCCGCTTCTCCTCGATGGCGATCTCGAGTTCCTTGATGAACAGACCCTTGCCGCCGATGGCGGCAAGACTGCGATCCTGGATCAAATCCCCCTTGGTCGACATGGGAACGAGTTCCACCATGAGCGAGGGATGGGCCGCACGCAGGAGGTCGGCGACGTGGTCGGCCTGCCAAAGCGCGAGCTGACTCTTGCGGGTCGCAATGCGAATACGGGGCGTGGTCATCCGTTCACCCGAACAGCAAGGATTTGAGGCGATAAATCGCGGAGATGTCCTCGTCGCCGTGGCCTTCCGCAATCAGACGTTCGTATTCCTCGAGCGTCGATTCGACGACGGGCAACGTCGCCCCGTGGGCGGCGGCCATCTGTCGACAAATGCGCAGATCTTTGTCGTGCAGGCGCACGCGAAATCCCGCCGGGTAGCGTTCGTTCGCCATGAAGGGCGCGCGGTTGACGAAATACCAGCTGGATCCCGCGCCCTTGCCGAGTGTTTCGATCAGCCGATCGAGTGGCAAACCCTCCGCCTTGGCGAAGGCCATGGCCTCCGCGACAGCTTGGATGATTCCCGCGCACATGATCTGGTTGGTCGCCTTGGCGGCCTGGCCGGCGCCGCTCGCGCCCATGTAGGTGATCGTCCGGCCCAGCTTTTCGAGAATGGGGCGGGCGGACGTGAATACGGGCTCATCACCGCCAACCATGATCGCGAGGGTCGCCGCGCGTGCGCCCTCGACGCCGCCGCTCACCGGGCAATCGAGAAAATCGACGCCCACCGCGCGCAGCTCCGCATGCATGTCGCGGGCGGTGCCCGCGCCGATCGTTGAGCAGTCGATCACGAGACTCCGCGGACGCAGCCCCGGCTTCAAAGCGGCGATCACCTGGCGCACGTCGGCATCCGCGGAGACGCAGACGACGACGACGTCGCAGGTCGCGCCGAGGGCAGCGAGGTCCGCAAACGCCGTCACCTGCAGCTCGGAGGCAAAGGCGGCTGCCTTGTCCGAACCGCGATTCCACACGCCCGAGAGCAATCCCGCCGCATGCAGATTCCTGGCCATGGGTGCGCCCATGGCTCCCAGGCCGACAAAGCCCATCCGCGTAGTCATTGAACTTAGATCCCCCGGCTTGCCCTCGTTCGAAGACGCGTAGCCTAAGGCTTTGCGCGCACAGAAACAAAGGCGGATGACGGTGGCCCGGTGCGGGCCCCGCGTGCCTCAGGGGGTGTCGGGGCTGCAGGTGTCGTCGACGGCTTGTTTGGCGGACAGGCGCTGTGCGTCGATTTCCTCGGAACTGAGATAGACGCGCTGGCCGCTGTCGTCGGTTTTGTAGATGCGGCGCCCGTCGATCAGCCTCTGATAAGCAGCCTTGGCGTCCGCGCACTGTTTTTCTTTCGAGGCGGCGACATCTTGAGCAACCGCCTGCTTGTCCTGCGTGACGTTGGGACCGACGGGCGTGAGCGCGGGCTTGTTCGAGGGTGTCGGGGCGGACGAAGCGTGGGTGCCCAAGAGCTCGACGATCTCCGCATGCACCCCCTCGGGCGGCGTATCTCCGTACTGGAGTTTGCCCTGCGAATCGACCCACTTATAGACGACAGCCGAAGCCATGCTGGACCAAGCCAGCAGCGCCGTGCACAACAATACCCGTTTCATGTAGCGACTCCCGATGTCCTGCTCCGGCGACGGAGTCTACAGAGCGCGCGAGCCCGATTCTCCGGTGCGAATGCGCACAGCCGACCCCAGTTCCGCGATGAAAATCTTCCCGTCCCCAATCTTGCCCGTTCGCGCCGTTTCAATGATGGCCTCGACGACACGATCGACTTGCTCATCATCCACGGCCAGTTCTAGCTTGACCTTGGGCAGAAAATCGACCACGTATTCCGCACCTCGATAAAGCTCAGTGTGACCTTTTTGCCGGCCAAAGCCTTTGACTTCGGTCACGGTAATGCCTTGAACTCCCACTTCGGCCAAGGCGGATCGCACATCGTCCAGCTTGAATGGCTTGATGATGGCAATGACCATTTTCATCGGGCAACTCCTCGGTTAACGATAGTGAGCGTACAACGAATACCGCGGCCATGTGGCAGTCGTTAGACGCACCAATGGTGCGACACGGCATGGGTAGTCGCTGCTGGTTAATGTATAAACGTACAGCGTCTTGCGCCGGTTGCGCGAATTAAAAAACGGCGTGAATCCACTAGGAATCCACGCCGCCGGAATATCGCACCGACGGGGGAGTTGGCTGGCTTGCCGGCGCGAGATGCTCCTAAATCGTCAGAAATTTGCCTCGTTTGAATCCGAGGCGAGGCTTCTGATTTCCTCGTAGCTATTCATAGGCCGCTGACCTTCCTCAAATCGCGTCGGGTCCGGTTTCCCCCGTGCGAACCCGCAGCGCCTGTTCCAGTTCCAGAACCCAGACTTTGCCGTCGCCGGTCTTGCCCGTTCTCGCCACGTTACAAACCGCTTCCATCACCTGCTCTGCAATCGAATCATCAACCGCGAGCTCAATCTTTGCCTTGGGCAAAAAGTCCACGCTGTATTCCGCGCCGCGGTAAATCTCAGTGTGTCCATGTTGCCGCCCGTATCCGTGCACTTCCGTGACGGTTACCCCTTGTATCCCGATATCCGCGACCGCTTGCCGAACTTCGTCCACTTTGAAAGGCTTGATGACTGCGGTGATCAGCTTCATGCATTCATCTCCGCCTTCACCGATCGCGTTGTTACCTTGATGGTTCTCATTGCAGCTTCCGTGCCAGCTCGCTGGATACTTGAAATCAATGACTTACACCCGATATGGTCCACTGCTCGCACCGAGTTGGCGCGTCGGAGTGTACGGCTGCGTTAGGAAAGTGCGACTATGTTCGTCGTCGCTTAGCCAGGAGATCGCTCGTGAGTTTCATCGATTCCAATGCTTTGGATGATCTGGCCCGTCGTCTCGCTGCATCCGTGCCGGAATCCGTGCGCGCTTTCGGTCGTGACCTGGAGGGTAATTTCAAGGCGGTCTTGCAGGCTCAGCTGAGCAAACTAGACCTCGTCAACCGCACCGAGTTCGACGTGCAAGCCGAACTGCTCGCCCGCACGCAAGCGCAGCTCGCGGCGATGGAAGCCCGCCTCAAGGACATCGAGGCGAAACTCACGCCGCAGTGAGGCGCTGAGAGCCGCGAGGCGCCGAGGGCGGGCGGATGCTGCGCGCGCCCTCGAGGAGGGAGGACTCAGGGCCGGACGATGGCGGAAACCTTCGCCTGCTGGGAGCTGCGCATGTCCTGGATCCGACCGGTGTCCAGGTCGACGGCATAGTCGACCACGCCGAGCAGCGTCGCTTGAACCTGGCCCAGCAGGAGCGTCTCGCTGGGTCCGTAGGTTTCGGTGCGAATTTCCCCGGACGCTTCGCGGCCGGTGTAGCGGCGGGCGAGCAAGCAGTCCAGGATCGGCGCGCAGCGTTGTCGGGCGAACAATAGGATCTGGCCCGGCTCCAGATCGGCGAGGTCGGGGTACTCGATGATCGTCAGTACGTGCTCGGCCGGCGCTGCCGCGGTCGTCAGAACGGATCCGGCCAGCAGCAGCGATCCTCTGCCGGTCTGCGCGATGCGTTTTGCGCGTTCGATCGCCGTCAGCGCGATTTCGATCTGCGCCGGCGTCATGTTTGCGGCGGAAATGTCGGCGTGCGCGGGCTCGATGATCAACAGCAGGGCGGCGGCAAGGCCAAACAAGGCACTCTTCATCACGGACCTCCCGGCTGATTGTCGATTGACGCAGCTTAAATAGTTTTCGCGCCAGACTTCGGTGTCGCCCGTGGGACTATTACAATTTTCAGGGATTGCCTGAATGCGTTCGTTCGATGCATGCCGCGAAGCAGCCGCGCTTCGCGAAATGCACCTGCAGATAATCGATCCGCTCGTCGGCGAAGAATCGGGCGATCGCCTCCTCGAGATCCGTTCCCGCGCAGAGGTCGGCGTCCTGCATCCAGTGCGTTGTTGCGGTCCGGGCTGCGCAAGAATCGGAGTGCGGGGTGTGCTGGCCGGCGCTAATCTTCGGGGCCACGGAAAGTCGAGGAGGCGGAAGATGCGCAATTCGATTCGTCAGCGCGCCGGCAGCGATCATCGTGCCGATCTCATGCGGGCGCTCGCCAGCTTCATCGAGCGCCACGCCGACGAGAAGCTTCCGCTCGCGCGGCTGGCGGCCGAGGCCCAACTCTCGCCGGCGCATTTGCAGCGGGCGTTCAAGGCCGTGATCGGCGTCTCGCCCAAGGTTTACCAGGACGGCGCGCGGCTGCGCTTGCTCAAGGATGGACTCAAGTCGGGCAAGAGCGTGCTGGCCGCGATCACCGATGCCGGATTTCAATCGACGAGCCGCGTTTATGGGCAGGCTACGCGCGAGCTCGGCATGACTCCCTCTCTTTATCGACGCGGTGGCGAGGGCGAGACGATCACGCATGCGAGCCGTCTAACGAGCCTGGGGTTCTTGGGTGTGGCGGCGACGGCGCGCGGCGTCTGCTTCGCCGAATTCGGCGACACCGAGGCGGAGCTGCTCGAGCGGCTGCGCGCCGAGTTTCCGCGCGCCGAACTCACGCCGTCCACGCAGGCGAACTCAGCTGAGCTGGACGCCTGGATCGAGTCGCTGGACGCCCACATTGCCCGCGACGCGCCGCGTCCGGATCTGCCCCTGGACCTGCGCGGCACGGCTTTTCAAATCCGCGTCTGGCGCTTCCTGCTCGGGATACCCGAGGGCGGCACGCTCAGTTACTCGGACCTCGCCGCAGGCATCGGCGCGCCCAAAGCCGCGCGCGCAGCGGCGTCCGCCTGTGCCGCCAATCGCATCGCTGTGCTCGTGCCGTGCCATCGCGTCTTGCGCGGTGACGGCGGTCTGGGTGGCTACCGCTGGGGCCTGGCGCGGAAACGGGCGCTGCTAGCCGTGGAGAGCACGCGCCGCGTTGCCCGCTAGTTTCGCAAATCCGCACGAACGCGGCCCTTACTCCTGCGGCGCCGAATGCGGAGTTCGCCTAGTGTCTAGGCACCGACGTGCAGCGACGGACAACAGTAGATCGGCAATGCAGAAAAATTCCACGGTCAGTACCGTGCTCAGCCGGGCTCCTTTGGGGCTCGCGGCTCCGTTAGTCCGCGTGGAAGTCCACCTCGGCGCCGGCCTGCCGAATTTCGTGATCGTCGGATTGCCGGAGGCCGTGGTACGAGAGAGCAAGGAGCGCGTCCGCGCGGCGATCACGAATGCGGGTTTCGACTTTCCGGTCGCCCGCATCACGGTCAACCTGTCTCCCGCGGACCTCCCCAAGGAGGGAGGTCGATTCGACTTGCCGATCGCCATCGGCATTCTCGCCGCGAATGCGCAACTGCCGGCGAGCAGTGTCCGCGGTCGTGAATTCTACGGCGAATTGTCCTTGAGCGGAGAGTTGCGCGAAACCGCCAAGCTTCTGCCCGCTCTGATGGCAGGTTCCGCCGCGGGACACGAACTCATTGCGCCGACCGCCAACGCACTCGAGGCTGCGTTGGCCGATTCGTCGCGGATCAGGCTCGCGGATCACTTGGCGCGCGTCTGTAGGGCGCTCAAGGGCGGCGCCGAACTCGATCCCGCCGCGCGTCCCGCCGTCCGTACCGCTGCCACGGTTCCGGATCTTGCCGATGTCCGTGGCCAGTTCGGCGCCAAGCGCGCGCTCGAAGTCGCGGCCGCCGGCGAGCACGGGTTGTTGATGCGCGGGCCGCCCGGCGCCGGCAAGACCTTGTTGGCCCAGCGCTTACCCGGCTTGCTGCCTCCCTTGAGCGCAGTCGAGGCGCTCGAGCTTGCGTGCCTGGAGTCCGCCGCGGGACGGCGACCGTCGGTCAGCGCCTCGCGTCCGTTTCGTCAGCCGCAGCACACCGCCTCAGTTGCTGCACTGACCGGCGGCAGTGGCTTCCGGCCCGGCGAGCTGAGTCTCGCGCATCTGGGTGTTTTATTCCTCGATGAGCTGCCGGAGTTCGCGCGCAACGCGCTAGAGGCTCTGCGTGAACCCTTGGAAAGCGGCGTCGTCGTGCTCGCGCGGTTGAAGCAGCGCTGTGAGTTCCCCGCACGCTTCCAATTGGTTGCCGCAATGAACCCCTGTCCCTGCGGGTATCACGGCGACACCCAAGGCCGCTGTTGCTGTACGCCCGGGCAGGTGATTCGCTACCGCCATCGTATTTCGGGGCCGCTGCTCGATCGCATCGATGTCCATGTGGAACTGGCGGCGCTTCCGCCGGAGCATTTGCTGTGTGCTCACCATGTCAAGCCCGAGACTTCGGCGGTGGTCGCCGCGCGGGTCGCATCGGCGCGATCCGTGCAACTCGACCGACAGGGGAAACTCAATGCGCGCCTGACCAGCATCGAAGCGGGTCGTATCTGCCGACTGGATGGCGCTACACGCGAGCTGCTCAGAACGGCCGTGTTGCGATTGGGCTTTTCGGCTCGCGCCTACGACCGTGTCCTGAAGCTCGCGCGAACCTGCGCCGATTTGAGCGGCGTCGCGGAGATTCGCTGTTGCGACGTCTCGGAAGCGGTCGGTTTACGCGCCTTCGATCGGCGGTGCGCGGGTTGACCGATGCCTAGCCCAGCGAGGCCTCATTCCGCGAGATTTACTTGTTGAGCGAGACCATGTAGTCGACGGCCGAACGGATGGTCGCATCCGGCCAGGTCGTGCCCCCGCGCGCAGGCATGTTGCCCTTGCCGCCAATCGCATGGGTGTAGAGGGTTTCCTTGCCCTGCTTGATGCGCGGGTCCCAAGCCGCATGGTCGCCAATCTTGGGCGCTCCATTGATGCCGAGCGCATGGCAGCCGGAACAAACCTGCTTGAAGGCATCTTCGCCGGTCTTCGGGATATCGGCCGCGGGGCCCGCGCCGGCCTTGGGCTCGTCCAGCGCCAACAGGGCCGAATTGTCTTTGCCGGCAATGGCTTCGTGCGCGAACGGCGCGATGTTCTTTTCGACCGCGGCGGCGTGCAACGGGTCCGCCAACTGATCTTCCAGCTGCTTCGCGCCGATCGCCCGCGCGGCCGCGAACAGGATGATTGCGAAGACGATCAATATACCCAGTACGACACTGAAAGAATTGAAGAAATGGGTATCCGAAGACTCAGTATTGGCCACGATAACTCGCTGAAAATAGGATCAAAATCTGAATCGAAAGCGCCCCAAGTATAGCGGCAGCCGCGTTGCTACGGAATAGTGCGGTCACCGGCAGCCGGAAGCTTCGCTAGAATCCATGGTCATGGAACTCTCGCAACCCGCCGCCGCATCCGCGCAGGGTGGCTGTCTCTGCGGTGCGATTCGTTACCGCATCTCGGGCAGGCCACAATTTTCGGTCGTGTGCCACTGCGCGACGTGCCGCCGCGCGACCGCAACCCCGACGGTCGCCTGGCTGACGGTGGCCCGCTCGCAACTGGCGCTGCTCTCGGGTGAGCCCACTTCGTACCGCTCTTCGGCCGGCGTCCGGCGGGGATTTTGTGCAGCCTGCGGCAGCGCGCTCACCTACGAGACGACGGCGAGCGCCGCAACGATCGATATTACGACCGTTTCCCTGGATGATCCGACCCTCTTTCCGCCGACGCGTGAAGTGTGGTTGGATCATAGGCTGCCGTGGCAAACCGTCGACGCGGCACTCGCACACTACCCGCAAGACAGCGGATTCGACCCGGGCTGATCACGACCTTAAGGAATTGCAGACATGTCACAAACGGTCACCGCAACCCCGATCGATCAGGCCGGCACCGCGAACAGGTTCACGGCGCGCAAGGTCGCGGTGCCGCGTTTCGACAATGCGGCCTGGCTGCGCGTCTTACTCGTCGCCGGCGCCTTGTTCGCCGGTACCGCCGCCTACCTCGTGGGCGATCCGACGGCTTATTTGCAAGCAGATCCCAAACTCGGGATCTTGCTGCGCGGCATGGCGGTGATCAAAGCCATGATCTCGCTGGCGGCGGTGGGGGCTGTCTGGTGGCGCCTCGGGCGGCCGATCGCCCCTGCGGTCGCGCTCGTTTATCTCGTGGCCGCCTGGATGACGGCCGGGGCCAGCATGCTCGTCTGGCAGCTCTGGCACATCGGCATTGGCGCGGTCAGTTTTCACGCGGGTGAATTGACGCTGTTGTTCACGGCCTGGCGGGAGCACCGCGCCGAGTGAGCGCCGCCGCCGGGCAGATGCCGACGCTCGCCCCCTCGCACTGTTTCGCTCCGCTGGCGCGTCTTTCTGCTCGCGTGCTGATCCTGGGCTCGCTGCCGGGTCAGTGCTCGCTCGCGCGCGGCCAATACTATGCCCAGCCGCAGAACAGTTTTTGGCGGCTCATGGGCGACCTGTTCGATGCCGGCCCGCAACTTGCCTATCAAGAACGTGCACAACGCCTGCTGAGGCGCGGCGTTGCCGTCTGGGACGTCTGCGCCACGGCCCAGCGGCCCGGAAGTCTCGACGCCGCGATCGTGCGCGCCAGCGTCGTGCCCAATGACTTCGAGACGTTTTTTGCCACGCATCGCCGGATTCAACTGATCGGATTCAACGGGGCTGCCGCCGCGGCGCTCTACGAACGCCACGTGCGCAAGCGCTTGAGCGCCGGGGCGGCGGCGATCCC
>Ga0116226_10000800_pt1 | contig 27039 bp, 22 predicted proteins | sample S1TSphfallax_FD_89692 | JGI IMG/M metagenome (GOLD analysis project Ga0116226, IMG submission 89692) | Host-associated microbial communities from peat moss isolated from Minnesota, USA - S1T2_Fa - Sphagnum fallax MG | ecosystem: Host-associated > Plants > Peat moss > Unclassified | place: USA... | reverse complement strand
CCTGACTGGAAAATCATCGGCATCCGGCGGGCCGCTCCAGCCAGTTGTTTGCAGAGCATTTGTATCAGCCTCAAACCGTCGGCTCATGAAGGCCGATTCCAGTCAGGCTGAAAATGCTCTAATGCCCAAGTGGCACCGCAAGGCTGTTAAGATCGGCATTTGTGCCAATTGAAAACACAACCGTGTCCCCCATTCCACCGTCACCGTTGTTGAACCCGGGGGGAAGGATGAAGGGCGGCGGCTCAGGCCCAGCCTCCCCCAATGGCTTTCCAGTCAGTGCGTAGGTGAGATACACTCCAAGCGCCGGCGACGCCCGAGGCCCCTTTCTGGTGAATTTCACCTGTGCCGAGAACGGAGCCGAATTTGGCAGGTGCATCGAAACCACCTGTTCCGGCGTGCCGCACCGCCCCGTCGAACAATGATCGTAAACCAGAACAACCCGCCGCAGGTTATCAAAATTGGCCTGGCACCCGGTTTCACCGCAATGCCCGCGACGGCGGGACCCTTCCGGCCCCGTGATGGGCCAGGGCTGCTCAAGGCTGCCCAGGCCGGGATCCGTTCCGAGGAAACGGGAGGAACCATCGGCCGTCACAAGGTAGATTTGCACGCGATGCGCGAGCCCCCCGAATGGACCTTCCGTATTGAAGGCGGACCACAGGATGCCGCGATAAAATTTCATCCTGATCGGGAACTGAAGATGCGACCGAATATGAAAATTGTCGATTACTTGAGAAATGGAATCGCCATTCGGCACCGGTATGTTCTTGAGACTGATTTCCTCGGTTCGTCCGTCGAAAATCCTCAGGCTTAAAGGCTCAAAAAGCGGAGAGCGCGGCGAAAATTGTGATTTGTCCCATTGATTGTCGACATGCTCCAGTTCCCAAGAGTCGCTGAAAATTGGCACCCACACATTGTCAGGCGTCTTCAGAACAGTGGCATCGGGGCGATTTTCGACATATTCGAGTGGAACCTCCAAACCCCACATCCAGGTCGGGTCAGCCCCTACCGCTTGATTGAAATTGGCGTTTTCCCAGACGGAATCATATTCTATGCCCCGCGTAATGGCACTCCATTGCAGGCCCGAATCGGCGGCGTCCGCGCTCTTGATGAGTTGTATGCGCGACGGGTCATGCGGCCGCCCGGGCGCGCCGATAAAGAAATGCACGATCGTCGCGCCCACCGTCTCGGAGACGTCAAGCTGGACTTCTGTGTGGCTCGACGATTTCGTTAAACTAACGATTGTATCCGGCCTTACATTCCATAGCCCAACCAAGCTGGACCAGGGCTTCTCCCAATATACCCCATATTTGCGCGAATCATCCTTTGCAAAAGCGCTGTAATGCGGATCTCTCCTCAGCATGAACGTAACGCAAACCACGCCGTTCGCCGCTCCGTGCATTATGAGGGTTTGCCGTGCCTTGCCGTCCAAAGGGTGCGACGGCGCATAGAGAGAATACAATCGCCCATCGTTTGGGACTGGGCTCGATCCATTCTGCCAGGCGCAGTCGGGAACATCCTTTGCCATTTTGAGAATTTCGAACCCGGTCGGCAGGTACACGCCGACCGCGGCCTCGTCGCCCCGCGCCAGATCGACGGCGAGCGCCAACCGGTTCGTGATGTCCGCAGGCTCGTTCTGATTAGATACCGTGTGCGGCGGTTCCCATTCCGGGCTCTCCTCCCGCTTTACGCGAACGCTGACAATTTCGGGCACGGTCGCCGGCAACGCGCGGCCACCCTCGTCGACGACAAATATTCTGATTTGCCCCCGATCGGCAGCCCGGGAAGCCGGCGCGCCGAATGTGCTAACCAGCAACGATGCCAATATGGCGATGGGCGCCCGTAAATGCCGTATCGTAAGGTTATTCTGCAGCCCACCCGCGCCGTTGCCGGGATCGACACAAGTTTGGTTCAAATGAGGCATCATCTTGCTTCGTGCCGTGACCGGCCTTCCGTATATTCACAGCAACAGATGGTGGCAAGGTCGGGTTACGCTTTGCAACCCGATATCGCCCTACGCCACCACGCGCAGCATCGGTGCGTGTTCCGCCGCCAGCCCGCGGAATACGCCCAAGTAATCCGCGGCCATCCGCCGGGCGGTAAATCTTTCCTCGAAACGGGCGCGCACGCCCGCGCGTGAAATCGTGGCGAGCTGCTCCACGGCGCCGATTGCCCCGACCGTGTCCTCCACCACAAATCCGGTCACGCCTTCCTCCACGATCTCCGGCACCGATCCACGGTTGAACGCAATCACCGGCGTGCCGCACGCCATGCTCTCGATCATCACGAGACCGAACGGTTCCGGCCAGTCGATCGGCATCAGCAATGAAACCGCGCCGGACAGGAACGCGGCCTTCTCGCGCTCGCCGATTTCGCCGATCACTTCCACGCCCGGGCCGCCCAGCATCGGGCGGATCACCTGATCGAAATATTCCTGATCGGCACGGTCGATTTTCGCCGCGATCTTCAGGGGAATGCCGGTTTTGCGGGCGATTTCGATGGCGATATCCGGCCGTTTCTCCGGGCAGATGCGGCCCAGGAAAGCCAGGTAGCCAGGTGTCACGCCCGGCAGCGGACGCAACAGATTTTCGGGCAGGCCGTGATGCACGGTCGCGACATAATTGGCATGCGGCAGCGGGCGGCGCTGTGCATCGGAAATTGAAATGAGCGGAGTATGCGGGAACAGGTCGAACATCGGCCGGATTTCCGCCATGTCGAGCCTTCCGTGCAGGGTGGTGCAGAACGGCACCGGCTGGCGGCTGAACAGCGAGAACGGCCAATAATCCATGTGGAAATGCAGCACGTCGAATTCGTCCGCCATGCGGCGCACTTCCTCCATCAGCACCATGTGCACCGCCACCGGATCGCGAATACCCGGATCCAGCCGCAGTGCCCGCGGCCAAACCGTGCGCAGGCGCGCCGAGGTTTGCGAATCGCCAGTGCCGAACAGGGTTACATCATGATCGAGCCTGACCAGCTCCTCGGTCAGATAGGAGACGACGCGCTCGGTGCCGCCATACAGCTTCGGTGGCACCGCTTCATGCAGCGGCGGAATCTGGGCAATGCGCATGGCTCTACCTCCTTGAACGGCCGGCCATCCACAGGAGAGCCTTTTCGCTGAATGCGTCAATTGTGGCGAGATTGTGGCAAAACCGCCAATGTGAGCGGCGCGCGGATTCTTTTTTGCGCCGCAGCAACCGCCCCCGCCGCGCACCGTTACCGGTCCGACATGCCCGGGCGTGGAAGGGGCGGCCCGCCGTGCGCCGACGTGAAAGGGGAACCCGCTTGTCAGCTGGCCCAGCGATCCCGCCCGAAAAGGCATTCCCCACCACGGACCTGGACAAGCTGGCATCCCGCCCGCTTGCCTTCATGCTGCGCTACGTCCGCCGGCACCCGGTGGCGCACGCCGTGATCATGATATCGGTCGTTGCCGCCGTCGCGTTCGCCACGTTGTCGCAATACGGCATCAAGCATCTCGTGGATGTGCTGTCGGCGCACGACGTGCCCGGCGCCTGGACCGCGTTCGCGCTGCTCGCCAGCCTGGTCACGGCCGACAATCTTTCCTGGCGCGTCGGCGGTTGGGTGGCCACGCACGGCTTCGTCGCGGTCACCGGCGACATGCGGCGCGACCTGTTCCAGCACCTCACCGGCCACTCGCCCGCCTACTTCGCCGAACGCCAGCCCGGCACCCTCGCCGGGCGCATCACCGCCACCGCCAACGCGATCTATCAGGTGGAGAGCACGTTCGCCTGGAGCGTGCTGCCACCTCTTCTGGCAGTCGCCTTCTCTATCGCCATGCTCGCCTCGATCAGCCCGGCGATGGCGGGCGTGCTGATCTTGGCTGCGTCCAGCCTCGGCGTTCTGCTGGCGCGCCTGGCCGCGGGCGGGCGCGACCTGCATCGCAGCTACGCCACCAAGGCCGCCGCCGTGGATGGCGAACTGGTCGACGTCATCAACAACATGGCCCTGGTGCGCGCGTTCGGCGCGACGGTGCGCGAGCGCGAGCGCTTCGCCGACCGGGTGGACCGCGAAATGCGCGCGCGCGGCGCGAGCCTGCGCTACTTGGAACGCCTGCGCCTGCTGCACGCCGCGACCACCGCCCTGCTCACCGCCGGCCTGCTCGCCTGGGCGATCCATCTGTGGCAAATCAACGCGGCCAGCACCGGCGATGTGGTGCTGGTTACCACGCTCGGCTTCACCATCCTGCACGGCACGCGCGACCTGGCGGTGGCGCTGGTGGACACGGTGCAGCACGTGGCCCGCCTCGCCGAGGCACTCTCCATGCTGCTGCTGCCGCACGACATGGGCGAGGCCACCGACGCGCTCGTGCTGCCCCGCCCGCGCGGCAGCGTGCAATTTCGCCATGTCACCTACTCTTATCCCGGCGCGCTGGCCCCCGTGCTGCGCAATTTCTCGCTGAACATCCAGGCCGGCACACGGGTCGGCCTGGTCGGCCGCTCCGGCGCCGGCAAGACCACGGCGCTCGTGCTGCTGCAGCGGCTGCGCGATGTGCAGGCCGGGCGCATCCTGATCGACGGCGAGGATATCGCGCGGTTGACCGATTCCAGCCTGCGCGCCGCGATGGCGGTCGTGCCGCAGGATGTTTCGCTGTTCTACCGCTCGGTGATGGAGAATATTCGTTACGGCCGGCCGGATGCCAGCGACGAGGACGTGCGCCGCGCCGCCGCCGACGCCGAATGCGCGGCCTTCATCGAGCAGCTGCCGGAGCAGTTCGACACCACGGTGGGCGACCGGGGCATGAAACTTTCGGGCGGCCAGCGCCAACGCCTCGCCATCGCGCGCGCCTTCCTGTGCAATGCCCCGATCCTGCTGCTCGACGAGGCGACCTCGGCGCTCGACAGCGAAAGCGAGCGGCTGGTGCAGAAAGCCCTGGCGCGGCTGATGCAAGGCCGCACCGTCATTGCCGTTGCGCATCGGCTATCCACCTTGCGCGATTTCGACCGCATCGTGGTGTTGCAACGCGGCCGCATCCTGCAGGACGGCCCGCCGCGCGAGCTGGAGCAGGCGCCCGGCGCGTATCGCGATTTGTTGGCGTCCCAGCAAAACATCGCGGCCCATGCGTAGGATGCGGCGTGCCGGTGCCGCGCTGGTTCAGCGCATGGCGCTGGCGTTCGTCGCCGTATCGCAATCATCGGCCGCAGCCCCGGCGACCCCAGCCGCCGCCTTGGTTGCGACCCCGGTCAAGGGAGATGCAAGGGTTGAGGCCAAGGTGGAGCAGGTTCGCAAGGCGCGTGCCGAAAGCCTGCTCGGCCAGCCAGTCACGGACGCCATGGGCGACATTTTCGGCCATGTCGTGGACGTACTGATCGACCAGGACGGCACCCCGCACGCCGCTGTCATCGAATCCAGCGGCTTCTTCGGCATCGGCAACCGCGAAATGGCGGTGGACTGGAAGGCACTCACCTTCTCGGTGCAGCAGGACCGCATTGCCATCAGCGTCCGCCTCGACCCGGACAAGCTGAGGGCCATGCCGGAATATAAATCCGAAGCGCCTTCGGTGCCGGTCGCGACCCAGGCTGCCCCCGCCACGCGGGCCCCCATCCCGCCGGCCCCGCCAAGACCGCACTAGCCGCATTGGTCGCCAACACACGCAGCCTGGCCGGCCTCGACTGGGTTAATTTCTTTGCCGCAGCGGTGCAGACCGGCTTCGGCCCGTTCATTGCAATCTACCTGACCATGCACCACTGGACGGGGCTCGCGATCGGCGGCGTGCTGTCGCTCGGCACGCTCGTGGCCATGTTCAGCCAGATCCCCGCCGGTGCGCTGGTGGATTGGATGTCGAGCAAGCGCCTGGCCGGGGCCATCGGGCTGTCCGCCATCGGCACCAGCGCCATGCTGTTCGTCGCGGTCCCGACGCAATTCGGCGTGAGCCTGGCCGAAATCCTGCACGGTTTTGCAAGTTGCATGCTGAACCCGGCGATCGCGGCCATCAGCGTGGCGCTGGTCAGCCGTCACGCACTCGGTGAGCGCCTGGGCCGGAATGTGCGTTTTTCGTCGCTCGGCAATGGCGCCGCGGCCGGCCTTATGGGCCTCGCCGGTTTTTGGTTCGCCGGCGGATCGGTGTTCGTGCTGTCCGCGCTGCTCACCATCCCCACGCTGCTCGCGCTGGCCGCGATCGCACCCGCGGCACCGCCGCGCGCCGGCGTGGCGGGCCAGACGCCACCCGCCTGGCGCGACCTGCGCGCGCTGTTCCTCGATCGCCGCCTGCTGGCCTTCGCCGCCTGCCTCGCCTTCTTCCAGATGGCGGACGCCGCGATGCTGCCGTTCGTCGGGCGCAAGATCGCAGGCGAGGCCGGCAACCTTGCCAACCCGTTGATTGCCGCCGCACTGGTGCTGCCGCAGCTCGTCGTGGCCGCCCTTTCCCCCGTCGTCGGGCGCGCCGCCGAACGACGCGGCCGCCGCGTCGTGCTGATGGTCGGTTTCGCTTTCGAGCCGATCCGCGGCCTGCTGTTCGCCTGGGTGAGCCTGCCCATTCCGCTCGTGCTGATCCAGAGCCTGGACGGCATCGGCGCCGCCGTGGTCGGCGTGCTGCTGCCGCTGGTCGCCGCCGACATCGCGCGCGAACGCGGCCATTTCAATCTCACAATGGGCATGATCGGCGTGGCGGTCGGCGCGGGTGCCGCCGCCAGCACGGCGCTGGCGGGATTCATGGACAATTTGTTCGGCACCGACACGGCGTTGCGGGCGCTGTCCGCTGTCGGGCTCGTTGCGACTCTGGTGGTTTGGCTGGCGATGCCGGAGAGCGCGGAAGGCAAGTGATACCAGCGGCCCAAAGTCTTGGCCGCTTTGGGCCGTTGGTATAAGGCAGCAGTTCTCTTTTGAAAAAGAGAACCAAAAAACTCTTGCTCGTGGACCAGGCTACTGCGTTCCTAACTTGTCATCGTTGCCTTGATATCCCCCTGCCGCCCCAGCACAGCCATCGCCACCGCCCCCGCCTCGGCCCGATGCAGGATGATATCGATCGTTGCATCGCCAACGATGAGGTTCTTCAGCTTGAGCCAGCCGACAAAATCCGGCAGCACCGGCCGGCAGAAAGTGACCGCCCGCCGGTCCGGATCGAAACCGATGCCGAGGCACGCCGCGAGGCACGCGGGCAGGGCGCCGGCCGCCCAGGCCTGCGGGCTGCATGCCACCGGGTATCCGGTGGGCGCCTGATTGCGCATGCGGGCAAAACCGCAGAACAGTTCGGGCAAACGTTGCAGGTCCGCATACCCGGCCGCGGCGAACAGCCCCTCCAGCACGCGGGCCGCGGCGCCGCCCATGCCGTAGCGCGAAAAGCCCGCGGCGATCAGCGAATTGTCGTGTGGCCAAACCGAACCATTGTGATACGACATCGGATTATAACGCGCGGCACCCGCGGCGACCGTGCGGATGCCCCAGCCGGAGAAAAACCCTGTTCCCAGCAGGCGCTGGGCAACCGGCGCCGCGCGCGCCGCACCCGCCAGCCCGCAGAACAGCACGTGCCCGGCGTTCGACGCCGCCACCCGGCATGGCCGCTTTTCGCCATCGAGCGCCAATGCATAAAGCCCGAGCTTTTCGTCCCAGAAGGCGCGTTCGAATGCGTCGCGCAACGAAGCAGCCTGTGCCCGCAGGGTGGCCGCCCGCGCCGCGTCGCCCATGGCTGTCGCGATCCGCGCAGCCGCCATGCGGGCGGCAAAAACGTAAGCCTGCACCTCGCACAACGCGATCGGCCCTTGCGCCAGCGTGCCATCCTCATGAAAAATCGAATCGGCACTGTCCTTCCAGCCCTGATTGGCCAGCCCCTGAGCGGTCTTGCGGCCATATTCCACGAAGCCGTCGCCGTCCGCGTCGCCGTAACGGTCTATCCAGTTCAACGCCGCCTCGATATGTGGCGAGAGCGTGCGCAACGTTGCCAGGTCGCCGGTGCGGTCGAAATAGGCGCCCGCCAGCATGACGAACAAAGGTGTCGAATCGACCGATCCGTAATAGCGCCGGAACGGAACTTCGCCGAGCAGCGCCATTTCACCATGCCGCGTCTCGTGCAGGATCTTGCCCGGCTCGGCGTCCGCCGCCGCATCCATCGCGGTCGCCTGGTTGGCCGCCAGATACAGCAGCACGCCGCGCGACAGGGCGGGGGCCAGCCACAGTGTCTGCAAGCCCGTAATGATCGCGTCGCGCCCGAACGCGGTGCTGAACCACGGTATGCCCGCATAGGGAAACGGTCCGTCCTCGGTATCCGTCACCAGCATGATCAGATCGGCGGTGGCGCGCCGCATCGCCTCGTTGAAAACCTCGTTATCGCTTTCGATCGTCGGCCACGCCCGGTGCGCCCCGCGCAACTCCACCCGCGACGCGCGCATCGCGGCGAGGAACCCCCGCGCCGGCGTCGCCTCATCGGCGTCCGCGCCCTCGAGGCAGTTTATTTCGATTCCAAGCACCGTGGACGCGGCGGGCGCGAGATCAAGCTCATAGGTCGCGCGGCGCGGTGCGAGCCGTGTCGGCGGCGGATCGAAGCGCAGGCGCGTGGTGCGGCGCAGCCCGTCCAGCCCCTCATAGGCCAGCAGCACCCGTTCGCCGTCGATTTGCGGCGGCAGGCTGCGCCCGTGGCGGGCGCGGTGCATGCCCCGCACTTCGAACAAGTCGGCGAAATCGGCGGCGAAGTCTATTTCGATCGTGATGCGGCGGCTTTGTTGCAGAAAACTGCGCAGCGTGAGCCGCTCATGACACGCCGCGTGCCACAGAAACTTTGCCCGCCTGATATGGATCTGCCCATGCTCGAGCTCCGGTTCGGACGCCAGCATATCCGGATTGGTGAGGTCGCAGGTCAGCATCGCGTTGTCGGTGGACACGGCTGAACTCAGCAGCATCGGCGTGGTGCCGCACACGCGCAGCGTAACACGCGAGAGGTAGCGCGTATCACGATAATAGAGGCCCTCGGCGCTACAGGGCCCGTCGGTTGCGTCGCCGCTGTGGCCGAACAGCGCGAAAATATCGCCGGCCTTCAGGGTGCGCGGCCGCTGCTCCGCGAGCGACGCGGTGGCGGAAATGAAATAGGGCCCCGATTTGCCCTCGGGCCGGGATGGTTGATCGTCCATTCGTCCTCTTCGCCGTTCGCCGGAAGAAGAAGAACTTCCATTTTGAAAAAAAGAAGCAAAAAACTCTTACTCGCACGGCATCACCCGAAGAGGCAAAAGTTTCTTGGTTCTTTTTTTCAAAAAGGAACTGCTTGCCTTCGTTATTAAACCGAATTAAAAATGCACCCACACGCCGCCGCGCCAATATCCACGGCCCGGATGTTCGCGCCAGACGTAATGCTCGCCCGCGCCCCATCGCCAGTTATCGGGATGCACAACCACGCCATAGGCCGGCGCATAGGCATACGGACGCCGCACGTGCCAGCATTGGCCCTCGCGATTGCAGACCACCGAAGCCGAGGCTGCCGTCTCCAGGGAAACCAGGGCGCCTGCACTCAGAAGTGCAACCGCCACGGCTTTAGATGACCTGTTCATTATTCAACCTTTCGGGGAAACCACAGGTCAACGTCCGGCTCGTCGCGATGGTTCCATATGTTGTTGTGACGCCGGGAATTCTCGGCGCCGGGCCGCCCTGGCGTGGCCGACGCCGGCGCGGCTTGATGTCGTTTCGAAAAAGCCGGGTGCCAGCCCCGGCCTTGACCTACTTCTTCCCCGCGAGCCACGCCGTCAACGCCGGCACCGCGCGTTGTTGCAGTTCAGCCTGGGTCAGGATCCAGTCCGCCGCGCGTTTGGCAATGATTTTCGCGCCGGGGCTTGATTTCGAATACGGATCGGACATCAGCGCGCGCGCGACGGCCGTGCTGTTGCTGAAATAGGCCGCCGCCGGCAACAGGAACGTCTGGCTGTCGTCGGTCAGGTGCGCGCGGATCGCCTTTTGTTGCGGCTGCACATCGCGCCACACTTCCTCCGGGTTGTCGGAGTTGCGCGCCGCCATGGCGATCGTCTGCGCCACGCGACCGTTGGGAATGACGCCGGACGACGCGAACGCCACCGTCTGCGCAATCAGCTTGGGGTCCTCGGCCGACGCCATGGCGCTGAAATAGCGCAGTTTTTCCTCCGTGCTGGTCGCCGTCGCCCCCAACTTTCCGAGTGCGAGATAGGTCGCCTCGTCGGCACGGTGGCCGACGATCACCAGCACCGGCTCACGCAGGTCGGGCGCCAGGCTCGCCGGGTTCTTCGTGAATGCAGCGAAACGCTTTTCCGCCTCGGCGATGATGTCCGCGTCCTCGAAACGGCCCAGCGTGCCGATCACTTCCGGCCGCAGCAGTGTATCGAGGAACGATTCGCCGGGCTTGGCGTCCCACCCCAGCCGGTCGAATTCCGGCCGCAGCAGGCCGCGCGCATAGGCGCGGAATGCCGGCCGCACCGGTGTGCCGCGCGCCAGCTTGTCGAGGTCGCGCAGGCGCTGCAGGGTATCCTCCCACACCGCGATATTCGTTTCGTTCTTCAATTGCGGCAGCATGTCCAGGTAGCTCGGCAAGCTTGCCCGCCCGGCCAGGAACAGCGAGAACTGGTCGCCGAGCAGGTTTGCCCGGTCCGCCGCGCCGAATTGCGGCAACGCCGCCACCAGCGGTTTCAGCGATGCCGCGTCATATTCGGTTCTGTAATAACCGTTCTCGCCGAAATTCGCCTTCTCCGGCGTATCGCAGGCCGGCAGCTTCACGCTGACCGCGGTGCCGTTCAGCAGCACGCGAGTGGGCGTGCCCGAGGGCGCGCTCAACGTCACCGGAACGATCCAGGCGAGCTTGGCCGCCTTCGGATCGTGGATGGCAAAACGGTCCTGCGTCAGCGTCAGTGTCGCCTGGCCGCCGGCGCAGCGGCGCACCACGTGCACCAGCGGAATGCCCGGCTGTTCGGTATAGCCCGACGCCATGGTCCCCACATCGCGCCCGGCGGCCGCACCCAGTGCTGCCCACAAATCGGCACTTGTCGTGCTCGAATAGGCATGCGCCTTCATGTAGGCGCGCATGCCGTTGCGGAAATTGTCGGGCCCGATCCAGTCTTCCACCATGCGGATGATCTGGCTGCCCTTCTGATAGCTGATCGTGTCGAACGCGGTACCGATCTCGCTTTCGGTGCTCAGCTTCTGCTGGATTGCGTGCGTGGTCGGCTGTGCGTCCTGGCTCATCGCCTGCTCGCGCGCCTCATGCTGGCGCGGCCAGATCTGCCATGACGGATTGAAATGATCGGTCGCCTTGAACTCCATCCAGGTGGCGAAGCCCTCGTTCAGCCAGATATCGTTCCACCACGCCATCGTCACCAGGTCGCCCGACCATTGATGTGCCATTTCGTGCGCCACATCGATATGGATCGTCTCCCGCGTGCGCGCGCCGGAGGTTTTCGGATTGAACAGCATGGTGTCGTCGATGAAGGTGATGGCGCCCCAGTTCTCCATCGCACCCGCCTCGAAATTGCCGGGAATGGCAATCAGGTCCAGCTTCGGCAACGGATAGGGCACCCCGAAATACTGATTGTAGTAAGGCAACACGTTACGTTCTACTTCGAGCGAATATTCCGCCTGGTTCGCCTCGCCGCGCGGCGCCCACGCGCCGAGCTTCGTGCCATCCGCGGTCGCCCGCACTGCCTCGAGGTCACCCGCGATCAGCGCCAAAAGATACGTCGACATGCGCGGCGAGGTGTCGAACTGCACCTTGTGCAACCCTGGGCCGGCCGGTGCGGTCGAAACGATCGGCATGTTCGATATCGCCACGTAATCAGTCGGCAGCACCGCCGAGAGGCGGAATTTCGCCTTGAACACCGGCTCGTCCCAGCCCGGAAACATGCGCCGCGCGTCGGTATTCTCGAACTGCGTCACCAGCATGCGCTTGGCCGCACCGGCGGCCGTCTTGTAGTCGTTATAATAAATCCCGGCCGGAGTATTCGGAATTGTGCCGGTATAATCCAGCGTGAGTGTGTGCTTGCCGGCCGAAACAGCGTGCGGAAAGTGCAAGGTCGCCGTCTGGTTCGCCGCGTCCAGGCTCACCGTCGCGATCGAGCCATCCTCCAGCGCCGCGTGGCTGATGGCGAGCCCGATATCTTCCAGCGCCACGTCGCTCTCGGCCTGGCGGACATTCACCACCACCGTCTCATGCCCGGCCAGTGTAAGTTTCTGCAAATCTGGAACGAGGTCGATCTGATAGCTATCCGGCACCACGGTTTTCGGCAGCCGTCCGGGCGTGTGGTCGAAATCGAATTTCTGTTCGGCCCGCGCGGCGGCGGCATAAGTCAGGCAAGTGGCGGCCAGCAGCACAGCACGACGCATCATGTATCTCTCCGTGGAAATTTTTTCGCACAATTCCGGTGCGGCGAGCTTAGCACGCGACGTGCCAGATCACGCGCGCCACTATAACCATATGATAATACAAGCAAACACACGGCCGCGTTACCTGCCTTGCGGAACGGCGGGCAAGCGGACCCTGGCGAAACTTGCTGACAAGTGGCGCGGGCGGCAAACCCGCGCCACACGCGTCAGGCGGCAACCGTCTCGTTAAACTGCACAATGGGCTCCACGTTGGTGAAATTGCGGATGTCGCCCATCACGTCGTCGGCATGCGCCCCGGCTGCCTGGTTGAAAGCATCCTGGCTCTCGAAATCCAGCAGGCAGATTAGCTCATAAACCGGCGCCCCGCCGAGCGAGCCGGTGCCCTTCAGCACCTGGGCGCCGCGCAGCCCGAGCGGCCCCCACAGCCGGTTCACGAGCGGCACATGCGTATGGACATAATAGTCCAGGTCGAAGGTCGACGTCTTGGTCTTCGGATATGCCACAGTGACAATCATTTCCAGGTCCCAGTTTTCAGCTGTCAGTTTCCAGGTGGGGCCGTTGATGCCTCACACCCCTCCGGCTGGCAAATCAGCCGGAAATCCGGCCCCTGTGACTCACCGAAAAAGGCAGGCAAGAGCAAGGAAGCAGTTCTTTTCTGAAAAAAAGAACCAAAACTTTGACCTACTTAAGGGCACCACCTGACTGGCCCACTTGATCCGGCGGCCTTGCGCAAAGCTTCAGGCAGCAAGCCCGGACGGCAGCAGCCGGTAGCCGCCGCCCTCCGTGATCAGAAGGGTCGCGTTCGCCGGGTCCGGCTCGATCTTCTGCCGCAGACGGTAGATGTGCGTCTCCAGCGTGTGAGTCGTCACCGCGGCGTTATAGCCCCACACCTCGTTCAGCAGCACCTGCCGCGCCACCGGCTTGCTGCCCGCGCGATACAGAAACTTCAGAATCGCCGCTTCCTTCTCCGTCAGCCGGATGCGGCGGTTACGCTGCGGCTCATGCAGCACCTTGGCCGACGGCCTGAAACTGTAAGGCCCGATCGTGTAAACCGCATCCTCGGAGTTCTCGAAGCTGCGCAACTGCGCGCGCAGCCGGGCGATCAGCTCGTTCAGCCGGAAGGGCTTGGCGATATAGTCGTTGGCCCCGGAATCGAGGCCCCGCACCACGTCCGCCTCCTCGTCAGACCCGGTCAGCATGATGATCGGCAGCCGCACGCCCAGCCGCCGCAGCGTCACGCACAGGTCGCGCCCATCGCCGTCCGGCAGCGACACGTCCAGGATAAGCGCGTCGAACCGCGGCTCGCCCGCTTCCACCCGCGCCAGCGCGTCCTTCACGCTGGCCGCCTCGACCACGCTGAACTCGCCATCCACGGCAAGCTGGGCCGCGAGTTCCTCCCGCAGCGCCTGGTCGTCATCAACCACTAGGATCGGGCGCTCGGCGGTCATAATAATGCAGTCCCCAAATGTCCGCGGGCGGACAAGGTTTCAAATCCTACCATGTCGGCAAAAAACCGCGCCACGGCTTCAAAAGCCACTCTCACCGGGCGTCGCCGCCCCGTTGTGTCCCGAACGCAGAATGCACGCGGAACGTCATGTATGTCACGTCGTCGTGATGTAACACTGGCAAATGACGTGCTTTTCACCCGCAAATGCTGCGCTGGCGCCACGCCCCGGCGCTTGTTTCCCGCCTGCCAGGGCCGACCTATCGAGCATGCAAGCCAACGCCGACCACCGCAGGTCCGTCATTTTCCCGGTAGATCCCGTTTTTTCTGAAGAATTGAGCAGAAAACCTGACATGGACTCGTCGCCGGCTCAGGCCAATCCACCCGACGCGGTTTCCGGTGGCGCCGGCCTGCCCGCCGGCCGCCAGGTGCGGCGGGCCATCCAGGATGCGCGCGCCGGCCTGCCCGTCATCATCCGTGGCACCACCGCCCTGCTCGCACTGCCCGCGGAGACCGCGACCGAAGCCGCCTTGTCGGCCTTCGCCCGCGCCGCCGCCGGCCCATCCCTGCTTCTGCTGGCGCCGACCCGCGCCGCGGCGCTGCTCCACCACGCGCCCGAGGCCGCCGACATCGCTTCCCTCGCCCTGCCGCCCGGCGCGATCACGCCGGCCCTGCTCATGTCGCTCGCCAACCCGATCCGGCCCCAATCCATCGAAACCCAAGCCGAGGCGCCCGCCCCCGCGCTCGCCGCGCCTGCAATTCTGCTCGCCAAGCTGGCCCGTTTGCTTCCCGCCATGCTCGTCGCCCCAGCCGCCGCCGACCTCCCCGCATCCCTGCTTGCCGTCCAGGATACCGACCTCCTGGGCTACCCGGCGCTCGCAGATGCCTCCCTGGTGCGCGTCGCCGAAGCCGCGGTTCCCTTGGCCGTGGCACCCGACGCGCGCCTGGTCGCCTTCCGCCCCGCCGATGGCGGCCTGGAACACCTCGCCCTGCTGATCGGCCGCCCCGAGCAGGCGGCGGCACCATTGGTGCGCATCCATTCGGAGTGCTTCACCGGCGACATCCTCGGCAGCCTGCGCTGCGACTGCGGCCCGCAACTGCACCAGGCGATGCGCCGCATGGCCGCCGAGGGCGCCGGCGTGCTGCTCTACATGGCGCAGGAAGGCCGCGGCATTGGCCTGGCCAACAAGCTGCGCGCCTATGCGCTGCAGGACACCGGGTTGGACACGTTGGATGCCAACCGCGCCCTCGGCTGGGGCGCCGACGAGCGCAGCTTCGCCCCGGCGGCCGCCATGCTGAACCAGTTGGGCATTACCCGCATCCGGCTGCTGACCAATAATCCCGAAAAGCTCGCGCAGTTGGCCGCGCACGGCATCGAGGTTACCGCCCGCGTCCGCCACGCCATTGCCGCGAATGGGGTTAACGATGCTTATCTTGAAACGAAAGCCCGGCGGTTTGGGCATATGCTGGAGTAAGGAAGGAAGGCCTTCTTTTTTGAAAAAAAGAAGCAAAAAACTTTTAACTATTGGCGTACCGGGCCCATTTCCGCGTACGCCAATAGTCAAAAGTTTTTTGGTTCTTTTTTTCAAAAAAGAACTGCTTCCTTGAGGTACCCTTTGAACCTGGCACGGCTAACGCCCGACGGAAGATTACAGTTTCGCGGCCAGACGTTTCGCGCCGCGTTCGGCCGCGGCGGCCTGCGTGCCGACAAGCAGGAGGGTGACGGCGCCACACCCACCGGCACGCTGCCACTCCGACGCATCCTCTACAGAGCCGACCGCCGGCCGCGCCCACACGCCGCGGTGCCCATCGCGCCGCTCGCCCCGACGGACGGCTGGTGCGACGACCCCACGCACGCTGATTACAACAAGCCAATAACCCTGCCGCACCCCGCCCACCACGAAGAACTTTGGCGCCGCGACGACCTCTACGACATCATCGGCGTGCTCGGCTGGAACGATACGCCCGTGCTCCCAGCCCGCGGCTCCGCCATCTTCCTGCACATCGCCCGCCCCGACCACGCCCCCACCGAAGGCTGCATCGCGCTGGCCCTGCCGGACCTGCAGCGCCTGCTCGCCGCTGGTTGCACGGGAATAGAGGCCTGATCTCGCGCCACTGCCGGTTGGCGGAATAGTTGAAGATATTTAATGACTGATATTCCAAATGATCCTGCAAGGCCGGTTGGGCTGGCCTGATCGCCACAAGGGATCAACATGACATGCGCCCTGCATCGGCGGTGCTCGCGAGGGGAGACCTGCCGTTTCAGCAAATCGTGAACCGCTACGGTAGGAGAAATATACTTTATTGCAAAGATCGTTTGTAATAACGTCTCCGCCGTGATACCCGCCCAAGGCCCATGCAAGCCTGCAATGCCATGCACCGCCGCTTTGTGTTCCGCCTCGCGATATTGGTCGTATTGGCGACCCCATGTGCGCGGGCGCAACAATCATCGCCCAATGCGGCCGCCTGCCCCAGCACGACGACAAGCACGGCGCTCCCGCTGTGCGCGGGGCCGATTTCGCCGCCGCCGGCAAAACACACCCAGAACCATAAGAAAACACCGCCGAAGCAGCCAGCCCCGCCAAACGTCGGCCCGACCAACAACGAGAAACCGCCCGAAAAACCCAGCCTGACATTGGCACTCGAGCCGAACCGCGTGTTGATTACGCCGCCATCGATTTCCGGCGCAGGCACGATATTCGTTACTTTCGCCCAAGTGATGCCAAACCGCATCACACTGCGCATCAAGCCACCGGACGACGATCGCGATCACCCGATCATTGGCTTCAAGCAAAATGAGAGTTTGGACAGCATCAACCTGGACAAGGTGCAGTGCCAGGCCGCGCAGCCCTGTGCGATACCCTATAACATCACCGAAATCTGGCCATCCGGCAAACAGACGAGCACCATTGAGGCTCTGATCGACGGCCAGGTTGTACAGACGGCCGGCATCGTCGCCTTGCGGCAGAAATTGCCCCCCCCGCCTGTCATTTCCGGCGACGCAATCAAGGACAACAACCGGATCCTGTTCGACGCCACCAAGGCGGGCAGCTTCTGGCTGAAAATTTCCAATCCCGATTCCGGCCGGCCCTATGACCTCGCGTTTTCCATCGCCGATCTGACGCCAAACCTCTGCCCGTCTGATGCGCCGATCGTCCTTACGCCCGCCGTGGCGCACCTGGAACCGAATGGCAGTTCATCGGTTCTGGTGCGGGTAAGCCCGTGCATTACCGAATCGGTGACCGGCATCCTGCAAGTGACCGACCTGGACAAGCCGCACCGGATCATGGTCGGCATGCCATTTGACATCGAAAACAAAGTTCGGCCGATGGTCGCCATCGCGGCATGGGTATTTGCCGGCGCGTTCATTTCGATCCTCTTGAATAATTTCTTTCCGCTTGAGCGGTCCAAGCAGAAATTGCGCGAAAGCCTTTCGCGAACCGAGGCGGCCATCAAGTCATGCACCGACCTGCATGGCGGCGTGATCGATGCCCTGCAGGCCCGACTTTCGGCATTGCGATACTCGTTGAGGAGCATCAGCGCGGTCAAGCCCGACAAGAACGAATTGGTGCGGGACGTGCAGCAGGCAGCCGCCGCGCTTGATACCGCCGCTGCCATCGCGCGCCAGATCGATCAGGAATATGGCCGTGTTGCCGGCTCCCTGAGCCAGCTCTCGATTGCATCCTTCGTGGATATCAGCCGCTGCCTGCGCGTAGCGGAAGATGTGCTTATTTCCAGCGACAATGCCGCGGCGACTTCGGCAACAAAATCCGCCCGCGACAGGCTCAGCGCCGTTCTTGCCGATACCGATCAAATAGCATTGCGGGCAACCATTGGCGATCGTATTACTTCTCTCCAGCGCGAAATCAACGATGTGGCTGTCGGAAGGCAAGCCGCCGAACGTGCCCAGGCATGGCGGCCAAGCCTGCAAGAAAAATTACTTAAAATCGGGAATTTGCACGTCGACGACCTGAAGGCAAAAAAGACCGATGAACTTCTGCGCGACGAAGCCGACATATTTATCATCGAAACCTGGCTTCATGATATTGCCCCAAGGTTGCCAACGACAGAAGCGAAGTTCAATACATTCGTGAACGATATCCTGGAAGCGCTCGAAAAAGTACCGAAATCTACGCGCACGCACGTGATGATCGAACTGATTCGTGCCGATACGACGCCGTACGACATTTACAATAGTCTTTCGAAAAAGGATGGCCAGACTAACCAGGGCGGCGAGATTGATTGCGAACCCAAGCCATTCTATTACGTTGCAACACCGATTACCTTCAGGTTCAAGGATCCCTTGATTTCGCAACTTCCCGCGGCACGTGCATTTCCAACCTATACCTGGGAATTTGACGACGACAAAAGCCTCAAGAACGTCGATTTCTACCAGCGAATTCATTTCTTCAAACCAAGCGCGATGTATGGAACAAAGCGAATATTCTACTTTTTCACAGAGGCGATCCATCAGTTCAGGCACGGAACACCAGCCCGGCACTGGCGAACCGCCTCCGTGCGCGTGGACGTAGTCGTTCCCGGGCATGAGGCCATACGATTCCCGCTCGACGTCAATCCTCGCGCGGCCGACGGATCGTTAATTTCCTGGATGGATCTGTTTGGTTTTGCCATCAGCACATCGATCGCCGTGGTGGTGGCGTTCGGCGCCAAATACGGCGCGTCGGTGTCGGACCTGCCGAGTCACCTCGCATTCTCGGACGCGCTGACCGCTTTCATGTTCGGCTTTGGCCTGGACCAGTTGCGCGACACCGTCAGCAACCAGGCAACGACGCGCCTCGCACCGACGACGCCCGCGGCCCCGCCGACATCGTAGCCCACCGCGGAGGGCCGCGCCGAACAGAGCTAAAGTTTTTTGCTTCTTTTTTTCAAAAAAGAACTGCTTCCTTCCTCACGCCCAAAGCCCGCATGAGCGGCGACATCGTGAGCCCCTGCACCACCACCGAAAACACCACCACGGCAAACGTTGCGACCAAAATATCATCGCGCCGCGCCATGCCCACCGGCAGCGCCAGCGCAAGCGCCAGCGCCAGCGCACCCCGCAGCCCGCCCCACCACAATACATGCCGTTCGCGCCACGGAATGGCCCAGCGCGATCCCGCAAACAGGGCACACAGCGGATATACCGTCAGCGCGCGCCCCGCCAGCACCAGAACGATCACCATCGCCATCGTGCCCGGCTTCAGCCGCACCAGCGAAATATCCGCCACCGCGAGCCCGATGAGGAGAAACACCAGCGAATTGGCGAGGAACGCGGCGAACGCCCACACGCTGCCCACCGCGGCCCGTCCCGCAGCCGAAATCTGGCTCGTGTCGTCCGGCCGCAGCAGCCCGAGATTACCCATCACCAGGCCCGCCGCCACCGTCGCCAGCACGCCGGACACGTGCAGATGCTCGGCAAGATAGAACGATCCATAGGACGCCGCCGCGGTGAGCGACGTTTCCACCATTTCATCGCCGGTCTGGCCGGACGCAAAGATGGCCAGCAGCCCGCACGCGAGCCCGGCGGCCACGCCACCGCCGGCGGTCAGGGCAAAATTCTGTGCGACCAAAACAAAATCCGGGGGCCCGCCGCCGGCGGCCGCCCAGCCCAGTGCGGCCGCAAAACACACGGCCGCGACCCCGTCATTGATGAGGCTTTCCGCCTCCACCAGCAGAAGCAGCCGTCCGCCAATGCCGAGATCCTTGAACAAGGCGATGACCGCAACCGGATCGGTCGCGGCAATCAGCACGCCGAACACCAAAGCGGGCGCGGCCGCCCAGCCCAGAAACGTTACCATCCCGGCCGCCACCGTCGCCGCCGCGATGACAACACCGAGCGTGGCCAGCACCAGCACCGGCACGATGTCGCGCCGCAACGATTGCCACCGTATCGTCAGCGCCGCCTCGAACAGCAGCGGCGGCAGCAGCAGAAAAAATATCAGATCGTGGGTGAGCCGGATGCCGGTATGTACCGGTATCAATGCCAGCGCGACGCCCGCCAGCACCAGCCCCACCGTGTAAGGCAGCCGCAAGCGCCTTGCCGCGATCGCCACGAAAATCGCGGCGATCAGCAGGCCGATGATGCGTGAGCTGATGTCAGGCATCAGCCGCCAGTCGTCAGAACCACGCTCCGACGGCCGACGGCCGAAAGCCGACGACTAATCCGCAGCCAGTGCCATCGTCTTGCGCGCCTGTGCCTTCAGCACATAGTCCTCCAGCGCCTCGGCGACATAGTCTGCGTGGCTGGCGAACACGTGATCGGCACCGGTGGCAATCCGGTAGTCCACAGTAACGTTCTTCTGCGTGTTCAGCTTGTCCACCAGCTTGCGCACGGAAGGTTCCGGCACCAGCTCGTCGGCGTCGCCATGCAGCAGCAGGCCACCGCAGGGGCAGGGGGCCAGGAAGCCGAAATCGTAATGGCTCGCCGGCGGGGCCACCGAAATCCAGCCCGAAACCTCCGGCCGGCGCATCAGCAACTGCATGCCGACGAACGCGCCGAACGAATAGCCGGCAATCCACAGGCCGCCATGGCTCGGGTTCACCATCTGCATCCAGTCGAGGGCTGCCGCCGCGTCGCCGATTTCACCAATGCCGCCATCGTAACGGCCCTGGCTGCGCCCGACCCCGCGGAAATTGAACCGCATCACGCTGAACCCGAGCTTCTGAAAGCTCTGGTACATCGTGTAGGTAATCCGGTTGTTCATCGTGCCACCATGCAACGGATGCGGGTGCATGATGAGCGCCAGCGGCGCGCCGGTCTCCTTGCTATGGTGATAGCGACCTTCGAGCCGGCCGTCAGGTCCGGCAAACATGACCTCAGGCATTGCGTTTCTTCGTTTCTTTCTGTGGCTGCGTCGGAGCATGACGTCAGCCTGATGAACACCGCGCGGCATCCGGGCGCGCTATGCCCAGCGCGCCGGCCCCTTTTTATAATCTTCATGCCCCTTTTTGGACCGCGCCCCCAAGACCGGCCTGCACCCCTGGCCGCTTTCAACAAAGCAGACCAAGGCGGCCGGTTGTGCCCCTGTGGCGTGTATCCAGGCTGACCCGAGAACTCCCGTAACCGGGCCTTGCGGGCCCAGGCTGTTTAACACTAGCTGCTGCAACATAAACTCAGCATTGACGCAATATAGACAGAGCCCGCAGCCAAACGACACCAGAATCAAGCTTGTCCACGCAGGAATCTATCACGACAGACAGGCGCCGGCCGCATGCGAGCTAATAAAAGATGCGCAGTTTAACGAAAGAGATATATTTGGACGCGAACGCATCGGAGCCACTACGGCCCGAGGCGCGGGACGCCATCGTCCAATCATTGGCACACGTCGGCAACCCCGCGAGCATTCATGCCGCCGGCCGCGCCGCCCGCCGCCTGCTCGAAGACGCCCGCGCGACGGTCGCGGCTTGCGTGGGTGCCGCCCCCGCCGACCTGGTGTTCGTATCCGGCGGCACCGAGGCGAACGCCACTGCCATCGCGGCGCTCAGTGCCGGCCACCGCATCCTGATCGGCGCCACCGAACATGACGCCGTGCGCGCTGCCGCCCCCGATGCGGCGCTGCTGCCGGTGCATCCCGACGGCACAATCGATCTCGGCGCACTCGAGCGTGCCTTGGCCGCCCAGCCGCCGGCCCTCGTCTGCCTCATGCTGGCCAACAACGAGACCGGCGTGCTGCATCCAATGGCGGAGGTAGCCGCGTTGTGCCGCGCACACGGCGCGCGGCTGCATATCGACGCGGTTCAGGCGCTCGGCCGCATCCCGCTCGACCGGGCTGCACTCGGCGCCGATACGCTCGCCCTTTCGGCGCACAAGCTCGGCGGCCCGCAGGGCGCGGGCGGGCTGGTGCTCGCTCCCGGTCTTTATTTGCCGCCATTGATCGCCGGCGGCGGCCAGGAGCGCGGCCGGCGCGGCGGCACGCCACCGCTACCCGCCATCGCCGGGTTCGCCGCCGCCGTCAGCGCCGCCACCGGCGCCGCGCATCTGGCACCTCTGCGCGACCGCCTCGAACAGGCAGCCCTGGCGGCCGGCGCGGTACTATGCGGCACCGGTCCCCGCCTGCCCAACACCGCCTGCCTCGCACTCCCCGGCCTGCGCGCCGAAACCCAGGTCATCAGCCTCGACCTCGCCGGCATCGCGGTTTCCGCCGGCGCCGCCTGCAGCTCCGGCCGCGTCACCGAAAGCCGCGTGCTGGCGGCCATGGGTCTCGGGCCCCTCGCCGGCTGCGCCATCCGCGTCTCGCTGCCCTGGAACACCGAGGACAGCCACATCGACGCCTTCATCGCGGCCTACACCGACATGGCGCATCGTCTCGCCCGGCCGGTGTGCGCGGCATGACCAGCCTGATCTATCTCGACAACCAGGCGACCACCGCGTGCGACCCGCGTGTGCTCGAAGCGATGTGGCCCTGGTTCACCACGCGGCCTGGCAACCCCGGCAGCGTCGACCACGCCGCGGGCCAGCAGGCGGCCGACGCGGTCGAAGCGGCCCGTGCCGATATCGCCGCCCTGATCGGCGCCACCCCGGCCGAAATCATCTTCACCAGCGGCGCCACGGAGGCCAACAACCTCGCCATCAAGGGCGCCGCCCGCTTCGCCGGACCCGCCCTCTCCGCCGAGACTGGAGGCCGCACCCGAATCGTCACCGCCGCCACCGAGCACAAATGCGTGCTGGAAAGCGTCCGCGACCTCGCCGCCGAAGGTTTCGACCCGGTCATCCTCCCCGTCACCCCGTCCGGCGCGGTCGATCGCGAACACCTGGCCGATGCCCTGCAAACGCCCACCCTGCTGGTGAGCCTGATGGCCGCCAATAACGAAATCGGCATTATATATGAGCTGGACCAACTCGGCGCGGTCGTCCGTGCCGCCGGCGCCCGGTTCCACAGCGACCTCGCCCAGGCCGCCGGCAAAATCCCGATCGACGTGAACGCCCAAAAGCTCGATCTCGCCTCCCTCAGCGCCCACAAAATGAACGGCCCGAAAGGCATCGGCGCGCTCTATGTCCGCCGCCACCCCCGCATGCGCCTGGCCCCCCTGTTCTCCGGCGGCGGCCAGGAACGCGGCCTGCGCAGCGGCACCCTGCCCACCCCGCTGATCGTCGGCTTCGGCGCCGCCTGCCGCATCGCCCGCACCGAACAGGAAGCCGAACAGACCCGCATCGCCGCCCTGCGCGACCGCCTGCTCGCCGGCCTGCGCGCGCGCATCCCCGCCCTCACCCTGAACGGCGCCCCCGCGCCGCGCCTCGCCGGCAACCTCTCCCTGCGCTTCCCCGGCGTGCGCGCGCTGGACCTGATCGCCGCCTGCCCAACCCTCGCCATCTCCACCGGCGCCGCCTGCTCGTCCGCCGACATCGCCCCCAGCCACGTGCTCACCGCCCTCGGCCTGTCCCCCGCCGAGGCCGCCGCCAGCTTGCGCCTCGGTATCGGACGATTTAACAGCCCCGCCGACATCGACACCGCCATCACCCGCATCGCCGACGCCTACGCCGCCCTGGCGCCCGCGCGGCCCGTATCCGCCGAGGCCTGACTCCGCATGCCCAAAATGATTTTCGTCGAAAAGAACGGCACCGAGCGCGAAGTGGACGCGCCCCTGGGCCTCTCGGTCCTCGAAATCGCCCACCAAAACGACATCGACATCGAAGGCGCCTGCGAAGGCTCGCTGGCCTGCTCCACCTGCCACGTCATCGTCGACCCCGCCTGGTACGCCAAACTCACCAAGGCAACCGAGGACGAGGAAGACATGCTCGACCTGGCGTTCGGCCTCACCGCGACCAGCCGGCTAGGCTGCCAGATTGTCATGACGCCGGCGCTGGACGGGTTGCGGGTGAAGTTGCCGGCGAGCACGCGGAATGCGCAAGGTTAAGGAAGCAGTTCTTTTTTGAAAAAAAGAACCAAAAAAACTTTTATCCATTTATTCCGTATCCAAAACATTATTCATTGCGAGGCGCCCTTGCGCCGTGCTCACCCCATGACCCGATCGCCCGGCCAAGCGCGCCTCGTAGGGCGGAAGAACCCTTGCGACTTCCGCCATCCCCCCGCGCCGCAAACGTGGCCAGGGCAGTCAGCCGTAGGGTGGGCTTCAGCCCACCACCATGCCAGCGTTTACCGCGTTGCACTCGTACTGGAAACAAGCTCTTGAAGCCGTCAGTTCCGCAAGCGATCGATGATCTGCTGTCTGTGGTCCACGCCACCGAAGAAAATGGCTAGGATCCTTACTTCGTAGGACACGTCATCGACTTCGAAGTAGAAAATAAAATTCTTGGCGGTCACCGTGCGTATGCCGGGTTGAATCTTTGCATATTCTGTTCCCCTGTGCGGATACGTGACAAATGTCCGCATATAGGCAAGGGCTTCCTCGATCCGCGCCGCCGCGCGGTCAACGGCCCTGTCGAGCTCCTCGCCGAATTCCTGGTAGGCCCTCACGAGATGTTCCTCGATCAGGCCAAGGTCGCCTGTAACATCCGCCGCGCGGCGAACCCTATAACGTTGCACTCTTATGACGCTTTCGCCCGATCATCGCGCGGGTTTCAGCCTCACCCACGTCGATATCGACAAAAGCGCCGGACCGGCGCCGGTCGATCAACGACCGCAGCGCCTGCAGCTCCGCATCGCGCATCTCGCGATCGCGCCGCAGCATCTCAAGCCCGCGCTGAAGAACCGCGCTCAGGCTGGAATACTGCCCGCTTTCAACGAGCGAACGCGCATACGCCTCCTGCTCATCCGTCAGCGATATCGAAGTCTTCGCGGTCATCACCACCTCCTCCCAAGCACTACTACTGAGTAGCACCGCCGTCAATCACGGCGTTCCGGCAAGACCTCGCCCAAGACACACCGAGCGGCGGCTTCCTGCTCGGTCAGGCGTAAACTGGCCCAAGCGAGGATCTCCAGTGCGGGCATTCAGGCGCACCCGGCGCCGACTGCTTTGCGCTCATTGCAGCCATTCGGACATTTATTCCGCCGCCCAAGAGCGGACGTTGGCGATGTGTAGGGTGCAATGCTCTTCGCATTGCACCATCTTGCTCACCCTCGCCTATCATGCATTGAAAGTTTTGGGCGCTCTCCCCGGTCGCCAACCGTGTCGTCGACGGAAGTCCAATCGGCCGGGTACATCCCTTGCTTTACGCACCTGTGGAACGACGAAAACTCCCATTCCGCCGCACGCGCCGCAAGTACGTGTTTGACGGGATTGAAATGGATATAATCCATGTGCGATCCGTAGTCGCGTTCGTCGCGTATCGTGTGCTCCCAGTAACGCCGCTGCCAAATGCCACGCTCTCCGCGCGCGCGCCGACTTATTGAAAGGGCTTCTCCTGGCGGTATCGATCGTGAGAATGCCGTTTTGATTGCATGCCATCGTTTGGGGAAGTTGCCGTCGCCTTCGGGCAAGGTCCACAGGCAGTGCATGTGCTCTGGCAAAACGACCCAGGCATCGATATAAAATGGCATCAACACCCGCACGCGGGCGACCACCTGGCGCAAAACAGCAATCTGCTCAATTAACAGGCGGCTTTTGCGGTCAAGCAGGTTGACCGTAAAGAAATACGTAGCTCCCTCCACACGATGACGTCGGTACTCTGGCATCAAGACGTTATACGCCGGCCGGCAAGGGATCGGAAACGGGCTCCAGCAGGGGCTGATGGTGAGAGAAATGGTGCAATGCGAAGGCGCATTGCACCCTACGGCTTGCTACCACCGTCGTCGCGCCTGCGGTTCATCCAATCGCTTTCACCATTTGGGCCGGCGACAAAACCGTCAAGCGACATTGACATCTTTAGGAGAAGCCGCCTCATGATTTTTCTCCTTCGGCGTTCAATTTGTGCATTGTCTGTATCCTTGTTTGATAGGGCCTCGTTGGCCTGCATCAGAGCAGCGAATGAGTCTCCAAGAAAAAGACTTCTGTTGGCAGAGTTTTTCGGCCACTGAGGCGCAGATGGCGAAAGGTTGCTGGCGAAACTACATTGGGTGCATTGAGGCAGGGGTGCCGTCTGACCAGGTCGCGACTCCAGAGAGGAAGACCGATATGACTGGCAAGCTAGTGTTTTCGGCTTCGTGGCCCGGCGTGAAGAACCAATAACTGCCGCCGATGATGGGTGCGTCGGCAGCGTTAGCTCCCCAGTCGGCGGGATCCTTCACCGCGACGTAGAACATGACGTGCGCCATGTCATGCTTGCCTTGGTCGGTCAGATAGGAGGATTTTGACATCATGTAGCTCATCGCGCCGTATTCCAGCGGCGGGACTTTTCCGGAACGCAAGGCCATGTTGATAGCTCCGATGATCTCGGGTGTGGTCCGGCCTGCGAGAATCATGGCGGTGCCAAGTTTGGCGAGCGGCATCACGGAGCGCGCGGCTTGCGGGTTCTGGCATTCAGCGGCGCGTATTTTCGGATTCCAGTGCTCGGGCGAGTCGAAGCCGCCGCCGCTAAAGCTTCTGGAAACCCAACAGACGAAGCCGTTTGTGCCATTGGCTGCGGTTTCATAGGCGATGCGTGTCAGGACCAGGACAGTAGCATGATTGGAAATGGAGCCGGGAGCAGCGCTTCTCGCCAGCGCGATTTCCTGAGTGCGGTCCATGAGATAGTCGCCGATGGGCGCCATGCGTGGATACAGCGCCGTCGGGTCCGCGAGGGCGGCGCTGGTGATGGCAAGAAAGGTTGATGCGGCGCAGGCAATCAGTTTAGCGTCAGCACTAACCGCAGCCCTCTTTTTGGCCCTTCCGCCCGCGGAAGGAGAGCCCTTTGCCCTGTCTGCCGTCGCCTTGCAAAATGACAGTATACGCATCGCCTTTCTCCTGGTTTGAGCCTGTATCGTTGGCTCGCATCAGAACGACGTCTGGGCTTCCGGAAAATCGACATCCCGTTATAATTTTTTCCTTTGGCGCGTAGGTGGCGCATGGGCAGGTCCGGGCCCAAGATCACGCAATGCGAGAACTCTGCTGTGCAAGTCACGGATGATGCACCCTTCCGCCCCGGCAGTGTAGTCAATGGGCGAACTGGTGCGGAGCCCCCGGTGCGAATGTCTGTAGCCGGTTAGAAGCGCCTGACACCGCGCGGTCCGCTACCGGCCAGTCTAGACGGGCGCTCGGCCCAAAGGGCGGTGCACGGCCCGGGTCATCCGGTGCACCGTGCACCGCGTCGGTCAGACCTTCGATGACCCGGGCTTGTGACGAGGTTTTGCCGACCGTTCCTTCATGGGGCTGACACCCCAGTAATTCAGGTCCTGGCCGACGATATCCCCGAGTTGCACGATCGCGCGGCCGACCTCCGTAGCGGCTTCTCTCGCCTCGCGGCCCTGGTGCGGGGAATACTCACCTTTGAGGGCGGCGACGTT
>Ga0116226_10000799_pt1 | contig 27080 bp, 23 predicted proteins | sample S1TSphfallax_FD_89692 | JGI IMG/M metagenome (GOLD analysis project Ga0116226, IMG submission 89692) | Host-associated microbial communities from peat moss isolated from Minnesota, USA - S1T2_Fa - Sphagnum fallax MG | ecosystem: Host-associated > Plants > Peat moss > Unclassified | place: USA... | reverse complement strand
CTACACCTGTTACCGCTCGACTTGCATGTGTTAGGCACGCCGCCAGCGTTCAATCTGAGCCAGGATCAAACTCTTCAGTTAATAACACTTAGTCACTGAAGCAATCGAGATCCATCACTCACATTCATTCATGTCGTGCCGTGAAGCACGGATGAACGACTGGTCGTTTTGGAACTCATCATCAATTGCTCTAAAGGCAATGGACGCGAGTCCCCACACAAGTTACCTGTTCAAATTTTTAAAGAGTTACCCAAGGCGACAAAGGCCCGGGGAAAGACTTTCAAGTATAGCTGACTTTGAGGGCCCGTCAACGTCCGGGAAGTCTCGATTGCCGCCTTTCACTTGGAAGGGCGCGCAGTATAGCCGTGGCTGAGACCCTGTCAACCAATTGTCGTAATTCTTTCAAATGATTCTCACAAACCAGGGGGACGCGGGCGGGACCACAGCACCGATGAATGCTCGAACGCCTTGAAATTAAGGGATTTTCTTAACCGATGAGTGGGCCTTTAGCGCTACCCAATGCTTAACGTTACACGTCAAATAGATTGACGACTGCATTGATTCCGTGGGTGTCCGAATGCGCACAGGCCGGTATGAGGCCAAGCGCTCAAACGCAAGGGACGGATTTGTTGATCCCGCCATTCAATCGCGCGCTATTTTCCGCGCCCCTCGAAACGCGGGTGCTGGCGGGTTTCATAGCCTCGCTGGCACTGCTGCTGCTCGCCGGCAGCTTGACGTATTGGGCGGACTTGCGTTTCGCCGAGTCATCGCTGCTGATCGCCCGCTCACAGGAAATTCGCACGGCGTTTGCCGCGCTCTACGGCTCGCTCGCGGGCGCCGAGGTTGCACTGCGCGATTACGTGTTGACTGGCCAGCCGAAACAACTCGAAGAACAACGACGCCTGGCCGATGACGTCAACCAGCAACTCGTGATTCTCGAGCAGTTGTTGGTCGACGATCCGGTCGAACGGCCTGAACTCGCGCTGTTGATCCCCGGCGTGACCGCACGCCTGCAGGCCATGCAGGGCGAGCTCAGCGCCTACGGCGCATTCGGTTTACCAGCGCTCCGTGCCGTGATTTCGTTGGGCCTCGATGCGAACTCGACGCGCGCTCTGCGCGAGTTGATCGATCACATGGCAGCCCTGCAATCGCAGGCCTTGGCGGTCCGTCAACGCACCAATGCCCGGGTGCGCACCGCGACTCGGATCTCGCTGTTGGGCACGCTCGCACTCGCGATCAGCTTCTTCACGGTGCTCTATCGCGGCATTCGACGCGAAATGCGCGCGCGCCGCGGCGCCGAACGCGCCCTGGTCGAGAGCATCCGCGAAGCCGAGCGCGGCGCCGACCGTCTGGTGAAGGCCAATCGCTTCCTCGATTCGCTGATCGAGAACCTGCCCGTGCTGGTGGTGGTGAAGGACGCCGCGACACTTCGCCCCGTGCGCATCAACCGCGCGGCGGAAGCACTGCTCGGATGCTCGCGCGACCAATTCTTGGACCAGCAACCCCACGCATTATTCGGTCCGGAAGAAGCGGCTTTCATGTTGGCCAAGGACCGCGAAGCCCTGGGGCGCGGGCGGCTGGTGGACATACCCGAACAGCACATCCACACCGACAGCCTGGGCGCGCGGACCCTGCACACGATGACGCTGCCCTTGCAGGACGAGCGCGGCGTGGCCCAGCACGTCCTCACGATTTCCGTCGACATCACCGAACGCAAGCTCGCCGAACGCGCCATCGAGGAACTGAACGCCGCCTTGGTCGCGAAGGCGGAGCAGCTCTCGGTGTCGAACCGCGAACTCGAGAGCTTCAGTTATTCCGTCTCGCACGATCTGCGCGGGCCGCTGCGGGTCATCGGCGGCTTCGCGCAGATGCTCGAGGAACACGCGGGCGACCGACTCGACGCCGAGGGCCGCCGCTACCTCGCCGTGATCCGCTCGAATAGTGCGCGAATGGGCATGCTGATCGATGATCTACTGGCTTTTTCCCGGCTCGGCCGCCAGCCCGTCGTCACCCAGGACATCGACGTCGAATCGCTGGTCCGGGAAGTGGTGGCCGAAGCGCTGCAAGAACGTCCCGCGCAAGCCTGCATCGAGATCCGTGCGCTGCCCGCGGCACGCGCCGACCCGCGCCTGCTGCGCCAGGTGTGGACCAACCTGATCTCGAATGCCATCAAGTACAGCAGCAAGGCCATGCCTCCCCGCATCGAGGTGACTGGCCGGCGCAACGGCGGCGAGACCCTGTATTCCATCCGCGACAACGGTGTAGGCTTCGACATGGAATATGCGGACCAGCTCTTCGGCGTCTTCCAGCGTTTGCATCGCGCCGAAGACTTCGACGGCAACGGCGTCGGGCTCGCCATCGTGCATCGCGTGGTGACACGCCACGGCGGTCGGGTCTGGGCCGAGGGTCGGGTCAATGACGGTGCCATTTTTTCGTTCGCACTTCCCGAGGGAGCGTTGAGTGTCTGAGCCCCAAGAGCGCCGCCCGATCAAAGTGCTGCTGGTCGAGGACCGCGCGGAGGACGCGGAACTGCTGCTCGCCGACATGCGCCGCCATGGGCTCGCCATCGTCAGCCGGCGCACGGATACCGAGGCCACGTTCCGCAGCGATCTCGATGACTTCGCGCCGGATCTGATTCTCTCCGATTACACGCTGCCCGGTTTCGACGGTCCGCATGCGCTGAAGATCGCCCGGCAACAGCGCCCCGATATCCCGTTTATCTTCGTCTCCGGCACGATCGGCGAGGAGCGCGCCATCGAGGCGCTGCGGCAAGGGGCGGTGGACTATGTGCTCAAGGATAGTCGCGCGCGCTTAGGATCAGCGATCGAACGGGCGCTCGCCGAGGCGAAGGATCGCGTCGCGCGGCGCATGGCGCTGTGCCAACTGGCGGCCAGCGAAGAACGCTTCCGCACCATCGCCGAGGCCACCCAGGAATGGATCTGGGAAATCGATGCCGCGGGCCGCTTCACGTTCTCGAGTCCGGCGGTGGAAAGCATCTTGGGATACCGGCCGCAGGACTTGCTCGGGCGGAACTACCCGGCCTTGGTGGCCCCGGAGAGTCGGGCCGCCATTCAGGAACTGCTGACACGCCGCCCCGCCGCTGCGGGCGGCTGGCAGGAACTGATCCTCAAGGTAGCGCGCGCGCGCGGCGGCATGCGTACGCTCGACAACCGCGCGCTGCCGCTGCTCGATGGCGGAGGCACTTTGTTGGGCTACCGCGGGGTCGCGCGTGACATCACCCAGCGCCGCCTCCAGCAGGAGCGGATCGCCCGCTTGAGCCGGATCCAGGCAGTCTTGAGCAACATCAACTCCACGATAGTCAGGGTCCGTGAACGCCGCGAACTGTGTAACGAGGCCTGCCGGATTGCCGTCAAATATGGCGGCTTTCGGCTGGCCTGGATCGGCCTGGTGGAGGCCCCCGCGCGGCGCGCGAAACCGCTGGCCTCGGCCGGCTTCGATGACGGCTATCTCGACGAGATGAACGATGCTCTCGGCAACAGCGCGGACGATCCAGGCCTCGCGGGCGTCGCCATCCGTTCCAAGAGTGTGGCGGTTGCGAATGACATCGCCAACGATCCGCAGGTGTTGTTCAAGGAGGCCGCATTGACGCGCGGCTATCGCTCCGTCATCGCCATGCCGCTGTTGGTGGGCGGCGCCGTGGCCGGGGTCGTGGTCCTCTATGCGGGCGAAACCGGCTTCTTCGACTTCGAAGAACTCAAGTTGCTCAAGGATCTCGCCGGCGACATCTCGTTCGCGTTGGATTACATCGGCAAGGCCGAACAGCTGACCTACGTCTCCTACTTCGACACGCTGACGGCGCTGCCCAATCGCCAGTTGTTCTTCGACCGTCTCGCCCAGGCACTCGACAGCACCGGCACCGACCGCGGTGAGTTCGGCGTCATGATCATCGACGTGCAGCGTTTCAAACAGATCAATGACACGCTCGGACGGTCGGCCGGAGACCGCGTTCTACAGGCCCTCGGGCGGCGGCTCCTCGCCGTCTCTCGCGCCGGCACGCCGGCACGCGTCGGCGGCGACCGCTTCGCGCTGGCCGTGCGTCATCGCAGCATCGCCGTGCTTGCGGGGCGGGTGCTCGAGTCGTTCGCCGAGCCCCTCATCATCGATGGCGTGGAGTTGCGTCCCGCCGCCAAGATCGGCATTGCTCTGTATCCGGCGGATGCCGGGACCGCGGAAGCGTTGTTCGTCAACGCGGAAGCGGCGCTCCAGCGTGCCAAGGATGCCGCTGAACCCTACGTGTTCTATTCGCCGGAGTTCAACGCGCGCGTGGCGCAACGGCTCCGGCTGGAAAGCCGCCTGCGCAAGGCGGTGCATGAGCGTCAATTCGTGTTGCATTACCAACCCAAGGTCGACCTGCCGACGCGCCGCATTCGCGGCATGGAAGCACTGATCCGCTGGCGCGACCCCGAGCATGGCATCATTCTGCCGATCGACTTCGTGCCGCTGCTCGAGGAGTCGGGCTTGATCGTCGAAGTGGGGCGCTGGGTCATCGAACAAGCGGTGGCGGACGCCGCGGCCTGGCGTGCGCGGGGCTTGGACGTTCCGCGAGTCGCCGTCAACGTCTCGGAAGTGCAACTGCGGCATCCGAACTTCGTCGCGAGCGTGCTGGCCGCACTCGGCGACAAGTCAGTCCGCGGCGCCGGCATCGACCTCGAGATCACCGAATCGATGCTGGCGCGCAACGCGGCCGAGAATGTCCGCAAATTGCTGCTCCTGCGCGAGGCCGGCCTGCAGGTATTCATGGATGACTTCGGCACCGGTTACTCCGGCTTGAGCCAGATCGCGAATCTGCCACTCGATGCGCTCAAGATCGATCGCGCTTTCATCACCGGCATGGTCGACAGTGCCGAGGCCATGGCCATCGTCTCCGCCATCGTCAATCTGGCCAGAGCGCTCGGCTTCCTCGTCGTTGCCGAGGGCGTGGAAACCGAGGAACAGGCCGAGCGCCTGCAAGCGCTCGGATGCGACGAAGGCCAAGGCTACTTGTTCAGCCGGCCGGTGCCCGCGTTCGAGGCGGGCCAGCTGCTATCCCACGTCGCTCTGTCCGGCGCTGCGCGAGGCTCCTCCGGACCGCGGTTGACTCCCGCCGACGACGGTTGACCCGCACCCAAGCTCACGGCTAGCCTTGCTGACCAAGATCAAGCGATGTAGGGTGAGCCGATCATGTTTATCGCAGCAACTAGAGCTCGCCGCGTCGCTCGCCAGGTGAACGGGGTGATGGCCCGGATTGCGCCCTTTGCGGCCGCGGCGAGCGCCGCGTTGGTCCTCTGGCATGCGGCCCGCGACCGACCCGTAGCCAGCGTCGATGCGCCCGCCCCGTTGATCTATCCCCACTCGCAGCCCGCGTCGGCGCCGCTGCCAGCCGCACCCACGAGCACGGCGCAGCCGGCAGCCGTGGTGGCCTCGACCATCGAAGTGGTCGTGGGCCGCAATGACACACTCGATGGCATCTTTCGGCGCATGGCGCTCGATAAGGCGGACCTCGCGGCCATTCGCAATCTGCCCGGCATCCGCCAGAGCTTGGACTATCTGCGGCCCGGCGACGCCATCAAGGTGACCCACCTGAGGGATGGTGAGATCCGCGAATTGACGCGCAAGGTGAGCGAGACCCAAACGCTCGACGTGGTGCGCAAAGACGACGGCTTCGCGGCCAAACTCATCAGTAATCCGGTCGAAACCCGTATCCGGACCGCCTCGGCCACGATCCAGTCGTCGCTGTTTCAAGCGGCTGAATCCAATGCCATTTCCGATCCCGTGGCATTGAAGCTCGCCAATGTGTTCGCCTGGGATATCGACTTCGTGCTCGATCTGCGCGCGGGCGATCGATTCACCGCCGTGTACGAACAGATCTATCAAGACGGCAAGTATCTGCACGACGGCGAGGTACTGGCGGCCCAGTTCGTCAACGGTGGCAAAGTCTATCGCGCGGTGCGCTTCACGAACGACGATGGCAGTGTGGGCTATTACACGCCGGAGGGCCGACCCATGCGTAAGGCCTTCCTGCGCGCGCCGGTGGAATTCAGCCGGATCAGTTCCGGCTTCAATACCGCCCGACTGCATCCCATCTTGAACGTGATTCGCGGTCACATGGGCACCGACTATGCGGCGCCGATCGGCACACCGGTGCACGCGGCCGGCGATGGCCATATCAGTTTCGTGGGCACGCGCGGCGGCTATGGCAACGCCATCGTCGTCTCGCACAGTAACGGGATCCAGACGCTCTACGGCCACCTGTCGCGGTTTGCCCGTGATCTGCGCGTGGGGACTCATGTGACCCAGGGTGAGGTCATCGGCTACGTCGGCATGAGCGGACTTGCCACCGGTCCGCATCTGCACTACGAATATCTGAAGGACGGCGTGCACCTGAATCCGGTGACCGTCCATTTGCCGGGGGCGGAACCGCTCCAAGAGGGCGCGCTGGCCCGCTTCCACGCCGCCGCGACTCCTTTGCTCACCGATCTGAATGCGCCACCCAGTATGGCTCCGCCTGCGAGCCCGTCGGGTGTGCACCTGGCGGCATTGGGCTCAGGGCGCGCCCGATCGCGAACCTCCCTCAACTAATGGCGACCGGGACCGCTCCCTAAGGCGCTTCCATGGGTTTCTACCTCGGCTTGATGTCGGGAACCAGCATGGATGCCATCGATGCGGCGATCGTCGATTTCGATGTGCGGCCTCTGCGTATCGTCGCCGCCAGCGCGACCCCGTTCGATCCGCCGTTGAAACACCGGATTAGCGCGCTTCTGGAATCGCCGGACCAGCTGGCGCTCGATGAAGTGGGCCAGGTGGACGTGGCCCTCGCGCGCGCCTTTGCCCACGCCGCACTCGAGCTCCTGCGCCAAGCGGGGCTCGACTCGTCGCAGCTGTCCGCGATCGGCAGCCATGGCCAAACCTTGCGTCACCGGCCGGATCTGCCGTTACCGTTCACCTGGCAAATAGGCGATCCGAACACGCTGGCAGAGCTGACGGGCACCACCGTGGTGGCCGATTTCCGGCGCCGCGACGTGGCAGCCGGCGGTCAGGGCGCGCCGCTGCTGCCGGTGTTCCATGATCATGTGTTTCGCAGCGCCGAGGAAGACCGCGCCATCGTCAATGTGGGCGGCATCGCCAATGTCACGGTGCTCTCCCGCGATGCCACCGTGACCGGCTTCGACACCGGACCGGGTAACCGCCTCCTCGATGATTGGATCGCTCTCGAGCGCGGCCTCGACTATGACGAGGACGGGGGCTGGGCGGCCTCCGGTCAGTGCGATCACACGCTTCTCGAGCAGCTGCTCGAAGAGCCCTACTTTGCCCTGCGGCCGCCGAAGAGCACCGGCCGGGAACTGTTCAACCTGGCGTGGTTGCGCGACAAGCTCGGGCTGTTCGAGCGACGCCCGGAAGATGTCCAGGCCACGTTGCTCGAATTGACGGCGGCGAACATCGCGGCGGCCATTCGCAAGCATGCGCCGGGTGCGTCACTGTATGTGTGCGGCGGCGGCGCGCGTAACACCGGCCTGCTGCGGGCCATCCGCCGATGGGTCACGCCCAACCCGGTGGCCAGCACCGCGGTGCTCGGCTTGGATCCCGATTACGTCGAGGCGGTAGCCTTCGCCTGGTTCGCGGCACGGACGCTCGCCGGTATGACGTCAAGTTCGGGCAGCGTGACGGGCGCGCGCGGCGCGCGGGTTCTCGGTGGAATTTACCGCTACGCCTGACCCGACCGCTCGAGACCCGGCCGCTCGACATGGCGACCCGCGGCGCGGCTTTCATGAAAGTGACACATATCGACCGGCAAACTCTCACTCATGAATCAAGCCACGCTCCAAGATTCCGACCTGCAATCGCCCGCGCTGTACATCAACCGGGAATTATCCTTTCTGGAGTTCAATCAGCGCGTCTTGGAACAGGCCAAGGACGTGACCATTCCGCTGCTGGAACGGGTCAAGTTCCTGTGTATTTCATGCGCCAATCTCGACGAATTCTTCGAAATCCGGGTCGCCGGCCTCAAGCAGCTTCAGGACGCGGGTGCGGTCCATGGGGGGCCTGACGGACTGTCGGTCGCGGATCAACTGAACGCCATCCGTACCCGCGCGGTGCGGTTGGTCGACGCACAATACGAACTGCTGAATGCCGGCCTGTTACCCGAGCTTGCCAACAACGGCATCGTGTTCGTCTCGCCGGAGACCTGGACGGGACCCCAAGCCGAATGGCTCACCGCCTATTTCGAGCGCGAGGTCGAGCCGGTATTGAGCCCACTGGCCTTGGATCCGGCGCGACCCTTTCCGAAGATCCTGAACAAGAGCCTGAACTTTGCCATCGTGGTCGAGGGTGAAGACGGTTTCGGCCGCGCGAGCGGCCTCGCGGTGGTACAAGCGCCACGCTCCTTACCCCGCCTGATCCGGCTGCCCGATGAACTGGGCAGCCGTCATTTCGTCTTTCTGGGCACGATCGTCGAGGCCTTCATGCCGCGTCTGTTCGACGGCATGCGGGTCCGCGGCTGCTATCAGTTCCGCGTGACCCGCAACAGCGACCTGTTCGTCGAACAGGAGGAAGTCGACGATCTGCTGCGCGCGGTGCAAGGGGAACTCGCGTCCCGCCGCTACGGCGACGCCGTGCGCCTCGAAACAGCCCACGACTGCCCGGCGGAGATCCTCTCCTACCTGCTCGACCAGTTCAGCTTGAGTGGCGAGGATTTGTACAAGGTGTCCGGGCCGGTCAATTTGAGCCGGCTGATGGCGCTTTACGATCTGGTCGATCGCACCGAGCTCAAATACGCCTCGTTCACTCCGAGCATTCCTGAGCGTCTGAAATCGGGCGCCGACATCTTCACGACGTTGCGGGCCGGCGATGTGCTGCTCGAGCATCCGTTCCAGGGTTTCGGTCCCGTCATGGATTTCATCAAGCAGGCCGCCGCCGATCCGCTGGTGCTCGCGATCAAACAAACCCTGTATCGCGCCGGCAGCGACTCGGCCATCGTCGGCGCGCTCGCCGACGCGGCGCAGGCGGGCAAGGACGTGACCGTCATCATCGAGCTGCGCGCGCGCTTCGACGAAGAGGCGAACATCGAACTCGCCAACAAGCTCCAGGAGGCCGGTGCACACGTCATGTACGGCGTGTTCGGCTACAAGACGCACGCCAAGCTCGTGATGGTGGTACGGCGCGATGACAAGGGCTTGCGACGCTATTGTCACTTGGGCACCGGTAATTATCACGCCAAGACGGCGCGGCTCTACACCGATTACGCATTGATGACGGCGGACGAGTCGATCGGCGAAGACATTCACCAGATCTTTCTCCAGCTCACCGGGCTCACCCGCGTGCCGCGGCTCAACCGGCTGCTCCAGGCACCGTTCAGCCTGCATAGCACGTTGCTCGCGAAGATCGAGCGCGAAGCGCTGCATGCCAGCAGCGGCAAGCCCGCACGGATCATCGCCAAATTGAACGCACTGACCGAACTTACCGTGATCCAGGCGCTGTACCGGGCGTCGCGGGCCGGAGTCGACATCGATCTGATCGTGCGCGGGGTCTGCTGCCTGCGCCCGGGGATACCCGGGATCTCGGAGCGCATCAGGGTGCGCTCGATCGTGGGACGCTTCCTCGAGCATTCGCGCGTCTATTGTTTCGAGAATGGCGGCGAGCGGGAAATTTACTGCGCCAGCGCCGACTGGATGGATCGAAATCTGTTCCGCCGCATCGAGGTGGCGTTTCCGATCACCGGCGAATCACGCAGCCGGGTGCAGGGCGATCTCGAACTCTATCTCGCCGACGACTCGCAAGCCTGGACGCTGTCGTCGGAAGGGACTTACAGCCGGGCCGTTGCCGCGCTGCACGTGAGCGCGCAGGCCCGCTTGCTCAGTCTGTACGATGACCGGGTCGCGCTGACCGAAGGCTGAGCGAGCGGCTCACGGCGTGACGAATCGAAATCCCGCTTCCTTGAGGTAGCCGCGCTCCTGCTCGAGATCTTCGAGCGTCAGCGGATGATCTTTCATCCAGCGCGGCGGCAACTCCAGCGTGAGCGCGCGACCCTTCGCGCGCAAGATGACGGGCGGCAGCGGCTGGGGACTACGTCCACGATGCAGCAGCACCGCCAAACGCAGCAACACGATCAGAAATTCCGCATGTCGGTCCCACGGCGGCAGCAGATCGTCCAGCAGGTCGAGCGACAGCTGACGGCGGTGCCCGCCCACCAACGCAGACAAGAGTGCCTGCTCTTCGCGCGGAAAGCCGGGCATGTCCGCATGCCGCAGCAGATAGGCGCTATGGCGATGATATTTGGAATGCGCGATGTCGAGCCCGGTCTCATGCAACCGCGCCGCCCAGCGCAGCACTGATTCGGCCAGCGGATCCTGAAGCCCCCATTCCCCCGCAACCTGTTCGAGTAGCGTCACGGCCGTGGCTTCGACCCGATCGGCCTGCTGAGAATCGACGTGGTAGCGTTTTTCCATCGCGCGCACGCTGCGCACGCGCGCATCTTCGTCGGTGAAACGGCCGACCATGTCGTAGAGCAGACCCTCACGCATGGCGCCCTCCGCCACCCGGACCCGGTCGATACCGAGGTTTTCGACGATTTCCAACAAGATGGCGAGTCCGCTCGGAAACACCGGAGCGCGTTCCGCATCCATCTCGGGCAGATCGAGGTCATCGATATGGCCGGCGGCGATCACCCGCTCGGCCAGACCGCGCAAGTTATCGAGCGTGATCCGCGGCGCGTCGGGATTCAGCCGTCGCACCACGTCCGCGATCAGCCGCACCGTGCCGGAACTGCCGAAAGCCTGCACCCAGCCGAGTTTCTTGTAGGCCGCTTGAATCGGTTCGAGTTCCAACCGAACCGCCGTGCGGGCGCGCTCGAAGCGTTTCTCCGATATCCGACCCTCGTCGAAGTAGCTCGCACTCAAGCCGACGCACCCGACCGACAGGCTCTCGAGCAACACGGGATTGAACCCTTCGCCGATCACCACTTCGGTGGAGCCTCCACCGATATCGATGACCAGGCGCTTGTCGGGACTCAACGGACTGGTGTGCACCACGCCCGAATAGATGAGCCGGGCCTCCTCCAAACCGGAGATGATCTCGATGGGATGGCCCAAGGCGGCGCGGGCCCGTTCGAGGAACCAACGCTTGCGTCGCGCACGTCGCAGCGCGTTGGTGCCCACGACTCGAACGCTATCGGCCTGCATGGCGCGCAGGCGTTGCCCGAAGCGCTCGAGGCAGCGCAGTGCTCGTTCGGTGGCGGCATCGTCGAGGCGACCGCTGTCCGACAGCCCTCCGGCAAGCCGCACCATCTCACGCAAACGGTCGATGATGATGAGTTGGCCGTGGGAATGGCGTGCCACCACCATGTGAAAACTGTTCGAGCCCAGATCGACGGCCGCGAGAACCTCGGGCACGACACCGCTGCCGCTACCCACCGGCATTAGATCAAGCGGAGAACGACGAGCCGCAGCCGCAGGTGGTCTTGGCGTTGGGATTACGGATGACGAATTGCGCGCCTTGGAGATCTTCCTTGTAATCGATCTCCGCACCCATCAGATACTGGGCACTCATCGGATCGACCAGCAATTGCACGCCGGCATTTTCGACGCAGAAGTCACCCTCTTCGATCTTCTCATCGAAGGTGAAGCCGTATTGGAAACCGGAACACCCGCCACCGGACACGAACACCCGCAGCTTCAAATTCGGGTTCGCCTCCTCGCGGATCAATTCACCGACTTTGCCGGCCGCCGCATCGGTGAACACCAACACGTCCGGCGGCGGAATGGCCTCCATGTCCGACACAGAATCTGAAACTGTTTGCATGCTCATAGTGTATCACCCGGCTCGGAATCGGCGGCCCCTCGATGCATCAACTTACCATTGATTTGGGCTCCAACCGCAGTTTCAATGACCGAATAACGCACATTGCCGTGAACACGCGCCTTTTCGCCGAGTTCCACCCGTTCAGCGGCGTCGATATCTCCCTTGACCATGCCGTTGAGCAAGAGATTGGCCACCATCACGGAGCCCTCGATGCCGCCCTTCTCGCCCACCGACAGACTGGCGACCACGCCCGGTTCGCTGCTGACATTTCCGGTGACATACCCATCCACGTGCAACCCACCCGAAAATTCGATGTTGCCGTTGATCCGCGTGTTGGCGCCGATCAGGGTGCTGATATTGGGAACCTTACTCTGTTTGCGTTTGAACATTCGACCCTCCCTTACCCCGACCGCCGTCCGGACTGGTGTCGGCGGGTCCGCTGAATGGCGCCACCAAACCCGCCCCGGGGACCGCCGCACCGGGCGCATCCGTCTCCATCGATATGCCTTGCGCCTTCCAGACGAAGGCCTGGCGGAAGCCATGGCCCTGATCCCGTCCGGAGTGAACCTCGGTATCGATGCGGGTCGGTTCGAAACCGGCCGGCAACTGCACCGGTTCGTCATAATCCTCGAAATACCGGAACGCATAGACCAGCGTGCCGCGATGGCTCTGTGCCACCTGCGAGTAGTCGAGGCTCGCGGGTCTGCCGCGCGCGAGTCCATTGATCGTGAGGTTCAGGTTGCCCGCCGCATTGCTGTCGGGTTTGCCCGTTTGCATCAATACGAATTTCAATCGATACTTCCCGGCGACCGCGTCCGGCACGATCTGCATCTGCTGCACTTTCACATGCACGGTCGAATCGGGTTGCACGAGCCCGCGATAGAACGACAGATCCTGATTGAGACGTGCGATCTGACTCTGCATGTCGCCGAGACTCCGCTCCACCTGTTTGTAACCCTCCCGGTCGACTCGACGGGCCACATCCGCGGCGGCCAGCTGCGCACGCTGCTGCTCGACCTCGCTCTCCAGCTCGCGAATCCGCGCACTCGCCGACAGCGCGCCGCGGACCGAATCCACGACACGAAACCCGGCATCATAGCGGCCGAGCTCGAAGATGCCGTAAAGCACGACGAGGCCGATCGCCGCGACCCCGGCAAAAAACCAGGCGCGGCGCTTCGGCGCAACCGACCGAACCACCAGTTTGCCGAACAAATCCGTCATGAGGTGTGACTCAAGCCTAAACTCCAGCGCGGATTTACGACATTACACGAAGCCGCCGGGCACGCGGTATGATCGCGGGTTTTATACCCTCGAGGAACATCACTTGCTCTGGTTAAAGGCCTTTCACGTCGTGGCGATGGTTACCTGGTTCGCCGGATTGTTCTATCTGCCGAGACTTTACGTCTATCACGCCGATGCGGGGGACTGGATCAGCGTGGAGCGGTTTCGCGTGATGGAGCGACGGCTGTTCATCATCATGACGATCGGCGGCCTCGCCACCCTGGTATTCGGCATCGCCATGCTGGTAGCCGCCCCGGGCTATCTCAAGATGGGCTGGCTGCATGTCAAATTGACGCTGGTGGTGCTGCTCCTCGTCTACCACGGTCTGTGCTATAAATTTCTGCGCGACTTCGCCCACGATCGACGCACGCATAGCGCACGCTGGTTCCGTGCCTTCAACGAAGTACCGTCCGTCCTGCTGCTCGGCATCGTGATTCTCGCCATCGTCAAGCCGTTTTGACACGGGCGCCTCAAGGCAGGGCACAGACTTGGGACCACCACTCGGGGTAGGGTGGCAGGCCGTCGGCACAGATCAGGCCGCCGAGATCATGCAAGGCACGCATATAGACCCGGCGCTTGAAATAGACCACCTCGCGCACCGGGGTCCAATAATCGACCCAGCGCCAACGGTCGAATTCCGGTTGATCGGTGCTGTCGAAGCGCAGGCGCGCCTCGTCGGCGGTGAGTCTGAGCGCAAACCAGCGTTGTTTTTGGCCGATGCATCGATCCCGCACATATTGACGCGGCAGCCGATACCGAAGCCATCCGCGCGTCGAACCCAAGAGCTCGACGTCCTGTCGCTCCAGGCCGATTTCCTCCTTGAGCTCACGGTAGAGTGCATCCTCCACCGGCTCCCCGCGGTTGATGCCGCCTTGCGGGAACTGCCAGCCCCGGCCGCCGACCCGGCCGCCGAGAAACACGAGGCCGGCCCCCTGGGTGAGGACGATGCCGACATTCGCACGGAATCCGTCCCGATCGATTTGATCGGTGGGATTGGGATCGAGCATGCGGTTCATGCGGAACCGACCTGCACGCGATTGCGTCCGAGGGCCTTGGCGCGATAGAGCGCCGCATCGGCTTCGCTCAACAGTCGATCCGCCACGGCCTTGAGGTCCGTCTCATCGCGTTTGGGCGCCACCGACGCAATACCCACCGACACGGTCAAGATGCGCTTGACCTGGGGGTTCAGCGCGACGGCCTTCGTGGCGATCGACTTGCGAATGCGCTCGGCCAGCGGAGCCGCGTTGCTGGCGGTCGCATCGGGCAGGATGATCGCAAGTTCATCGCCGCCGAAGCGGGCGGCGGTATCCATGGTTCGGATCTGTTCCTCGACCCGCTGCGCAATCTCCTTCAACGCGGCATCGCCGGCCAGGTGGCCATAGCCATCGTTGATGCTCTTGAAATTATCGATGTCGATCATCAGGCAGGCGATCGTACTGCCGCGGCGCTGGGCACGCGCCAGCTCTTCTTTCAAGCGCTGCTGCAAATAACGACGGTTGCGCCAGCCGGTGAGGAAGTCGGTGATGCCGGCACGCAGCAGACGCGCCCGGTTGACCGCGTTTTCGATGCATACCGCGGCCAATGCTCCGAGATGCCCGAGAAAATCGGTGCCGAGATGCCGCGTGAAACGCGTCGCATCACGACTGCCGAAACACAGCACGCCCAAGGCGTGATCGGTCCGTGGCAGCGGCAACAGGGCCAGGCTCTTGAGATCGCTGCTGCCGGGCAACAAAAGCTGATGATCCGCGCCGACGAACGGACCCAACCAAGGCTTGTGCAACGAGGTGAGCTGGGGTGCGAGCCCGACCAGCGAGTCGACGAAGAAAATCTGCTTGAATTCATCCGGTCGATCGCCACTCGCGAGCAGCAGGTGGCGGATCTCATGCTGGGGGTCCAGGAGCACGACGCTGATGGCGTCCAGGGCGTAGGATTCGCGCAGTCCATCCGCCAAGGCGCGCAGCAATTGAGAGAGCGTGTCGGCACGCAGCAGCGTGAGTTCGCGCGCCTGCATGCGCTTCAAGATGTTTTCGTTGTTGAGCGCCTCGGCGGTCATCTCGCTCAAGCGCTTCTTGAGGTTTTCGTTCTCCTGAAGGAGGGCGTCCGTCATGTCAGCCGGCACGGGCGGCGGCCCGCACATCCAGGTAGGCCCGGCCGCGCAGCATCAGCGCCTTGAACTCTTCCGCATCCTGCGCCTCGACGGATCGCACCAGCCGCGCGACCGCCGTCGCCAACGCGGACAATGACTCAGCGCCATAATCGTTCAAACTTTGAATCTCGAAATACAGTTCGGGACTCTCGGCGGCGACCCGGGTCGCCACCTCCAGCTGCGAATCGAACGTCGTGCTCGACAATTGACCCAAGCGCAACGCCGCCTCACCGCTGTCGGCCAGGGCCGTGAAAAACGCGATATTGAGCGCATGCGAGAGCCCCAGCACGTACGCGATGAGCCGATCGTGTTCGTCCAGTCCCATGACCACGCGCTCGGCCATCGTGGGGATGAACAGCTCCTGCGCTTCGAGTAACGCCTGCGGGTCACCCAAGTCGATGAAAATCACATGCCGGCCGGATAGCAATTCCGTATCGGGACCAAACATCGGATGCAGCGATGTGACCCGGCAACCCGCCTGCTTGAGCGCGGCCAAACCCGCACGCAGCGGCGTCTTGAGGGAGCCTAAATCGAAGATCAGAGCGCGCGGTGCGCGCTCGGCCAATGTCAGCAGCAGGCTCGTGGTGCTGCTGAGCGGCGTCGCCAGCACGATCAGATCGAAGTCGAGCGGATCACTCTGCCAATCGTCCAACCGCTCGAAGCCGCTGCGCGAACCGGATGGATCGGCAATCGCAACGCGAAATCCCTGCGAGGCCAGGAACTCGGCGAACCATCCGCCCATCTTGCCGCAGCCGCCGATGACCAGGGCCCGTTTGCCGGTGCCCTGGGCCTGGGCGACGACGCGGGCCTGTTCCTGGGTCGTCAACGAGGACTGGATCAGCGCACGCAACAGCGATTCGGCGAGATCGGGAGAGACTCCCAGGGCCTCGGCGCTGTTGCGGCCACGTAAGATCACCTCGCGCTCGCGACCGAAGTCCCGCGTCGCGCGCCCCGTGGCGCGCTTCACGGCGGCCACCTGCTGGGACAGAGCCTGACGGCGCGCCACCAGCCGAATCAGGTCCTCGTCGAGTTGAGTCAATGCGGTGCGCAATTCATCGAGCGTCATGGCAATCGTGATTTCCTCGAGGTGTGAGCCCGTTGTACGGGTGAGTCACGGCTATCGCAAGCGCGGCGGCGCAGATACCATTGAAGCATGCTCACTCTCACGACGACTCTCCCTGACCCGCTGCCCGTCAATCCGTTGGAGCTGGCAGCCCAGTGGCTGGTTGAAGCCCGCACCGATGCCGCACAGCCAAACCCTAACGCCATGGTACTCGCCACCGTCGATGATACCGGTCAGCCGTCCGCCCGGGTGGTCCTTTGCAAGGATATCGCCGCAGGCGCGGGCACCATCACATTTTATACGAACTATGAATCTCGCAAGGGGCGTGAACTCGCTCGCAATCCGCGCGCGGCCGTGCTTTTCCACTGGGACCACCGGCATCGCCAGGTCCGTGCGGAAGGCCGGGTCGAGCGGCTGTCGGAGGATGAGAACGATGCCTATTTTCGCAGCCGTCCTTGGCAGAGCCGGCTCGGCGCCTGGGCCAGCCACCAGAGCACGCCGGTGGCGTCGCGCGCAGAGCTGGTGAAGGCCGTCACGGCCGCGGCCCAGCGCTTCGGTGTAGCCTATGAAGGCCCGGGTGCGCGCGAGCCGGAGATCGTCGCTGCGGACATCCCGCGCCCCCCCCACTGGGGAGGCTTTCGGCTGCGGATCGAGGCCGTCGAACTCTGGGTGGAAGGAGACTATCGCATCCATGACCGTGCCCGCTGGACCCGCGATCCGGCAGCCCATGCCTGGAGCGCGACCCGGTTGCAGCCATGAACCTGCTTCAAGGGCATGACGCGACCTGCCCGCACTGCTGGGAGACCATCAACGTGACACTCGATCTATCGGTCCCGGAACAGTCGTACATCGAGGACTGCCCGGTATGCTGCAAACCGCTGCTGATCGCCTACACGGCGGCCGACGGTGAGGTCGAGTCGCTCGAGGTCAATCCCTGCGATTGAAGCGCCCGCCACGTCCCCCGCCCGCCCGGGTCAACTGGTTCAAGACGATACGGGTGACCATCCTGCTGCTGATCTTGGCGGTGGTTGCCGCATCCACCTGGCTGGATCAGTACCGCGCCACCCGCTGGCGCGATCCGCTGTTCGTAGCCATCTATCCGATCGCGGCCGACGACAGTCCGGTCACACGGCGCTACCTCGATGCCTTGGGTTCCGAGCAATTCGCGGCCATCGATCGATTTTTCTCGCGCGAGGCCGTGCGCTACCGATTGCACACGGACCGGCCGGTGACAACGCGACTGCAGCCCGAACTGACCACGCTGCCCCCGCGACGCGCGCCAGGAGCCGGGATCTTCGGTACGATGCTATGGAGTCTGAAGCTCCGCTATTGGGCCTGGAACGTGAGCCGGCATGCGCGCGCGCCTGCGGACGTGAGAATGTTCGTGCTCTACCATGACCCCGCGCTGACCCCCACCGTGCCGCATTCACTCGGGCTCATGAAGGGTCTGATCGGCGTCGTGTACGCTTTCGCGGCGCGCGAGATGGACGGCGCCAACGACGTGGTCATCGCGCATGAGCTCTTGCACACGGTCGGGGCCACCGACAAGTACGAGCCCGGCAACGACGCTCCGCGCTTTCCGGATGGCTTCGGCGATCCCAACCAGTCACCCCTGTATCCGCAACGCTCTGCCGAGCTGATGGCGGGTCGCCGCCGCGTGAGCGCGACTCGCTGGGTCCAACCCGACGATCTCGACCAGGTGGTGATCGGCCCCGTCACCGCCGGGGAAATCAACTGGTCAGCGCGCCCGCGCCCTTGAGCCGCGGCGCCCGCCCTAGCCGAGCGCGTCCAAGATCGCTTGCTGCAGGTGACCGTTGGTCGCCAGCACCGTTTTCGATTGCAGCGTGATGGGTGAGCCTGCGAGGTCGCTGAAGTGACCACCGGCCTCGGACACGATCGCCACGCAGGCGGCGATGTCGAGGATGTTCACATCAGTCTCGATAACCGCATCGATCTTGCCGGCAGCCAGCAGATGGTAATGCAGGAAATCCCCATACCCCCGAATACGGTTGACCCGGGCCACCAGCGCGCCGTAGCGACTCCAGCGGCTGCCGGAGGCCAAGCTCTTCAAGTTGCCCGACGACAGCGCCGCCGCCTCGAGCTCGGTGATCTGGCTGACCACCAGGGGCTCATCGTTGAGATACGCGCCGCAGCCACGCTCGGCGTAGGCGAGTTCGCCATACACCGGGGCGCTCGACACGCCGAGTACGATCTCCCCACGCCGCATCAACGCGATCTGGGTCGAGAACATCGGGTATTCGCGCACGAACGCCTTGGTTCCGTCGATCGGATCGACCAGCCACAGATTTTCCGCATCGAGACCCCGCGCCAGCGTTTCTTCGCCGAAGAACCCGTAGGCGGGAAAGCGGGTTTCGAGAATATCGCGAATCGCCGCCTCGCAGCGCAGATCCGCCTCGGTGACCGGCGACTTGTCGGCCTTCAGCTGGACGGCAAGATTGCTCTGGTAGAGTGAGCGGGCGATGCTCGACGCCGCGCTTGCCGCATCGAGCGCCGCCTTGAGTTCCGGCGAGTGGTTCATCGTGCCTCCGCTTGGGAACGCCACCTTAACAAACCTTGTGCTACCGTCGCACCTCAACCGCATAAGGATCACACCTGCATGGGCAATCGCCTCACGAAGATTTACACACGGACCGGCGACGAGGGCAGCACGGGCCTGGGCGATGGCGCACGCGTGCCGAAGGAGAACGTCCGGGTCGAAGCCTATGGTACCGTCGATGAGACCAATAGCGCCTTGGGGGTGGTTCTCGCCACACCGGCATTGGCCGCGGATATCGCCGGCTGTCTGACCGAGGTGCAACACGATTTGTTCGATCTCGGCGGTGAACTCTGTATTCCAGGCCATCGCATCATCACGGCCGCGCATGTGGCGCGTCTCGAGACGGCGCTCGACGGCTTCAACGACGACCTGCCGCCGCTCCAGGATTTCGTGCTGCCCGGCGGTGGTCCGGCAGCCGCGGCCTGTCACGTGGCGCGCGCGGTCTGCCGCCGCGCGGAACGCCGCTGCTGGTCACTGGCTCGGCTCGAGGAAGTCTCACCCGAGGCGCTCAAGTATTTGAATCGTTTGTCGGATCTGCTGTTCGTCCTGGCGCGGGTGTTGGCGCGTCAGGAACGCGGCAGCGAGATTCTGTGGCGCGCGCGCCGCGCGTCGTCAGGCGACGACGGTGCCGGCGTGTAACTGATTGGCGTGCAGCCAATCGACGTGCCAACGCTCGAGATCCGTGGGCGCCAACGGCTTGCAAAACAAGAACCCTTGCACCTGGTTGACGCCGCGATTGCGCAGATAATGCCATTGCGCTTCGGTCTCCACCCCTTCCGCCACCGTCACCAGACCGAGACTCTTCGCCATCGCGATGATGGCATCGACCAGCGGCGCATTGCCGCCGCGCTTCGAACCGATGTCGCGCACGAAGCTGCGGTCGATCTTCAGGGTATCGATCGGGAATTGCCGCAAGTAGGACATCGAACTGTAGCCGGTGCCGAAATCGTCGAGCGCGGTCCCGACCCCCAAGTCTTTCAAGGCATTGACCGCCTTGCTGATCGCGCTCGAGTACTCGATCAACGCACCTTCCGTGAACTCCAATTCGATGTGGTGCGCATCGATGCGGGCGGACGCAATGGCATTCGAGACCCGCGGCACGAGACTCCCGTCGCGGAATTGCACGCCCGATACATTGACCGCCACGCGCCAATCGACCGACGCTTCATCCTGCCAGCGGCGCGCCTGGGCACATGCCTCACGTAGCACCCAGTCACCGATCGGGATGATGAGACCGCTCTGCTCGGCTACCGGTATGAATTCATCCGGCGCGACCGGACCACGCTCGGGGTGGGACCAGCGCAGCAGCGCCTCGACCGCCTCGACCCGCAGATCGGCGAGCGCCAGGCGCGGCTGGTAGACGAGTTTGAACTCCTGGCGCTCCAGCGCCTTGCGCAGATCCGCCTCCAGGGAGAGGTGCCGGGCGGCCCGTCGGCTGATCGATTTCTTGAAGAAAGCCACCCCACCCTGCCCGCTGCGCTTGGCATGGTGCATGGCCGCGTCCGCATTCTTGGCGAGCCCTTCCGGATCCGAGGAATCGGCCGGATAGATGCTGATACCGATGCTGGCGGAGAGCGATATTTCCTCCGCGGCGAACTTGAAGGGCCGTTGCAACATCGACTGGATGCGCCGTGCGATCGCCGCCGCCGCCGCCGGCGTCGACACGCCGGTCAGCGCCAACGAGAACTCATCCGCTCCGGTGCGCGCGACGCAGTCGGTGGTGTCGTCGACCGCGGCTTCGGGCGCAGGACTCACGGAGTCGCGGGAATTCTCGCGCAGACAGGATTGCAGGCGGTCTGCGATCTCTTTGAGCAGGACATCGCCCACCGCCTGGCCCTTGGTGTCGTTGAGCCGCGCGAAATTATCGACATCGAGCACCAGCACCGCCACGCCGCGTCGACGCGGCGCCGCCCAGCTCAACCGTTGTTCGAGGATCTGCATCAACCTCGGTCGGTTGGGCAGTCCGGTCAACGGATCGTAGTGCGCGAGATAACGCACGCGTGCTTCGCTTTCCCGCAGCCGGTCCTGAGTCTGCTTGGAGCGCACCAGGAACTTGACCCGCTGCGCCAGCAGCTGCGGGTCGATGCCAATGGTCGTGAAATCGGTGGCGCCGGCGTCGTAGGCACGGTTGACGGACGGTAGGTCTTCGAGGTGGGTTCGCATCAGTATCGGCACATGCGCGCTCGCCGCTACTCCGCGCAGCGCGCGGCAGACGTCGAATCCGCTCGCGCCAGGCTGCGATCCATCGAGAATGACGCAATCGAACTGCGTCAATCGAAACTCCTGCAGCGCGGCCGCGCCGTCGGCCGCCGCGAACACGTGGAAACCGGCCCACTCGAGTGCGGTCACGATCGACCGCCGGGCATCCGGATCCGCATCGACGACGAGCACGGTGGCGGGAGCGGCAGGGGGCTGGCTATGCGGCATTCCGGCGGATGTCGGCGCAGCCGGCAAAATCTGCTGACGGCACGTGTGACGCGCGTCTCGTCGCGCACAAAGCCAGGGTATGCCGCAACGATTATGTACGGTCGCGACCGCCAGAGGCCTGCGCGATCAATGCCCGAGCGAGGCTCCAATCGAAGGCCGACCCCGGATCGGTCTTGCGGCCAGGCGCCACGTCGCTGTGCCCCACCAACCGCTTCGGCGACAGATGCGGGTAACCGGCGCACAACGCCGCCACGGCCCGCGCCAGGGTCGCGTACTGCGCGCCTTCATAGGCCAGGGTGTCGGTGCCCTCGAGTTCGATTCCCACCGAAAAATCATTACACCCGGAACGTCCCTCGAAGCTCGACTGACCGGCATGCCAGGCACGCTGCGCAAAGCTCACGTACTGCGTGACCGCGCCGCTGCGCCAGATCGTCAAGTGGGTCGACACCCGCAGCGCCGCGATCTCGGCAAAATAAGGATGCGCATCGGCGGGCAGGGTATTGGTAAAAAGCCGGTCGATCCACGGACCCCCGAACTCGCCCGGTGGCAGGCTGATGCCGTGCACCACGATCAAGTCCGGCTCCACGCCCGCGGGCCTCGCATCGCAGTTCGGCGAACGGATCTGCCGCGCGCCGATCATCCAGCCGCTCGCAATGTCCACGTGCATCGACATCTCCCCGAGGCGTTGATCACGCTAGCATATGCGACAATGGCGCCGATGAGCCATGCTCCCCCGAACCGGTTGACCTGCGCCGCGCTCGCCGCGCGCGACCTACGGGTGGTGTGGCACCCATGCACCCAGATGAAGGACCATGAGACCGATCCCCCGATCGCGATCAAGTGCGCAGAGGGAGCATGGCTCGAGGATTTCGACGGCCGCCGCTACCTCGACGCCGTGAGTTCCTGGTGGGTGAATTTGTTCGGTCATGCCAACCCGCGCATCAACGCCGCGCTGCGCGAACAACTCGAGCGCCTGGAACACGTGATTTTCGCGGGCTTTACCCACGAACCCGCGGTCCGATTGTGCGAACAGCTGGTGGCTCTCGCACCGGCTGGCCTGACGCGCTGCTTTCTCGCGGACAACGGCTCGGCCGCGGTCGAGGTGGCGCTCAAGATGAGCTTTCACTACTGGCGCAATCAGGGCCGCCCCCGCAAGACCCGCTTCATCACGCTGGCGAACAGCTACCACGGTGAGACGCTCGGAGCTCTCGCGGTCGGCAACGTGGATCTGTACAAGACTCTGTACCAACCCTTGCTGATGGACGTGCTCACCGCCCCATCGCCGGATTGCTACCACCGGGAGCCGGGCGAGAGCTGGGAGCAACACTCGTTGCGCCAATTCGAAGCGATGGAGCGGCTCCTCGAGGAGCGCGCCCACGAAGTCGCCGCCGTGATCGTCGAACCGCTGGTGCAATGTGCGGGTGGCATGCGCATGTACCACCCGGTATATCTGTCCCGCTTGCGCGAGGCATGCAACCGCCACGCTGTGCATCTGATCGCCGACGAAATCGCGGTCGGGTTCGGCCGCACCGGCACCCTGTTCGCCTGCGAACAAGCGGCCATCGCACCGGATTTCCTCTGCGTTTCGAAGGGCTTGACCGGCGGCTACCTGCCACTGTCCGCGGTGCTCACCACCGAGGACGTGTACGCCGCGTTCTATGACGACTACGAAAAGCGGACCGCGTTCCTGCACTCCCACAGCTATACCGGCAACCCGCTCGCCTGCGCGGCGGCGCTCGCCACACTCGCGATTTTCGAGAGCGACGACGTGATCGCGCGCAACCAACACACGGCCGCCTACCTGGGCGACCGCGCCCGCGGCCTCTCAGGCCTTGCGCATGTGGCCGAGGTACGTCAATGCGGGATGATAGTCGCCATCGAACTCGCACGCGACGTCGTCGCACGCGAACCCTTCTCGTGGACCGAACGGCGGGGCCGGCGCATCCATCGCTATGCGCTCGAACACGGTGTGCTGCTGCGCCCCATCGACGCGGTGGTCTACTTCATGCCGCCGTACATCGTCACGCAGACCGAGATGGACCTCATGGTGCGCGTCGCGGCCGAGGGCATCGAGCGCGCCACATGCGCTTGACCCGGGTGTTCGTCGATCTCGAATTGACCGGCGGGATGTTGATCGAATTGCCACCCGACACGGCCGCGCATCTCGCGAAAGTGCTGCGGGCTCGCAGTGGTGACTCGCTGGTCCTGTTCTCTGGCAATGGGCTCGAATACGCGGGCACCGTGGAGACCGTGCGCGGCTCGCGCGTCAGCGCATCGGTGGGTCAGGGTCGCCCGGTGGACCGCGAATCGCCGCTCGCGGTCACCCTCGTGCAATGCGTGCCGCGGGGTGACCGGATGGATTTCATCGTTCAAAAGGCCACCGAACTCGGCGTCGCCCGCATCGTGCCGGTGTTGAGTGAACGCAGCGTCGTGCGCCTCGGCGGTGCCCAAGCGGAATCGAAGTCAGCGCATTGGCGCGGGGTCGTGGTCAATGCCTGCGAACAATGCGGCCGCAACCGCTTGCCGCTGGTCGAGAACCCACGGCCGCTCTTGGACTATCTGGGTGGGTTGACGACCACACCCAAGTCGCCGACCACGCGACTCGTGCTGGAACCCGCACTCGACGCGGAGGCGACGCCTGCACCGCTCGCCCAGGCGGCCGAGATCGCTATCGGACCCGAAGGCGGTTTCACCGAGGATGAGCTCACGGCCTTTCGGCTGGCCGGCTTCCACCGCCTGCGCTTGGGTCCACGCATCCTACGCGCCGAGACGGCTGCGCTCGCCGCGCTGACCTGGCTGCAAAGCTGCCATGGCGACATGGTTCCCTAAGGGACGGCGAGCACCCTCACGGCACGGCCTCACGAGGCCACCGAGGTCTCCTCCGAGATCAACTCCTCGAGTCGCTCGAGGTCAGGGATCAGCGGCGTCTCGTTGATCATTCGGACTTGGCAAATCACCGGCGAGCGTTCCCCGAAACTGCGCCCTGGGTCAGGCCGGACCACCTCGGCGTTGACCCGCACCAACTGGGGAAATCCTTGCGTCAGCATGCCGAAAAAGCCCGCTTTGAGCTTCTCGCTCGTGGCATGGAACATGACGATCCGAGTGCGGCTGCTGACCGCGGGCAAGGCTTGACCGAGTGCAGCCTCGAAGGAAACGATCGGTACGCTGCGGCCGTTCCAGTTCACGATTCCGAGGTACCAGGGCGGCGCATTCGCCATGTCGGTCGGCACCTGGTAACTCACCACCTCCGCCACACAGGCGCGCGGCACGATCAAGCGCTCGCCCGCCAGCGGAACCAGCAAACTGTACAGCTCATCACGCAGGTCCGTCACGCGGCTACCGTGCGAGCGCGCTGCGGCGATTGACGAGCGGCTCGATCGCGTCGAGCAACTGGGTCTCCTGGTAGGGCTTGCCCAGGTAATCGTCGACGCCGATCTCGATGGCCCGCGCCCGATGCTTCTCGCTGACCCGCGATGTGATCATGACGATCGGAATGTGCTTGAGCCGCGGATCATTGCGCACGTGCGTCGCCACCTCATAACCGTCCATGCGCGGCATTTCGATGTCGAGCAAAATGATGTCGGGGAGATTGTCCTTGAGCAGCGAGACGGCATCGACGCCGTCCTTCGCGGTGAGCACGCGCATGCCGTTACGTTCCAGCAAGCGCTGCGTCACGCGGCGCACCGTGATCGAATCGTCCACCACCAACGCAAAGGTGCGGCGGTCGCGTTGGTCGAGCACCGCGACCTCGGTGGCCTTCGACCGCCATTCCGAGCGCACCAACGACCCCATGTCGAGGATGATGACGATGCGCCCGTCTCCCAAGATGGTGGCCCCGGCAATGCCGCGGATGGCGGAGATCTGCGGACCCAGAGACTTGACCACGATCTCGCGGCTGCCCACCAGTTCGTCGGTCACGAGAGCGGTCGAATGTTCGCCGGCGCGGATCAACACGACGGACATGGACACATCCGTTTCGGGCAGCCGGGTGGGTCCCAAGCCGACGAACGATCCCAGTTGTTGAAACCGATATTTCTGCCCGCCGTAATCGAACTGCGGAGCGTCCTTGGCCAAATGTCGCATGACGATGTTGCGCGGCAGCCGTACAACCCCCTCCACGGTGGGCAGCGGCAGGGCATACATTTCCTCGGCGACGCGCACGATCAATGCCTGGCTGATCGCGAGCGTGAACGGCAGACGGATGGTGAAACGGGAACCCTTGCCGGCGGTGGACTCGATGAACAGTCCGCCGCCGAGCTTCTTGACCTCGGTGGCCACGACATCCATGCCGACGCCGCGACCGGCCGACTGGGTGACGTGGCCGGCGGTGCTGAAGCCGGGCTCGAGGATGAGCTGCATCGCCTCCTCATCGGTCAGCTTCGACTGCCGATCGACCAAACCGAGCGAAACCGCCTTCTCGCGGATCAACTTGACGTTGATGCCACCGCCATCATCGGTGACCACGACGACGACCTCGGTGCCATCGCGTGTCAGGCTCACCGAAATGCGGCCGGCGGCCGGCTTGCCGAGCGCGGCGCGGCGATCCGGCGCTTCGATCCCGTGCACGATCGCATTGCGCAACATGTGCTCGAGCGGTGCGATCAGGCGCTCGAGCATCTGGCGGTCGAGCTCCGCGGCTGCACCCTGGACCACGAGCTCGGCGCGCTTGCCGGTATCGTTGGCCGCTTGCCGCACCAGGCGGGTCAGGCGCTGCACGTGCCGCTGAAACGGCACCATCCGCGTGCGCATCAAGCTGTTCTGGAGTTCGGTGATGACACGCGACTGCTGGATCAGCAGATTCTGCGCCTCACGCGTCAGCGTTTCGAGCAACCCTTGGATGCTCGCGACGTCGCCGGAGGTTTCCGCCAACGCGCGCGAGAACTGCTGGATCGCCGAATAGCGGTCCAGTTCCAATGGATCGAAATCGCTGCGCCGCGGATCTTCATCGTGATGACGGTTGAGCACCTGCGCTTCGGTCTCGATCTCCAAGCCGCGCAGCTGATCCTTCAAGCGGGTGACGGTGCGCGCGAGTTCCGCGAGGTTGAAGTCGATGGAGCTGACCTGTTGGTCCAGGCGGGCCCGGAAAATGCTGACCTCGCCCGCGTTGTTCAACATCGTGTCGAGTAATTCGGCATCGACGCGCGCCATCTCGACGCGCTCCGCGGGAACGCTCTCGCGCCCCGGCAACACGGGCGCCGCGCTCACCTCGAGGCTCGAGATCGACTCTTCCGAGAGCGGTAGCGGTGACGCCAGCGGTGGCGTCTCACCGGGTGCCGCCAGCGGCGGCGGCACGGCGGCGGCCTCCGGCACGGCCGCAGGCGGCGCTGCGGCCGCCACCGGCGCAGCGACGGCCTGTGGGCGTCCGGCTGCCAGGTCGCGCACCTGCTCGAGCAACGCCGTAGCGGCGGCGGGCAGCGAGCCGCCACTCACCAAATCACGCATGTGCGCGAGCTGATCGAGACTCCCCTGCATGACGGTATGCGCTCGATCGTCGGCGGGCACCAGCCCGTTGTCGATCATCAGCACGAGCGTCTCCAGTTCATGGCTGAGATCGCCCATGGAGATGATGCCCGCCATACGGGCACCGCCCTTCAACGTGTGCAATTGCCGTTGCAGCTCAGCCACGGGTTGCTTGTCATTGCGGTCCTGGTTCCAGGCGGACAGGGAGGCCTGCGCAGCCTCGAGCAGTTCGGTCGCTTCCTCACTGTAAATCTTGGCGATCTCATGATCGAACGCATCCACCGACGTGGCTGTGGCGGACGCCGCATCGCCGATCTCGGCTGGCACGGCCGGCGCGGCCGGCGCGGCCGGCG
>Ga0116226_10000797_pt1 | contig 27090 bp, 33 predicted proteins | sample S1TSphfallax_FD_89692 | JGI IMG/M metagenome (GOLD analysis project Ga0116226, IMG submission 89692) | Host-associated microbial communities from peat moss isolated from Minnesota, USA - S1T2_Fa - Sphagnum fallax MG | ecosystem: Host-associated > Plants > Peat moss > Unclassified | place: USA... | reverse complement strand
TACATGTAGAGAAACAAGGGCGTCGAGGGTAGGATCGTCGTCACGCCATCGAGGCGCCCGACCGCGGCGATGGCTCGCTCATAGACGCGCATGAACCGGCCCAGGTCGAGCGGCGGCTTCGGCGGGAGCGGCGCGGGCACATAAGCGCGCACGCGCTCGCCTCCCGCGCTCGTTGCAATATAGGCCCCGAGCCTATGGTTCTCTCCGTTCGTCACAAGCGATCCTTTAATTAGCGTGGGCCGCTATTAAAGCATAGCGCCTAATACCTTAATAGTGGGCGGGGCTAATTCAAGGCCGCGGGCACGGCGCGGCAGCCGCAAGCCCGGTTGATCAGGAGCAAGGCAGGGAGAAGATGTAACTGAGCTTGATCGGTCCCGGCCATTGTATTAGCGCCGCGCCGCCGTGTGCGCGATTGCGGAGACAAATTCACACAACGCGATTTTCCGCTGGTGCTGAGCTGCGTTGCTTACCCGTCCGTGGAGGCGGCCCCTCGAGGCAAGCGAGCTCCGTCGGCCAAGCTCTCAGTTCGCGGCGATGCACCGCCAGCACAAAGTCCGTCGCCACCGACGGAACCGGCCGCTAGAAATCAGCCTTCGCTAGCTTGCCCCATGCTTACCCAACAGGAGGCCATGGCCCAGGTAAGCAAAAAACAGCCCCGAAGGGCCGCTCTACCACTCTGATTTCATTGAGAAAATCTGGAGCGGGCGAAGGGATTCGAACCCTCGACCCCAACCTTGGCAAGGTTGTGCTCTACCCCTGAGCTACGCCCGCATCCGTTGGGCCGGCGCTTTGTCCGGCCCGGGTGGAGGGGGATATAGACAGAGGCTTTCCGGTCTTGCAAGCGCGAATTTCGATGTGCTGAGCCACTGGCTTGGTTCTGGCCGCTTGCCCTTGGGGCTCGGAGCCCTCATTTATGCGGCAGAGAAATCCTATCGAGCGTGAATCCCCGTGACCCAGATCTTTGCACCTGCCGCCGGCGCCGCTGCCGCCGTTAAAGACACTTCCACCGACAGCTTCATGGACGACGTGATCGACGCCTCAATGCAGGTGCCGGTGATCGTTGATTTCTGGGCACCTTGGTGCGGCCCCTGCAAGCAGTTGGGGCCGCTGCTCGAAAAGGCGGTGAAGGCGACCAACGGCGCGGTCAAGATGGTGAAGCTCAATATCGATGAGCACCCGGAAATCCCAACCCAGATGCGCGTTCAGTCGATCCCGGCGGTCTATGCCTTTAAGGATGGTCGGCCGATCGATGGATTTGTCGGTGCATTGCCCGAAAGCCAAGTGAAAAGCTTCGTGCAGCGTCTCGCCGATAAGGCGGGTCCCGCTCCAAAATCGCCGATCGAGGCCGCAATTGACGCGGCCCAGCAGGCGATGGACGCGGGCGATGCCGGGTCGGCCGATGCGATTTATCGCCAGATTCTTCAGCGCGAACCGACTCACGGTAAGGCACTTATCGGGCTGGCCCGTTGTGCGCTGGCCGACGGGGCCCTTGAGGAAGCCAAGGATCTGATCGAGCGGGTTTCGGGTGACGATGCCAAGTCTGCCGACTGCCAATCCGTCCGCGCAGCGATCGAACTGGCAGAGCAAGCTGCGGGTGCGAGCGGCGCCACGCGCGAATTGGAACAGCGCCTCGCGCAAGACCCGAATGATCACGCGGCCCGGATCGACCTTGCGATTGCACTCTTTGCCTCCGGCGCGCAGGAAGATGCGGCGACCCATCTGCTCGCCAGCATCAAATCAGACCGCGACTGGAACGAACAGGCGGCGCGCAAGCAATTGCTGAAATTCTTTGAAGCGCTTGGGCCGTCGCATCCCCTGACCGTGCAATCGCGCAAGCGCCTGTCCTCGATCCTCTTCGCATGAGAGAGCGCAGCCCGGCGGCAAAAACGATCAGGCTCCCCGAGAGCTTGCCGATCTTTCCTTTAACCGGCGTGCTGCTGCTCCCGCGGGGACGGCTCCCCTTGAATATCTTCGAGCCGCGCTACCTCGCGATGACCGATGATGCGCTGGCGTCGCATCGCATGATCGGTATGATCCAACCGAGTGCACCTGGAATTGGTGGTCAGCCGCCGACGATCTTCCAGACGGGGTGCGCCGGCCGGATCACATCCTTCGCCGAGGACGGCGCGCGCTACCTGATCACGCTCACCGGCGTGTGCCGCTTCAAGGTGGCCAGTGAAATTGCGACGGTCCGTGGCTATCGCCGAATTGCTGCTGATTGGTCGGCGTTCGACGGCGATTTTATCGAAGAAGAAAATGTCGTCGACCGCACGCGTCTGATCGAGGGACTAAAAGCCTATTTCAAGCATCATGGCATCTCGACGGATTGGAAATCGATCGAATCGACGCCGGACGACCGTCTGGTCACGTCGCTTGCCATGATCTGCCCGTTCAATCCGATCGAAAAACAGACGTTGCTCGAAGCTCGGGACCTGACGGAGCGGGCCAGGATCCTGATCGGGCTGGTCGAAATGGCGATCTTTGACAAAGGCGACGATGCGCGCCATTGATCCGGTCCTGTTTGCAGAAGTCCTGGAGCCGACGTGATGGCCGACCATTCATTCGAGATCGACCCAAAATTGCTGGAAATTTTGGTCTGCCCGCTGACTAAAGCACCGCTGCGCTATGATCGCGCTGCACAAGAGCTGATCAGCGATCAGGCTGGGTTGGCCTATCCGATCCGTGATGGGATTCCGATCATGCTGGTCGATGAGGCGCGCTCGCTGGATGGAGCGCCGGGCGGATCGTGAGTGATCCATTGGGGACCGCGCATTGGCCGAGCGAGCTCAAGCTCAGACAAGCGGAAAAACGGCTTGAGGTGACCTTCGACGACGGGACTCGGTTCAGTTTGCCGGCTGAATATCTCCGGGTTGAAAGCCCGTCCGCCGAGGTTCAGGGCCACACGCCGTCCCAAAAGCAGATCGTCTCCGGCCGGGCCGATGTGGGTATCCTCAGGCTGGAGCCGATTGGCCATTACGGTGTGCGAATCGTGTTCGACGATGGGCATGATACCGGCATTTTTAGCTGGCGCTATCTCTACGAACTGGGACAGCAGCAGACAGTAATTTGGTCGAACTATCTCAGTGCGCTTGCGCGTGCTGGTTTAACCCGGGAATCACGTCCGCGCGAAGCCTGAGTGTGGCGAGTTTGCCACGCTTGGCGGTATCTGCTGGCAGGACGGAGCACAAACCGGATAGCAGTGTTATACTCCGCGCACCCAAGACGCGCTTTTAGGATTATCGCGCCTCATGCGCTGCGCTCCTCTGCTTTCCACGATCATACTGGCGATGTTTGCCGGTGTTGCTCCCGCTATTGCTGATTCGGTGTCCGATCGGCATATACTGTCGGATGAACTGGCCCGCCTGACCGTCAATCCAAAGGCTGATATGGTCAGCGTTCCTGATGGAAAGACGCTCCATCCTGGCGATAAGAACCCCGCGATCCCCGCGATCCGGAGCGCGCTCCAGGCTTATGGTTTTGCCGTACCGGATGCTGCGGCGCCTGCGGATCCGCAACTCTATGATGACCCAATGGCCGGGCAGGTCAGGCGATTTCAGCAAGTCGTTGGACTGGCTCCCGATGCGATGATCGGCGGCGAAACCCGCAAGGCGTTCCGAGGAATGGATGCGGATCGAGTCCTGATGCTGCAGCAGAGCCTGGCGCAGCCTAGCCTGCCGTCGAAAGGTCGTTATATCGAGGTGAATCTCGCTGCCGCGACGATCAGTGCGGTTGAGGATGGCAAGATCGTGCTGCAATCCGCCGCCGTCATCGGCCGGAAAGAAAATCAGACACCGCTGATTTCGGCGCGGATCGATGCGGTATGGCTCAACCCCTCATGGATCGTGCCGGAGAGCATCGTTGAAAAGGAATTCGGCGGCAACGCCCACACGGAAAAGCCGGGACCGGCCAATCCGTTAGGGCAATTGCTGCTGGAGATGCCGAACAAGGATGAAATCTTCATCCACTCAACCAACGAACCTGCATTGTTCGAGCGGGACGTGCGGGCCTTCAGCCATGGCTGCGTGCGGGTTAAGGAGATCGAAGCCTTCGCAAAATGGGTGTTGGGCGATGATCGCTGGGAGGCTGAAAAAATAGATGCAGGCCTCGGGCATCTTACATCCCGTCGATTCGCGCTCGATCAGACCATCCCGGTCTATATCAATTATCGCACCGCTACAGTCGGCCCGCGTGGAACCGTGATTTATCACCCGGATCCATATGGTTTGGCGCTGCCGCAACCCCCTGCGACCGATACGGATCCCAACGCAGCGCTCGTCGAGAGTCTTGCAACGGGGGCGCATCCAACGCCAAATTGAACGATCGTCTAATCAACGCATCGTGCTGCTTGCCAAACGACCTTCGGATCCGCTACCAAGGAAAGGGGGTTATCGGATGGCAGGGGGTTAGCTCATTGGCGACGATTCTGACGAGGCGGGGCTTCGTGGCGCTCGGTGCAGCCGCGGTTGGGCAATGTGCAGCGGGTTCTGCACTCGCGGCGAAACCGGTGCATTCGCACCATCACATTAAAACCCAGGGCCATACCGGGTCTGGCCATCTCGTTATGGTCGAGCCAGCGGCGCCAGCCAGGCTGCCAGCGCGGGCTGCAACGCGGGAGCGTTATGTTCAGCTCGTGAACGCCCACACGAATGAATCGTTGCAGGCGGTTTATTGGCGCGATGGCCGCTATCTCCCCGATACCCTGCACCAGGTAAACCATGTATTGCGCGACCATATGTCGGGCGATGTCCATCAGATGGACCCGCATTTGGTCGATCTGCTCGCCGATCTGCGTCAGGCTGTCGGCACGTCAGAACCGTTCGTCGTTATTTCCGGCTATCGCTCGCCCCGCACCAATGCCTGGATGCATCGCACGCAATCGGGCGTCGCGTCGAACTCCATGCATGTAAAGGGTAAAGCCTCAGACATCATGTTGCCGGGCTACGAGCTGACCAGCCTGCATAACGCCGCCTTAGCGCTCAGTGAGGGCGGGGTCGGATATTATCCGCGTACTGGATTCGTGCATGTCGATACCGGCAAAGTCCGGCAATGGGCCTTTGGGTAGGACCGTCTAGAGCAGATCGCGCTCTTCCTAACGCCTCGATTACGGCTCATTCGCCGTCTGTTCTCTTCAGTTCAATCTGCTCCGGGCAGTCGATGTCGATGATGGGATGCCCGGCCCAACGCAGCCAGCCGCGGAGCCGGATCGGCTGACTGGTAAGATGAGACGGATCAACACCGGCTGCCGGCAGCAGGTGCACGACGGTGCGCGGGATGTGCAGTTCAAGCGTGCTGTGGCTCAAGGCCAGATTAAGCGCGCCGTGCTGTTCGGTGAGTGCGGCGACGCTGGCTTCGACGATAACGAACTGGCCGGAATCGTGATCAAGGTGATCGGGCGGCCGGACTGCGTAATAGGATGTTCGCCAGATCCCGCGGCGTGCCGTTCGTGCCTCTGCTTCGTGTCTTAACAGTTCCCGCGCCATGTCCCGTCGCTCGGGATCGGTCTGGACCCGCACGGCGCCATTGGCCAGGAGGGCCGCTTCCAGCCAGACCCCGTCTGACCGCAGAACATGACCGATCATCCTGCCATAGCGGTCCTGATCTGCATGTCCGTAGGCCGCAATCATTTGTCCGACAGCTAACTCGGACAGCGTCTCGCGCGCGGCGTCGGCGAGCGGAAAATGCTCATCAAGCCCATGGCCAAGCGGTGGCGTCGGAGCGTCAACACCGTCCAATCGGACACTGGTCCCATTGGTAAGGACAAGCGTCTTTCCGTCGGGCACGGTCGCGACAGTGCCCACAGCAAGGCGGGGCAGTGCCCGAATCAGGGAAGCCTCATCCAGCGTCTCAGACTCTGCTGGGGGGCTAGTGATCCATAACAGAGCCAGCGCAGCGACAACTCTAGGCATAGGCGGCTCCAGAGCCGAGAAACTGGTGCCGGTATAACTCAAGCGTTATGTTATGCGCTAGGAATCGACCCCTGAAGGCAATTGCCGCGACATTGATGCTCGCAGTTTCAGCAGCGCTCGATGCTCAAGCTGACGCACACGTTCCTTCGAAACGCCCAGCTCGCGACCCAAGACCTCCAGCGTGGCGCCTTCTTCGCGCAGACGCCGCTGATCAATGATCATTCGCTCCCGCGGCGATAGTTCCTCGAGCGCGCGGGCCAGCCACCGCGACCGCGTCTCGGAATCACGCATCTCGATGACGACATCTTCCGGCGACGGACGATCATCGGCAAGAAAGTCCTGCCGTTGCTCCTCGGAATCAGTCGTTGGCGGCGCATTCAGCGATTGGTCGGCGCCGGACAGGCGAAGCTCCATATCCTCGACTTCGGTAATATCGACACCAAGCTGGCCGGCAATACGTTGCCGACCCTCAAAGCCGAGAGTCCCGCCCGACGGATCGATCTGGATACGCAGGCGGCGAAGGTTGAAAAACAGCAATTTCTGCGCAGCGGTCGTCCCAGTGCGGACGATCGACCAATTGCGCAAGACATAATCCTGCATCGCCGAACGAATCCACCAGGCGGCATAGGTCGAGAAGCGGACGCCGCGTTCAGGCTCGAAGCGCGACGCGGCCTGCATCAACCCGACATTTCCTTCCTGCACCAGATCGCCCTGAGGTAACCCGTAATTACGGAACCGGCTGGACGTCGCGATCACCAGCCGCGTGTAGGCGCGTACCAATTCATGCAATGCCGCCGTATCACCGTCGTCGCGCCAGCGTTTAGCGAGATCGGCTTCGTGTTCTCGACTTAGCATCGGTTCATGCATCGACGCTTTGATAAAGCGCTGGTCGGCTTGCTGTGTCCGTGGGCTATTGCTTTGCGCCATTGACGTCGATCCCATCCGGCGGGGCGATACATTCCTGCGAGAGCGTTTACGCAGGCGCAAGCGAGTCGGATCACTCTCAACGGACTCAAAACCGACAAAAAATTTGCAGGCCCGCTAAAGTCGTATTCTATGCTTCGAAGCTATCCTGAATTGAGCCGTCCGGTGCAATGCATGCTACGGCGAGGGGACCGCCGAAGCCGCAGCCGCGATCGATCGAGATCGCGTGGGTAGCGACTTGTAACCCGCCATGATGCTTGTCAAAGCCTCGCACGACTTTGGTAAAGCCGGCATAGGGCTCCGCCAAATCCAAAAAGCCGGCGCCGCCCCACCAGAAACTATCATTCTGGGTCGTGAGCGGCCGGGACGGGTCGAGGCCGGCATGGACGAACAGCAATTCGGAATTGTCGGTAAAAGCCGCGCGGCGCAATGCCGTGAGCAGACTGGCATGGCCGGGTGCGCTATTGATCGTGGCGCGGATTGACGTGGTCCAGCGCGTAATCGCAATCGGGCCCGATCGGCAGGCCGCAAGACCGTATTTTGCGTCGGCGCCATAGGCAGCAAGCGTTGCACCGGCGCCATGGTCCAGCATCCAGCTCAGCACCTCTGCGGGGTTTGGCGCAAATTGCAACTCAAGCAGCTTTTGCCACATCTCTTCCTGGCTACCGCGGAGATAGACCAGATCCGAAGAGATCGCATGGGTGCGGGCGATGAAACTGCGCCGAAACGTCAGAAGCTCTGCGATTGTCTCGTAGAGCGCCGCGCCGCGGCCGATCATATTGCCGAGATAGACCAGGCCGTCGAATGGTCTCAGGCGATCCAACAACGCATCGTGGATCGCCTCAAGGCGCCGCAATTCGGCGTGGATCGATGAAATCGCCCAAATTCGCCGGCAGCCAGTGAACCGGGCAAAGCGGATCGCCCGATCGCCTGCCGGCGTCATAAGCGCCTACCTTGCGTAAATCTCAGGCCGCGTTCAGCATATTTTCCAGACGCTGTGTCGCGGTCACCTCGTCAATCGACTCGACGGCGGCGAGTTCGCGGACCAGCCGGTCCAGCGCCGCTTGATAAATCTGCCGCTCGCTGTAGGATTGGTCAGGCTGGCCGGAGTTGCGATAGAGGTCTCGCACCACTTCAGCAATCGCTGCGGGATCCCCGGAATTGATCTTCGCCTCATATTCCTGAGCGCGGCGGCTCCACATAGTGCGCTTCGCCTTCGACCGGCCTTTAAGCTTGATTAGAGCCTGCTCCATCTCTTTCTGAGATGAAAGCTGACGCAACCCGGAATTCTTGGCCTTGGTGACCGGCACGCGCAGGGTCATCCGGTCCTTGTCGAAATGCACGACAAACACACTCAATTTGTAGCCGGAAATTTCCTGAGTCTCGATCCCGAGAATTTTCCCGACACCATGGCTCGGGTACACGACGTAATCGCCTTCGGCGAACGCAATCTTGTCCGACATCCGACTTCTCTCACTCGCTAGGCCAGATCGGCAGGACCCGTGTCAGCTACCGGCCAAACGCGAGCCGGCTGAGCCAACGCCCGATGAGGTCCAACCACACGGCTATAGAAGAACGCGAGATCGCCTGCGAAGATTTATCGCAGCGCTTGCTCCATCCAGGAAAAACCCTAGCACAATCCTAGTCCGGATGCGAGTCTGGCGACATACAGCCGTCACATGGCTTCCATGAGGGCGGCCGTCGCGGGTGGGAGTCACCCGCGCTTTATACGCCGCGGCCCGCCGGAACTAGCGTTTTGCGGGGTTGGCTGAGAAGAACTTCTCGAATTTTCCGTCAACGCCCTTCCACTCATCGGCATCCGGCGGCGCATTGTCTTTCCGTGTCACGTTCGGCCAAGATGCCGCATAGTCGCGATTGAGCTGCAGCCACTTATCTGCCTGGGAATCGCTGTCCGGAATGATCGCTTCGGCAGGGCATTCGGGCTCGCAAACGCCACAATCGATGCATTCATCCGGGTGGATTACCAGCATATTCTCACCCTCGTAGAAGCAGTCCACGGGACAGACTTCGACGCAGTCCATATATTTGCACTTGATGCAAGCTTCGGTGACGACGTAGCTCATTGCCGATCATTCCCCTGATGCGCCGAACGGATTGACGCTGTCTCACCATTACATGCGGCGGTACGGGTGCGGCTCGCAACTGAAAACTCGTCATAAGGCGGTTGCGTCACGGGGTGGGCAGGCGGTGACGGTCCAATATTTTCAGCCGGGCGGCGCCCCGCGCCTGATCTTCGACATGGATCAGGCCCGCAACCCGGCGGATCAGCATATCCTCTTCGGGCGTCAGTTCGCCGTTCGCGTAGGCCACTTCCCAGAGCATTTCGATGACGCCGATCCGATCTTCAGGCCCGAAATTATCAACGATTTCGCGGGTGAAGTGATAGAGGTCGGTCGAGCCATCCGCGGCCGCTGCCGCCGCTTCCATGAGCTGATCGATCTCATGCGGGCCGATCTGAAACCGTTCGGAGAGCAGCCGGCGGATCAAATTCTGTTCGTCCTGGGTGAAGTGATCATCAAGCCGGGCCGCCTCCAGCAGCAGCGCCGCGACGGCGAGCCGAGAGTGATCCGGTGCCGCTTCGGTCGGCGCGCCAGCGAGGACATTCAGTAGATGATCGAACATGGATGACGAGACCGACTATCGTTGCGTCAGTTTCAGCTCGATTCGACGATTATGCTTCAGTGAGTCTTCCGTATCGCCCTTGTCGAGCGGCTGGAACTCGCCAAAACCCGCGGCCGCGATGTGCTCGGCCGGAATGCCTTGATCGATCAGAAACTTCACGACGGAAACAGCCCGCGCCGTGGATAATTCCCAGTTGGAATGGAAATCCGGCGTATTGATCGGCCGACGGTCGGTATGGCCGTCAACCTCAAGGATCCAATCGATCGAGGGCGGAATTTGGCTCATGATCACCTTGAGTGCGCTGACCACCGGTGCCAGCTTCGCCTTGGCCGGATCGCCCAAATCGGCTGCGCCCGGTGCGAACAGCACTTCGGATTGGAACACGAACCGGTCACCAACGACGCGGATGTCCGGACGATCGCCCAGTATTTCCCGCAATTTGCCGAAGAATTCCGAGCGATACCGCGATAACTCCTCAACCTTGTTGACCAGCGCTAGATCGAGCTTTTTACCAAGATCAGCGATCTGCTCTTCTTGCTGCTTATCCTTTGACTGCGCGAGATCAAGCGCCGCGGCAAGATCCTGGAGCTGCTTTTGCAGCGACTGGATATTCTGGTTCAGCGTTGCGATTTCCGCCTCGCGTGCCGACAGGGATTGCTGCGCCGCGGTGAGATCGCCGCCGCTTTGCGCCGCCTTGGCGGTCGCGTCTTCGAGCTGCTGACCAAGCTTGTCCCGCTCGGCCCGCATCTGATCGAGCGTCGTCGAGAGAGTCGCAACGGTTTCTTTCAGCGCATCGTTCCCCCGATGCTCGACTGCCAGCATATCGTTCAGCTGATTAATCTGCTGGCTCAAACGCTGAATCTGCGCATCCTGGTTGGTGACCGTGCTGGACAGATAAAACTGGCCCACAGTGAAGACCAGAAGAACAAAGACGATCACCATGGTCAGCTGAGTCAGCGCATCGACAAAGCCTGGCCAAATATTGACCGGCTGCGCCCTGGTCCGGCGTGACAGCGCCATTTAGGACCGGTCGCCTTCTTCGGCCAACGCCGCGATCGTACGCGCCAAGAGCCGGATTTCGGTGCGGATTTCTTGCACCGTCTGATCGCGGCCCTGGATCACCGATTCCGCCATGCGGCTGATCTGCTGATCGATGTTGCGGATATAGCCGCGTGTCGCGTCGTCGAACCCCATGGCGCCGCGGCCGACATCGGCCAGCTTGGTCAGGATCGGCCGCAAATCCTGCTGTGTTTCGGCAAGACGCACCAGCACGCTCTGCTCGGTCCGCATCTGGTCCGTCATCTGGCTGATGCGCTCTGTCATCTGCGTGTAGGCCTGATTGGACTGGCCGCGGCTTTCTTCACTGCGCGCCATGATGCGCTGCAGATTATCGAGACTATCCGCTGTCTGCTCCAAGAGCGCCTGCAAATAGGCCGGCACCGACTGTTCGACGTCGCTGCCCGGTCCCGACAGGCGGGTCAGGCCCGACAGCCATTCTTCCAACTCGCTGAAGAACCGATTTTGCGCCTGGCCGGCCTGTAAATCGAGGAAACCCAAAACCAGCGAGCCGGCAAGGCCGAACAGCGACGAGCTGAACGCGGTGCTCATGCCGTCGAGCGGAGTCTGAAGCCCGGCTTTGAGATCGCTCATCGCCCGAGCCACATCATTGCCGCTCATGGTCAGGCCACCGATCACGCCGCCCACCGCATGAACCGTGACCAGAAGGCCATAGAACGTGCCGAGCAAGCCCAGGAACACGAGCGTGCCAATCAGATAGCGCGAGGTCTCGCGCTGCTCATCGAGCCGGGCGCCGATGCCATCGAGCAGCGTCCGCATTGAAATCGGCGAAAGCGACACCCGGCCTCGCCGGTCTCCCAGCATATTGGCCATGGGTGACATCAGCCGCGGCAGATTGGCTGAGAGGGCGGCGCGGTCATGCTGCCGAAAATTATCGATCCAGGCGATCTCGGGATTGAGCATCCAGACCTGCCGGAAGATGAAGAGAATACCGATGACCAGCACCGCGGCGATGATGCCATTCAGCGCCGGATTGGCAAAGAATGCCGGAGCCAGCACCGGGGCCAGCAGGGCACCGATCACGGCCACGGCGCTCACAAAAAAGGCCATGCGGAAAATATACCAACGCGGTCTGGTCACTGGCGCAATGTCCGTTGGAACAGGGAAACAGACTCTAGCCATACAATCGTGTGGGGACAATGGCGGCAATCGCTTCGGGCAGAGTGTCGCAGCCGCTTTACCGACCGAGATCGATCATTATCCGGGATTTTGCCAAAATCTTAATAATATGCTGCCACATTAAAACTGAATGCGAAGAGGGAGATAATAGGGATTGAATATCGACGTTCTTATATCGCACAAAAGCTCTACCCTGGACCAGCGATGGAACCTAGCAGCATCCCTGTATGAGCAGAAAACGTCTCTTATTCAGCTAACTATTGTTTTTATTGGGCTTCTTGGGGTTTGCTATATCTACACGGGGCTGATGATTTTCCCCGAAATCGGCGCCGTGGCGGCGGTAATTCTTGTGGGGCGGCTATATCAGCGCCAGCGTTTCATGAAGTCGCGGCCGGACGGCGACAGGCCAGGCCAGCGCACCCCCGAAGCTTGGGCACTCGATTTTGCCGTTGGTGCCTCCCTCTCGGCCAGTCTATGGGGAGTGACATCAACTTATGTCTTGCTGAGCCACCAGGATATCGGACTTCAGTTCTTCGTCCTGATGGTCCAAACGGGCTGGCTCAGTGCGAAGGGGATGCGGAATGCGGTATCACCCGTCGTGGTGTACTGCCAACTATTGTTGACCATGGTGCCGACGGTGGTAGCACTGGTTTTGATCCCGTCCAGTTTTATTCAGGTCGTCATCCCGTTCGCCATTATGCGGTTCTTTATCAGCATCGATGTCGTGCGCTATCACAGCCATCAAATTTGCAGCCTCATCGATTCCGAGCAGCGCCTATCCGAGGTCAATGCGCAGTTAGAGGCGCTATCCAACACAGATGGCTTGACCGGCATCGGCAATCGTCGCGCCTTTGACCAGCGGCTCGCCGTCGAATGGGGACGTGCGGTCCGCGAACGTGCCGCGCTCGCGCTCGCTCTCATCGATGTCGACCATTTCAAACGCTATAACGACCATTACGGCCATGTCAGTGGCGATGTTTGCTTGCGGCAAGTGGCCGCGATGCTGGCCGGCGCGATTGGGCGGTCAACGGATCTTGCGGCACGCTATGGCGGTGAGGAGTTCGTCGCCCTGCTACCGGCGACCGACGAAGCCGGCGCCCGCGTGGTGGCTGACGGGCTGCTCCGGTCACTCGAGATCTTGAACATGCCGCATGAGGAGAGCCCGATCGGTCATGTCAGTGTCAGCATCGGGATCGTAAGCCTGAAGCCAACCGCCGCAGACGATATGGACTCTCTGGTTAGCCTAGCCGACCAGGCGCTCTATCACGCCAAACGATCCGGCCGCAATCAGGTAAAGGCGGCCAGCGAGGCGTCAGCGAATATGGAGACCGAAACTCAAGCCGGCTTTGTTGCCTGACGCAGCAACCGGCCAAGCGGCATGTGCAGATGATCGTTCGCGGCTAGAAGATCGCCCGTGCCGAGCGGGTCATGACCGCCATCGGGCTGTGTAACATAACCGCCGGCTTCGCGGACCAGCAGGATCCCGGCTGCGATATCCCAGGGCTTTAGCCCGAATTCCCAGAACCCGTCATATTTGCCGGCCGCGACATAAGCGAGGTCGAGCGCTGCCGAACCGAAGCGGCGGACGCCGGCCGTTTCAGCCATGATGGTCTGAAGCGTCTTCAGATAGGCCAGGTGATCGCCCTTGCCGCGGAACGGCAGGCCGGTCGCGATCATCGCGTCGCCGAGTGTGCGCCGCCCCGAAACGCGTAAGCGCCGATCACTGACGAAGGCGCCGCTGCCCTTCTCCGCCCAATATTCTTCGTCTTTCAACGGCTCATAGACCATGCCGGCCACAATCTCGCCGTCGCGTTCGAGCGCAATTGAAATCGAGAAATGCGGAATGCCATGCAGAAAATTCAGCGTGCCGTCGAGCGGATCGACGATCCAGCGATGCTTGCCGTCACCGGGCGTCTCGGCGCTTTCTTCCATCAGGAAGCCATAGCCCGGCCGCGCCTTTTCCAGCTCCGTCCGCAGGGTTTTCTCGGCCTTGAGATCCGCTGTCGAGACGAAATCCGACGGTCCCTTTTGCGAGACCTGGAGATTTTCGACCTCACCGAAATCGCGGATCAGCCCACGGCCAGCCTTGCGAGCCGCCGCAGCCATAACATTAAGGATCGCCGAGCGAACCGCCATCTCGCGGCGCTCCTAGTCCTTGGCCCGTTCCAGATAGGAACCGTCCTGCGTATTCACCACGATCCGCGTGCCGGCTTCGATATGCGGCGGGATCATGACGCGGCGGCCATTCTCGAGCTTGCCTGGCTTATAGGATGAAGAGGCTGTTTGACCCTTGACCACCGGATCGGCCTCGACGAGTTCCAAAATCACCGTCTGGGGCAGATCGACCGATAGCGGGGTGCCCTCATGCAGCGTGACCGTGACCACCATGCCGTCTTTCAGGAAATCCGCCGGATCGCCGATCACGTCGCGGCCGATCGTCATCTGCTCGAAGGTTTCCTGGTCCATGAAGGTCGCGAGATCACCCTCGATATAGAGGAACTGCATGTCCTTTTCGTCGAGCCGCGCGCGCTCCACCGTTTCCTGAGTGCGGAATCGCTCGATGGTCTTGGTGCCGGTGCGCAGATCCTTCATTTCGACCTGGGCGAAGGCGCCGCCCTTGCCGGGCTGCACGGTTTCGCGCTTCAGCACGACGAACAGCTTGCCGTTCATTTCAAGGACAACACCGGGCTTGATTTCGTTAGCGCCGATCTTCATGGCTCTCCGCCGGACGTATTTTTAGGGAATGATGAGATGGCGGGTTTCCTATCAGCTTGGCCGCAGCAAAGGAAGGCCGCTGCCGCGGAACCGCTATGCGGCACCGGCAGGGAGCGGGGACAAAGATGACCGATTTTCCCTGGTGGGAGCCAGCCAGCTTCGCGGCGCGGCGTCCCTTGTTGCAGGCCCGGGCGCGGATCGCCGGGGCGATTCGGCGCTGGTTCGATGCGGCGGATTTTACCGAAGTCGATACGCCCGCCCTGCAAATCAGTCCGGGGCTTGAGCCGCATTTGAAAGCCTTCGCGACGATGCTGGAAACGCCCGAGGGCGAGCATCGCCTCTTTTATCTGCATACATCGCCGGAATTCGCGATGAAGAAGCTGCTGGTTGCAGGTATGGAGCGGATTTTTCAATTCGGCCATGTCTTCCGCAACGGCGAGCGCGCATCGACCCACAGTCCCGAATTTACCATGCTGGAATGGTATCGCGCGCGCGCTGGCCTCGACCAGTTGATGGATGATTGCACGGCGCTGCTGCGTCTTTCCTGCCAAGCGGCCGGCACCGACCGGCTGGAATTTCGCGGTCGGACCTGCGATCCGGCGCTGACGCCTGAACGGCTCAGCATTGCCGATGCGTTTCAGCGCTATTGCGGTATCGATGTGTTGGCCACCGCACCCGATCCGATGCGACCGGATCTTGCCCTGCTGACCGCTGCCGCCGCCCCAATCGGCATTGTCCCGCATGAGGGCGATCTGTGGGACGATCTCTTTTTCCGAATCATGCTCGATCGGATCGAGCCGCATCTGGGCTTTGGGCGGCCGACCTTTCTGACCGATTACCCGCTATCGATGGCGACGCTCGCCCGGCCAAATCCCAAGGATCCGCGGGTCGCCGAACGGTTCGAGCTCTATGGGTGCGGCGTCGAACTCGCCAACGGCTTCGGCGAGTTGACGGATGCCACGGTGCAACGCGCGCGATTCGAAGCGGATATGGATTTGAAACAGCGTCTTTATGGCGAGCGCTACCCGATCGACGAAGATTTTCTGGCCGCGTTAGGGCATGGTATGCCCGATTCCGCTGGTATCGCGCTGGGTTTTGATCGGCTGGCGATGCTGGCGACGCACGCACCGTCGATCGACGCCGTTCTGTGGGTGCCGGTCGCGTCTTAAGGGGAGAGTTATGATATGACGGACATTCTTGACCAGATTTTCCGGTTGGCGCGAACCCATAACGGCTTTCTCGATAAACCGGTCGCTGACACGCTGCTCGTCGAAGCGTTGGATCTCGCGAAGATGGCCCCGACCAGTGCCAATTGCTCGCCGCTCCGTGTGGTGTTCGTCAAATCTGCAGAGGCGAAGGAAAAGCTGCGGCCGACTGTGGCGCCCGGCAATCTCGCAAAGACCATGTCGGCGCCGGTGACAGCGATCTTCGCCACCGACTATGAGTTCTACGAGAAGCTGCCACAGCTCTTCCCGCATGCGGATGCGAAGAGCTGGTTTGTTGGCAATGACAAGCTCATCGCCGATACCGCGTTCCGGAATGCGACGCTCCAAGCGGGGTATGTCATTCTGGCGCTGCGCGCGGTCGGTCTTGATGTCGGCCCAATGTCCGGCTTTGACCAGGCGGCGGTGGATGCCGCGTTCTTCGCCGGGACCCCGATCAAATCGAATTTCCTGTGCAATATCGGCTATGGGGACGAGACCAAGCTGTTCCCGCGCAGCCCTCGCTTCACGTTTGATGAGTTTGCCAGCATCGTTTAGGGGCGAGATATCACCAGCCGCAGCGACCCTGTGAAAAACGGTTCGCTGCGGAGATTTCCATAAGTACGGTCCCAGCTTCCATCGGCCAGTGCCGCCCGGAGCTTCGCGACGTAGCTCGCCGCAAGATTCGGGGCGACGAAACTCCAGGCCGAGCAAGCCGTGCGGGCGCCGGGTTCGAGCAGCCGTTCCGGTCTCCCATAATAGGCTTCGTTGAACCCATCGCGGCAGTCGAACGGGATCGATACGGGGATTATCTCGTGTGTCCCGCCCAACCCATCGGCGATCGATGGCATTGATGGATAGCGCCGCGCCTCGGTTGCCAGCACCATTGGTGCGTAGTCATTGAGCCAGAATTCTTCGACCGCTTGCGGATCACAGCTCATAATCACGACGGGGCCGCTGGTGACCCGGCGCAGCTCACGCAAGCCGGCGGCGAGATCCGCCCATTGATGCACGGTGAAAATAGCCATGCATCCGTCGAAATGCCGGTCGGGAAACGGGAGATTTTCGGCGGTGGCATCGATCGCCACCGGGTGTGAAGCTGGTCGCTGGGCGCGCATCGACTGCGACGGTTCGACCGCGGTCACGTCTCGGTCCAGTGGCTCGTAGGATCCGGCGCCCGCGCCAACATTCAGCACGTGCTGCGCCGGCCCCAGCGCTTTCTGAACCAGCGCGGCGATACGAGGATCAGGCTGGCGATAATCCGCATAGCGGAAGCCGATCGTCCCATAGTCGGCGTCGCCGGCGCTGCCGTCAGCGTGCCGCATCGGCGATTGCGCGGTTGAAGGCGGCGACCGCTTCGGCCGGCGTATTTGGGCCATGCCAGATCGCGCTGATCGCGGCGACGAAATCCGCCCCGGCCGCGACGATGGGTGCGCAATTGCAGGGCGTCAGGCCGCCGATCGCGACGGAGGGTACGGTCATGATGTCGTTCCACCAGCCGAGCAGCTCGGGGTCGGCCAATGGCTCGTCGGGTTTGATCAGGCTGTCATAGAACGGCCCGAACGAGACGTAATCGGCCCCGGCCTCAGCCGCATCAATGGCGAGATGCCGGCTGCCGTGTGACGCGATACCGATGATCCGATCGGGGCCAAGAAGTTTCCGGGCTGCCGCGCAGGATTCATTGCCCTGCCCCAAATGCACGCCGTCGCAACCGGCCTCCTTGGCCAGATCCGGTCGATCATTGAGAATAAACGCGACGTCACGAGCGACCGCGATCGGCAGAAGTTTTTCGATCGCTCGCCGCACCGTGTCATCGTCGGCCTGCTTCAACCGAAGCTGAAAACAGGCGACGTCGCCCGCATCGAGCACCGCCGCCAGACTGTCTGGAAAGCCCGCCGGATCAATCGATTCCGGTGAGATCACGTAGAGCCGGCACTTGGCCGTCCCGGCGGTCAATCCTTGCCGAGATAGACGTTGATCAACTGATCGAGCAGTGCTAGCGCCTCCGCCTTTGGCCGTTGGAACGTGTTGCGGCCCATAATCGAGCCATTGCCGCCGCCATCGCGGATCGCCCGCGCCTCGGCCAGCAAGGCTGGAACGTCCTTGGACTCGCCGCCGGAGAAGACGACGATACGCCGACCATTGAAGCAGCTTTGAACGACATGCTCATAGCGCTTGGTCTGCGTCGAGATATCGATCTTCTGTTCCAAATAGACCTTCTTGGCGGCTTCAAGCTCCAGATAGTCGGTCGGCGGCTTCACCTTGATAATATGGGCGCCCAGAAGTGCTGCCATGTGAGCGGCATAGGCGCAGATATCGATCGCCGTTTCGCCGGCCTTGGAGAGTGTGCCGCCACGGGGGTAAGACCAAATCACGACGGCGAGTCCGACCGCCTTGGCTTCTTCGGCGAGCGCCCGAATCTCCTCCATCATGGCGAATTGCGCATCGGAGCCGGGATAGATCGTAAAGCCGATTGCCGAACAGCCGAGCCGTAGCGCATCGGCAACCGACCCGGTCACGGCCTGGCTTGGATCTTCCTTGAGGCGCGACAGCGAGTTCGACGAATTGATCTTGAGGATCGTCGGAATCTGGCCGGCGAATGTACCCGCAGCGGCCTCTAGCATCCCGAGCGGCGCTGCATAGGCCGAAAGGCCTGCTTCGATCGCGAGGCCGTAATGATAATGCGGGTCATAGCCCGCTGGATTTGCCGCGAAGCTGCGCGCCGGGCCATGCTCGAAGCCCTGATCGACCGGCAGAATCACGAGCTTGCCGGTACCGCCAAGACGCCCTTGCATCAAGATCCGCGCCAGATTCGCCTTGGTGCCGGGATTATCGCTCTCGTAATTGTCGAGGATGCGCTTGACGGTCGGTGTAATGCTCATGCGGCTCTCCGATTGGTACTATGTCTCATCAAGCACATACCGCGGTGCGGCAAACTCTGCCAGAAAATTTCGGCACGAACTTTTGGGATCAAGAACGCCGATCAGGTCGAGTCCCGGCGTCGTGTCAGAGTCCAATGTGATCCCGTTGCTGATCAAACGATCAGCCGCGTCGGAGGATCCGGAAAATCTGATCACGTTGATGCCGCAGCGCAGCGCCGCCAACGCGGTCCCTGCCTCGTCGGCGCAATCGAGGACGAAGCTGAGGCGGGCGGTTGGGTGCCGAGTCCGAACGATATCAATGACGGCGGCGAACCAGCCGACCCCGGCCGATCCTGCAGCGCCCGGTGCGCTGCGGATCGTTACAGCGGAATCTGCCGTGACAGCTTCAGCCGCCGCGGCGAGGGCGTTATCGAGCGAATGGACGATGATTGTCGGCGTGGTCTTGGCTTTAGTCTCCCTCTCTGCCCCTTTCGGGCGGAGAGGGTCGGGGTGAGGTGGGGTATGTCCGTTTGCGTCATCTCGCCGATCTCGCATCGGCACGGCCCCCCTCACCCTAACCCTCTCCGCCCTTAAGGGCAGAGAGGGAATCAAATTCAACCTGCCTTCAGAGCGTCTCGCCGATGACCCGGGCGGCGTCGGCCATCCGGTTCGAGAAGCCCCATTCATTGTCGTACCAGCTCAGGATGCGGACGAACCGCTTTTCCATCACGACCGTCTGGGTCACGTCGAAGGTCGAGGAATGCGCGTCGTGGATGAAGTCGCTGGAGACCAGCGGCGCTGCGTTCACGGCAAGGATTCCCTTGAAGCGCGCCGATTCTGCGGCAGCCGTCAAGGCGTTGTTGATCTCCTCGACGCTCGTATCTTTGAGCGCGGTGAACGTGAGATCGATCAGCGAGACATTCGGGGTCGGCACCCGGATCGACGTTCCGTCAAGCTTGCCCTTCAATGCCGGGAGCACCAATCCCACCGCCTTTGCCGCACCGGTCGAGGTCGGGATCATGCTGAGTGCCGCACCGCGGGCGCGGCGCAGATCCTTATGCAGCGTGTCGACCGTCGGCTGATCCCCGGTGTAGGAATGGATCGTCGTCATGTAGCCGCGCTCGATGCCAACCGTCTCATGCAGCACATAGGCAACCGGGGCCAGCGCATTGGTCGTGCAGGACGCGTTGGAAAGCACCAGATGCTCGGCCGTCACCGCATCATGATTGACGCCCATAACGATGGTGAGATCAGCTCCCTCGGCCGGTGCCGAGATCAAGACGCGCTTGGCGCCGGCTTCCAGATGCTTGGCGGCCTGGTCGCGCTTGGTGAAAATGCCGGTGCATTCCATGGCGATATCGACGCCGAGTTCGGCCCAGGGCAGCTTCGCCGGGTCGCGTTCCGAGGTCACACGAATTTTGCCACGGCCGATATCCATCCAGCCTTCGCCGGTGGTCACCTTGACCGGCAACCGTCCATGGACGCTGTCAAAGCTTAGGAGATGGGCATTTGCCTCGACCGATCCGAGGTCGTTAATACCGACGACTTCGATATCATCACGATCAGCCTCGATAATCGCGCGCAGAACCAGACGGCCAATGCGCCCGAAGCCGTTAATTGCTACCTTTACACCCATGTCCCCATGTCTCCGTCCGCGACGAACCGTTCCAGCTACAGATCGTCTTATTGTTGCTGCCAAACCACCCTGTTTTTTAACCTAGCGCGACGCGAGTGGCTATCTCGGGAAGCGCAAGCCAGCCTTGACGCTTGTGCCCTGTGGCCGTAACGCTAACCGTAGGTGTTGCCCCGGTCTAGCTGTGCTTTCGGCTAGCATTGCGGTGCATCATTCAGGGGGTCGTATAACGGCTCGCAAGCGCACTCTATTGGGACGGGGGCACGCATATTATGAGTGAACTCATGACGGCGATTGAGCGCCTGGCGCGTGCGGTCGACCGCTTGGATCGGGCGACGGTGCGGCGGATTGCGGCCGGTGAAAAACTGAACGCTGCGCTGGCGGAGGCAAATGCCGAGCGTGACGAGATGGAAGGCGTCACCGATGTCATTGCAGCGCGTCTAAACGTTGCGATTGAACGCATCCGTGCAACACTCGAAGCCTGATCGAATGGCACAGATCGAAGTCACCATAAACGGCCGGTCCTATAATGTGGCCTGCGCCGAGGGCGAAGAGGCCCATGTCGGTCGCTTGGCGGCTTATGTCGAACAAAAAGTCGAGACGCTGATCCAATCGGTCGGTCAGGCCGGCGATGCACGGCTGCTGCTGATGGCGAGCCTGCTGATTGCCGACGAGCTCGCCGAGGCAGAGCAGGCATTGGATCGGGCGGAACAGGGCATGCCGCCCGCTGAGCCGGCTGTATCGCGGCTTGCCGCGGCCGAAGACATGGCCGCTGCGCGCTCGATCGATCAGCTGGCGCTGCGTCTTGAAGCCATTGCGGTAAGGCTCGAGCGTGACTAGATATCAGCATTGCGGGGCTGCATGGTGCGTCAGGTCGCTCATGCCCCGGGGCCAATGCCGTCCTCTAGGGGGCTGTCTCTGTCGGCGTCGTGGCGCCGGTACGCGGCTCCCACCTGCGTAAGCAGGCCACGAGGGCACGACAAATGCCGACGGCCGATGTGGCTCCGCTCTCCTATTATCGTCCCGATTAGTCGGTGATTGTGCCTTCCAGCGAAGATCGCCAGATGTCGAAGACCGACTTGCGCCGTAGGGCGGCCTCGGCGCGCGCGGCGATTCCCATCGAACGCCGCGCCGAGGCCGCCCTTGGCCTCGCCAAGCACGGCATTGCAGCACTCCAAAACGACACGCGTGGATGCGTCGCCGGCTATTGGCCGATCCGCTCGGAGATTGATCCTCGGCCGTTGATGGCGGCATTGGGACTGAAAACTGCGCTGCCGACTATCGATGGCCAGGGCTTGCCGCTGCGGTTTCGGGCCTGGCGGCCGAACGATCCGGTGCAGTTCGGTGCGCTTGGTACGTCTGAGCCCGGCCCCGAGGCGGCAGAACTCGTTCCGGATCTGGTGCTTGTCCCGCTGCTCGCCTTTGACCGGCGGCGTCATCGTCTAGGGTATGGGGCAGGATTTTACGATCGGACGCTGGCAGCGCTCCGTGCCCGCTCCTCGGTGCTCGCGGTCGGTGTCGCCTTTGCAGCACAGGAAGTCGCCGACGTGCCGATCGATGGCTGGGACGAGCCGCTGGACCTTGTGCTGACCGAGCAAGGCGTCGTTTAGTTATCCGCGACGACGAGGAGCGGATTTAGACATGCGGTTGATGTTTTTAGGCGATTTGCTGGGCCGGACGGGGCGTGAGGCGGCGATTCGCGAGGTACCACGGCTGCGCGATGCGCTTTCGATCGATTTTTGCGTCGTGAACGGCGAAAATGCGGCCGGCGGTTATGGTATCACCCCGAAAATCTGTGAAAGCCTCTATGCGGCCGGCGTCGATGCCATCACCACCGGCAATCATGTCTGGGACCAGCGCGAGCTGATTGGCGCGATTGATGGCGACACGCGTCTGCTCCGGCCTGCGAATTTCCCAGCGAGCGCACCGGGGCGTGGGTTAAGGCTGTTCCAGCTCGCCGACGGGCGCCGCGTCGCGGTTGCCAATGTGATGCTGCGCCTGTTCATGGATGCGCTCGATGACCCGTTCGCGGCGATGGATCGCGAATTGACCGGCCGTGTCCTGGGCGGTTCGGTCGCGGCGATCCTGGTCGACATTCATGGCGAAGCCACCAGCGAAAAGATGGCGATGGGCCATTATCTCGACGGTCGCGTCTCCTTGGTCGTGGGTACGCATAGCCATATCCCGACCGCCGATGCTCAGATCCTGCCGAAGGGTACGGGTTACCTCAGCGATGCGGGCATGTGCGGCGACTATGATTCGGTGATCGGCATGCAAAAAGCCGCAGCGATCGCCCGCTTCGTGCGCAAGCTTCCGGGTGACCGGCTGGTCCCTGCCGAAGGCGAGGCCACGGTGTGCGGCGTGCTGATCGATACCGATGATGCCACCGGGCTCACCACCGCGATTCAGCCGATCCGGGTCGGCGGCCGGTTACAGCAGGCCATGCCGGTCTAAATGACCGGCGGCGCGCTGCCGAGTCAGGCGGACGCGGCGAGGCTGTGGCTGCGGATCGGCGTGTTGAGCTTCGGCGGCCCGGCAGGCCAGATCGCACTGATGCACAGGCTGCTGGTCGAAGAGCGGCGCTGGGTCGGCGAGCAGCGATTTCTCCATGCGCTAAATTTCTGCATGCTCTTACCGGGTCCTGAGGCGCAGCAACTGGCGATCTATATCGGGTGGCTGCTGCATCGGCGGATTGGCGGGCTGATCGCGGGGCTGTTGTTTGTGTTGCCGGGAGCGCTGGTGATGCTTGCGCTCAGTATTCTGTACGCCGAGTGGCATGACCGGCCGGCTGTTGCCGCTCTATTTTTTGGCGTAAAAGCAGCAATTCTCGCGATCGTGGCCGAAGCGCTGTTGCGGATCGCGCGGCGAACGCTGCGCACCAGAAGCGCCTGGGTGATTGCGTTAGGCTCGCTGCTGGGCCTCGCCCTCTTCAATGTGCCATTCCCTGTGATCCTGGTGACAGCGGGGCTAATTGGATTGGGACTGCGACCGCGCGGGGCCGGGCCTAATGCTTCAAACGGTCTGGCACCAACGATCGATCAAGACACGGTGATTGATCGTCTGGCGGCGCAGGGCGGCCTGAACCACATCTTGCCGTCGCATCGACGGGCGCTGTCGGTGCTGCTCACAGTGCTGCCCACATGGCTTGGGCCGGTGTTTTTGGCGAGGCTCGCGGCAGGTCCCGGCAGCATTTGGGTGGAGATCGGCAGCTTTTTTGCGCGATTGGCAGTGCTCGGCTTTGGTGGTGCCTATGCGATGCTGGCCTATGTCGCGCAGACTGCGGTCACGGGCTTCGGATGGCTTCAGCCGAGCGAGATGCTAGACGGGTTGGGTCTGGCCGAGACCACGCCGGGACCGCTGGTGCTGGTGCTGCAATTTGTCGGATTTCTGGCTGCCTTTCATCGGCCCGGCGGGTTTGATCCGCTGCTCGCGGGCTGCCTTGGAGCGCTGTTAACCCTGTGGGTTACGTTTGCACCCTGTTTTCTGTGGGTGTTTCTTGGGGCACCATATGCGGAGGCGCTGCGCGGCAACAAGGCGGTGGCGGCTGCCCTGTCCGGCATATCGGCGTCGGTCGTGGGGGTTATCGCCAATCTGGCGCTGTGGCTTTCGCTGCGATTTCTGTTTGGGCAATCCGCAAAATTTTCAGTCGGGGCGCTGAGTTTCGATCTGCCTTTGCCATCCTCACTGGATGGGCGCGCCTTCTTGCTCACCAGCGCGGCGCTGATTGCGGTGCTGCGCTTTCGGACCGGAATGACTATGACCCTGGTCGGCGCAGCGCTTGCAGCGCTCGTGATTGAGCCGCATTGACGCCACATTGCGGTGCTACAGCGTATCGCGCAACGGCATCCCTGCCCAGTTGTGGGTGGGTGCAAGCTACAATATGTGGTATCGAGTCTATATCGCCTTACTTCAGTTGGATCGAATCGTCTCATGGCTGGTCATTCCCAGTTTAAGAATATCATGCACCGCAAAGGTGCTCAGGACAAAAAGCGCGGCAAGGTTTTCACCAAGCTGATTCGCGAGCTGACCACGGCTGCCCGCACCGGGCTGCCGGATCCGGCGGCTAATCCGCGGCTCCGTGCGGCAGTGACCGCGGCCCGCCAGAACAATATGCCGCGCGACACCATCGACCGGGCGATCAAGCGCGGCGCGGGCGGCGAGGATTTCGACGCCTACGAAGAGATGCGCTACGAAGGCTATGGCCCTGGCGGCGTTGCGGTGATCGTCGAGGCCCTGACCGACAATCGGAACCGGACGGCCGGCGACGTGCGCACCGCCTTCACCAAATCGGGCGGTACGCTGGGTGAGACCAACTCGGTCAGCTTCCAATTCGCCCGGATCGGCCAAGTCACCTACCCGGTTGAGACGGCGAGTGCCGACGCCGTGCTGGAAGCGGCGATCGAGGCCGGTGCCGACGATGTCGAATCCGATGAAGCCGAGCACCGTATCCTCTGTGCCGTCGACGATTTGTCGACCGTGCGCGATGCGCTGGAAACCAAGTTCGGTCCCGCCACGGCGGCCAAGCTGGTCTGGAAGCCGCAAGTGCTGGTGCCGGTCGAGGCCGAGGATACCGCGATCGGGCTGTTCAAACTGATCGAAGCCTTGGAAGACAGTGACGACGTTCAGACGGTCTATGCCAATTTCGATATGCCCGACGATCTCATGGAAAAGCTCGACGCCTGACCATGGAATTGCCGCAACCCGCCTCACTCCGCCTGATCGGTCTCGATCCCGGCCTCCGCCGCACGGGCTGGGGTGTGATCGATATGGCGGGGCAGCGCCTGACCTATGTCGCGGACGGTGTGGTGACGTCGGATGAGACCGGCACGCTGGCGGATCGCCTGTCGGAGCTGTTCGACGGGTTGGGCAACATCCTGCGCGAATGGATGCCGGATGAGGCCGCGGTCGAGGAGACCTTCGTCAATAAGAACCCGGTTTCGACACTGAAGCTCGGCATGGCGCGGGGTGTGGTCCTGCTGGCGCCGGCAAAGCACGGCATCCCGGTTGCCGAATACGCCCCTAATCAGGTGAAGAAGAGTATTGTCGGCGTTGGACATGCGGATAAGGCGCAGGTGCAGATGATGGTTCGCCATCTGCTGCCGGGTGCCAAGGCGACCAAGGCCGATGCTGCCGATGCGCTGGCGATCGCCATCTGCCACGCCCATTTTGCGGGCACCCGGGATCAGATGGCGCGTCTCGCTTTGCGGATCGGGCGATGATGATCGCGCGTCTCAAAGGGCTGATCGATGATGTCGGGCTCGACGGCGTGCTGGTCGATGTGGCCGGCGTGGGGTACCCGGTGCTGGTCTCGACCCGAACCCGCGCCGCCTTGCCGGCGCGCGGCGAGGCAGCGACGCTGCTGATCGAAACGCAATTACGCGAGGACAGCGTCACCTATTTCGGTTTCATCGACCGCGCGGAGCGGGACTGGTTCCGGACATTGACCACGGTGCAGGGCGTCGGCGGCAAGGTTGCGCTCAGTCTGCTGTCCGTGCTCGACCCGGATCGTCTGGCCCAGGCCATTCTGGCGCAGGATAAGGCGGCACTCGCCCGGGCCGATGGTGTCGGACCGAAGCTGGCGGTGCGGCTCGTCACCGAATTGCGGGATCGGGCGAATGCTTGGTCGCTGGGTCTCAACGGTACGAGCGCCAAGCTCGCCCAACCAATCTCAAGTGTTGATCGCGGTGTGCCGAACGCGGTGGGCGATGCGGTCGCAGCGTTGATCGGGCTGCAATATAAACCGACCGAGGCGCAGATCGCGGTCACCGCGGCGGCTCGGCGGCTCGGCGACAGCGCGCTCACCAATGATCTGATTCGCGCTGCGCTACAGGAATTTGCCCGGTGAGCGAGCGCATGGTCGCCCCTGAACGGACCGATGAGGATGCGCCGGAAGCATCGATTCGGCCGCTATCGCTGGATGATTTCGTCGGGCAGCGGCAGGTCCGGGAGAATCTGCGCGTCTTCGTGCAGGCCGCGCGCGGCCGCGAAGAGGCGCTCGACCATGTGCTGTTTTTCGGGCCCCCTGGCCTCGGCAAAACGACCTTGGCGCAGATCGTTGCGCGCGAGATGGGCGTAGGATTCAAGGCGACATCGGGTCCGGTGATCCAGCGGGCGGGTGATCTCGCAGCGCTGCTGACCAATCTTCAGCCGCGCGACGTGCTGTTCATCGACGAAATCCACCGGCTGATGCCGGCCGTTGAAGAGATCCTCTATCCGGCGATGGAGGATTTTCAGCTCGATCTCATTATCGGCGAAGGGCCGGCGGCGCGCTCGATCCGGCTTGATCTGGCACCCTTCACGCTGGTCGGCGCGACCACGCGATCGGGTCTGATCACGCGGCCGCTGCGCGAACGGTTCGGTATTCCGCTCAATCTCGTGTTTTATGAGCCGGACGAGTTGCAGCTCATCATCGCGCGGGCGGCCGATATTCTGGGTTTTGATCTCGCGCCGGATGGGGCAGCCGAGATTGCCAAGCGCGCGCGCGGGACGCCCCGCGTGGCGGGTCGTTTGTTGCGCCGGGTTCGCGATTTCGCGGCAGTCGCAGGACGCGCGCGAGTCGATGCGGTCGCGGCCGATGCCGCACTTAACCGTCTGGAGGTCGATCGGCGCGGCCTCGATGCGATGGATCGGCGCTATTTGAAGGCCATCGCCGAACATTATGGCGGCGGGCCGGTCGGGGTTGAAACCATGGCGGCGGTGCTCTCCGAACAGCGTGACGTGATTGAGGACGTGATCGAGCCCTATCTGATCCAGCAGGGATTTCTGATGCGCACGCCGCGCGGTCGCGTGCTGACCGATCAGTCATTCCGGCATCTGGGTCTCCCGGTCAAACGGCCGCCCACGGTGCAATATGATCTGCTGGTCGAATCGGCCTTGCCGGAGACGGCGCCATGATGCTGCCGGCACCGTCACAGGGCCAGATCGATCGCGGGGTGCATTATTTCCCGATTCGCACCTATTATGAGGATACGGATGCGGGCGGTATCGTCTACCACGCCAATTATCTGCGC
>Ga0116226_10000796_pt1 | contig 27096 bp, 20 predicted proteins | sample S1TSphfallax_FD_89692 | JGI IMG/M metagenome (GOLD analysis project Ga0116226, IMG submission 89692) | Host-associated microbial communities from peat moss isolated from Minnesota, USA - S1T2_Fa - Sphagnum fallax MG | ecosystem: Host-associated > Plants > Peat moss > Unclassified | place: USA... | reverse complement strand
CTACACGCCATATGAACGTACAATTCCTTGCGCTCAACATTCTCAAAGTTAAAATCCACATCATTCTCGTCCATCACGAAGTTCTCTTTAATGGCGATGGAGCTTATAGCTCCACGTAAGCTCAACATTTCACTGTCTTCACTGTCAACAGGCATCCTCCACATAGCATGTGATTGTATATAATCATCCCGAGACCGGTCAGCTAAAGGATCCGTAAAACCAGTCCACGGAAGATTTCTAATTCTGACCGATGGTCCCTCCATAACAAGCCATACATCTTGAGCAGAGGCATCTTTCAATCTCCCATCCCTCGCATTTTCCCACAGAAACTCAAATGGAGTCTGCCAGTTTTTCCCGTAAGGAACCAAATCGCCCCTATAACAGTGAAGTTCATGCACCAATTCCGAACATCCCTGCATGACTGCTACATGCAGTACACTTCGACCCTTGAGACCTGTCTGAACCCATAGGCTACGATCAGATCTAAAGAGCTCCAAAAGGAACTTGCAATTCTTTTTCTCTATTGCATCAAACCACTCAGAATCCTTCGAGGCTTCAAATAGCTCAATTTCCACACTGTTCTTTCGCGAAGCTGACTTCAGTTGTTTGCGCTCAGTTACGATCTCATCCAACCTGTAGTGCAACAATTACACTTCAAACCAAAGGAAACCACGCATTGAATGCCGCCGTGCATCATTAGGAGAAAGAAAATGTTGTACTCTTCACAACAGTTTAGAGACTTAGGATCCCTGAAGTTAACACTGGGCATAAATGTACAATTTGACTTCACCACAGTGATCTTGGTTCAGGAAAGAATTTTAATTTCAGATACAAAGTTCGTAAAATGGCATAATTGTAAGAATGCAAAATAGATTGAATTACATTGTTGTATGTATGCGACATACATTTATTGACTGCTAAGAAATTGCGTACCCGTTTAGATTCTGAGGCACCGTTGTACTTGATTCTCCTATGTAAAACATCGATTTCATTTGCCTGTACTTCAGATCGTCATTCGATTCTGCACCCAAACTTTAGCAACAGATTCATCCGACAGCAAGCATCAGTAGATGAGGGCCCATCATGACACTTAAATGACCCTTTTGTAGCATCAGTACAATCATGCTTCCAACTACTGGCAAGGCAGACTTTTAACTAGCTCAGCAGAAGTCCTTGCCTACAGTTCGTAAACTACCATAATACATATTACAAAAGTAAAAACAGATATAAGTGCAAAGTTTTCCTTTGAAAATATGGATAGAGATCAAGACGTCGACTAGCTTCACAAAATGGAAAAAGAATTGGTCTCAAATTGGGTACCTCGTTAAAGATTTCATTGTAGATTCTGATCCACTCCCAACCTGCATGTGAACATAGCATACGCTTTGTAAAACCAGTAAATGAACATACGAGAAGGGAAATCGGGCATCGAGCATATGCCAGAAGGTTGGCCTCCACATTTCTGAGAAATAGCTCGAGCCACCAAAACATCTCTGGATATACTATTAAAACCTGAGACATCTTAAGACATGAATCACTGAAGCTGCTCAAAATCATGACAACTCCAGAGCTACATAAACCAACGAGCATCACTTGTCTCTGGGAAGTACGGTTGGAATATCATAGAACAACAGAGAACACCCCAAAACAGGATAAATGCATAAAAGCCACTCTTCCGACACTAACTTCTGTTCGTACTATTGTGTGTACATTTTTCATACTTCCACTAAACGTAGACCCCAAACCTGCAACTTAATCAGTCTCCGAGGAAACGAACTGAAGCGAACCCGGGAAAAGGAGTAGAAACAAACCGGTTGGCTAGTTTGTATGTCAGATTGTCCACCTTCAGGCATCTCTGACTTCGCGATCACTTCGCCCCCAACTCCCAAACCTTCTTGGCCCGGCTGGCTGGTCTCACCAGCATGTCCAATTTCAGGCATCTCTGACTTCGCGATCACTTCGCCCCCAACTCCCGAACCTTCTTGGCCCGGCTGGCTGGTCTCACCAGCACGTCCAATTTCAGGCATCTCTGACTTCGCGATCACTTCGCCCCCAACTCCCAAACCTTCTTGGCCGGCCTGGCTGATCGTTTCAGAAAATGGAACAATTTCAGGGATGGTCCACATCTTCACCACTAGGCCAATTCTGAACCCTTCTAGGCCCTCTCAAAGCAAGCTTGAGAATCTGGTGACGGTCCTTGACCTGAACAGAACGATAGTAGGAGGAGGAGAGAAAAGACTCTGGGCAGAACGTGCAAGTAAGGCAAGCAAACCGCGAACGCGGTTGGAAGGAGGCAGGCCTGCTTATTATAGGGGGAAAAAAATGGCATATTCTCTCGTGTCTACATAATTGTGTTGCCTAGGCAATGGCAACACAATTGAGCACACACTGTAAAGAAGCCCACACTTCTTTGTCAGATAATTCATTGAATTGGTGGGTATAATTCTTCCTGCATTTCAGGCTTTCTATGTTATTTAAATTATTTAAAATAACACGCCACCCAACTTGACAAAACTTCAGACTTCGAGATCTGATTCAAGTTACCGCTTATGAAAGCAAGTCCCCAGTATCGTTCGGTAGACAAGCTTGTGATGGGTAGGCCTTTGAGGAACCCATTAAGAAGACATGAGGGAAGATTGCCACTTTTGAGAGTTCTTAAATTGCATATATCTCATCAAAACCCATCACTGCTTAACATGTCATTGTCTTCGATCCATAATGTAACGAAATAGTCATACGTCCTGGTTGAGGATGAGTGATTTTTTTTTGGGGCCAAAAATTTGTTGAACAGCGGTGTTTTTTTCAAACTGGCAAAATTTGGGTGTTTTTTTAATTGTTTAAGTCGCCAAAATTCCAACTTTTAAAAAAAATTGCCAAATCCTACACTAAGTTCTGGATAGTCGTCAAAAATACAAAAGGAGGCTACCAAAATTTTATTTCAAGTTTTTAATCTCCAAATCTAGCTAAATCATCTTAGAGGTGATCACCACCTTTACATCACAAAATTGGGAAAAAAAAACGCTGGTAAGGACCATAATTTAACTTAATCTGCCTTCTCCAAACAGTGGGAGGACAAAATCCGGTATGTAAGAGAATGGGCATGGTCTTTATCATTATGGTTTCGTTAGTACTCCCCTATCCCAGCTCACCTACAGTTTTACTTGATTCGTACTTCATATCTGGTTTATAGCCAGATTTGCCTAAATATTCACTTCAAGTGCAGCATTGCTTTGTTTTACGGTTTTCTTTTTCTTTCTTGCTTCTTTCTTTTTTGTTTTTCTTCGGTTGGAAGGAGGGTTTCTTTTTCAAATTCCTCAAGTTGGCGCACTGGCTAGGATCCTCAGCATAATTAGCAGTAAATGGTGACACTCCCATTCGGCAAGTAGATTTATTCCGAAACCAGCCTGATTCTGGCAACCTACAGAAACACACTCTCTAAATCTGGCGACTTCTAGCTTATTTTCCTCAAGATGTAGCGATTTTTTTTAATTGTCGAAATTCTCCATGTTAGATTCATCACCGCTTTTTTTTTTCCGTCCCCAAGTGGCGAAAATTCGCCACGAAAAACAAAACGCTAGTTGGAAGGTCCTTGAAGTTTCTTTACGACAGCACATTCTGTGGCTCCCTCCATTACAGGGTAGGTAGGTGTTAGTAAGTAGGTATCCACCTGAATGCATTTCATTACTATTACCGTGGCCTAGGATCAGTATAGGGTACACTGTGAAGTAAGTGTGTTGGAGATCTTCCACGCAAAATCTTAAACACGCCAAAGGAAATGAATGCAGGCACTACAAAAGTACTGCAGCAACAGTAGTACTTTAATGGTGGTAAGTTTTGTCCTCTTGACTTTTCATGCTCGGGCCAACCTCCTGGAAGTTGTGGGGTCATTCTTTTCTTCTGGGTACTATTTTCTTCTGGTGGGGAAGGGTGGAAAATATTAAACAGGCCAAAGGAAATGAATGCAATCAGTACAAAACTACTGCTGCGATGTTTTCCTCCGGTCTGCCCAATTGCCCGGTTTATTTTTACCTTGTCGTGCCTAGGCATGTTTTGAGTCCATGTTATGCACGATATGAACACACTAGGGGTAGAAAGGCTTATGTAACCTAATACTTGGCATGTTGTGTGAGGTTACAACTAAAACATGGCATATTATATGAGGTTATGAGTGCAAAACATGCCTGGGTGTCACTTGAGAAAATATGGATAGGGCAAATTGGCAGACTGGACGAAAAAATAGCAGCAGTAGTTTTGTACCGACTGCATTCATTTCCTTTGGCCTGTGTAATATTTTCGCTCATGGAAAATATTTCCTCCAGTCTGCCCATTTGTCTCACTTTCCACCTCCAAACACTATTTCTCCTCCCTCTACTCAGGTCAGGCATAGCCAGATTGAGCCAGGATTGAACTAGCACCCACAGGCGCCTTCAATTTCCCCCTACTAATTCTCTTCTAGTTGGAAATTTTTCGGTGCGACCTCAACAAATTAATAAGGATACAGGATAAGTAGGCTCAGTGAATAACAGTTTGATAATAATATTATTTAGGTCTAACTTGTATCATTTATTTTGTGTCACATGATGGGGTTGTATACACAATATACTACAGCATTTCATGCAGGGTAAAGCCTGCTTATGCAAAGGCAGTCCTGAAAAGCAAATCCAAGCTCTCTTTCGGTAATACCCTCCTGGGCTTTTTGTGGAGCAAATATCGATGCTATTTGGTAACTAAGGTGGGGGGTTCACATTTTCCATAAAGTTCACCATGGAAACAAAGGACCTCCTTTTAGGCAAATGAAATTTTGCACATTATAACACATTGCTCTAGTTTTACACTAATAATTTTTTCCAAGGTTCTAACCAGTGTTAGCAGGTCATTCTGATTTAAGTGTTAAATTCAGAGGTTATGGGTAAGGTTATTGTGACCTGGACTCAAATCACTTCCCTGTGATGGAATCAACTCTTAAAACTGGACCATGGAACTAACCTTTTTTTAGAATCCCATTCGTGAATGAGGGTTTTCCAAAAGAGTGCAAGGTTCTTTAGGTAAGAAACATGAATTGTTTTGAATTGATTATAATTAAATATTTCGTTCCAATTTGTTGTCAAACTTGGTACCTTTAGGATTCCAAGTTTAATTTGTTAGAGGATTTCATACCTAAACAATTTTCAATCTCAAATAGTGTGTAATGTGTCATGAAACTGGACCCTGTTTTCAAATCGGGCCTGGAGGTTATTGAATTTGAAAATGATGGCAAAACTGAAAGAATCAAAGCTCTGACCCACACCTGGAAAACCAATGAAATTTTTTTTTTAGTGTCAAAACCTCGATCAGAGTTCTCTGAATAATGAACAACCAGCAAACATTGGTTCTAAGAAATAAGAAGCAACGCTTTTTTTCTGAGGTGACTTTTTGCAACTTGTGGAGAAAAAAAAAGTGGGAGCAAAATATGCAAAGTGTTTTTCCTGGAAAAAAAGTGGGCTCAAGTCCTCACATAATGAGGAAAAAAAGTGTGAAATCACCTTATTTAGACAATAGGGTCCAACCAGTAGCTAGTTTATAATGGGAGTCCAACTTCTTCTGCTCGCCTCTTTTACTTCTGACCAAATTTGACTGAGTCCTATGGTGGAAGATCAGCAACTCACTTACTTCACAGCGTACCCTAAACTGACCCTAGGTAACGGTAATGATAATGAAATGCACTCAGGTGACTACTTACGGAAAATATTAAACAGGCCGAAGGAAATGATACAGGCAGTACAAACTTATTACTCTGCATCAGCAGTACTTTTGTATTGACTGCATTCATTTACTTTGGCCTGTTTAATATTTTCCCGCTCTTTGACGCAGTAATTAGCAGGGTTTTGTTGGAAATAGGAATGTCATGCAGCCAATGGGAACGCTCAGGCTGCAGTACTTTTCTACTGACTAGGTTGCAGTAATTTTGTAATGACTGTTAATATTTTCCCGCTCTTTGACGCAGTAACTAGCAGGGTTTTGTTGGAAATAGGAATGTCATGCAGCCAATGGGAACGCTCAGGCTGCAGTACTTTTCTACTGACTGCATTCATTTCCTTTGGCATCTCCAATATTTTCAGCTGGTGTGCAACAGAGACATCGTATCGCACACCAATGAGTTTGGGACGTCTGGAATTTCGACTTTGTTAAGTGTAATTTATGATTTTTGGCCCAGGCTAACGGCAGGGGCAGAAATTTGGGGACGTAGTCAAGTTTTTATTAAATAGATTCGGGTGCCTCCCAAGTTTAACTTTTCTTTTTTTTTTGGTCAATATGAGCCATTTTGATTGGCCCATCACACCCCCCCAAAAAAAAAGTGAAACTTCATGAGGCAACTCAAAATAGAAGTTTCTATTTTGTCAAGTTTCCATATAAACTACTTGAGACAAACCCACATTTATACACTAGTGCTCACATGCATTTACTGCCCCCATCCTTGTCTTTCTAAGAGTGAGTCTATGGGCGTGAGATTTAAAGAATTGACACATTCTTTCTATCATGTAATACAGCATCCAACTCTATCAAATAATGATGGCAAATTTTAGAGAAGTGGGTGGCTTTTCATATGAACGCCAGAAGTGCCCTGGGCTATTGGTGAAAATCTCAAGCGGTCGTTTCTGACTAATGGCTTCTTTAGTTGAATATATGGTATATGTATTCACCAATAATAAATAGGGAGACATATTTTCTCCTTAAATCTCACCTATCACCAATCATATTTCACCTTAATAAGGGCACATGTATGACAAAAAGCTCTTCCAAATTTTGATGGTTTTTACAATTTGTTTAGGGATTTTTTTTGACCTTATTGTTTTCTATTTTCAAGGTTTTACACTCCTTGCATCGTTTGATTTCCAACCTTTTCTGTTTGTTTTCTTAAGGTTATGTTGTCATTTGTGCTATGATGTTGGTTTTTGGTTTAGAAGGTGACATGAAGGTAACCATGTTTTTGTGCAATACAAAATTGCAAACAAATTACACTTATAAAAATGCATGATTTTACCAAGAAAATTCTTGGCAATGACAATCCATCTTTGCAAAACTTTAGTAACTTCCAACTTCCATCAATGTTGCAATAATTAAATGGAAGCCCATGCATATTTGTATGCAATGTTCATGTGTCATATAGTATTTCGTTTTTGTTACATGAAAAAATTTGAAATGTATTTTGTATGTTATAATGTAAAATTGTGATCTATTATCAACAACACATTGAAAAGCTCATGAACCAGCATTTTCCCATACTTGTTTCCATTGGTAGCAAAAATGAAGCTATGTAATCTATTGAATACAATTTTCAAACAACACGTATTTGCATGTATAATTGAGATTTAAAAAATTGACACACTTTTAATTTCTTCAAGTCTTTGATAGCTTCCAATTTCATAGGGTCGGGCCTCACTCCTTCCCTTGATAACAAGTCCCAATAAATCCACCTTTTCCTATGTAAACTCACTTTTCATTCTATTGGCAAATAATTTCTTTTGTTGAAACTTAGTCAAAACATATTATAAATGTTCTACATGTTTTTTAATGATTCTAGAATACATCAAAATATCATCAATATACATGATCACAAACTCATCAAACTTCTCATGTTAAATAGAGTTCATGAAGGTCATGAACATCGATGGGGCGTTGCATAAATTGCATCGATGGGGCATCACAACCTTAGCCTTGGGCTTGTGACCAAAACAAGGGTTTGCAAAGGTGTGGGCCAAAAGTGAAGCTCAGGAATCACACTTCATGCTCCCGGGAGGTTGAAAGTATGGGAGAGTGGGAGAATTGGACCTCCACACTCCCAAATGAACTCCCACTTTGGGAGTTAGAGTTTCGATGGACTCCCAAATCTTCAGAGAGCGATTGTAGCGGTCAAACCCATCGGATTAAAGAATTCCTTATATCATTGGAAAGCTTTTAGAACTTAGATGTCTAAAATGGGCTTGCATGACCCATTTGGACATTTGAAACACAAGTTATGGCCAAAAGACAGGTCGGGTGTCAAATTTGGCAATTTGATTCCCAACCATTAAAAGTCAAAAATCGTCCCAATTTTCGTGTGTGTAGGTGACGTGCGACATACCGTTGAAAAGATCTTGACAAGGGCTACAACTTTGCTTCAAAATTTATCTCAATCGAAGGTCTCCAGACAAAATTATGGGCTCTCAAAGTTGCGACAGTCCCAACTTTGAAAATTTCGAGACTACCATTTGAGAATCGCAGGACAAAATGTTATTTGGATGCTAATCATGTGGCCAATCACAAAGTATACTATAAGAGAGAAGGTGGTGACTTCCCCCAAGCCTGGGTCGTGGTGAGTCTTGTGAATCCAAGTTTGCTCGTGGCTCGTTTTAACACCGAAAGTGCTCCAACAATGCACTAACCAACTTGTTGTTTGGTTTTGTGCAGGTTCGTGTGAATGATTAAGTGCTTGTCATTCTTCCTAGTCCCATCTTAGAATTCCAGCACGCCCCTTTACCCCCAACGTGCCACGAGTCAGAGAGCGTGCCCAACTCCTTACTCTTTCGCTATTTCACCTCATATCCACATTCGAGTTTATCAAAGAGCTTGGGAGCATGTCAGTTTTGTTGAAACTTAGTCAAAACATATTCTAAATGTTCTACATGTTTTTTAACGATCCTAATACATCAAAATATCATCAATATACATGATCACAAACTCATCAAACTTCTCATGTTAAATAGAGTTCATGAAGGTCATGAGTGTTGATGGGGCGTTGCATAACTTGAATGGCATCATCAAAAACTCATATGAGCCATACTTGGTCTTCACATCCATTTTTTCAACATTTTCATCCATAATGTGGATTTGATAGTACCCCAATGTGAAATCAATTCGGTTAAATATTTGGTCGCATTGATTCCATCCAACAAATCATCAATTTGAGGCAAAGGATAATTACCTTTTATGTTTATTTTATTTAATTCATAGTAATCAATGCACATTTTCAACTTGCGTTTTTAATCAACAAACAAAATCAATGCCCCATACACCAACTTGTTTTGATAAATATACCCCTAATTGAAGAGGTTGTTTAATTATTTTTCTAATTTTCCCAATTCCCTTTGGTTTAATCTATAAGTGGTTTGGGCAACAAGGTTAAATTAGGCACCTTTTCTATCTCATGGTCCGTTGTATGTAAGGTGGAAGAGAATTGAGGAGTTCATCTATTATAACCTTTGAAAATTTATTGAATGAATTCAAAATACAATGAAGAGGTCATTTTGCCCCTTGTGTCTTAAGTTCCCATTGCGAATCTCTCAAAGACATCAAAATTACAATACTAAGCAATTTTAATTGTTTAGCCAAAGTAACCAAGTTAACTGCTACTTTCACCAATGCCTAATTATATTCCACATCTAAATTCACTAACTTAAAGCCAATTTTGGCATGAACCCTCATTTTACTTCTGTTGTGGAAGATGTCTACTTCATAGACATCCAAAAATGTGTTCCTTATAATTACATCAAAATTATTTAACTCACATAAGGTGAAGCTTTCAAAAAAATTCATTCCCTTAAGGCAAAACATCTTGACATCTAACATTATGCCAAGCAACAATCTATATATGCCTTATGTTAAATCTATCATTTTGGGGTCTATTAGTAATATGATTTTGACTTCTAATCGTTCCATTACTTGTAAAGTCATGAATGAATTTATTGTTCCTAAATTTAAAAACAACACACCAATTTGTTATTTATCTTACATCTTAGTTTTAATAAGTTGGAGGTTTCTTTTTTTTTGCCATTATTTCAACCACAAATCCCCTTTTAGAAAAAAAATTTACCTTGAAAAATGCAATCATTTATTTGAAGCAACTTGGGACAATCTTTCGCTAAATGCCCATGATTGTCACAATTGAAGCACTTGACCTTTGCAAGGTCCAACTTTGCCTTCTTTATCGTTAGTTTTTTGCCTTAAAATTTTTCCATATAATCATGAAACCCTAGCTTACCATGGCCCCATTTTTGCTTGTTTTGGCCTTTATTTCTACTATTGGAACCAACATTTTTTTTATAGGTGAATTTGTTTTTGGTTTCACCTTTGTGGTGTGGAAGGCCTTCACCCTCCATGCATTCCACCATTATCATCAAACCCTGGCAAATATCCAAGATGCGAATCTTTTGATAAATGATCTTCCAAACCCAAAGTTTCAATCCATGAGAAAAGTCTAATTTCTTCATAAACTTCTTTTCTAAGGGGACTAGAATCAACATTTGGTTGAATTTTTACACATAGCAGGACAGGGAGCCCATTCCATCACGTAGGGTGAACTCCAACAATTCCATCCATCCTTCCACACTAAATGGTGTGACATGAACCTTTCATTTAGTCATAGTTTGAATTCTTCCCATGTGAGGATTTCAAATAAGTTGGGTGTCTATTTTTTTTAAACAACCACCAATCCCACATGTGTTTCTGAGGAGTGTTTGAGCAAAGAGAATTTATTTTTTGTCCAATTTGAGGCGGTGGATTTCCAAAACACCTTTACTTGGAATAGCCATAACCACACTTTCTTTGTCTTCATTTCCTTCCCTACAAAGGAATCAGGCAACCTTGCCTTTATCACAACCATGGCAAAACCCCCATTTGGGATAATGCCCAACACACCCAACTTAACCATGATTTGGTTCCACATCCTTGTGACTTTGCCATGTTGCATCATGGCTCCATTATGTTGTCCCATAGAGGTTTTGAAGGATGTGGAATGTTTTTGGGCAATTTGATCACAATGTTTTGGTTCACCTCCTCCTCTTATGCCCTTGAAGTCTTATCCATTTCAAGACATTCTTAGGCCCTTTTCTCCCCTCTTCCCCTTGAAGGCCCATCCAAAGGAATTGTTAAGGAGTTTTTTTCATCGTTGGATTCCTTCCAAAAGTGCAAGTGCACATGTATGGGCAACTTTTTGTGTGGGTAAAAAAAAATTCCTTTCTTTTGCTTTTCTTAGGAGTCGAAGGGTGCATTTTTACCAACAAGCCCACATTTGCCACAATTCCTCCCCTACTATTCGACTTAAAAGGAGTTTCTTTTTGGGATTAAACTTTATTTGGCCTAGCCACATCCTTCCCCCCCCATTTTTTTTGTTTTGCAAGGAGGAGTCATTTCGTCCTCCATGACATCCCTTAGGTTTTGTTCTTTGTTTGTGGATAGATCTATGTCCACCATATTTCTTCCTATGGTGATGAGGTCCTCAAAATTTGTTTCTTTTTCCTTCTTCTTTTTAGTTTTATACTTCCTCTTTACCTTAGGATGCACCTTCTCCATCATGCTTGGTGCCAGTTGTTTTGAGGCCATTGTGCCTTAAGATGGTGCTTTAAAAATTTCCAAAAATTCAAGGAGCTTGCTCTATTACCAAATTTTGCATCTAGATTCGATCCATGCCCTTGCCTCCATCCACATTCGTCATTAAACAATTAAACTACTTGCACATGGTGGGTTCCAACATTCAAATTCATCTTTCAATTTAAGGTTAACTCTAATTTCTAAACGAATGGGACTCAACCTATTGTGGACTTCCCAAGTGGTACAAGGCCTCTTTGCTTAGGATTACCATCTCCCATCTCATGGCCTAATTACAAACTTGTGTCTAGTTCAAAGACTTAACATGCCAAGGACATTTCCTCGACCCCTTTTTCAAACCATCATCACCAACACATATGTTGTTCATGAGTGCTATCAAATTGAAAGTTCAACCTAGACCAACATTTAGATTCACAACATAATCTACCACAAGGGCCACCATGGTGGCTCAAACTTGGGCCCTCATGAAGCAAATCCTCTCATTTAAAGGTCTACCTAGAAGGGCATGTCACTTACCTTACCACCTTGGCAACGATGACAATTAAAAAACACATAATTATATATTTAAACTCCTTTTGGTGTATGCAAAAAAGCTTAACTAAATGTTCTAAAACTAATTTGTTATAATCTTGTGAAAGTGCATGATTGTTTTGGTTAAGCTTGGGACACATGGGCACCATTTTTATTTTTTTTCTATAACAAATGAAAAATTTCATTGCAAAGAGGAATCAAAACAAGTGCACCATGCTTTGACATTCAAACAATGGAGATTCATCCTCTTGTGGCAAACTATCTCTTAAGCTTCTTGAGTCAAGCTCTTATGTGCTTAACTTTGCAAAACTCCCCATCGTGCAACAATAGCATTTTCTAATTTCACTTTAAGGGATTTGTGAGATCAAATCTGTGATGTGGCAACTATAATCTTGGCCATTTACATCGTTAGATTGAGTTTAATTTGAAGGGGGCTAAAGGGTACATAAAGTTGATTGCTTTCTGATATTTTTAACAATGTTCCACATTATATATAGAACATGGACTTTAACAATCAACATGTTATAATAAACTAGAAAAAAAAATGCTTTGGGAAATAAGAATACTCATACAACAAAGATGTCAATTGTCTAGACACAATTAGTTTACCCTTCTTGGTGTCATCACAACTCACTATTGACTTCCAATAACATGTTTTGTGCAAGGAAAAGCAACATAAACAACTTGTGCTAAAAGAGCAAGTTCCCAATGTTGAAAACTCCATACATTCAAAGATTCAAAACATGTTGCCTAATTATCACAACCACCCCTAACCCCCCCCCCAAAAAACCAAATCAAAAAAACATTACATAATGTTAAAGTAAAAGAATTCAAAATGTGTGACCTGAAATGTTCTAAGGTTGTAAATATAACCCATGCACTTGAACTAGGTACACTTTTCCATAAAAAATAATTGCATTAGTGAAATGCTAAAATACAAGGAAATTTATCCTTTGTACGCCATTAGGAACTCATGATTACCTTTAAACACATGGAATGAGAAATTTGAATTTTTTATGAATATGCGAAATATATTTTCTCCACAAAAATGGTGAATTTTGAATTATTAAGTTTGTCTCTTCCAAACCATTATTTGTTTTTGTTTTGTAAACACTTACTAATTACTTTTTATAAAAACATGGTATTCAATAACTCATATTGATCATAAACATGTAACTAACTGCAGACAATAATGTCTAATAATGTTCCCAAAGCCACCTTAGTCATGAAAGTAATCTATAATATGAATCCCACATGGCACTCCCACACATATGCTCCTTGTTGAATCAACCATACGGACTTCTTGTGCATGGAGGTACACCCATTCCCTTATTCCAAAAATTGATGACTCAACCAATGATTATCGTAGTAGTTAGGCATGTTTGGCATTGTAGTCCTAAATATTTACTGTATTTTCTACATATATTAAAAATTTATTATTGTGTAATTTTTCTCTTTAAATTCACCTTATTTCCCCTTCATAATTTTAAAAAAGTGCTGATTTTAAAAAAGAATATCAATTACTTGCGAACTACTTACCTACTATAGTATAGTAATTTAATCTTAAATCATGTGATGGAGACAAAGGTCTCCAAATTTCAATCCCTTCCTGTCCTGTAATAAGGTCATGGCCCTTTAAGAAGTGATGTGCATTGTGATGTTTCCTCATGGGCATGTACTATTTCTTGGCTAGAAAATTCTCATTAAACAAAACATCCCAAAGCAATGAACATTGGAGTATAATTGGAAAACACTTTACATCCATGAATATCCATTGTGGAAATATTACCCTTGCTCTTTAGGAGTGAAAGGTTTAAGGAATTTACTAAGTACTAGTTTTGGCAGTACAAAGTCTCCCATAGTTGTATCTAACTTGGTTGGGTAGCAAGGTGCCTGATTAAAAAAAAAAATTGGTCATGTACATTTGGCAAAAAACATATTATTATTTTCAAATTCAACATTATACTACATAATGAAGGTAGTGTCTTTGAGAATTTCTTTCAAGTTTTTTGACATTAGTTAAATAGATATTTGCTAGAATTTTTGACAATTTCAAAAGTAAGTAATTAGTGCCTAAACATGCTAAATACTTTTAAAACAAAAATCAACACACAAGATGGACATGGATGCAAATGCAACTATGCTCCCCTATGGTTTCCTTTAGATACTCCTCAAAGGAAACCCATGAAATAACCACAAGTGGCCAATGATTTTCGCATATTCCCCAAGAATCTATGTTCTTACCAAAGTTTATGTGTTGTACAAAACTCACCACAAGGAGAAAACTTAACCTATTACCTTGGTAGCTACAACGTTAATTATTATTTCTAGAATTTTTTCCCAAAAAATGTATGTTTCCAAATAATGAATCTTAATGAAAAACAAATTGGATGTTCAAGAATATTTTGTAGGGTAGATGCAAGCTACGATGGCTCAATATCAATAGAAATTACATTATTTACAAGTCCATATAAGATTTTTTACATTGATTCAAATGGACATGGTTGTTACTTGAAAAAGTATTATTAATTTAATCTTTGAATAATACATGTTTAATCACTTACAAACCTTCCCAAATCTATGTGAAAACTTGTATTTAATGGAGATGATATCATTTTTTAATTTGGAAGTCCTAAATGGAAAATCCACAAAGTCCATAAAAATAATGCCCCATCTAAAACTTTCAAAAAATATGTTTTTGGGACAATGTTTTTGAAAAACAAACAAAAATTGCAATTCATATGGACTTATGAAAATATGGTCAAATTTTAATCATTCAAAAGTTACTAACTATTAAACGATTAAGGTTTTCAAAAAACAAATTCTTCATATGAATTTATCATCTTACACTACATTATATATTGAGTTTCAATAACAAATTTCAAATGTGAATCAATATGAAAAAATTTATTTTATGATATTCTAGTTAAATAACTAATCCATATTTTTTATTTCAAAAGTTCATTACTACTAATAAATTATTTTCTAATCAATAAAAAACCACCCAATTATTTTCATATTGAAGTTATTAGTTTAGATCCAAGTCCTAATTAATAGATTTAAGGATATATTTAATCATCATATGCATTTGAGTAAAGGATACCTAGGGAAAAAACAACATTTTGTCACAAAAATGAGCCACCATAGATTGCATCTCCCTATATGCCAAAATAACTAATTATTTATTCCACATACATATGTCAAAGTTACCAAGGTATTAAAGTATCCAGTAACCAGAACATCTAGATCTTGTCCTTGAGGTGTATTATGCAGTGAAGACTTTAATGGTGATACCCCTAGCTTTACCCACTAATTGGTAACACAAGCTTGAATTTTTTCTTTCCTTGCTATATGTTGCCCAATATATAATCATAGAATTATTCAAAGACAATTTAGTTTGTTTAAGGATTTGCAATTATGTTAATAAATAGCAAAAGATGGACAATTCCATTAAATGTTTTAAAGTCTCAATATTCAAGAATACATGATGAAATCCAAAATATAAAATATGCCATCTTGAAGTTTTTATTGAAATTTTTTTAATAGCATGTCAAGCTCTTCAATGGAGTTTTCCAAATCCAACTTTGAGTGGGCAAGACTCTTATTCCTAGCTTGAGTTCCAACTTTTAAATCCTCATTTGTGGGGTATTCATGTGGAGAGACTCAAGACTGTACCTTTTTTACTCTCAAAGGTTTCCACTTTATTTTAGTGTGTGTTACATTCTCATTGACCCACACAATGTTTGAGACTTGTATTTGGCCTCATTCACTATCAATCCTTCTAGCACACTTAATCCCAAGAGACATTGCATTTTCAAACAAATCCTTTGCATGCAAACCCTTTAGTGGTCAACTTTCCGTATCATTTGAATGATATTCTTAATAAATTTTGTTTGAATTCCTTCTAGTTTTAGTTAAGTTTATCCTTACTCAATTTATACTTATTCCATCTCAAACATAGGCCTTGTTAAATAACTCTTAAGATTGTAGCTAGTAGGCATAAACGTGACAATATAAAAGGTTGATTAAAGATTTGTACTTCATATTTGGTTTATAACCAGATTTGGCTAATTCATGTTGTGGAAAGTTGTCATTAAATCTACATCTTCCTACCAATGAAAGCCATATTGGCTCCCAAAATGTTTTTTAGAAAAACATTGCTCCCAATCTACCAAAGTGGCAACTATGACAAAATCCAAAACAACAATATGTAAGTTATAAATCACAAGCCCAAGTCACTAAGATTTTGAAAAGAAGCTTCTAAATCCTTCAGTTTCATAAATGTGTCCCAACAAAAAGAATGGGGATTATCTTACAAGCAACTATAACCAAAATTACATGCGATCATAATGGTGATTTTCAGAAATAAAGAAATAAAATACACATTTGATTGCATTTCAAAAGATTAAATGTAGGTGTAAAATGTAGTTTCTTGATGAAAAACTATAATAAAAAATAAAAAATATGTTATTTCACATGTCATTTATCTTAGGATGAATCTAATTTATAATTTCTTTGATTGCATAATTTTGTTTAGTTTCAAAACATTTTAATTCAATATTCCTAATATTTAATGTAATTAATTTCAAAATGTCTTGAAACATCCTATATAGTTTTGTAATGTGTTTAGATTCTGAGTGTAAAATATTTACATTACTTTTATAAAGACATTTAAGCATTCCAATGTAGTGTAACTTTATACAATAATGTACTATTAAAATGCAATCTTTTCCATTAATATTTTTTGATTGAATAATTGATCAAAATGGAGTAAACATGACATGTCATCCATATGAAAGAAATTGTTGCTTTATAATGGAGTGCACTTTAAATTTCAGATCTTATTTGTTCATTTTTGGAAATTGGCTATTCAATCCTTTGTGTTATTTATTTTGGTCATATGAGGTCAAAGTCATACCTAAATCCTTAAACCACATTAACCATGTCACAGTCACAATGATTGATAGAGGTGGAACATATAACTAGTGATGATGATGGAGGTTATTTGTGCACAAGTAGATGGCACACATGCTTACATGATTACATGAATTAAGGGATACTTGCAAGTGTCTTAATCATGAATATTGGGTTTGGTTAGTTTATTTATATTGGCAAAATTTCACCGAAAAGCGAATTGAAAATCAAAATTTTGAAATTGAAGTGGCTTTTTTGTTTTCTTGTTAGTGAGTAGAAGTGAAAAGAAATTTAGTGAAAAATCACTAGATTTCTACATTTGATTTTTGGTAAGTAGCTAGAAATCTAGAAGGATAATTAAAAATTTGAACTTTATATTTGCTTGATAGCTAGAGTTGGCTAAATTCTCTTGATGATGATTGCCACTATTTATATTTATCTTTATATGGATGATTCCAACCTTGGCTAAATCACTAGATCCTTGTAAAAATTTGTTGATTTTGGCCTAGTGATATGATACCTTTTCTATGATAGAAGGATTGCCTTTATTTCCATATTGTTATGAACAATGTTTTTTCTACGGATTGTCTTTTGGAGCCAAAGTGGCCATCATGGATAGGAAGATGTAAAATAATTACAATCATCCATAGGAAGATTTAGCCAAATCTAGTTATAAACCAAATATGAAGTAAAAATCTTTAATTGATGTTTTATATGTTTGGCTACAAATTGAAAATATATAAATTTGGCAATCTTTACTATTCTACCTCTCTTAGTTTTGGCAATTGAAAACCTTTAACAACACTTCATTTTCTAATTTTTTATATTAAATTTTTTTTTTGGAAAAATGTTTCTAATAAAAATAAAATAAAGTACGCAAGGTATGCATTATCGAAATTATTCACGACAAGAAATCAAGCATTTCAAAAAAATTTAAAATCTATTTTGCATCCTACTTTTTCCCTCCTCAATGAACCTTTAGAACTCTATTATCAAAGTAGTTGCAAAGATTAAATACCCCTTTTTTTTGTTAGTTTTTTATGTGGTGTTCTTAGTGGCAAATGAAGGGCTTGAAAGTATGAATCATTCGGCCTTGATGTGTTCATTTTATTTGGAAAATAAAAAATATAGATTTTTTGGGTGCAACCCTTTGCACATGAAAGGTAGAAAGCGTAGCTTTCTTTGCTTTGCAAATAGGGTGCATCAAAAATGTATTTATTTCCCCCAAAATACTAACACCAAAAAATTAGAATACAAATGATATTTAAAATGTTATCATTAGGGCAAACAAAATAATAGTTTCTATTAAAGCAAAACCTAAAACGGCATAACCAAATAATTGCTTAGCCAACAATGGATTTCGTGCAACATAATGAGGTTGGATAGGGGTTATTTTCAAAAAGGTTGGTCATGAGCATCCATGATTCCTTAAGGGTTTCACCTTCGTAAAGAATGTGAATTTCTTCTTGATGATGTATGAACAAATCTATGCCAACAACTCCCAACTTTTCCACACATGCATCCCCATAGCTTATATGAGGCCTTTTTTTAAGGGGCATCACAGATGTTAAATCAAGCCAAGATTTTATATGCAAATTATACAGAAATATTATTGCATAGGTCAAAATCCTTTTAATGTGTACCAAAAAGGAGATCACAACATCATGATACTAATTGTTTTAAATTTATAATGGTCTACATTATCATATTGCTAAAATATGACACATTTTTGTTCATTACTATGTCCATGATTAAAGAATTAAGGAGTTCACAAAGGAATATATTAGTTTTGGTCTTGAATGATACACATTAAATTCTTTTCCCAAAACAAGATTAATATTCTTCTTTCAAGAATTATGGGTAATGCTCAAACACATTTAGGCATGATATGAAGACAATATGCCTTGTGTGTCCATTGTATGTTCAAAACATATATAAATAGTGCTTGAAATGTGTTTAGGTAGCACCAATTTTTGGGCTTCGCCATATGTTTCTTCATTGAACAATTGGGCAGACATGGGAAAGAAACATGTAGCAGTACTTTTATACTACCTACAATTAGGACCCTTTGTTGATTCAATGTCAAGGACAAGTCATGCCCTTGTGAAAATAAGTTAAGATCCATCATGTAACACTTTCCTCAAAACAAAAAATCCATATCTCATTCATTTCACAAGAGTGCATTGTAGACATTAAGCCTATCATGCACTCCTATAAGCCTCCTTTCATTACATTTCATGCCAACTTTTCAATCTAACATCATGTTCTTTACAAAACTTTGCTTGTAGCACTTTTCACACCCAAAAAAATTGGTCATGTTTTCATTGAGATCAAATTATTGACAAATAATAATTCCACATAAGTGTCATGACCTCCAAAGGTTTCTTTTTCAACTTTTGAATTAGTCCAATTTAGGAGTCCAAACTTTGCATATTTCAATTTCCATTGAATTATGGTTAGAGGTTAAAATATCTATGCCTTATTATTGAATCTCATTTCAAATTAATTTGATGTCCCAAAACTTTCAGCTTAACCTTTTGGTAAGCCACTTGGGTACCCTTGAACCAAGTTGAACCAAGCTAAACTGTCAAACATTGACTTGAATTAATCTTTATAATAGAAACCCCCATTCTTCAAGTCCTTACAAAATGGGCTACAGAAAGCCAAATCTAACAAATGGCCCAATGTGCAACTTCATGTAGCTTATATACTTTTGTGAAAAAAAATTGGAGGAAAAATTATAAGCAAAACAACTCTAAAAAACAAGCATAAATTTCATTCTATAATAATTTCCCATTTATTTAGAGAAATAAATCGCATTTTATGAAGGGATGTTTTTAGGGAAATCGTTGTCACATTTATTACTAGCTACAATCTTAAGAGTTATTAACTAAGGCTTATGTTTGAGATGGAATAAATATAAATTGAGTAGGGATGAACTTAACTAAAACTAGAAGGAATGCAAACACAATTTATTAAAAATATCATTGAAGTGATATGGAAAGTTGACCATTAAGGGGTTTGCATGCAAGGGATTTGTTTGAAAATGCAATGTCTTTCTTGGGATTAAGTCTGTTAAAAGGATTGATGGTGAATGAGGCTAAACAAAAGCCTCAAACATGGTGTGAGTCAATGAGAATATAACACACACCCAAATAAAGTGGAAATCTTTGAGAGTAATAAAGATAGAGTCCCAAGTCTCTCCACATGAATACCCATAAATGAGGATATTAAAGTTGGGACTGAAACTAGGAATAAGAGTCTTGTCCACTCAAAGTTGGATTTGGAAAAGCCAATTGAAGAGCTTGATATGGTACTGAAAAGCTTTCAACAAAAACTCCAAATTGGCATAAATTTTATTAAGTATTTTTTAATATTGAGACTTTAAAGCGTTTAATGGAATTGTCCACATTCTGCTAATCTATTAACATAATTGTAAAACTTAAAGAAACTTCAAGTGTCTTTGAATAATTCTATGATTCTATATTGGGCAACGTGTACTAATAAAGGGAGAAATTCAAGCTTGTGTTACCATTTAATGGGTAAAGCTACAGGTATCACCTTCAAAGTCTTCATTGCATAATACACCTCATGAACAAGGCTTAGATGCTTTGGTTGTTGGATACTGTTGTACCTTGGCAACTTCAACATACATATGTGGAATAAATAATTAATTATTTTGGCATACACAATATTCCTGAATGTCCAATATTTTTCTTCACTAAGATTAATAATTTGGAAACATATTTTTTTGGAAAACAATTCTAGAAGCAATAATTAACTTTATAATTGCCAAGGTAGTAGGTTAAGTTTTGTCCTTGTGTTGAGTTTTGTACAGCAAATAACCCTTGGTAAGAACATAGTTTCTTGGGGAACATGCCAAAATTGTGGGCCACTTGTGGCTATTAAATGGGTTTCCTTTGTGGAGAGTCCGAAGAAGACCATAGGGGAGCATAGTTGCATGTGTGTCCATGTCCACCTTGTGTGTTGATTTTTGTTTAGGTAGTACCAAGTGTATTTAAGTACTAATTACTTTGAAATTGTCAAAAATTTTGGCAAATATATTTGCCTAGCTAATGCTGAAAAACTTGAAAGAAATTCTCAAGGACACTACCTTCATTATGTAGTATAGTGTCAATTGAAAATATAATTATCTTTACTGCGAAATGTAAATGACCAACAAAAAAACAGTTAATTAGGCACCTTTGCCCAACTAGGCTAAATACAACTATGGTAGTATTTGTACGACCAAAAAATAGTACGTAGTAGATTCCTTGAACCTTCCACTCCTAAAGAGTGAGGGTAATACTTCCCCGATGGACATTCATGGATGTAAAGTGGACGCCAATTACTCCAAATGTTCATTGCTTTGGGACCTTTCATTTAATGACAATTTTCTAGCCAGGAAATAGCACATGCCCATGAAGAGACATCACTTTTTAAAGAGCCATGACATTATTAGTGGACAGGAAGGGATTGGAATTTGGAGACCTTTGTCTCACTCACATGATCTAGGATTAAATTATTATACTATAGCGTGCAATCGGGTCACCAGTAATTGATTTTCTTTTTTAAATCGGCACTTTTGAAAATTTATGAAGTGGAAATAAGGTGAATTTAAAGAAAAAAAATACACATTAATAATTTCTTAGTATATGTGTTGAAATATATGTAGAAAATATATTAAATATTCAGCATTACAATGCCGAACCTACATAACTACCTATTTTGACCTTTCATATTGTACTGGTTGTGTTTGGGGATAGGATAATGGGTGCACCTCCATTTTGCAACTTAACTCCTATGACCTCACTCAAGAAGGACATGGGGAATGGCTAAATAATTTTATAGAACCAGGAGAAAATTCATAAGTTTATGTAGTCGTGAATATCCCTTGTAGAAAAAAAGAGAAAAGCTTACACCTACTCCATAGGAGTGGGAGGGGTATTTATGCCCTGCTTGTAGGTGTAAGATCCTCCCACTTTCAAAAAGTAGGTGTAAGAATTCTTATGTGTTTTTTATAGGCGAGTTTTCGACCTAAAAAATATGATTTTGACATATATAAAGGAGTTATAATGGAAAAAGTTATTCAAATTCACCAGATTTTGAAGGTTTGTTTTTTCAAATCATTAGATTTTTATGACAAGTTCCAGCAAGTAGCCAAGAATATAGAAGGATTCAGTTTTTCATAAAAAAATCATATCTCATATGCAACCAAATGTAGTTAAATTATTTTGTGAATAATTGCCACTTTGGCTATGTCACAAAATCTTTAAAAGAAACCCTGAGCTGAAGGATGGGGAGATAATCCCAGAACATTGGGCTGGAGTCAGCTATTACCTCGTGCTATGCCACTTAGTTTGTGAATGCCCCCACCACTAAGGCTCTACCCTACAATATTAGCCCTAATCAAGGGATGGTGTTGGAAATAATGTAACTTTGTGGACTATTACAGTTTATTGATGGAAAAGTGTACTTAGTTCAAGTGCATGGGTTATACCTACAACCTTACAGCATTTCAGTTCACACATTTTGAATTCTTTTACTTAAAACTGTTTAAGGTTTTATTTATCGGGTTTGGGGGAGGGGTGGTTGTAATAATTAGGTAGCATGGTTTGAACCTTTGTGTATAGAGTTGTCAACATTTGGAACTTGATCTTTTAGCACAAGTTGTGTCCGTTGCCTTTCCTTGCACAAAACCTGTTATTGGAAGTCACCAGTGAATTGTGATGACACCAAGAAGGGTTAGTTATGTCTAGACATTTGACATCCTCATTGTATGAATATTCTTATTTCCCAAAAGCCTCATTTTCTTCTCTGGTTTATTGTAACATGCTGATTGCTAAGGTCCATGTTTTGTAATGTGGAATGTTCTAAAAAAATTAGAAAGCAATTAATTTTATGTACCCTTTAACCTTCTTTAGGCTAAATTCAATCTAAACATGTAAGTGGCTAGGATTATAGCTACCACATCACAAAATTGTTCTCACAAATCCCCTAAAGTGAAATTAGAAAGCACAATTGTTACTAGTTGGGGAGTTTTGCAAAGTTAAGCACATAGGAACTTGACTCAAGAAGCCTAAGAGATACTTTGCCACAAGAGGATGAATCTCAATTGTTTGAATGTCAAAGCATGGTGCACTTGTTCTATTTCCTCTTTGCAATGATTTTTTTCATTTGTGATAAGAAAAAAGTAAAAATGGTTCACATGTGTTCCAAGTTTAACCAAAACAATCACTAGAAGAAATCTTCAAATATATGATTGAGTTTATAATTGATATTCCAATCATAAAAAACATATGTTAGATCTTTAGTCATAGTTTAGTCCTTGCATTTCTTTTTTTAATTATTACAATTTATATTAATTAATATTATCATAATGTAAATAGTAAGATATATTTTATTCTCATTATTATCATCCTATCAATTGTTGATCCTAAACAAATTGCCACATGACAATTCCAAAAAATTATGATGACATTTTTCATGGAGCACACAATGGCATACCTCCATGGTGTTTTTATGAACAAGCAAGGAACTGGCCTAGAGAAGTATAAATAAGTCATGGAGCATGATTTTTTGGCATAATTAAATGGTTCCTTGCAATACACCTAACTTTATAATTTTAAAAGGTTTTGAACATAAAATTTCGGATTCAACCACAAACTTGTTGCAATGGTTTGATGTCCTTTTATCCACAAAAGGATAAGGTGTAGTGGACCATAGAGGTGGCAAACTTGTGGGGGAAATTTTCATGGTGGGCCAAATTTTTTAAAAATTGGTTGAAAAAAATGGTGAGGCTTGCACCATGGATGGAAAAAGGCATTCAAAACCTTCTGGCCCAAATTGGAAATGATGGTGTGTTATGGATTCCAAGCACAACAAATGTGTTCCCATTGTTAGGTGGAGACAATAAAGGTGGTTATGGTGTGGTGCATAAGGTGTGAATTGAAAGATTCAATCACATCCCAAGCACAATTGAGTTGGCAGGGAAGACATCGAAGATAGATGATGAGTGAAAAACATGTAAATAATAATAAATGGAAACCTTAGCATGCCCATGCAAACATCCAAGTGTCATCAAATTCCTTGCCATCCACATAGAAACCATGGAAGCATATACATTGTGGTGGAATGGAGAACTTTTCGAGAAATGTTGGATTATGACATGTAGTACTCCCCCATTATAGATAATTGTACCTTATTGTGGCAAGGGGGGTTGGATATGGAAGGGTAAACACGATTTGTCACCTTTAGGCAAAATCATGTGAAGTTAATAGGGGCATTCATAAACATTATGAATGTAGTACATCATTGTGGACTTTTGCACAACAATTTGTCCAAGGACAACATTATGTTGCATTTTCTAGTAAATAAACTAGATGTTGTGTACATAGGCATGTGTGATTGGGGTGAAGCTAGGCGCTTACAAGAGGTGAAACCATCATTGTATGGGTTTGCAAAGGAACAAGATGCCACCAACATAAAAAAAAGTGTGTTGGTGGGTTCCCCTAGAATTGTTTTTTGTTTACAATGAATCAAGAATTGCAATTAAATTCCCCTTGACGAATGGTGAAACAACATGCCACAATTTTGAGGTCTAAAGCATATTTGGTGGGCAAGCTGGCAAATGTCATATGGGGTGATGATTAGGATGTGTAACATTTTGTGAACAATTTAACCAAGATGTCATTTGAAAAATTAATCCATGACATGTATGACTCAAATCTAGAGACATGAAGAATTATTCAACATGTCATGTGCTTATTGACGCAGCTTCCATACAATTGGATTACACCTAAAGAATGTTTTTGAAAACAATTGCAAACAATTCATAGTTGCTAGATATGGAATATGGTGTAATTTGCATGATCTTTAAAAAATGACATGTTTTAGACATGTGAATTTTATAAAACCCAATTTTGTAAATGAATCATGTTATCGTGTGTGATCAAAATTATCAATATTCATTTTGTAGACTTTTGTTTTGGATTTTTTCTTTTTTTTTGGCATTACCTACCAAGGTGAGGATATTGTGTTTAGATTCATTATAAAATATACTAGCTTGACGAATTTTGGCCCCCATGTAGTAGGTCTATTTTTAAATAAAGATTTTTTAAATATGATATTTTGGATTGTGTTGAAATTTGGGATTAGTGATAGAGTTGTGATATCTTGAAAAAGTTTGGTTTTTTTTAAAAGCTTTGTTTTAAAGATTATAGTTTTGCATGGTGAAATATTGTAATTTCCATTAAAAAAAATTTGTTTTAAGATATTCCTTAATGTAAATGACAAGGCCACACATTGACACACTCAAAAAATGGCAATTGAAAACAATTTAATTGTTAAGCATGTGATGACCAAAAATTTTAATTATTGTAAGAGAGGCAATTAAAAGCTTTCAGTCACCATAGGATTGGTGATCGAATATTTTCGATTGTCACAAGATTGATGGTTGAAATTTATTTTTGGTTACCAATCGTAACAAGGGTAGCTTAAGGGTGAACAATGATTTTCCTGCATACATTTTGATGGCCGCGATGGATGCATCAAGACATATGTCAACGTGACGTTTGACACAAAATAGGTGCATCACTTCAGTTTTGACAACCTTGTTCAATGCATGCACCACCATCATTTGTAGGGGGGAAATTCTCATCCATGGGTCTGATCCCACTTATGTCAATGACCCCTTCATCACAATCATTCATAAAACCATCATCTTTAAAATTCGAATTGTTGAAAATACTTTTGGGGTTCATAAAAATGGGGGGCAACCCATTGCGATTAAATCCATATAATGTTCCAAAATACTCAATGACGGGTGAAAACATGGTTAGGTAGGTGGTTTAAAAATGACATTTAAGAGTCCATAATCTAACATTAGTGAATGTTTTTCACTACAACAAAATGCGTCTTACTTCACTTTGGGTTTCACTAGATTTTGAATGAATTTGGACATTTTTACCTAGTGAAATTATTTAACCCCCTAATGAATAAGGACGAATTGCAATGGATAATGAATTGTTTCACTAATACCTAGTGAAACAAGGTTACTCTAAAGTGAAATACAAATTTACCAAACCATTCACTTGCTAATTAATTAACTAACCATCATGAAAATTGATTAAATTTTAGTTATTTAATATATATAATATTATTGATAGTTTCATGATTTTTTAAATCTATGTTTTATTGACACGTGTCATTACTTAAACTAAGTTTAAACCTAGCCTAGTAAGTAAGTAGGCCACATAATCAACCTAGGCACCTATTCTAGGAATTTAATAAGAGAATATTTGGTCAACATTCCATTGTTGACCATACACAAAACCACTCATGAGATTTGATCCCTTAACCTTTGGATTGGAAGCAAACACCCTTACCATCAAACCACCCCATTTATTGTGGTAATATGTTAAATTACATTCTATTTATCAAATATTTCATTTAAACATTACAAAAACATAAAATTTGAAAATTCACATCTTATTGAGATTTTGTTCAAATGAAATGATTCGAGTTTACTTTTTTTTTAAAATTCAATAATGTACATAATCACATTTATTTCCTTTTGAAAGTTTAAAATCATTTGAATAAAAAGAAAATTGAATATCATTATTCAATAACATTTCAATAACCATTTTTTTTAATTTTTTTAATTTTAATAAATGGATAATTTTTTAATTAATATAATACTACTACCTATGCCAAGTTACTTTTAATTATTATATGACTATTTTTCATTAATTTAAATTATTTCACCTTACATTATTTATAACTATTTATGGTTATTCATTATTTTTTTATTTTTTTAACTTATTTCACCTTAGATTATTTTTTGCTATTATAAGTTTTTTTTATTTTATGTTTTTTTTGGCTATTGTAAGTTATTTTAGTTTAGCCTATTTGTAGCTATTAAAAGTTATTTTTGGCTATTAAAAGTTATTTCACCTTAAGTTATTTTTTTTTATTATAAATTATTTCACTTTATTTCTATTTTTGGCCATCCTAAGTAGTTCTAATGTATGGTTATTAGTTGTTCTATCGATGGCTATTATTAGTTATTATATTAATGGCTATTAATGGTTATTAGTGGTTATTCTATTAATGGTTATTGATGACTATTATATTAATGGTTATTAAAATTTATTTTATTGGTGGATATTGATGGTTATTAGTGGTTATTGGTGATTATTCTATTGGTGGATATTAGTGGCTATTGATGATTATTCTATTGGTGGATATTAGTGGCTATTGATGATTATTCTATTGGTGGATATTAGTGGCTATTGATGATTATTCTAT
>Ga0116226_10000795_pt1 | contig 27099 bp, 25 predicted proteins | sample S1TSphfallax_FD_89692 | JGI IMG/M metagenome (GOLD analysis project Ga0116226, IMG submission 89692) | Host-associated microbial communities from peat moss isolated from Minnesota, USA - S1T2_Fa - Sphagnum fallax MG | ecosystem: Host-associated > Plants > Peat moss > Unclassified | place: USA... | reverse complement strand
CGCCGTGATCGCGAGCGTGCCCGGCGGCGCGATCGCGTCGATTTCCTCGACCACCGTATTCGTGGCGGTGCTGATTGCCGCGACCCGGTCGCTGTTGTCCTGCGTCACGTAGAGCATGGTCTGCGCCGAGTTCATCAGCAGGTTATTCGGGTTGCCGGGGACCGGTATGCGCGCGACCAACGTGGGGGTCGTGCCCGTGAACGTGAACACGTCGACTTCGCGGTCACGCAACGAGGTCGCATAAATCGTGTTGCCGCCCAGGAAGGCGACGCTATAAGGGCGCTCGCCGCCCGCGACGCCGCTGCCGGTCGACGGCGTCGTGTTGTAAGGGCGTAGATCGTATTCGAACAGCACCTTGTTGGTGGCGGTGTTGATGACAGAGACGCTGTCATTCAGGGTATTCGCGACCGCGAGCTTGGTGCCATCGGCCGACAAGGCCAAGCCGCCCGACTGCGGGTACTGGCCGATGCCGTTGCCGGTGTATTCGTGCTTCAGCGCAATCTTGGTGCTTTGTGCCCAGGTACCGTTGGATTTGGCGTAAACGATGACCTGATCGTCGTTGCCACCGGAAACGTACAGCGTCTGACTGTTGGCGCTGAAGATCAGTCCGACGAAAGTGTTCGGCGGCCGCAGGGTTTGAATCATCGTCGGCGAACCGGGCGTCGTCACGTTGTACAGCACGATGAATTCGGAACCCGCCGTGATGCCGGACCCCTTCGGCGTCGGCAGCAGGTCGCCACTGCTATTGTTCAGCGTGTTGTAACCCGATGTCACCACGGCGAGCGTCGTGCCATCCGGGCTCAGGGTCGAGGCAATCGCACCGTTTGGCTTGAAATTTGGGTAGTTGGCCACCGCGGAGGTGTATTCGACCATCGTGGGAGATAGGACGGAGAACGTTGATCCCGCGGCGAACGTGGGAGTGATGTATTGTTGCGACGGCAACGGTGCCAACCCCGTGTTGTCGGGAACTCCGTCATCCTGCGCCCGGGAGGCTGCCGTCCATAGCGCAGTTGCACAACCGATCACCGCACAGGCGAACCCGCTCACCGAGCGCACGATGAAAGCTCCCCACTCGATGCGTTTGACCCCGCGGTCATGCAGACGCAGTGCTTCATCGACATCCCTCTGCCACTCGCATTCACTGCGCCGTCTACATAACTTAACGCCGCCCTCGTGACAACAGGTGTCCGAGCCGTGAAATTTTTGTAACACGCGGTAGGCAGCGACGCGATGACTCGCTCGCTACGTCAGTGGATTGAGAAATCCCAACGTCGGTTTGCTCGAGAAGTTCTTAAGATTGGGCACCACGTCCAGAATCTGAGCGTGGCTCAAACCCACCCAGCTCGCCAAGGTCGCGGCATACTGATCAACGGAGTAATCCGGCAGCCAACGACCTTCGGTGTCGACGTCGAGCGGCCCGACGGGCCCGCCGCTGACCGGATTCAGGCTCGGCAACCGCCCCACCACGGTCTGCGGTTTGACCGACCCGCCGATCACGAAATGGTGATTACCCCACGCATGGTCCGTGCCGCCCGTCGAATTGGGGATATAGGTCCGCGAAAAATCCGACATCGTGAACGAGGTGACGTTCTTTGCGAGTCCCAAGGCCGCCGTGGCGGCATAAAACGCGCTCACCGCATCGTCGAGCTGCGCCAGCAGCGTCTGCTGCGTGTCGAGTTGCCCGTGGTGCGTGTCGAAGTTACCGATGTCGACGTAGAACACCTGGGTCTGCGCCCCCAATTGCGACTGTTGCGCGATCACCTTGGCCACGCGGCGCAATTGGTCGGCGATGGGTGATGTGAGTGTCGCGAACAACGGATCGACGCTCGCATTCGTTGCCTCGAGAATGGGATTGATGAGGCCGCTGGCGGCGACTCCGGAGGCGGTCAGCGACTGCACCGCCTGAATGGCGTCATTGCGGTAGTGGGTTTGGGATTCGGCATACAACGTGGCTCTGGCCGCTGCCACCGCGGCGCCGTATTTTCCGGGAAAGGCTTCGATCAGGAACGATCCGGTCGCCGGCAGGCACAACGGTTCCTGTGCCGCCGCGAGCGTGAACAAGTCGGGCCCCGCGAACGACAGCATCGGGGCGGCGTTGCCATCGCCGGATGCGGCGAAATTGCCCGCCAGGCGTCCGCCCCAACCGCTCACGCTGCCGCCTTGATACACGGCAGACTTCCACTCATTGCGCTGATCTTCGTGCGAAAACAGATTTGCCGGCACGTTGGGACCGGTCGGGTCGGCGGCATAGCCGGCCACCGTCAAGCCGGGTGCGATGCTCGTGCCGACGTTGAGCAGCACCGAGAGATTGCCGCTGTCCCACAGTAGACCGGTTTTCTTCAGCGCCGGGTGCAACCCATAGGCGGTTTTTCCGAGCGGCAGCGGCGCGTTGCCGTTGGCCGCCGACAACGCCAGATCCCCGCGATACTGTTGGTAGAGCTTGTAGTCGGCCGGATCCAGCGGCACTACAGTGTTATTGCCGTCATTGCCACCGTACATGAATATACATACCAGTGCCTGATACGCGTCGGTGGTCGCGGCACGCGCCAAACGCGGTAAAAAGGACAACTGACCGGTGATGAGACCACCGCCCACCGCTTGCAACAAGGTTCTGCGGGTCATGTTCATGGCTAGCGCTCCACTTGGTATTCGGGCGAAGACAACGCGATGTACAACGCTGCTTTGGCACGGCTGTTGGGATCGGTGGTGGGTATCTGCTCGAGCAATGCGCGAAGCGTGGCATCGAGACTCGGCGACATGGAATCGTGAAAGAACCGCGCATCGATGGCCTGAATGAGAGTCGCCGGGCTCGACGCCATCGCCTCCCAAGCCGTGAGATCCAGCGAGGTACCGGTGGGGACCACGAACGTGACGCTGGTGTCGGGCGGCACCGGTCCCGCCAGCAGACGATCGATGAAATCGTAGCGTACGAAGGCGGTGGCCGCATCGTAGATGCCGAACGGCGGCCCGACCAGCGTCGAATCCGGCAGCGGCAACGGGTAGCCAGGCTGATAGAAGTTAAACACAGTGCCGGCATCGAAGATGGGTTCCGCCATCGCTTGGCTGATCTTGCTTAAGTATTCGCCATCGCTTTGCGTGGCGCCGCCGATGCCGCGCAGCACACTTGCGATCAGCAGCGCCGGCTCACGCAATTTGCCCTCTGCGGGTCGGCGTTCGTCCTGCCCACGAGCCTCCGGGTTGGTCAGAATCTCGGTAATCACCGCCTGCATGTCGCCACGCACTCCATGACCGTTGTCGTTGAACCGGTCGGTCACGGCCGTGACATAGGCCGCGCTCGGATTGCTGGTGACCAATTGTTGGATGAGCTGTTTGCCGATGAACGGGCCGACGTTCGGGTGGTTGAAGATGTTGTCGATCGCCCGGTCGAGGTCCTTGTTTTGATCACCGGTCGCCGGCAAGACCACGCCGTTCAGCAAGGTTTCGCCACCCTCGCGGTCATGATGCGTGACAACCGCGCTCATCACACCGTCGTAGTTGATGGGGTTGTTCCAGTGTCCGGCCTCCCCCGGATAGGTCCAGCCGGTGAACACGTCGGAGAAACCTTCGACCTCCGCCTGGCCATAGGTTGCGATCGTGCTGGTGGGGTCGGCGGCGTTGCTGAGCTTCGGCGTCCCATCCTTGTTGAGCGCGACCAGCCCGATGGAAAATAGCTGCAGCACCTCACGGCCATAATTCTCATTCGGGTCGTTATCTTTGGAGTTGGCGTTCCAATTGTTGTTGACCATGTTCAGATACGCGCCCATCACCGGACTCAACGTCACGTCGGTCAACAGCTGTTTGAAGTTGCCGAACGCATCGTTGAGCAGCAGATTCTGATAGGCCGCCATGGCGTAGGGCTGCAGAATCTCCGTGCCGGACACCACGAAGATTTGCGACAGCGCGAAGGCGACGCGCTGGCGCAGTTGATCAGGACCCGTCAATGCATTGCGAAAGAACTGCATCTGCACTGGAAACACACTGTAGTTGTCGCGCAAGCACGTGCTGGCCGCATTCGTGGGGCATCCTTTCATCTGGTCGGCGGTCAGATAGGCATAGCCCTGATAGCCCGTGGCCGGAGTCGCAAATTGCTCTTGTAGATAGGCGGCGATGCCCTGGTGTCGCAGCGCGGCAATCGAGCCGGCGGTCGGCCCGAAACTGCCATGCTCCAGAAACCGTACGGCTTCGCGTTCGCTCAACGTAGGGGCAATCGGTGAGGTGGCCGGAACTTGAGCGATCGCCGACGCACTCAATGACCACAAGCTTAGGCAGGCCGTCGACAAAGAGACTCGCATGGTGAATCCTCCCTGGATGCAGACTGTTGACTGTCAGTCTGGGTCAACGCACCCCGTCAGCGCCCGTTGACCGCCGCACATTACCGCAAAGACAGGATCCACTCGATCAAGGTGTGCAGGTCCGATTGCGGCACCGCGTTCGGCGCCATGGCCGAGTCCGTTCCCCACACGCCCGTGCTGCCGTTCAACACCATGGTCTCGACTTCCTGTTGCGCCGTGGGATCCGCTGCATAGCGCCGCGCAATGTCGTGCAACGACGGTCCGCGCAACGAGGCTCCGTGCGACGGCGAGTAGGCCGCATGGCACGCATCGCATTGGTAACGTTTCAGCAACGCATCGCCCTGCGTGTACGGTATGGGCTCATCGGCAGCCGCCACCCCCGCCATCAGCATGCTGATGCTGATGATCGCTGCGCTCGTCTTGTGGTGCCGGTGCTTCATCAAGGCCGAAAATTAGCGCGAGGCCATCCGGTGCGGAAACCGGACAACCGGCCGACATGGCGTCGGCGGGCGGCTACGCGCGGCGCGGCGGACACCTGCGATTACTTGTAGCGGACGCCGTCCTTGATGACGATGGCCACACGCTTCATGACGCCCATGTCCTGCAGAGGATCTCCCGCAACGACGATGACGTCCGCCAGTTTGCCCGCCTCGATCGTGCCGAGTTGCCTGCCCAGTCCCAGCATCTCAGCACCATTGCGGGTCGCCGCAATGATGGCCTCCATCGGCGAGAGCCCCAACTCGACCATGTAGCCCATTTCCAGGGCACTCGGATCGTCTTGCTGGAAGTCCAAGAACGCCGGCGTGTCGGTACCCATCGACAACTTCACGTGGTTCTCGATGAAGTGGCGCATGTTGAGCCGCGACACCTCACGGTCCTTGCGCTGGTCATCGAGGGACGGACCCTGCTGGCCGAACTCGTCGCTCTGCGAGTCCCCCTTGTCATAGATGGAGATTCCACGTTGCGCCGGATGATTCACGAGGAACCGCATTTTGTCGCGGTAGCGCATCAGCAGCCGGTAGTCCTCCGGCGACATCGACATGATGAATTTGGTCTCGTCGAACTCATCCGCGTCCATCGCGTGTTCCGTACCCGTGACCATCACCCGCAGCAGCGACGCAGCGGTGATGCCTTTGGCCGCAAATCCCTTGACGATGTCGTCGTCGATGACGAAGTCTGGATAGAACGGGTGCTCCAAGCTGTCGATATCGAATTTCAGCAACCGGCGCAGCCCGTCATTGCTCTCCTGCGCGTGTACGTCCACCTTCTTGCCCAACGCGTGCGCGCGCGCGATCATTGCCTCGATCTGCGCATCGGTGAAATCGTTCTTGCCATCGAACTTCTCGTCGGAGAGATAGAGCTTCCAGTACGCGAAATCCGCACCGGTGAGCACGTTCAGATCCTTCGGGTCGCTCACCACGAAATAGGCGAAATCGTTGCGCAGCCAGTCGAGCGCCGCCGCGGGCGTCCGGTTGACAGCGGTGTAGTGGGCGAAGAATTCGGGGCTCATGATGAGTGCGGCACCAAGGAACAGTCGCGGCCCGGGGATGGTCCCGGCATCGATCTCTTTTTTGATCGGCAGCAGTCTGCGCCACGGTCCGCTGGTCTGACGCTGGCTGGTCACGCCCTGCATGAGATACACGTAGGCCTTCTGGCGCATTTGCTGAAAATTCGCCTCCCAGCGGGCGCGCAGCGCGACGATCGGCAGATCGGCGGCCGAGGAGGGATACAGCGGATTGAGCTGGACGTGCTCATTGGAATTGATGAGACCGGGCATCACCGTCATGCCATGCGCATCGATGACCTCTGCCCCCGCCGGAATGGCGACGTCGTTGACCGGTCCGACCCGCACGATTTTATGTCCCTCGATGAGCACCGTCGAATCGGCGCGTGGCGGGCCGCCGGTCGCGTCGATGACGGTGCCACCGACGATGGCGATCGGCTTACCCGGTACGAAGGGCGGCCCGGGCGGGCCAAATTGCGGCGTCGGCGCGGCCGTGAGGGGTGGGTTTTCTGCTGCCCACGACGGCATTCCCGCCGTCAGCAATGCCAGCCCCATGATCCACGCGCGCTTCATTCCCGCAAGTCTGCCCTATGCACCGTCGTTTGGCGACGGCCGGCGGAATCAGAACTGGGCGTGAACGCGTACCGCGACGATCGACACCGGCCCACGATCCTTGTTGTATGCCGGATTCTTGGCCCATTGATAATCGAGCGTCACGTGGGCCCACGACCAGGGGGCAACGCTGTAGTAGGTCTCGAAGATCTCCTCGGGCCCGGGATGCGGCAATTTGCCGTCCCCGACGAGAATGCCTAAGCCGCCGAGATTCAAGTACGCTTCGCGTTCGGCCGAAATGCCATTGTCGATCACGGCGACACCGACGCTGTCGTTGGGCCGCTGCCACAGCGAGCCGGCGATGGACGAGCCGAGTTCGACCGAGCGGTCGATGTCCGTGAATTCGTAGGCCTCGACGTTTCCGGCCGCCTTGCTGACGCGCGCGAATACTGCGACTGCGTCGGTAATGGGTTGCTCCAGACCCACGACGCCGCCCAGGCGGCTGCGATAGGCACGCACTGCGGCGACGTTCGGGATGGTATCGGTGGCGTGGGCGAGCGCGATGGCCTGATCGAGCAGTCCCATGCGCCCGCGGCTGTCGAAGACGGTAAGGCGCAGGTGACCGGTCTCACCGAACAACGGATAACGTTTTTCGATTTCATCGACGAACTGGAACTCGTGCAACCCGGGATCGAGGTGCGCGCTGTTTGGAATGGTCGACAGATCGAAGATGCCGGCGCGCAGCGTCCACGAACCTAAGTACCGTTCGGCCGCCGCACCCACCGTAAAACCCCACGCGTCGGCCGCGTAATCGAACGCCCCGCCGTCAACGGCCGCCCAGTTCAGAAAGTCGTTGCGTGCGTCATGGGCGAATTGATTCGCGTCGAAGATATCCGTCACGCCGAATTTGCCGATCGTGAACACCCACCGATCGAGGCCGTGCGAACCCGCAAATTGATTGGCAGCGCCCGGGACTGCTTCGCGCTCCTCGCTGGTGTCGACGACTTGCCGGACGAACGCCCGCGGTAGGCGCAGGTACGGCTGGTTCTTGCCCACTTTGTACGCTTCCGCGCTCGGAAAGCCGGCCATGCCGAGCGTATTGTCGAGTCCGAAGCCCTGGTCGACCTCCGGGTTGATCCAGAATTCAGCGCCCTGCCACAGCCGTACGCCGAGAAACAGAGTGCCATCGACGGTTTCGCGGCCTATGTCCCGAGACAGGCTGTTGGCGCCGGCGTACGGTGCCTGGAAGCCATCGTCTTGCTGTTCGGTGTAGGTGACTTGACCATGGATGACGAAGCGCTCCTCGGTCACGGTATCGGTGTCCGTCACAGTGCTGCCGATCGCGCGCGACGGCGAGGCATGCAGAGCCAGCAGACTTGCGGTCATCAGTGCAATACAACGCATCAACATCCCTGCCATCCCTGCCATGACAATACCCTACCCCAGTATACCATATTAATACAATCGACGGCGCGCATGGTGAGGCCGCCGCTGTCACGGGAATGTCACACACAAGATTTGAACTCACGAAATCCCCGGCGCGGTCCGTGCCGAAGGCGGGCGCCCAAGTGGGACGCCAACGCGTTTAAGGCTTATGCCGCGCCGTTGCCGAATTGGCGGGTATCGAGTTCTTCCAGAAGCTGGCGCAGAGCGGCGATGTTCTGCTCGCTGTCCGCCTCGTCGAGTGCGTCGGTCAACACGTCGCGAATGTCGGCGCCGTCCACCAATTCCATGTCCCAATCGGGAAAGACGCGTTCACGCGGCTCTTCGTTTTCACTGAGGCGGACGATCGTGTCGTGGCGCGCATCGCCCAATAAATGCCCCATCAGCCGGGTCACACTGTCGCGCGGACCCTCCAGCCACTGAAAGAAGATGCCGCTACCGAACACCAGCAGCCCGGTGATGCCGTGTCGCGGGTTGTTGCGCCGCGAGCTCTCGAGGATACGCGCCACGGCGGCATCGTCCACGCCCGGCGCCGCGCGGCTGCAATACACCAAGTTATAGAGCGGCGGCAGCGCGCCGAAACCGCCTAATTCGTCGTCTTCCGAGTGGCCTCCCACGGTCATTTGGCGACATCTCCGCGACAGGCAATCAAATTGCCGGGACCTTAAGGTACCACATGGCCTCTTGTCCTACCGCGGGCAGAGCGCCGCGGCGGATGCCATCTCTCGCGCTCCTCTCGGATAGTGTGGGAATGCATGAGAGATACGAAATTTTTCCCGAATGGGCCGACGATCAGAAGCGCTATCGGATCTACGACAAAGAAACTGATTCCCTCTTGGGATTGTTCGGCACTCTCGAGGAAGCGACCAGGGAATGCACCAGTCTCGGCCAGGCGCCGCGCGGCCCGTGCGGCGGCGAACCGCGCACCGTGCCGGGAGGGTCAAAAGCGTCCGGTGATCACGAGAACCAGCAGCACGATTAACACCAAACCGAATCCGCCGCTGGGGTAGTAGCCCCAGCCCGAACTGTACGGCCAGGTCGGCAGCGCACCCAGCAATAGAAGGACTAGAACGACGAGTAGGATGGTTCCGATGGACATGATGAGTTCCTTACGTGGCTCGGGCGAGCGTACTACCCGGCTTGCACCCGGCCTGTCCGCCGCTTACGCATTCGCCGGTAGGAATTGAGACACGGCCGGTGCTATCCTGAACCAATAGCCTTGAGGCATTTACGAACGTCTACGTGCGAAAACTGGCCGCCATCAGCGCACGGGCAGCGGCTCGCGTGCCGCTGCTACGCGGCCCGTTGCAAGGCGCATACGACCGCTACTTCACCCGTGTAACGGGGCCTCACGTCAGACTGTTCAGCGGGATCTATCCGGACTTTAGGTCCGCCATGCGCGCAATCCCGGCGACACGCCTGGTGGGCTACGACAACGTGCCCTCGGCCAGCCGCCAATCCCACGACATGTTTCGCATTTATACGATGGACTATCCCATTCTGTTTTGGCTCGATCGTCTGCTTGCCGATTGCCGCTTGTTGTTCGATTGGGGCGGTAACACGGGTGTCAGCTACTTTTCCTTCCGCCGCCTGTTGCGCTATCCGCATGATTTCACCTGGCTGGTCAACGACGTGCCGGCCGTCGTCCAAGAAGGCCTGCGGCATCGGCAACTGCATGCCGCGGAGGGACTGGAATTCACCACGACGCTGCAGGACCTGAGTCGCGCCGACATTCTTCTCGCCGCCGGTGCATTGCATTTCATCGAGGATCCGTTCGATCTGTTGCGCCGGCAACCCGCCCTGCCGCCGCACGTGTTGCTCAACAAGGTACCGGTCTATTCCCAACCGGCCGCCGTGACGCTGCAAAACATGGGCACGGCGTTGTTGCCGAATCACCTATTCAATGAAACCGACTTCGTCAACCAGTTTGTCGCACTCGGCTACCGTCAAATCGACGTATGGGAAACCGACCTCGCGTGCCATATTCCTTTTTATCCGCAGCATTCGATCCGCGGTTACAAGGGCTATTACTTTGCCGTGGACGACCGTACTTCCCGCGACCCGACCTCTCGTGATGCTGTGAGTCTGCAGCGCGCCGCGCGCTCGGAATGATCCTACGACCGGGCAAAAGTCCAAGCTATGAAGGATGTTACACGACTAACTTAGGGTGGCAGTGAACATTGACGCAGCGCTCCTCCTTGATTCAACGTACGGTCCATGCCATCACCAGCCCGATCCATTGCATCGTTGACCATTTCGTTTGGGTTGGTTGCCATACCGGTCAAGCTGTATTCGGCCACGGTGGCTGCGGAACGGATCTCTTTCAACCTGCTGCGCCAGAAGGACGGTTCGCGAGTTCGCCAGCAGTACGTGGCGGTCAACGACGGCAAGCTCGTCGAGCGCTCGGACATGGTTAAAGGATACGAGTTTGCGAAAGACCAGTTCGTGATGTTCAGCACCGAAGAACTGAAATCGCTGGAAGATGCCACCACGCACGCGATCGACATCGGGCAATTCGTCCCGCTTGACTCGGTCGATCCCGTGTACTTCAACGGCACCTACTACCTCGCCCCGGATAAGGGCGGCGTTAAACCCTACTCGCTGCTGGCAGCCGCCTTGCGCAAGACGGGACAGTGCGCCGTGGGTCAGTGGGTCTCCCGAGGCAAGGAGCATATCGTCGTAATTCGGCCGATCGGCGACGGCCTGGCGATGCACCAACTCTACTTCAAGGCGGAAGTGCGCGTCATCAAGGACTTAGGTATAGAAGCCACCGAGGTATCGGCCTCCGAGCTGAAGCTCGCCGAGCAGCTCATCGATCATCTGGCCGCCAAGCGCTTCGACCCCAACGAGTTCCACGACGAATTCAAGGATCGGGTGGCGGCCGCCATAAAACGCAAAGTGTCGGGCAAGGAAGTATCCATTGCCGAACTACCGGTGGGCAAATCCTCCGGCAATGTAGTTGACCTCATGGCAGCCTTGCGGGCGAGTTTGGGCGCGAAGTCGGGCAAAGCGGACGCAGTCGAACGCAAGCCGCCGAAAAAAGCCAGTGAGCCGGTCAAAAAGAGAGCGGCGCGGCGATGACCCGCGGTCTGACGGACGCGACCTGAAGCGTCCGTTTGGGATTTCCGCGGCCACCATCGAGTTGCTCAAACGCTTGGGATACCTACAAGCCGCTGTACGCGGAAGCGTCGTCTATGAGTTCCAAGACCTGCTGGTCATCCGTACCGTGCAGGTGCTGGTGGCGGCAAAGATGCCGACTCGGATCATTCACCGGGCCTTGCGCCACTTACGACCATGGCTGCCGGAGGATTTCCCCCTGGGCAGGTTATCGCTCGGTCTCCAGGATGGTCATATCGCGATTCGCGACCGTAACACCTGGTGGCGGCCGGACTCCGGCCAGTACGTATTGCCGCTTGAAATTGCGCCCGAGGAGGCCCAGATTGTCACGATGCCAAGACGCAAGAAGTCGAAGAGTGCCGATGCCTCGGCGGATGCCCATTATCAGCGAGCCCTCGACCTCGAGGACTCCGACGCGGCCGCCGCGATCGCCGCCTATCGGGCATGCTTGGACGGGGATTGTTCGCACCTCAACGCGCGCATCAACTTGGGCCGCTTGTTGCACGTGGCGGGCAAGCATCGGGAGGCCGAAAAGATTTATCGACAGGCCGGCGAGCCCAGCGCCATTCTGTATTTCAATGCTGGAGTGTTGTTTGACGATCTCGGACGCCATGCCGATGCCATTGCCGCTTATCGCAAGGCGTTGGCGCACGAGCCCGCGATGGCCGATGCACACTTCAATCTGGCGCTGATTTACGAGCGCGGCGGCGAGACGCAGGCCGCGTTCCGCCACCTGCTCGCGTACCGCCGCCTGACGCACACGAGGCCTCCCCCGACACCGGCGGCCGTCGCCAGGTGACGGTCGCATAGCACCATGCCTCCGTCTGGACGCGGCTGCTATCGAGCGCGGTCTGGAAAGCCCCCCGTATCACTCCGCGACCGAGAGCGTCGCGCATCCCAATCTTTCGACCGTGAGTTTGACGTACATGCCTGGCGCCAGCGCTTCGGCCGCCGTCGCCCCACCGGCCATCACGATGTCCCCGGCGGACAGCCGTTCGCCGCGTTCCGCGACCAGCCGCGCGGCGGCGACCAGAGAATTGATCGGGTGGCCCAGAATCGCGGCGGTCGATCCGATCTGCCGTGCAGCGCCGTCAATTTCCAGCAACATGCCAAGGTTGCCGAGATCACCTTCCGGCGTGGCCCAGGGTCCGATGACGAGCGCGGAGGACGATGAGTTATCCGCCACCACGTCCGTCAAGGAGAACTTGAAATTTTCGTAGCGGCTATCGATGATTTCGAGTGCCGGCGCGACCGCCGCGACCGCCGCCATCGCGGTCATCGCATCGATCCGGCCATACAAAGGGGCCTTCAATAGGAACGCAATTTCCGGTTCCACCCGCGGGTGCACACAGCGTGCGCGTGACAGCGGCACGCCCGCCTCGATGAGCATGCGATCGGTCAAGCGTCCCCAGATCATGTCGTGCACGCCCATCTGCTGCATCTTCGCTCGGCTGGTGAAGCCCATCTTGATGCCGATGGGTCGTTCCCCGCGCGCATGACGCCGCGCCAGATATTTGGCCTGGATCTCGTAGGCCTGGTCCAGGGTGAGCGACGGGTCGAGTTGCGGCATGGCAGTCGCGGAGGTGCACGCCTGGTCCAACTGCGCCGCAATGGCATCGAGATCCTGCACGCCAAGACCCGGCGCGCCGCTCACGCGAACACCGCCCGCACGGAACCCAACCGGTTGATGCGCAGGTCGAACACGTCGCCGCGGTTGGCCGAGACCATGGGTCCCAGCGCACCGGACAAGACGATGTCGCCGGCCACGAGCGGGCGTCCAACCGCCGCCATCTTGCGCGCCAGCCACAGCGTCGAATTCAGCGGATTGCCGAGACAGGCCGCGCCGGCGCCAAGCGACACCTGTTCACCGTGCCGCTCCATCACCATGCCGCACAGGCGTGGATCGAAATCAACGAGGCGATGCGGCTCATTGCCGAGTACATAACGGGCGGAGGACGCGTTGTCCGCCACCGTATCGCTGATCTTGATGTCCCAACGCTGGATGCGGCTGCCCACCACCTCGATTGCCGCGACCGCATAGTCCACGGCAGCGATGATGTCGGCCATGGTCAACTGCGGATCCTTGAGGTCTTGCCCAAGCCGAAACGCCACTTCACCCTCGACCCTCGGTTGCAGGATGTGGTCCACGGACATCTCCTCGCCATCAGCCGCCGCCATGTCGGCGAACAGCATGCCGTAGTCCGGTTCGTCAACGCCCAGTTGCTTCTGGACACTCCTGGCGGTGAGTCCGATCTTCCGTCCCACCAGGCGACGGCCCGCGGCGAGCCTTCGCTCGGTGTTGTAATCCTGCACGGCATAGGCCGCGGCCACGTCCATCCCGATGAGATCGCGCACCGGGCTGCACGGCACACCCTCATGCTGTGCATGATGCAGCCGCTCCGCCGCTTCGCGGATCACTGCGGCACCGATGGCGGGTAAATCGATTGGGTTCACGGGTGATCCTCGTTGAAAATCTTGCGCGGTGCTCGCGCGATCGCGCGGACCATCAATTTCTGATGCGGATGCGGCAGTTCGTTCACGCCCACCGTGGTCCGGGTCGGTCCGTCGAAGCCGAAAAACTCGGCGTATGCATCATTGAATTCCTCGTAATCGCCCATGTCGGTGAGATACGCCTGAATGTCGATGAGACTGTCGAGCCCCAGATCCAAATCCGCGAGCATGTCACGGATGTTTTCGAACACGGCGCGGGTCTGCTTGCGAATGTCGACGACGATGCTGCCATCCGGGTTGACCCGCACGCCCTCGAAGCTGTCGTCCGGCCGGCGGGCGCTGGTCCCCGATATGAAAACGAAATCATCGACCCGTTTCAAGTGGGGAAACGCCCCGCGCGGGCGCGCTTTCTGGGGAAACACGCGACTCTCCGTGAACAGCCCGCGGCCCATGCGCTCCGCGCTCTCGCGCAGCGCCACCTCGACCTCCGCCAACCGCACATCGTCGAGTCGTGAGACGGGCGCCGACATTGCGATGGCAGCGACGGTGACGCCGCGACCGTTGCGGATCGGCACCGCGATCGAGCGTAGACCCTCTTCCCATTCCTCGTTGTCGACGGCAAATCCTCGCTCCGCCACCTCGCCCACTTCACGCGCCAGTGCCGCGCGGTCGGTGAGCGTGCGGTCGGTGAACCGTTCGAGGGCGAGATGCTCGAGGAAGCGACCCCGCGCCGCGTGCTCGAGCGCTGCCAGCAGTACCTTGCCGACCGCGCTGCAATGCAATGGCACGGTATCGCCGGCCGCATGGCCGATCATCAGTGACCGATCGGGCAACGCCAGCGCCACGTTGATTGCCACCCCGCCGTTGCGCACGGCGCAGTGCGCCACCTCACGAAAATCGAGCGCCAGCCGGTCGAGATGCGACTGCGCCTGATCGATGAGCAGTTTGTTGCTTTCGACTTTGCCGCCCAAATTGGCGAGCATGAGTCCAAGTTGAAAGCGCCCTTGCGCACTGCGCGACACGACCCCGATCTCCTCGAGCGTCACCAGGAATCGATGCACCGTCGGCAGATTGGTGCCGAGCGACTGCGCCACATCGGTTGCCGTCATGTCGCCCTTGCCCGAACCCAGCACTTTGAGAATCTGGAATGCCTTGGCGACGGACGCGTTCTTCGGTGTGCGCAGCAGACCAGCCATAATCGCAGGTCAGGAGGCGGAACGGCCCCGGTTCCGATGCTTGTGAGCGGTGACCTGCATTTCGATCAACAGGTGTGGATGAGGCAGCTGGTGCACCGCGACCGTGGTCCGCGTCGGTCCCTCGTAGGTGAAATATTGGCCGTAGATCTCGTTGTAGCCGTCGAAGTCCTGCATGCTGACCAGGTAGGTATTGACGCTCACGAGATCGGTGAGGTCACACTCCACGCTCGACAGAATGGCACGCACGTTCTCGATGACTGCCCTGGTCTGTTCGCGGATGTCCAGCACCACGCTGCCGTCGGCGGCGGTGTGCACACCGACGAAGCTGTCGTCCGGGCGACGGGCGCTGGTGCCAGAGACGAACACGAAGTCGCCCGCCCGCTTGACGTGAGGAAAGCGGCCGCGGGGCGCGGCCAGATGTCCGATCACCTTCGAATCAGTCACGATACCCATTCCGTGTAAAACGCAAATTCGATTTCCACCGTTGCGCCCAACGGAAGCGCTGCAACCCCCATTGAGGTGCGGGCGGGCGGGCGCGACACGCCCGCAAGCCAATTCTCCCACGCAGCATTGATGGCAGGGAAATCGTCGAAACGCGTCGTGAATATCCTCGCCGATGCCAGCTCGGCGAAGGTCAGCCCGAAATCGGGCATCGCCGCACTCAAATTGGCGAGAATCTTCGCGGTTTCCGCTCCCGTGCCGCCGGTTGCGAGCGCTCCCGTCGCCGTGTCGAGCGCGATCATGCCAGAGAACAGGATCCAAGGCCCCGCCTTCACCACCGGGCTGTACTGAAAGCGCGGCTTCGGCAACTTGTCGGATCTGAGCGAGTCGATCATGTCAGCCTTAACGGAACTTGTAGCCGATGGTGATGCCGATGGTGCGCGGCTGGTTGGTCGCCACGCGGTTCAAGAACGCGGCATTCGCGCCGAGAGAGTTGGTGTCACTCAGGGCCGCGCGCGTATCGGCAAGATTATTAACGAAGAGAAAACCGTCGACCTTGTCGGTGGCGAGACCGATCCGCGCATCCGCGATGCTGTGCCCGGGAAGGTCATTTTCGCCGAAGGTATAGTCGACGATGGGGCCGACCCAGCTATCGTCGAGGCGCGCCTGCAGCCGATATTGAGCGAACAGCGGCGTATCATAGGCGAGGGCAACGCCCGCGGTGTAGAGCGGCACGTCGGGCACGCGCTGCCCCTCGCTGTAGATCGGCGCATCGGCCGAATACGGTGCGAAATCCTTGGAATACGTGGCGTGGGTGTAGCCGCCGTTGACGGAGGCGGTCAGACCCTCGGTCAGCTTGCCCTTGACCTCGAGTTCCGTGCCGTAGATCCCGGCGCTCTCGGCGTTCGCGGTGTAGAAAAAGCCGCAGGCCAACGGCACCTGGATCTGAATGTTCGACCACTTCTCGTAGTACACGGCCGAGTTGACGGTGACGCGTCCCTCGAACAGTCGCGCTTTCTCACCGAGCTCGTAGCTCCAGACCGAGTCCGAGCCATAGGTGTTCGGCGCGCCGGCGGGGCCGGTCTGCGATTCGCAAGAGGCCGGTCCGCTGATGGGCACGTATTGATTGCCGCCGCCCGGCCGAAACCCCTTCGCAGCACTCCCGTATACCGTGAGGTCTGCGCTCGGCGTGAACGCCAGGCTCGCCATCGGCGTCACGCCCGACGCGGTTTGATTGTCATAGATGGTGAACGCGGCCACCGGATCGCCGCTCGCGAACAACCCCGTGTCGTTGACGCTCATCGTGCTGCGGTAATCGTAATAGCGCAATCCCGCCGTCACCTTGAACAGCGGCGATATCTGGTAGGACGCATTGCCGAAGGCGGCGGCCTGACGGATGGTTTGCGGCTGCGATTCGGTGATGAGGTTCGACGAGCCGACGATGGGAATCCACGCATCGACGATCGAATCCTGTTGAAAATTCGAGCGGAACTGGCTGTAGAAGCCACCGACCAACCACTGCAACGGCGCATCGCCGGTGGAAGCGAGCCGCAGCTCTTCACTCCACTGATGGCTGGTGTCGGTCTCCGTGAGCGGGGAGTAGATGAAGAAAGGCAATTGCACCAGCGCCTGAAAGTCCTCGGCGAGGTCCTGGGTCTGCTTCTCTTCGCGATTCCACACCGACGTGGCGGACGTGATCTCGCCGAAGCCCAGGTTGCCCTTGACCACCACGCTGCCCAAGGTGAATTCGTCAGCGAACGGCTCCGGCGTATCGACCGGCTGATAGTGGGCCAGGGAGGCCGGTGAGGTGCCCGGCGGGTCATCGTAGGTGTTCGGACCGCCCTGAGTGATGCGCTGGTAGAACACGCTGGGGGTCACCGACCAATCGTCGTTTAGCTTCACCAGCAGCGTCGCTCGGATGCCATGCAGATCCTCGTCGTTGACGTCATGGTAAATCGCGACCGGCGGGATGCTGGTGACCGTGCCGCGCGGCAGCGCGATCACGGTGCCGGGCGCCGCGGTCGGACTGAACCCCGGTTCCAGCGGAAAGTTATTGCCGAGCACGTCGCGATCGATCCAGCCGGAATTGTGCAGCGACGTGCCGACCAACCGCAGCGCCACGCGGTCGTCGATGATCGGCAGGTTCAGCATCACATTGACGTCGCCGTTGTCGCTGGCCCCCTGAGTGTGCGAACCGGTGAGTTCGATGCTGCCGTCGAAGGCGTTGAGCTGCGGCTGGGTCGTGAGCAATTTGACCGTGCCGCCCATCGAGCCGGAGCCGTATAGCGTCCCCTGCGGCCCGCGCAGCAACTCGACGCGATCGAGGTCATATAGATTAGGGTCGATGACGACCTTGCCGTTATTGGCGCCGGCGGGCGGCGACAACGGCACGTCGTCCAGATAAAAGCCGACGGTGGGGGCCGCGCCGCCGTTCGAGGTCATGCCGCGCATTTCGAACTCGGTCTGACCCGGTCCGGCGGTGCGGATCGACACGCCCGGCGTGTCAGCCGCCACTGTGGCCAGATTCTGGATGCCGGCCGACTCGAGGTCGGCGCCGCTGATCGCCGTGATGCTGATCGGCGTCTTCTGCACCGTGGAATCACGCTTCTCGGCGGTCACCGTGATTTCAGTGAGCGCATCGGTCGGCGCAGTGCTCGCGACGGTCTGCGCCGCGACGGGAAGGCTCGCCGCGAGGCTGCACGCCAGCCATGCCATCAAACAACGTTTTAACATCGCTATCCCTCGTTCTTGTCTGGCCGGTCCGACACTAATATCTTAACTAGTGAGATCTTCCACTCAACAGTTGAAATAAGGCGTATGGATACTGCATCTTTAGAAATGACGCTGTCAACCGCCGGTCGGCGGGTTGATGAGATCAGTGAGGGAGCCCGACTCGATACCGGCGGATTTGAGTACGGCCTCGACCAAGGGCGCCTGCAGTTTGTACTTGAGCGCGCTGTTCATGATCTGATCGGTCAGAGTGCCACCGCCCGCGTCCGCGATACCTGCGGCGCCGGCCGCATGGCCGCCCAGACCGTCGACGTGCAGGATCTTGATCTCGCTGATGTGCTCGAGGGGCTTGGCGCTTTCGCGGATCACGGCTTCCACCTGCCCGATGGCGGCGAGTTTCGCGCGCAACGACATGGCCTCCGGCGTCATCACGTTTTCCGCCTCGTTGAGAGCCCGGCGCGCCCGCGCCGTCATCGCCCCCCGTTTGTCGTCGCTGTCGCGCCGCAACTCCTCCGCCGCGGCGTCGGCCGCCGCGAGTACGCGGACGGCCATCGCCTTGTGCTCGGCGACTTTCGCCTCCGCCACGGCACGCTCGACCAGGGAAATACCGGCGACTTCACTGTCACGCGCAGCCGTCAGCAGCGCGAGCTGTTTGTCGCGCTCGGCCCGTTCCAAATCGCGAGCCCCGGCCACCGATTCCTCCGCACGCACGGCCGTGGCCCGCGACAACTCCGCCTGCGCGTGCGCCGCGTTGCGTAATTGCGAGTGCGTGGCGATCTCGATCTCGATCTGCTGCTGCGCGATCTCGAGCGTCTTGCGCCGTTCGGTCTCGGCGATTTCCAGCTGCTGCTCGAGGCGGATCTTCTCTTCGCGCAGCGTCCGATCGGACGCGAGGCGGGTCATTTCGACCGCCTCGTTCGCGCCGACCTCCGCCACCTGCGAGCTGCGCTTCATCTCGGCGGCCTGCACGGTGATGACGCTCTGCTGTTCGGCGCGGCGGATGGCGATTTCGCGCTCCTGCTGGAGTCGCGCATATTCCTCTTCCTTCTGCAGTTCGAGCATCTGCTGCTCCGCGGCCAGATTCTTGCGCTGGATGGCGACTTGGGAGTCGCGCTCGATTTCATTGCGCTTGCGCCGTCGGTCCTCGATTTCCGCCGTGAGCTTGGTGAGCCCGGCGGCATCGAAGGCATTGTTCGGATTGAAGAACTCGCGCGATGCCTGATCGAATTTGGCGATCGACACACTGTCGATCTCGAGGCCGCTGGAGCGTAGTCCCAGGGAGGCCAGCTCGCGCACCCGGGCGGAAAACGCGCCGCGGTTCTCGTGCAGCGCCTCCATGGTCTGTTCGGCCGCCGCCGTGCGCAGCGCATCGTCGAAGCGCGCCTGGAGCAGTTGCCGCATGCCATCCACGGAGGTGGTGCGGCTGCCCAGGGTGCGCGCCGCGGCAGCCACCGCGGCGGTCTCCGGCGCGACGCGCACGTAGAAGTCGGCACCGATGTTGACCCGCAGCCGGTCCTGCGTGATGAGCGCGTTTTCGTTGTCGTGCGCGATGCTGATGCGCATGGTGTTCATGTTGACGCGCGTCACCTCGTGCAGCACCGGAATGACCAGCGCGCCGCGCGCGATCGCCACCTTCTCGCCGAACAAGCCGGTGCGCACGAACGACAACTCCGACGTGGATCGCTGGTAGAGCTTCGCGAACAGCCACCACAGCACGGCGATCGCCACGATAAGGAGAACGGCGGCCAGCAGCACGACGCCAAGATTGAATTGCATGACTTTGAGGAACTCCTATACGACCAGCATGCGCAGACACTTCACGAACAGCGGGCGGTATTCTTCCGGCAGCCGGTCGAGCACCCGGCTCTCCACCGCCGCATCGCGCGGCATGACCCGGTTTAAGAGTTCCGCGCCGCCCGCCCCCAGGAACAATTGATAGGCGCGCTGGTCATCCTTCGCGCTCGCCCGGTGCAACAGACCCGCCGACACCAGGCGCTTGACCATTTCCGCAACCGTGTTCCGGTCCATGAACAGGCGGTCGGCCAGCGCGTTCTGGTTGAGACCGGGCTGCTGATACACGATCACCAGCGCGGCCTTCCGGCGCGGGGTGAGCGACTGATCCGCGAACTCTCGGGCGAACAGCTCTTCGGCCATGAAGTGCGCGCGGCGCAGCAGATGCGAGGCAACTTCGTCGAGATGAAATTCATCGAGGAGCTGGCGCACCGCCGGCGTGAGCCGCTCGCGGGCGTCGCCCGGTTTGCAGCGGGGGCCTCTCGGGCGGCGGCTCTTGGTGCGTGGTACGACGAGCGCGGTGGACATGAATTAGGACGTATACAGGCTTATATTCGGGGGAACAGGACAATCGAAAGATTTATAGACTGCTGCCGGCCAATGGTCAAGCCGTCGATGATGGCGTTGAATGCCGTAAAAATGCCGCGTTTCAGCCGACATCATTGCTTGACTTGAATTTCCATGCTTTCTACACTCCGTCTTCGGATTGCATCCGCGATTTCAAATATTTGTACGTATACGTATATAAGCGCTGGGGTCTTTGGACTATGGCACAAGGTGAGATAATCGCGGGCTTCCTGGCGCCCCATCCGCCGCACCTGGTGTACGGAGAAAACCCGCCGCAGAACGAACCGAAGTCCCAGGGCGGCTGGGAACAACTGCGGTGGGCGTACGAGCGGGCGCGCGCCGCGCTGGACGCCATGAAGCCCGACGTGCTGCTGGTGCATTCGCCGCACTGGATCACCTCGGTCGGTCATCATTTCCTCGGCGTGCGGCAGCTCTCCGGCCGCTCCGTCGATCCCATATTCCCCAATTTGTTCCGTTACGACTTTTCGCTCGAGGTGGACGTGGAACTCGCCGAAGCTTGCGCCGAGGCCGGACGCCGCGCCGGGCTCGTCACGAAGATGATGCGCAACCCGAACTTTCGCGTCGATTACGGCACGATCACCACGCTGCACATGATCCGCCCGCAATGGGACATCCCCGTGGTCGGCATTTCCGCGAATAACACTCCTTATTACCTGAACACCAAGGAAGGGCTCGCCGAGATGGACCTGCTCGGCAGGGCGACGCGCGAGGCCATCGCGAAGACCGGCCGACGTGCCGTGCTGCTGGCCTCCAACACGCTCTCGCACTGGCATTTCCACGAGGAACCGGCGATTCCGGAGGACATGTCCAAGGAACATCCGCAGAACATGGCCGGCTACCAATGGGACATGCGCATGATCGAACTGATGCGCAAGGGACGGATGCGGGAGGTGTTCAAGTTATTGCCGCAGTTCATCGAGGAGGCCTTCGCCGAGATCAAGTCCGGGGCTTTCACCTGGATGCATGCGGCAATGGCTTATCCAGAACTCGCCGCGGAACTGTTCGGTTACGGTACCGTGATCGGGACCGGCAACGCCGTCATGCTGTGGGACCTGCGGGCGGCCGGCCAATCGCTGCTGGGCGGCCCAGCTGCGCAAAGCGACCCGCGCGGTAGGCTCGTGGGCTGAGGTCAAGGATGCCCCTCGTCTCCGCGTTTCTCGTCCCCGGAAATCCGCTGCCCAAACTGAAACCCGAAGTGTCGGGGCTGGGACGGCTTAACGCGGCCATGCAGCGCGCGGGGCGCGCGCTCGCCGCCTCCCGTCCCGATGTCGTGCTGCTGTACTCGACGCAATGGCTGGCGGTGCTCGATCAACAATGGCTCACCCGCCGTCATAGCACCGGCCTGCACGTCGATGACAACTGGTACGAGTTTGGCGATCTGCCCTACGACATCCACGTGGATTCCGATCTGGCCCACGCCTGCGTTTTAGGTTCGCCGCGCATCGGCATCCACGCCCGCGGCGTCAACTACGACGGTTTTCCCATCGATTCGGGCACCATCGCGGCCGCGTCCCTGATGGGCATCGGCTGCCGGGAACGCCCGCTGGTGGTGGCGTCCAACAACCTCTATCACGATGCGGACGTCACCCTGCGCCTGGCCGCCATGGCTGCCGACTGCGCCGAGGAACAGGGCAAGCGGGTGGCGGTGGTCGGGGTCGGCGGCCTCTCGGGCACGCTGTTCCGCACCGAGATCGACCTGCGCGCGGACCGGATCGCGACCGCTGACGATGACCAATGGAATCAACGCGTGCTCAGGCTGATGGAGTCGGGCGACGTCCGCGAACTCAAGCGCGTGATTCCGGAATTCGCCGCCGCGGCCCGGGCCGACATGGGTTTCAAACATTTCTACTGGATCTTGGGCGCCTTGAAGGCGCGTCTCGTGGGCGCCCGCGTGCATGGCTATGGCCCGATCTATGGTAGCGGCGCGGCGGTGGTCGAATTTACGCTTTGAGTTCTTTGCGACGCGTTTGAAGTTTCATTGTCACCAGGAGTCATGATGAGCATGAGGTCGATCCACGCGATGATGTTCTTGGGCGGTCTGATCGCGCTTTGCGCCGTCGATGCCGCCGTCGCGCAATCCTGCACGATCAAAATTGCCCGGATCGTTCCGATGACCGGCCCTCTGGCGGACGAGGGCAAGGACACCCCATGGGTGGATGACAACAAAATCGGTCCGATCAATCAGGCCGGCGGCCTGAAGGTGGGCGGCCAGCTGTGCAAGATCGAATACAAGATCTATGACAGCAAGAGCACCGTCGCCGGTTCGGCCGAGGCCGCGACGCGCGCCATCCTGTCGGACAAGGTCGATTTCCTGATGGCGCAGGGCACCCCCGACACCACCAACGCGCCGTCGGATCTGTGCGAGCGCAACAAGGTGCCGTGCATCACATCGAACACGCCGGTCGAGGCCTGGCTGTTCGGACCGGATGGCAAACCGAAGACCTTCCAGTACACCTATCACTTCTTCTTCGCTGTCCCGGACCTGGTGAAAAATCACATCGGCATGATCAAATCGCTGCCGGGCGGCTTCAACGGCCACATCGGGTATCTCTATCCAAACGACCCCGACGGTACGGTGTTCGCCTCGTTGTTCGATCCGGCGTTCAAGAAGGAGGGATGGACCCCAACCGATCCCGGCCGTTTCGCCGAAGGCTTGCCCGATTTCAGCTCCATCATCAATCAATTCAAGCGCGCTCATGTCGAGGTGGTGACCGGCGTACTCGCGCCTCCCGATTTGCAGACCTATTTGCAGCAGGCGGCACAGTCGGGCTACAAGCCCAAGATGTACGTCATCGACAAGGCCACCGGCTATCCGGATCCGATGAATGCCATCGGCAAGCCGGCGCTCGACGTACTCGGCGTGAACTTCTGGTCGCCGGCCTATCCGGGATCGTCGAAGTACGGCAAGTACACCGGTCAGGGCTTGGTCGATGCCTACGAAAAGGCGAATCCGGGCAAGCAGTACATCCCGCCGCTGGGCTATGACGATGCGTCGTACGACGTGTTGTTGGACGCGATCCAGCGTGCCGGCTCCACCGATCGCGCGGCCGTGGTCAAGGCGCTGGCGGCCACCGACCTGGATACGGTCACCGGTCCGGTGAAGTTCAACGCCCAGCACTACTCGGTGCAGCCGCTCGGCGGTGCGCAGTGGCGCTACGATGAGAAGCTCAAGAAGCTGGTGAAGGAGAACGTCTACAACGCCGTGTATCCCAACGTGAAGAAGACCGCCGAGATGCGGCTCTACCAGCAGCAGTAACGGACCGTCGCCCCGCACATGAGCGACATACTGAGCGTTCGCAACCTGCGCAAGTCCTTCGGCGCGGTACACGTGGCGAGCGGTCTCGACTTCAGCGTCATCGAGGGGGAGATCCTGGGCGTGATCGGACCCAATGGCGCGGGCAAGACCACATTGTTCGGTCTGTTGTCCGGCCAGATCGAACCCAGCGCCGGTTCCGTCATGTTTCGCGGAGAGGACATTACGGCGCTGCCGCCGCATGACCGCGCGCGCCGCGGCATCGCCCGTACATACCAAGTGCCGCGCCCCTTCGGCCAGATGACGGTGTTCGACAATCTGCGGGTGGCCGCGACCTTCGCCGGCGGTTTACACGGCCCCGACGCCGTGCAATGGATCGAACGCACACTGAGTGCCACCGGGCTCGCGCGCTACGCCGATACCCTGGCGGGACGGCTGCCGCTGCTGGTGCGCAAGCGACACGAACTCGCGCGCGCCCTGGCCATGCGGCCAAAATTGTTGCTCATCGACGAGGTCGCGGCCGGCCTCACGGAACAAGAGGTGAACGAATTCATCGAGCTGATCCGCCGCATTCGGAACATGGGTACCACCATCGTCTGGATCGAGCACGTGATGCGCACCATGCTGACGGCCACCGATCGGCTGATGGCGCTCGCCGGCGGCGAGATCCTGGCCCTGGACACACCGCAGGAAGTGATCCGGCGGCCAGAGGTGAAACGTGTCTATCTCGGCACGTGACGCCCCGGCTTCGCCCGTGCTGCGCGTCACCGGCTTGTCCGCTTACTATGGCGAGTTGCGCGCGGTGTACGACGTCTCGCTCGAACTCGATCGCGGCGACATCCTCGCGGTGATCGGCGCCAACGGCGCCGGCAAATCGACGCTGCTGCGCTCCCTCGCGGGACTTGCGAATCAAGGTGCCCGCTCGCATATCCGCGGCACCATCGAATTCGATGGCCGGCGCCTCGACAAGATGACGCCGGAGCAGATCGTCGATGCGGGCGTTGCCCTGGTGCCGGAGGGGCGGCGCCTGTTCGCGAGGATGAGCGTCGAGGACAATCTGTTGGCGGGGGCCTACCTGCTCCGCTGTCGCCGCACCGCCCGCGCCAAACTCGAGGAAATCTACGCGCTGTTTCCGCGGCTGCGCGAGCGCCGCATGCAGGTGGTTTCGCAGATGTCGGGCGGCGAGCAGCAAATGGTCGCCATCGGCCGCGCCCTGATGTCCTCGCCGAAGCTGATCGCCTTCGACGAATTGTCCTTGGGGCTGTCGCCGGCGATGGTCGAGGAGATCTACAAGAACCTGCGCGGCATCGTGGCGGACGGGACCACCGGCATCCTGGTCGAACAGGATTTGCAGCGCGCGCTTAAAGTCTGCACGCGCTTTTGCGTCATGCTCGAGGGCAATGTCGTGCTCGAGGGCCGGCCCGGCGAGGTCAGCGAGGCGGCAATCACCGCCGCTTATTTTGGCGAGGGACATGGCTGACGACAACCTCTACTGGGTGGGCATCGACCTGGCCAACGGCGTGCTCTCGGGCGCCATGCTGGGCGGCTACTATGCACTCATCAGCGTCGGCCTCGCGCTCACTTTCGGCGTGATGCGCCTCATCAATCTGGCGCATGGCGATTGGGTGATCTTCGCCGCTTATCTGTCCGTGACCCTCGCCACCGTCGCGGGCGGCTCGCCGTTCTGGACGCTGATGGTGGTCGTGCCCGTCATGTACGGCTTAGGCTACGCCGTGCAGCGCGGACTGCTCAATCACGTCTCGGTACAGGCGACGGAACGCCGCGGCATGTCACCGGTATTCGGCCTCATGCTGCCGCTGCTCGTGACCTTCGGTCTGTCGAACGTGCTGAGCCAGGGCCTGCTCCTCGTCTTCAGCGCCGACACCGCCACGATCAAGAACGATCTGTCCTATTCGGCGATCCGCCTATCCGAGGATCTCAGCATCTCGACGCTGCGCTTCGGTTTTTTCATCGCCGCCGCGGTGCTGCTGTCGGGGCTGGCGCTGTGGCTCAAGACCACGCACATCGGTCGCGCCATCCGCGCCGCGAGCGACGATCCGGAGATTGCGGCCCTGATGGGCATGCGCACGCGGCATGTCTATGCGGTGGCGAGCGGCGTCGCGCTCGCAAGCGCCGGCGTGGCCGGCTTCATGGTGGGCATGACCCGTTCGTTTCAACCGTTCGACGGTCCCTCGTTCCTGCTGATGGCTTTCGGCGTCGCCGTACTCGGCGGCTTGGGGTCGATGTTGGGCAGCCTGATCGGGGGCATCGTGTTAGGCGTAGTGCAGGTGCTGGCGGGAACTTATTTCGGGCCGGCCGCGCAGCAGGTGGCCGGGTACCTCGTGATCCTCCTGGTGCTGGCGCTGCGGCCCCAAGGCCTGTTCAGCGGGAAGTCGCGCTGACATGCCGTTGAAGGTCTTGTTCGATTCGTTCTACGGCACTCGCGGCGCCGCCTGGGCGCTTGGACTCACACTGCTGCTGCTCCTCCTGCCGTTGGGGCTACCGGCGTCGAGCTATTGGCTGCATCTGTTGTTCGCGGTGTTCGTGTTTGCCACCTTGGGTCATGCCTGGAATCTGCTGGCAGGTTACGCCGGTCTCCTCTCCTTCGGGCAGCAGGTATTCATCGGCATCGGCGGCTTCGCCCAGGCCATCGTGTTTTATTACACGCCGGCGTCGATCTGGCTGGCCTGGCCGGCGGCCGGCATCGCCGCGCTCGCCTTCGCCTGGTTGCTTTGCCTGCCGTTGCACGACGCCGGGCGTGTCAGACGAACGAAAGTTGCCGTCACTCTGGCGGTGGTGCTGTGGATCTTATACGAATGGCTCATCTCGGTGGCACCGCAGGTCGACGTGTTCGGTAGCCCTTACACCCGGCGCGTCGCCATTCTGCTGCTGATATTTTTGGCCGCGCTGCCCCTGCTGCGGCTGCAAGGTGCGTTCTTCGCCATCGCGACCTGGCTGATCTCTGAGTCCGTCGCGACCGTGTTCAACGGCTGGTTGTTGGTCGGCGCGGGCGGCGGCATGCAGATGAAGTCGGACGTGACGGCGCGCCAGCTCTACTATGTCGCGCTGCTGCTGCTGCTGCTGACCACCGCCCTCATCTGGCGCTGGATGCGCTCGTCGTACGGTCTCGCCTTGACCGCGGTTCGCGACGACGAGGAAGCCGCGCGCTCGAGCGGCGTGGACGTCAACCAGGTCAAGGCGGCCGTCTTCCTCGTGAGCGCCACACTCACGGGCCTGGTATCGGGCCTGTATTTCATGGACGTGGTGATCATCACGCCACCCTCCGCCTTCGCCATCGCCTGGGCGTCATACATCGTATTCGTGGTGGTTGCGGGCGGCATGGGCACGGTGGCGGGCCCGTTGCTCGGCGCCGTGATCTACATTGTGGTGGACCGGGTATTGTCGGCGGCAGCGGGTCAGGGCCTGCTCGTGCTGGGTGTGCTGTCCATTTTGCTGATGCTGCTGTTGCCGCGCGGCCTCATGGGTGTCGTATACGACGTGCGCTTTCCGAACCCACGGCGTCGCCGTTCCGGCGCCGCGCAATGGCGGCGCTGGCTGTTGGGCGACGACGCGGCGCGCGATCGCGCGGCGTTGCTCGATCAGCCCGGCGTCGTCGCGGCCTATCTGCTGCCGGCGAGTCCGCTGCTGCTGCTGCAACAGGACGAACCGCGGTACGCAGAGCTGGTCGCCGCCATGCGCAAGGTGAGCCGCGACCTCGACGCCCTCGAGCCCGATACTCTG
>Ga0116226_10000794_pt1 | contig 27120 bp, 23 predicted proteins | sample S1TSphfallax_FD_89692 | JGI IMG/M metagenome (GOLD analysis project Ga0116226, IMG submission 89692) | Host-associated microbial communities from peat moss isolated from Minnesota, USA - S1T2_Fa - Sphagnum fallax MG | ecosystem: Host-associated > Plants > Peat moss > Unclassified | place: USA... | reverse complement strand
TCCTCGAGATGCTCCTCGATGATTTCCAACACGCGACTGCTGGCCGCCGCAAACAACGGCGCGGTGACATCATCGTGCGACGAACGAACCGCATTGTAATTCGCGACTAGATCGTTCCTCTGCCACTCGAAGCGTAATTCGAGCCAGAGCAGTGCGAGCGCGCGATAGAAATCGACGCTGTCGATCGGTCCGATCATGCCCTCCACGGCGAGCAGTCCGGCACGGCGACGCTGCGCGTAGGCGACCAGGCGCTTGCGCATATCGGCGGAGATCGCCATCCCGTCCGCCACCGAGACGACCCGCTCGACGAAGCTTGCAGAGAGCAATATCTTGCGTAAATCAGGGGTGTTTTTCATGTGTAGTTTCCAGCATTGTGTGAGTTCATAAGAAGACCGCGATTGTGGGCGACGCCGGACAGCAGCTCCAGCGCGTGCAGCGACAGCGCCTCGACATGTTCCGGCAGCAGCAAGGTCTCCAGTCGATGCAGCAGGTGACTGCCGAGCCAGCCTTCCGCGCCGAGTGTCGGCGAGGCGATGCCGATGACTTCGCCATAGCTCAAGACGTCATTGTTACGCTGCCACTCAAAGCGCAGCTGCAGCCAGAGCGAGGCGATGGCACGATACAGATCTTCCTCGTCCCCGGACTCCGATACGGCCCGGGCGAGTTCCTGGATGGCTCTGCTGCGCTCGATACAGGTTTCGAGCAAATTCCTGCCGTCGAGTTGCGACAGACCGATGGCCGCACAGGCATCGCGCACCATTTGCTCGAGTTCCGCCGCATCGGCAACGAGCATGAGCCGGGTTGCCAAACCACCGGCGGCAGGCCGGCTGAGACGATCCGCCTGGTCATCGGCAATGGCGTTGACCAGCTCGAAGACACTATCGGACATCGCATCGATGTGTTTGGGACTCAGCAACCCTTCCAACCGCTGCAGCAGGTAACTGACAACCCAGGCTTCGGCACCCACACCCGGCGAGGGCAATCCAGCGGCATCACCGTACCCCAGCACATCATTGAGGCGCTGCCATTCCAGGCGCAGTTGCAGCCAGAAGGCCACGGCGCTCCGATAGAGTTCTTCCTCATCACCGGGCTCGCCGACCGCATCGACGAGATCCTGGATCGCCTGCCAGCGCTCCTGCGTCAACTGCACGAGATTGCCGACGTCGACCTGCGAGAGACCGCCCTCGGCGGCTGCCTGACGAGCCTGTCGCAACAGTTCCTCTGAGCCGACGAGCCGTCCCAGGCGGCTCGCGAAATTCCCCGACACGGCGAAGCGCGCCTCCGCGGGTGGCGTCTCGCGCAAGCCGCGCTTGCTGGCGACGGCGCCGAGCAGGTGCAGTGAATGAACCGACAACGCCTCGATATGCTCCGGGTGAAGCAATGACTCGAGGCGATGCAACAGATGGCTGCCGACCCAGCCTTCCGCCGCCAACGCCGGCGAGTGAATCCCGTTCACATCGCCGTAGCTGAGTACATCATTGTGCCGCTGCCACTCGAAGCGCAGCTGCAGCCAGAACGAGGCGATGGCGCGATAGAGGTCCTCCTCGTCGCCCCGATCCGCAAGGGATTGGGCGAGTTCGAGGAGTGCCTTGGTCCGCTCCAGCGCAAGTTGCACCAGATTCGTGCCGTCGAATTGCGACAAACCTGCGGCCGCTGCGGCATCGCGCGCATGACGCGCGAGATGATCTGCATCAGCGACAACCATCAGGCGGGAGGCCAATGACTCGCGCAGCACCTCGGGTGTCGACTGACCATCGGGATTCGATTTCATGGTTAGCATCCGTTCACTCCGTCAGTCCGGTGAAATCGATCGATCACACGCGGGTGCCGACGAACACCCAATTGGTCTTCGTGGCGTTGTGCCGAAACAGACGAATTTGCACGTTGGTCGGCTTGGTCTTGTAGGTGAAGGTGTAGTTGAATTCGTGATCGAGTTGGCCGGCGGCGACACCGTCCTTGAACTTTCCGTACACCAGACGATTGTTCGTGCAGACGGCGACCTGGGTGAAGAAATTCCGGCCCTCGGCTGAGGCGACCGGCACGCCGACCAGATCAGACTCCCACTTGTTGTAAAGCTTGATCACGCCGTCGTTATCGACCTGGACCACGCCGAAGGACTGCGCATCGAAATCGTTGCGGTTCATGTTGGGAAGCTGATCGAGAATGTGCCCGGGAAGGAAAGACATGGTTGAGACTCCTGACTGCTGGTTGATGAATCGATCAAGACAATTGATCAAAGGAAATGGATCAGAAACTGATTGCGTCCGGACGCCTGTCGGCGTCAGACGATGGCGCGATCGAAGACCGCCGTGATGAGGTCGCGGGCTCTGCTCTTCTGTTGCGCCGCCGCCTGCTTGGTTTGCACGAGCTCTTCGGCGATTTCATTGCGCTCCTCGAGAAGCGCGGCGACCTGATGCTCGAGCGAATCAACCATCGAATTCGCCTCGGTGATCCCGTAGCGCGTTTTCGATTGCTCTTCGTAGATCGCGTGCAATTGCTCTTCGTAGCTGCGCGCCGCATGGGCGATGTCGATGTTGCCGATGAAACGGCTGACGTAGCCGTCTATTTCACGCTCTGAATAAAGGGCCGCCAATTGCTGCTCGAAATTCTCGACGGTCTGGCGCAGCATCAGCGACTCCTCGCCGGCCGACTCCCGCTCTGAGTACAACGAATGCAGCTGCGAGTCGAGACCTTCGATCGTGGCGGTCAGTTCCGCGTAGGAACGCCCACCGGACTCCTCCCGCTCTTGGTACAGATCGATGAGCTGCTTTTCCAGGCTGGCGCCCGCGGCCGCCATGCGGCCACCGTCCTTCACGTATTCGCGCCATACATAGAGAAGCGCCCGCATCTGGCGATCCAATCGGACAAAGCTGTCGATGGGAATCGATGCGGCCGCCTCTTCCTCGAGGATGGCGTTTACTTGCACTGCGGTAGCTTCCATACGGTGTCCTTCGTCCTTGAAATGAGGGCCTCCTGGCCGATGCTCGCGGAGGCTGCCGATGCGTGCACTGATGTTTGCATCTGCGTAACCAGTGTTACGACACCTGCCGCAACACCTTGAGTAGCATCTGCGTTTTAAATGCTCACGGCACGGACGTGGTCGACACAATTCAACGATGAGCTGGGGGCGCTCGTCACCGGCGACGGCGCCAATCGCCGGCTGCGCGTTATAGTTCGGATTCTCCCGCAGTGGATTGCCCGCCTTCCGGCAAACAGTGACGCCCTACGCACAATGAGAATTGAGCGGCCGAAGTCCTTCAGTTTCTGCCCTCTGCCGCCGTCCTCATGCTGGCGTGTAAAAAAGTCGTAAAAATTTTGACTTACGGAGAGCAAAAATGTCCAAGTTCCCTGGTCGCGTGCGAACCGAATCCCGTTGCGGGAGTTCCGAGAAATGACCGTCGGCAAGAAGATCGCGCTATTACCGATCGTCGCGGTTGCCGCGGTGCTGCTCGTTGCCTTGATGATGTTGCGTGACATCGGCAGCGTCTTCGATTCGGCCAGTTACGGTACCGTCAATACCGTGCCCAGCCTGTTGGTCCTCGATCGTATCGAGTCTAACGTGGCGCGCGTTCGCGCCCTGGTCTGGCAGCATGCAACGGATCATGACGCCGCGTCGATGGGCAAACTCGACGCCAGCCTGCGCGGCGCCCGCGAGCATGTTGAACAAGCTCTGAAAGACTACGCGCCCTTGGTCTCGGATGACAAGGACAAGACACTCTTGGCGGCCGACGCCCAAGATATCACCGCCTACACCCAGATGGTCGACGAGGCCCTCCCGCTGTCGCGGGCCGGCAAAAAAGCCGAGGCAAGCGCGCTGCTGGCGGGTAAAGAAGCGCTGCTCGACAAAGTGATTGCCGATCTGGAGGCACATCGCACCTACAACGAAACCTTGGGCAAACAGGGCGCCGCCGATGCAATCGCAATTCGCGCACGCGCCATAAAAATCGGCATTGGTTTGGCAGCGCTCGCGCTGCTCATCATCAGTGCTGTCGGCTACATCATCTTCCGCCAGCTCACCCGTCAACTCGGCGGTGAACCGGACTATGCTGCGGATGTGATGAATGGCATCGTCGGCGGCGATTTGACCATGGAGATCAGGCTCAAGAAGGGCGATTCGAGCAGCTTGCTGTGGTCAGTGAAGAGCATGGTGCAGAAGCTCAAGATGGTGGTCGAAGGTCAGGGTCGCGTGATTGATGCCGCCAAGCATGGCGACTTTACGGAACGCGTCGATCTCGACGGCCTCGCGGGTTTCCAAAAGGATCTGGGTTCAGGTTTGAATGACCTCGTAACCACCGCCGGGGCAAGCATCGAAGACGTGGTGGGCGTGATGCGGGCGATGTCCGAAGGCGATCTTACGAGGACCGTGGACAAAGCCTATGAGGGCAGCTTCGCGCAGATGAAGGAATACACCAACAACACGGTGTTGAAACTGTCGATGGTGATCGGCGAGGTCAATGCCGCGGCGGAATCGCTGGCCGGGGCTGCCACCGAGGTGAGCGGTACGGCGCAGTCCTTGTCGCAGGCGTCGAGCGAGCAGGCGGCGAGCGTCGAGGAGACGAGCGCGGCTCTCGAGCAGATGACGGCCTCGATCGGCCAGAACACGGAAAATGCGACGATGACGAATACCATGGCGAACAAGGCGTCCAGCGAGGCCGCGACAGGTGGCAATGCGGTGGCGGAGACAGTCACCGCCATGAAACAGATCGCCCAGAAGATCAGCATCATCGATGACATTGCCTATCAAACGAACCTCTTGGCATTGAATGCGGCCATCGAGGCCGCGCGCGCGGGCGAGCACGGTAAGGGCTTTGCCGTGGTGGCGGCCGAGGTGCGCAAACTCGCCGAACGGAGCCAGGTTGCGGCCCAAGAAATCAGTACGGTGGCGGCGAGCAGCGTTGAGTTGGCCGAGAAGGCGGGCGCATTATTCCTGTCGATCGTACCGAACATCAAGAAGACTTCCGATCTTGTCGAGGAGATCGCCGCGGCCTCCAAAGAGCAGTCTTCAGGGGTCAACCAGATCAACTCCGCGGTATCTCAACTGAGCGATACGACGCAGCAGAACGCGGCGGCATCGGAGGAACTCGCCGCCACGGCGGATCAGATGAACAGCCACGCCGGTAACCTGCAGCAGACCATGGGTTTCTTCAAGGTAACGAGTAACACACCGTCATCCTCCCATGGCGAGGCGGCGGCGCCGGCGCCAACGCGCAAAGTAACGAAGAAGCGAGTGGTGAAGGCGGTACCCAGGAGCGAGGGCAGCCTCGCCATGGCGGCTGATGCCGTTGCACAAGGACAGTGAACATGACCACACCGATCGTCCCAAAAGCGCCGCACGACGGCCGTCGCCCTGACCAGGATCAGGACCAGTACTTGCTGTTCATGCTGGGCAAGGACACCTTCGCGGTGCCCATCCTACGCATCAAGGAGATCCTGGAATACACGGCGCCCACCGACGTGCCGATGATGCCGCCTTTCGTGCTCGGCGTCGTCAATCTACGTGGCGCCGCCGTTCCCGTGATCGATCTCGCGCGTCGTTTCGGACGCCCCAGCAGTCAGATCACCAAGCGCACCTGTATCGTCATCGTCGAAACCACGATGCACGGAGAAGCGCATGTGTTTGGCGTGATGGTCGACGCCGTCAACGCCGTGATCGATATTCCCAAGTCCGATATCGAAGCGGCGCCACCCTTCGGCGCCTCCATCGGCACGGATTTCATCGCCGGGATGGGAAAGGTTGACGGTCGATTCGTCATCATCCTCAGCATCGAAGTCGCCCTGTCCCTGGAGGAGGTGAGCTCCACGTCGAGCGCGTTACCGGTGTGACGGCATCAGCGCGGTATCACGGCATCACCGCACGCCCTTCGGGCGCCTCGTCGGACGGACGGTCTTGACAGCGGAAGAGGACACGAAGCGACATGCATCGCGCAATAGCTCTTTGAGATCGGTCCGCGGGATCTTCGATAATCGGACGAGGACCGTGGGGTGGGGAGCGTAATGTTCGGTGACGTAGTAGATGTCGGGCTGCTGCCTCAGCAGCTCCGCACGATGCTCGAGGTCAATGCGGACGGCAAGGCTGTTTACTTCAGCCGACTTGTTGACCGGGACGCAGGCAACCAGCTTGCCGTTCAGCTTTAGCGCAGGAGCGCCGTACGCAGTGTCGCTCACCACTCCTGGCAAAGAGAGCCCGAGTTCCTTCACTGTGTCGAAATTTTGCATCGCCATGGGTCACTGCCGGCGCGGTCCGAGTCGTTATTCTACACCCGGCATGATCCGTTCCAGCATCGATCGCAACGCGGATACGTCGATCGGCTTCGTCAAATGGGCGTCCATTCCAGCCGCAATACACCGGTCGCGCTCCTCCGTGGATGCATGCGCCGTCAATGCGAAGATCGGCATGGTCATCGCTTTCGAGCCCGCGGCGCCGGCCCGGATCATTCGCGTCGCCTCATACCCATCCATCTCAGGCATCTGGCAGTCCATCAATATGACATCGGGCGGCGACGTCAACACGTGGTCGATCGCCGCTTTACCGTTTTCCACCACCGACACGGTCGCACCGAGCTTCTCGAGGATCTTGCGGCCTATTTTCTGATTGACGGTATTATCCTCCGCGATCAGCACTCGCATTCCACCCAAGCCGATGGACGAGACTTTGCCGGCGGGCTCTGCCAGGCCATTCCACGCGGCCTCGCACTCGGGGTGATCTTCGGCGACCAGCACGTTGATTCCGCTGAATTCTGCCGGTAGCGGCGGCGCCGATGGTTGATTCGCCGGGCATAGCGGCAACTCGAACCAAAAACAGGATCCGGATCCGACGGTGCTGTCGACACCAATCGACCCACCCATCAGTTCGATCAGTCGTCGACAGATCGATAATCCCAACCCCGTGCCGCCAAAGCGGCGGGTCGTCGAGGAATCAGCCTGGACGAAGGCCGTAAACAGCTTGCCGCTCTGTTCCGCGGACAGCCCCACGCCGGTGTCGGCGACTTCGACGCGGAGTTTGGTGGCAGCCGTGGTCAGGTTCAAGGCACGCGCGGCAATCCGGATTTCCCCCTTCTCGGTGAACTTCACGGCATTCGTCAACAGATTGAGGATGACCTGCCGCAGGCGAGTCGGGTCTCCGCTCTGCCACACGGGCAACGAGGGGTCGACGTAGACGATCATTTCCAGGCCTTTCTCCGCTGCACGAAGTGCAATCGTGTCGACGGCTTGATCGACGATCGCGCGCAGCTCGAAATCTGTGCGCTCGAGCACCATTTGATCAGCTTCGATCTTGGAGAAATCCAGCACATCATTCAATACGGCGAGCAGCGACTCGCCACTCGAGTGAGCAATGGCCGCCATTTCACGTTGGTCAGCGTTCAACGAGCTGTCGAGCAACAACGACGTCATCCCGATCACCCCGTTCAACGGAGTGCGTATTTCGTGGCTCATATTGGCCAGGAATTCGCTCTTGGCTCGATTGGCCGCTTCCGCTGCGTGATGCAGCTTTTCGAGCTGCGCGTGGGCCCGCTTGAGATCCGAGACATCGGTGATCGTGCCCACGAATCCGCGGTCGCGTTCGGCGTCGATGACGACGACATGTTCGCTGAGATAGCGCCATTCCCCCGTAATCGCCCGCGCCGCATATTCGAAGCGAGTCGAGCGTAAGCCTGTGCGAAAGAAATTCTCCCAAACGGCTTCGATCCTCGGCGCATCATCCGGGTGCAGGGCCTGCGCCCAGTCGTCGAGGCTCTGGTCGGGTGCGAGCTGAAAAATCGCGCGATACTGCGGGTTGCCGTAGGTCATCCGCCCGGCCGAGTCCGCATGGTAGATCGCCACGGGCGCACTATCGATGAGCGCGCGGATGAGGGAGTCAGCGGGAAGTGCCATCGTCCCTCACTGCCACGCTGTCATCCATGCCGCCGTCTCCAAGTGCTTGTCGCTTAATGTCTTGTAGCGGCTGCGCAGGCAAAATCTGCAGTGCGGCAATCGGCCCAGACTGCGATACTAGGCGTCATGTTCGTTCGTAATCACTGGTACGTTGCCGCCTGGGATCATGAGATCGACCGCACGCCGATGGCGAGGATCATCTGCGGCGAGCCGATCATGTTCTACCGGCGATTCGACCGCACGGTTGTTGCGCTGCACGATGCCTGTCCCCACCGGCTATTGCCGCTGTCGATGGGGATCAAAGAGGGCGATAACGTCCGCTGTCGATATCATGGGTTGCTGATCAATGACGCCGGCCACGCCATCGAAATGCCGGTGCGTACCGAGAAGACGCATCACAGTATTTGCACCAAAGCCTATAGGGTTGCCGAGCGTCACCGCTTTGTCTGGGTCTGGATCGGCGATACCGACAAGGCGGATGTCGCCTTGATTCCTGATTTTTGGCCCTGTGCGGATCCGGCATGGACCTTCGATGGCGGTTACTACCGGATCCAATGCGACTACCGCTTGGTGATCGATAACCTCATGGATTTGAGCCATGAAACCTACGTTCACCAGGGTTCGATCGGCCAGCAGGAAATTCTCGAATCACCCATCGAGACCCATGCCGAGGGCGACCGGGTGACGGTGAGCCGCTGGATGAAAGGTATCGACGCCCCGCCTTTTTGGCGCGACGCGCTGAAGAAGGCCGGTCCGGTCGACCGTTGGCAGATATGTCATTTCCTCGCGCCATCCTCCGTGCTGATCGATGTGGGCGTGGCGCCGGTGGCCGCGGGGGCGACGCCCGAGAACCACGATCAAGGCGTGCGCGGTTTTGTGATCGACGCCTTGACCCCGGAGAGCGAGACCAGCAGCCATTATTTTTGGGGCATGGCTCGAAACTTCGATATCGACGATCCCGGCTTCACCGCGCGTTTCAAGCGACAACAGGGTGGCGTGTTTGCCGAGGACGTGGTGATTTTGGAGGCGCAACAGCGCTCGATACTCCTCAATCCTGGGCTCAAACTCAAAGCATTCGGGATTGATAGCGGCGGCGTGCAGGCTCGGCGCATACTCGAACGCCTACTGTCGTCCTAGCAGGAGCGAGCTCCACCCTGGCTCGCGACCGATAGCTATGGATCAGCGATCGGCAAGGCGCTCGGATGCTACAAGATATCCGCCTTGGCGATGCGCGTCTCGACGGCCGCGACCGCGTCGCTGAGCGCACCCTTGTGTCGTCGAACCGCATCCGGGAGCGTCATGGTATGGGCCTTCCAGGTGAGATTGATGCACGCCAGAACGTGGCCATTCACGCGGATCGGCATCGCGATCGAGTTACGTCCGTCGTCAGCCTCCCAGCGCGCCTTGGAGTAATGTCCGCCGAAATCCGGATCGCGCGTGCTGTAGCCACGCTGTCGGGTGACCTCGACCATACGGCGCATCCATTCCGGATCGTGAGCGTATTCATCACCTGATTGATTGCGCAGGCGCAGCCGATTGAGCACGGTCTCGTATTCGCGCTCGGGGCAAGAAGCCAGATAAGCGCGACCGGACGCCGAGCGCAGCATGTTGGCGCGAAAGCCGATCGGACCTAAGGGAATATCGTCGAAATAGGCTCTTGGTTGATTGGTTTCAATCACCTCGACATGGTCCAGCCGGGGAATGGTGAGCACCGACGGCCAACTCACCTTCTTGCAGAGATTCTCGAGCACCGGCGAGGCGATTTCGACCAGCCAGTCGGCATCATCCAACCGCACCCGCCGTTGCAGTGAATGACTCGGTAGATAAGCGGCATCGACCATACGCTGCCAGACCATGCCATGCCCATGCAGAGTGTGCAGGATGCGGGTCAAGGTGCTCTTCGAGATTCCCGTCGAACGATGCAGATCGTGCAGGCTGGCGGCGCGCATCGATTGCAGCGCGCGCATGACCTCGAGTCCGCGCGAAAGTGCATTGATGGTTTTAACTTTGTAGTCACGCATGCCCGCCCCCCCCGGTGCGCCTGCTTTTCACTGGGTGAAAAGCTAGCACGATTCGATTCCGTGCGGCATCTATTTATCAGAATATGCAGGTCAACAGAGTCCCCATCAGGGGGCCTAATGCGGACCAGAGTTGGGGAGTCATTGGTTCATGGTGAATGCTGCGGTGCGGGCTGGCATAAGCGAGGGCGAGCTTCTCTGGAGTCCGAGCCCGGCACGCTGTGCCGCAACCAATCTAGCGCATTACCAATCATGGCTGGCCGCCGAGCGTGGCTTGTACTTTGACGATTACCTTTCGCTATGGCGTTGGTCGCAGAGCGAGATAGAGAACTTCTGGCAGTCGATCTGGGACTATTTCCATGTTGATGCCAGTCGGCCGGCGAACGCGGTGCTGGAGGAGCGACGCATGCCCGGCGCCCGCTGGTTCCCCGGCAGCCGACTGAATTTCGCGGCTCATGTCCTGCGCAATGAACGCGCGGGGACTCCTGCGCTGCTGTATGCCAGTGAGACCCACGATCTGCAGTCGCTGTCGTGGCCGGAATTCGCAGCACAGGTGCGTCGCTGCGCGCTGGCGCTGCGTGCTGCCGGCGTCGTGCCGGGTGATCGAGTGCTTGCCTACCTGCCGAACGTTCCGCAAACCGTCGTCGCCATGCTCGCGACCGCGGCGATTGGCGCTGTCTGGGTGAGCTGTGCGCCTGAGTTCGGCGCACGGGGCTGCCTCGACCGTGCGACCCAATTGACCCCACGTGTGCTGATCTGTGTCGATGGCTACCGCTATGGCGGCAAGCGCTTCGATCGGCGCGCCGACGTCGCCGCGATCATTGCCGGCTTGCCCAGCCTCGACCTGGTCGTCCACCTGCCGCATCTCGATCCAGGAACTGCGCCGCCGTGCGCGGGAGCCGTATCCTGGGCGGATTTTCTCGCGCGTCAATCCGCCGATCAGTCGCGGTTCGAGTGCGAATCGGTGCCGTTCGATCACCCGTTGTGGATCCTGTTTTCCTCCGGCACGACCGGCTTGCCGAAGGCCATCGTGCACGGTCACGGCGGCGTGCTGCTCGAGATGTACAAGCTCGTGCATCTACAAATGGACTTGCGCACCGACGAGCGCGTGTTCTTCTACACGACGACCGGTTGGATGATGTGGAATTTTCTGGTCAGTTCCCTGTTGTGTGGCTGTTGCCCGGTGCTCTACGACGGTCATCCCACGCAGCCGGAGATCGACGTCCTCTGGCGTTTGCTCGCGGCGAGCGAAGCGGCGCTGTTCGGTGCGAGCCCGAGCTATGTCGATCTTCTAGAACAGGCGGGCATCGTGCCGCGCGAGCGCCACGACCTGTCCCGCTTGCGCACGATTTTTCCGGCCGGCTCACCCGTGACCGCCGCACACACGGCATGGTTTTATGCGAATGTTAAGCAGGATCTCTGGGTTGCGACGGGCAGCGGTGGAACGGATTGCTGCACAGGGTTGGTGGGTGGTGTGTCGACGGCGCCCGTCTATGCCGGTGAAATCCAGGCACCGTCCTTGGGCGTCGCGGTACGCGCGTTTGACGAGCACGGCCGCAGCGTCATCGATGAAGTCGGCGAACTCGTGATCGTCCAGCCGATGCCCTCGATGCCGCTGCGCTTCTGGGACGATGCCGGCGACGTGCGCTATCGCGAATCCTATTTCAACGTCTACCCCGGGGTCTGGCGGCACGGCGACTTCTTCAAGATCAATGCCCGCAGCGGCTGCTTCGTGCTCGGGCGATCGGATGCAACACTGAATCGTTATGGGGTGCGTATCGGTACCGCCGAGATCTACCGCGCCCTCGCCGATGTCACCGGACTGATCGACGCGCTGATCGTCAATCTCGATCTGCCCGGCGGTCGATTCTTCATGCCGCTGTTCGTCAAGCTCGATCCAGCAACCCGGTTCGACGAGGCTTTCAAGGCGAACATCGTTGCTCGTCTGCGCAGTGAATACACGCCGCGGCATGTGCCGGATCGAATCATCGCCGTACCAGATATTCCGGTGACGCGCACAGGCAAGAAAATGGAGGTTCCGGTGCGGCGGATCCTCATGGGCGTCGCCGCCGACGCCGCGGCGAGCCGCGACGCCATGGCCAATCCGGAATCCCTCGCCTGGTTCGTCGAGTACGCGAGACAACAGCAGGACTATCCGATCGCATGAGCACACTGACGGTCGCGCGCCGTCGCGACAAGGAGAAACCATGAGTCAACGTCCCAAGGTATTGATGATCGTCACGCTGGATACCAAGGCGCGTGAGGCCGCCTACGTACGCGAGATCCTCGAGTCACAGGGGGTCGACGTGGTGCATCTCGACGCCAGTATCCGTCGCGTCGTGGCCGGCGGCGCGGAACTCGGGCCGGAGGCGGTGGCGCAGGCGGCCGGCAGCACGCTCGAGGAGGTACGCGCTCTCAAGCATGAAGGGAAGTGCCAGGCCGTGATGACCAGCGGCGCACTCGCCTTGACCGCACGCCTGCAGGCGGACGGGCAGATCGCCGGTGTCCTCGGCATCGGCGGCTCGATGGGCACGACGCTTGCGACCGCCGTCATGCGCAGCCTCCCCTACGGTATCCCGAAACTGATGATTTCGACGATGGCCTCGGGCTTCACGCGCCCCTTCGTCGGCAATCGCGACATCATGATGTTGAATTCGGTCTGCGACATAGCAGGCCTCAACACGATCTCGCGTGAGGTGTTCCGCAACGGCGCACTCAGCGTGGCGGCGATGGCGCGAGGCTACCGCCCGCCCGTACGCGAGGACAAGCCGTTGGTGATGATCTCGACCTTGAGCACCACCGACAAATGCAGCGTACGGGTCCGCGAAGCGCTGACCCGACAGGGCTATGAGGTCATGGTATTCCATACGCTCGGCACCGGTGGGATGACGCTCGATGACATCGTGCGCGAACGTGAGGTGGCTGCGGTGGTCGACATGTCCCTGGTGGAGATCAACGACTTCCTCCAGGGTGGCCTATGCAGCGCGGGACCCGACCGGGCGCGAGCGGCACTGCGCAAGGGCGTGCCGACGGTGTTCGCACCGGGCAACATCGATTTCATGGTGGCGGGTCCCATCGAGCAAGCGCGGACACAATTCCCCGGCAAGCGCTACCACATGCACAATGCCGCACTCACGGCGGTGCGCGCCGAAGCCCCGGAACTCGAGGCGCTCGCGAAGCACATGAGCGGCCTCATTGGTGAGGCTAAGGGCCCGGTGAGTTTCCTGGTGCCGCTGCGCGGCTTTTCGGCGCACGACAGCGAGCAAGGCTACCTGCACGATCCGTCCTTGCCACCGGTGTTCCTGGGGTTCCTTCGGGCCGCCATGCCTGCGGGCGTGCCAGTGCGGGAGATCGACTGCCATATCAACGATGAGCCGTTCGCCGACGCGCTGCTAGAACAGGTCCTGCAGTACACGCGGCCGACTGTGCAGGTGGGCTGATGGATTGGGACGACGCCGACGTGCGCGCGGTGCTGCAACTCGTGGACGCGGCCGGCTTCGATGAACTCGAGATCGAGACCGATCGGTTCACGTTGACGCTGCGGCGTGGCGACGATGGTGCGAACTGGACACGAGAGTCGCGCACCTTGAGTATTGCGCGGGAGCTCGCGACCGCTGCCGGCGTGGCGCCGGCCGGTGCCGCGCCGGCAGCTGACTCCGCGCAGCTGCTGTCCGGCTCTGCGGCGGCGGGCGTCGACACTTCGCCGGGGCATGGCGCGCCCGGAGCGGAAAGCTCGACGCTGCGAGCGGTGACGACACCGCTGCCCGGGACCTTCTACCGTTCGCCGAAACCTGGGGCACCGCCCTTCGTCGAGGTCGGCGCGCGGGTGACACGCGACACCGTGGTCGCGATCGTCGAGACCATGAAGCTCATGAACTCTGTGTATGCCGGCGTGAGCGGACGGATCGTCACCGTCACCGTCGCCGATGGGAGCTTCGTCCCGCAAAACTCCCTGCTCATGCAGATCGAGCCGGACGGCGCGACGGGAGAGCCATGATTCTGCGCCGGCTGTTCATCGCCAACCGTGGCGAAATCGCCTTGCGGGTTCAGCGTACCTGCGAGCGCTTAGGGGTAGAGACCGTGCTCGGCGTATCGGACGCGGATCGAAACTCCGTGGCCGCGCGCCGCGCCGATCACGTCGTACGCCTTGGCGCCGCCGCGCCGGCGGCGAGCTATCTGGACATCGACGCTGTCGTCCGCGCGGCGTGCGCGTCCGGCGCACAGGCCGTGCATCCCGGCTACGGTTTTCTGTCGGAAAAGGCGGCGTTCGCCGCCGCCTGTGAGGCGGCCGGACTGGTATTCATCGGACCCACCCCGGCGCAGCTGGCGGCGGTCGGCGACAAGCTCTCGGCGCGCGGGCATGCGCTCGCGGCCGGCGTGCCGGTGGTGCCGGGTGGTTCGGCGGCGAGTTTCGAGGAAGCCGGTGCGCTCGCCGCGGAGATCGGCTATCCGCTCTTGATCAAGGCGGTTGCAGGCGGCGGCGGCCGCGGCATGCAGCGGGTCGACTCACCGGCGGAGTTGCGCTTTGCCATCGATCGGGCCATGGCCGAGGCTCAGGCGGCGTTCGGCGACGCGCGGATCTATCTCGAACACTACGTCGCCGCGGGTCGCCATATCGAGGTGCAGGTGCTCGGCGACGGCGTGCGCAGCGTGCACTTGGGCACTCGCGATTGCTCCATTCAGCGGCGCTTTCAGAAGCTCATCGAGGAGGCGCCAGCACCGAGTTTGACGGCGGCATTGAGGGCGGACATCGAATCGGCCGCAGTGCGGCTCGCGGACCATCTCCGGTATCGGGGGCTGGGTACGGTCGAGATGCTCTTGGACTGCGCCAGCGGCCGCTTCTATTTCCTGGAGATGAACGCGCGCATCCAGGTCGAACACCCGGTCACCGAGGCGATCTCGGGTTTGGATCTCGTCGCGGAACAGATCAGGGTCGCGGAAGGCCGACCGTTGCGCTGGCGGCAGAGCGACCTGCGGCTCGCAGGGCACGCGATCGAGTGCCGGATCAATGCGGAGGATCCGGCGCGCGACTTTCAGCCCTGTCCCGGCACGGTGGCCCGAGCACGCTTCGCCGTCGGCGCCGGGATTCGCGTCGATACACACATCGAAACCGGCGTTGATATCACGCCGTTCTACGACTCGCTGGTCGCGAAGATCATCGTCAGCGGCACGGACCGCGCCGCGACCGTGAATCGCTTGACCACCGCCTTGTCGGCCTGTGACCTTCAAGGCATCGACAACACGCTGGTATTGCAGCGCGCGCTCGCCGCCTCACCTGAATTCGCGATGGGCGGCGTCACGACCGCTTTTCTGCCGCAATGGCTCGAACGATGGCCGGGCTCCGCGGTGCCGCGTTGAGCCGGGTAGAACTCGTCGACGTGTCGATCCGGGACGGCAATCAATGCCTCTGGGGTGCGGTCGGACTCGACACCGCGCAGATCCTGAAGGTTGCGCCGGTACTCGATCGTATCGGCTTCCGCGCGCTCGACTTCACCTCGAGCACCCACATGGGCATCGCGGTCCGCAACCATCGCGAGAATCCCTGGGAGCGGATCCGGCTCGTGCATGAGGCGATGCCCAACACGCCCCTGCAGTTCATCAGTACCGGCCTGCGATTCATCTCCTGGGAGATGGCGAACCCGGACTTCATGCAGCTGGTCTACGACCGGCTGGTCGCCAACGGCATCGAGCGCTACGCCCTCATGGATCCGATGAATGACGCCGCCGCGCTGCTGCAATCGGCCGCCATGGCGCGTCGCGCCGGCGGGCGGGAGATCGTTGCCGCGCTCACCTACACTCTCAGCAGCGTGCACACCGACGCATTCTACGCGGCGCTCGGCGGCGAACTTGCGCGCTCCCCGCACGTCGATCGGGTTTATATCAAGGACCCGTCGGGATTATTGACGGCAGAACGGGCACGAAGCCTCATCACGGCGCTGCAAACACAACTCGGAACGAAGCCGCTCGAACTGCATTCCCATTGCACGATCGGGCTCTCAGGCCAAAGCTACATGGTGGCGGCTGAACTCGGCACTCGCACGTTGCAGGTCGCGCTCGGGCCGCTCAGCAATGGCAGCTCTCTGCCGGACGCGGAACGCGTACTGGCCAACTTGCAGGAATTGGGCTTCACCGTCGACGTCGATGCCCGATTGATGCGCATAGCCGCGGACTACTTCACCTCGTTGAGCCGTGTGGAGAACTTGCCGACGGGACAGCCGCAGGCTTATGACGCGTCCTATCTGCGCCACCAACTCGCGGGCGGCGTGCTCTCCACCACCCGCCGTCAACTCGCCGAACTGGCGCTCGAACATCGTTACCCCGAGCTGATCCAGGAAGTGATTCGTGTGCGTGCCGACCTCGGCCACCCGATCATGGTCACGCCGTTCCCGCAGATGGTCTGCTCGCAGGCGCTTTACAACCTGCTCGGCGCCGAGCGTTACGCCCAGGTTCCCGATCAGGTCATCCGTTACGCGCTCGGCAAGTTCGGCCGGCCGACCGCGGCGCTGGAGCAGAACGTTCTCGATCGGATCATGTCCCAGGCGCGCACCCGTGAGATCCAGGCCGAGGGCGCAATGCCTGATTTGCCGGATTTGCGTCGTCGCTTTCCCGCAGGCATCAACGATGATGAATTTCTCTTGCGTGCGACCATGCCGGCTGCCCAGGTCGACGCGATGCTGAGCGCGGGTGCTGCGACGCGTCACTACAATCCTGCCATCCGTCCGCTGCAGAAGCTGCTGCGCGAACTGGCCAAGCGCCCGCCGCTCACGGAGTTGATCGTCAAAACGCCGCAGTGTCGCGTGAGCCTACGGCGGCGCCGGCCGGTGTCACCGCCGTGACGGGAGCCGCACCATGACCGCAGCCGCAGTGTTCCCCGCCGATGCCGTGCGCATGCGCCTCGCGACGGTGGCGGGTTTCGTCTTTGACATGGACGGCACGCTGGTGCTGGGTGATTCGAGCAATCATGGTCTAGCCCCGCTGCCCGGCGCGATTGCCATTCTCGAGTGGCTGCGTGCGCGGCACCTGCCCTTCGTCGTGTTCACGAACGGTACCAGCCGACCCCCTGCCGCCTATGCAGAAAGTCTTGCGGCCGTCGGCCTGCCGGTCGATCCCGCCGCCATGTTGACGCCGGTGTCGAGCGCCATCGAGTTGTTCCGGCGGGACGGCGTGCGGCGTGTGCTCGCGCTCGGCGGCGCGGGCCTCCGCGAGCCGCTGCTCGCAGCGGACTTCGAGGTCCTCGAGCCCGTCGGTCGACCGAGCTGCGACGCCGTACTGATCGGCTGGTACCCGGAGTTCACGATAGCTGCGCTCGAAGCGGCTTGCCATGCCGCTTGGGGCGGCGCCAAGGTCTACAGCGCCTCGCAGGCGCTGTTCTTCGCAACCCGCACCGGCCGTACGCTCGGCACATCGCGCGCGATTGCCGCGATGGTCAAGGATCTGACGGGCTGCCGAATCCATCTCGTCGGCAAGCCTGCACCCGCCGCCTTGGCCTGTGCCGCCCGCCGGCTGGGCGTGCCACGGAGGCAGCTCGCGGTGGTCGGTGACGACCCCTCGCTCGAGGTGCCCATGGCGCATCGGGGTCGCTCGTTCGCGATCGCGGTGGAGACCGGGCTCGGTACGGCGGACTCGTATGCAGCGCTACCCGCCGCGGCCCAACCACATTTGATCGTCAAAGGCGTCGAAGAATTGCTGGCGCTATGCCGGCGTCATTTTCAGTAACAAGTTGGGAGTACAAAAAATGCAAGCAGGCTGGAATGGTTTGGCGGCGATGGTCGCCGTGTCGCTGGGACTGGGTGGATCGATCGCCGGGATTGCGTCGGCCGCCGATGGTCCGGCGCCTCAGGCGGCGTCGCCCTCGCAGGAGAACGCGCTCGAAGAGATCACCGTGACCGCGGAGAAGCGCTCGGAAAATGTTCAGGACGTGCCCATCGCGATTACCGCATTTTCCGAGGACTCGCTGCGCGCCAAGGGCATCACGGATCTGCATGGTCTGACCGGCCTCATACCGAATGTCAACCTCGATCAGGGTGCGCCGTTCGCCGGCTCCAATTCGGTGCTCTCAGCCTCGATCCGCGGCATCGGGCAGGACGACTTCGCCTTCAACCTGGATCCGGGCGTCGGCGTCTACGTCGACGGTGTCTACTTCGCACGCACCGTCGGTGCGAACCAGAGCCTGCTCGACGTCGAACGCATCGAAGTCCTCAAAGGTCCGCAGGGCACGCTATTCGGACGAAACACCATTGGCGGCGCCATCAGCATCGTCACCCGGACGCCCGGCGACGAGTTCCACATCGAAGGCCAGGCAACGGCCGGCAGCTACAACCGCCGCGATCTCGCACTGCTCATGGACATCCCGATCGCCGATAACGTGTTGACATCCCTCACGGTCTCCAGCCGCTATCAGGACGGCTACCAAAAGCGCATCGCTTATCCGTCGGCGACGCCGTACGTGACTGATCCATCAGGGGTGTTGCACGCCGCGGGTAACGAGACCTTCGACACTCAAGGAGGCGCGAACGAACAAGTGGTGCGTGGCAAGCTGCTCTGGAAGGCGTCGGACTCGGTCACGGCAACCTTCACGGCCGACTGGACGCACACCAATCAACCCTCCACCGCCAATACCGTGCTCGAATCCGTGACGTCGGGTCCCAACGCGGTCTTCGGCGCGATCTACAACGCCTGTTTGCTCGGCATCCCCTTCGCCGGTCCGACGTTGAGTCCGCTGGTCTGCGGTCCGCGCGCCAACGTCGGCACCTCGCTGTGGCAGGCGAATCTGAATCCGAACACCACGCGCCTCCTGTATGGCCCCGCGGTCTACAACACGGGCAACATCGACACGACGTATGCGACCGGTGTCAATTTCGACAAGCTGGATTCCTATGGCGCCGCGGCAACGGTCGACTGGGTCGTGGATCCCGAGCTGACGCTGCGCTCGATCACCAGTTCGCGGCGGCTGCATTGGGGGAGCGGTCTCGATGCGGACGGCTCTCCGGCCGACTTCTTCGAGCTGAGCTTCGCTGAAGGGCAACACCAGTTTTCACAGGAAATCCAGGCGGTCAGCGATCTCTTGGACTCAACTCTCAAGCTCGTGGGCGGCATCTACTACTTCAACGAGGGCGGCTATATCCACGATTTCGTCACCTTCGGTGGCGGTTTGTTGCAAATCGATGGGCCGAACACGCTCGAAACGACCTCGGACGCCGCCTATCTGCACGCCGACTACAAGGTTAGCGACAAGATCGGCGTGACTCTGGGCGGCCGGATATCCGAGGATCGCAAGTCCTTCATCGGCGGCCAGCAGGATCTGAATCAGTTCTTCTATAAGATATCCGGATGTTATCCGTATAACGCCTCGGCGAGTCTGATCGGTGCGCCCGCCGATTTGACCTGCCAACAGGCGCTTGGATTTTCCAATCCGAACGATCCCGACCAGATCTATCCCTACGGCAAGGAGCACTTGAACTTCACCGAGTTCACGCCGACTGCGAATTTCCAGTATCACTTCACCGATGAGGCGATGGGCTATGTGTCGTTCGCGAAGGGATTCAAGACCGGCGGTTGGACGACCCGGCTGACCTCACCGTTGCCGCCGGGATCGCCGGCGCAGTCGTTCGGTCCGGAGACCGACCGAACTTACGAAATCGGCCTGAAGTCCGAATGGCTCGATCGACAGCTGATCGTCAATACGGCGGCGTTCGTCAGTCATTACGACGGCATTCAGCTGACCTTCCAGGAGAGCACGTCGCCGGTCACGGAGAACGCCGGCAATGCCGAGATCAAGGGATTCGAGGTCGAGGTTCAGTCTTTGTTGGGAGAGCATTTCTCCCTGAACTCCAATCTCGGCTACATGGATGCGCACTATCTCGAGGTGAACAAATTCGCCCAGGCGACGACCGGCGCGGAGCTGCCGAAGACGCCCCGACTGAAGCTGTCGGTGAGTCCAGACGCACACACCAAGCTGCCCAATGGCGCGACCTTGCGCTTAGGGGTTGACTATACCCACACCAGCGAGATGTATAACGACGTGCAGAACACCGCCCTGCTCGAACGCCCGAAGGTGGATTTCTTCAATGCGTCGGCCTCGGTGGTCGGGCCCAACGACAAGGTGACGTTCACGTTGGGCGGCACGAATATCACCGACAAGCGCTTCATCACGACGGGCCAGCCGCAGATCGCTGGCGGCGTGGTCTATGGCACTTACAACGCGCCTCGCGAGTGGTATGCGACAATCGGCATGAAGTACTGAACCGAGCGCAAAATGAACGATCCGGGGTGTGCGGTGCAGGAGCACACCCCGGATTTTCCAATAGTGCGTCGATCATCGGTGCATCGCGAAATGAACGCCGAGTCCGTCCTACCGATGCGTCCCCGCCAGCCTTCGAGCGATTTCAGCGCGTAGCGTCCGGCGCTCGGTGGCAGCCCGGAAACGCCGCCGCTCTTCCTCCGTCTGCGGTTGCAATGGGCGCACGGGCGTCGAATGACCCTCCGCATCGACTGCCACCATGGTGAAGAAACAGCTGTTGGTGTGCCGAATCAATCCTTTGTGGATCTCTTCTGCCAGCACTTTGATGCCGACCTCCATCGAAGTACGGCCTGTGTAGTTGACGCTGGCCAACAGGGTCAACAACTCACCGACGTGGACCGGCTGAAGGAAGGTGACCTGGTCGACGGATAGGGTCACCACATAACCGCCGGCATAGCGCGCAGCGCAGGCGTAGGCCACCTGGTCGAGCAGCTTGAGAATCGACCCGCCATGGACATTGCCGGCAAAGTTCGCCATGTCCGGGGTCATCAGGACGGTCATGGTGAGCTGGTTGTCGCAAATTCCAAGGCTTTCGCGCAGATTGGGTCCGTCGTGCGGATCGATCATGGAACCATATGAAACCCGCTCCCGTGGCGACTGGCAAGAGCCAAGCAGGAGTAGCGGCAGAAATCGTGGGGGGACGCCGACGATTCCCCGCATTATTTCGGGTAGCATCATCGCTATTGTTTTTTCATGGCGTTAAGGATTTATTATGTCAATCATTGCGTGGTTGATTCTGGGACTGATCGCAGGCTTCATCGCGAGCAAAATCGTCAACAAGAGTGGCGAAGGCCTGATCGTCGACATTCTGCTTGGTATCGTCGGTGCTTTCATAGGCGGATGGTTGTTCAACCACTTCGGCATGGCGGGCGTGACCGGCCTCAATCTCTACAGCATGCTGGTCGCGGTGGTGGGAGCGGTGATCTTCCTGGTGATTTATCACGCGCTGTTTTGACTAGCCAAAGCGCGAGTTGTCTAACCGGCGCGGCTAATCTGGCGGAGAGGGTGGGATTCGAACCCACGGTCCCCGTAAGGGGACGCCGGTTTTCAAGACCGGTGCATTCAACCGCTCTGCCACCTCTCCAGGACGTCAATCGGTTCTAACTGCTTATTTTACCTTAGGTAAAGCGCGGGGTGGTTAAGGATCGGAAGCCTCTGCCGATAACGCGTCTGAGCGAGGGCGTTGGATTAACGAAAGTTATTGATTTCAGGGAGACCGCCCCTACATTCTCCCCATCCCCGCCGGTTCGGCACGGAACCTCGGGGAATGGTAAAATCATCTCTGGCTCCTTCTGTAACTGACTCGAGAGGTCTTGCGAACATGGCTACTTTCCAGACTAATGCTGCGTTTCCGCGAGGCGGAATTGATAGTCGCAGCATCTTCATTTCACGGACCTATACCCACCTGGTGGCGGGCATCCTGGGATTCATCCTGGTCGAGATGGGGTTGTTCGAATCGGGGCTTGCCATCCAGGTCGCCCGCTTCATGTTCAGCTTCAACTGGTTCCTCATCATGGGGGCCTTCATGCTTACCGGCTGGCTGGCGACGCGCACGGCGCAAACCAGCACCTCGATCGGCATGCAGTACTTTGCCTACGCCGCCTACGTCCTCGCCGAGGCATTGATCTTCGTGCCGCTCTTATATCTGGCCGATTCGAAGGCGCCGGGCACCATTGACAGCGCGGTTCTCGTAACGTCACTGGGCGCTGGTGGCCTGATGTTCGTCGCTCACCGCACTCGTAAGGACTTTTCCTTCCTGCGGGCCATTCTGATGTGGGGTGGGGTGCTCGCCATCGTGGCGATGATTGGCGGCGCCGTGTTCGGTTTCCAGTTGGGCACCTGGTTCTCGGTGGCGATGATCGGCTTCGCCGGCGCCGCGGTGCTCTATGACACGTCGAACATCATTCACTACTACCCGGAAGATCGGTACGTCTCCGCGGCGATGCAGCTCTTCGCTTCGATCGCCCTGATGTTCTGGTATGTGTTGCGCCTGCTGATGGGCAACCGCAACTAAGCGTTTAGGGCTCGCCGGCGGCATGAACAATGCCGCCGGTGTTTGGCTACCTAAGCGCCGTCAACCCCCCCATATAGGGGACAAGCACGGCCGGTATGCCGATCGAACCGTCGGCGTTCTGATAATTCTCCAACACGGCGACCAACGCCCGCCCCGCGGCCACTCCCGACCCATTCAATGTATGCACTGGTTCGGTCTTGCCCGTCTCCGGATTTCGCCAGCGCGCCTGCAACCGACGCGCCTGGTACGACTCGAAGTTGCTGCATGAGGAGATTTCGCGGTAGCGCTCTTGAGACGGTAGCCAGACCTCGAGATCGTAGGTCTTGGCGCTGAGGAAGCCGATGTCGCCGGCGCACAGCGCCACCACACGGTAAGGCAGTTCCAGCGCCTTGAGCACGGCCTCAGCATGGCCGGTCAGTTCTTCATGGGCCGCATAGGAGTCGTCGGGTCGCACGATGTGAACCAACTCCACTTTCTCGAATTGATGCTGCCGGATGATCCCGCGGGTATCGCGACCGGAAGCGCCGGCCTCGGAACGAAAACAGGGCGTATGGGCCACGTACTTGAGCGGCAGCGCATCCGCTTCGATGATCTGATCCCTGACAAGATTGGTCACCGGGACTTCGGCGGTGGGGATCAGATAGAAGCCGGGATCGCCCTTGACCGCGAACAGGTCCTGCTCGAACTTGGGCAACTGGCCGGTGCCTTCGAGGGCGTTTGCATGCACCAGATACGGGACATAGGTTTCGCGGTAGCCGTGCTGCGTCGTGTGCAGATCCAACATGAATTGAATGAGCGCCCGTTGTAATCGTGCGAGAGGTCCCGTGAGCACGACGAAGCGTGCGCCCGAGATCCGCCCCGCCGCTTCGAAATCCATGCCGATCTTCTCGCCGATGGTGACGTGATCCTTGGGTTGGAACGCGAATGCCCGCGGTTCGCCCCAGCGGCGTACCTCGAGGTTCGCGGACTCGTCATGACCATCGGGCACGCTGGCGTGCAGGATGTTGGGTAATTCGAGCTGCAGCTTCGTGAGCTCTGCCTGGATGTGATCGAGTTGCCGCTCGGCCGCTTGCAACTCCACCCCCAGGGCCTCGCCGCGCGCCAGGAGCGGCGCCACATCCTCCCCTTTCGCCTTGGCCTGGCCCACCGACTTGGCGCCGGCATTGCGCAGGGCGCGCAAGCGATCCGCCTCGATCTGCAATGCCTTGCGGCGCTCTTCCAGTCCGGCGAAGGTGGCAACGTCCAGCACGAAGCCGCGCCGCGCAAGCTGGGCCGCCACTCCGGGAAGATCACTGCGCAACAGCTTGGGATCGAGCACTGGAATCAATTCCTCGACTTGAATGGGCGGCAAGCGGCCCGTGAAAGATTGGCCATTATGGCTTCAACTCGATCTCGACGAAGACGAATTCGCCGCTGCTTGAATTGATGACATTGTGCTCGACACCGACCGAGCGCGCATAGGCCACGCCGCTGGTCAGCTGGCTAGTCATCGACCCGTCGGCAGTTTCCAACAGTAGCGCGCCGGTGGTCTGCGGCACGACGACATAATCCATGGCGTGTCGATGCCAGCCGGTTTCGGCGCCCGGCGGAAAGCGCCACTCGGTGACTTTCACACGGTCGTTGTCAATTTGTACGGTGGGAATGGCGGCGGGTCGTTGCATGAGCTGGTTGAACCTTCGTCGGGCGTTTAAGAATTTTTCGTCGCCTGAGCCTGCCGGTCGCGGGCACGTCTCGCTTCAAGCGCTTCAGCGATCTTGATTTCGAGACCGCGGGGCGCGGGCACGTAGTACCGGCGGTCGGGCATTTGCTCGGGAAGGTAGCGCTCGCCGGCCGCATAGGCGCCGGGCTCGTCATGGGCGTAGCGATACTCCTTGCCGTAACCGATCTCCTTCATCAGACGAGTCGGCGCATTGCGCAAATGCAGCGGCACTTCCAGCGAGCCAAAGCCGGCGGCGTCGACCGTCGCCGCTTTATAGGCGGTGTAGACGGCATTGCTCTTGGCGGCACAGGCCAGGAAAAGGACGGCTTGGGCGATGGCGAGTTCACCCTCCGGACTGCCGAGGCGTTCGTACACCGCGCAAGCCTCGAGCGCGAGCGTGAGTGCCCGCGGATCGGCATTGCCGATATCCTCGCTGGCCATGCGCAACACGCGCCGGGCGACGTACAGGGGATCGCAGCCACCCGCCAACATTCGGCACAGCCAGTACAGCGAGGCGTCGGGATCACTGCCGCGCACCGATTTATGCAGCGCCGAAATCTGATCGTAGAAGTTCTCGCCGCCCTTGTCGAAGCGTACATAGGTGCTGCCGATGACGGCGCGCGTGGTATCCACATCGAGGCGGCGTCCCTGCCCTTCCGGGGTGGCGAGATCCGCGGCGGTCTCGAGCAGATTCAACATCCGCCGGGCATCTCCATCGGCCGCCGCGATCAGCAAGTCGCGTGCGCCGCGGTCGATCTGCAGATTCGCTCCACCGAGGCCGCACTCGGCATCCGCCAATGCCCGGTCGAGCAACGAGCCCAGCTCATCGGTGGTCAACGATTTGAGCACGTACACCCGCGCCCGCGAGAGCAGAGCGTTGTTCACTTCGAAGGAGGGGTTCTCAGTGGTGGCGCCGACGAAGATCAGCGTGCCGTCCTCGACATACGGCAGGAACGTATCCTGCTGCGACTTGTTGAAGCGGTGCACCTCGTCCAGGAAGAGCACGGTGTCGCGGCTGCCACGCAAGCTGCGTGCCTGTTCGAGCACGGCGCGAATATCCTTGATTCCCGCCATCACCGCCGATAGCGCAACGAACTCGGCGTGGGCTCCCTGCGCCACGAGCCGCGCCAAAGTCGTCTTGCCGGTACCCGGCGGTCCCCACAAAATCATCGAGTGAGGCCGGCCCGACTCGAGCGCTCGACGCAGCGGCGCACCCGCCCCGAGCAAATGCGATTGCCCGACGTACTCATCGAGATTGCGCGGCCGGAGCCGATCCGCGAGCGGCCGGTAGGTGCCATTGACGCTGGCTGCCACCCCCTGCATCGACGACTACTGCCCGTGTCCGATCACATCGACTCCCGGCGGCGGTGTGAACGAGAACATGTCCGCCGGCAACTTGGCATTTCGCACCGGATGAGAGAAGGTTAATTCCGTCACTTGCCCGAGCTTGTCGGCGAGGAACATGGAGGCGAGTTCCCCACCCTTGTCGAAACCAATGCGAATCAGTTGGAAGTCGGTATCGGAGTGCTTCGGAATGAGCTGAAACCATTCCAAGCCGCCCGCGGCGGGCAATGCCTTGATGTTGAACTGGCTGTCGAGCGAGCCACCCCCCGACAACAGGCTCGCCGGCGTGCTAGCCAGCGTGCTGTCCATGTCGCGGACGTTGGCCTGGGCAAGATCCTTGTCGTAGAACCAGATCTCTTTGCCGTCGGCCAGCACCAACTGCTCCGACGGCTCTGAATAATCCCAGCGAAACTTTCCCGGCCGTTGCAAGTACAGCTTGCCGGCCGCGCTGCGCAAGACGTTACCCTTGCTGTCATCGATGGTTTGCTTGAAATCGGCGGACCACGTGGCGAGGTTGGCGAGATACTTCTGCACATCCTCAGAGGGCGTGGCGAAGCTGGCCGCGTTCAATCCCAAGCACAGCACGAGCGCCAGCCCGAACGCTTTCAAGGTTCCAGACACGACGATGTTCACTCCTGCGGTGGGGGCGCGCCGAAGATCTCCCGCGCGCCGTTCGATTGCAGAGGCCCGACCAAGCCCGCCGCCTCCATGGCCTCGACCAGGCGAGCGGCGCGGTTATAGCCGATCTTCAGTCGCCGCTGGACGCCGGAAATCGAGGCCTTGCGGGTCTCGGTGACGATGCGTACCGCCTCATCGTACAGGGGGTCAGCTTCCGCGTTGGCGGCGGAACCCTCACCTTCCTCGTCATCGCCCGGGAATCCCGGAATGGCGGCGCTGGGGCCCTCCAAAATCTCGTCGATGTACACCGGTGGGGAGGCCGCCTTGAGGCCGGCGACCACCCGATGCACTTCTTGGTCGGAGACGAACGCGCCATGCACGCGCGTCGGGATGGACGTACCGGGCGGCAGGTACAACATGTCGCCATGGCCCAGCAGCGATTCGGCGCCACTCTGATCGAGAATGGTCCGCGAATCGACTTTCGCCGACACTTGAAAGGCGATGCGTGTGGGGATGTTGGCCTTGATGAGTCCCGTGATCACATCGACCGATGGACGCTGGGTGGCGAGAATCAAGTGGATGCCGGCGGCGCGGGCCTTCTGCGCCAGGCGCGCGATCAATTCCTCGACCTTCTTGCCGACGATCATCATCAAATCGGCGAGCTCGTCGATGATCACGACGATGAACGGCAGCGGCGTCAACTCCTCCACGTCCTCCGCGACGATGCCTGGAACGCCTTGCGCGATCTTCTGCATCCGGATCGGATCCTTGATGGGCGTGCCGGCGTCCGCCGCATCTTTCACCTTGCGGTTGAAGCCGCCGATGTTGCGCACGCCCAAGAGCGACATGAGCTGGTAGCGCCGTTCCATTTCGGCGACGCACCAGCGCAGCGCGTTGGCCGCCTGTTTCATATCGGTCACCACGGGCGCGAGCAGGTGTGGAATGCCCTCGTAGACCGACAGTTCCAACATCTTCGGATCGATCATGATCATGCGCACGTGCTCAGGCGTCGCCTTGAAAACGAGGCTCAAGACCATCGCATTGATACCCACCGATTTGCCCGAACCGGTGGTGCCGGCGATCAGCAGATGCGGCATCCGCGCAAGATCGGCCACCACCGGCACGCCGCCGATATCCTTGCCGAGGGCGAGTGCGAGCGGCGATGCGACCTCGTCGTAGGGCTTGGATTTGATGATCTCGCCCAAGGTCACGATCTCCCGCTTCTCGTTCGGGATTTCGAGTCCGATGACCGATT